>Ga0182007_10001395_pt1 | contig 13003 bp, 20 predicted proteins | sample Sormic07211113_1_FD_123023 | JGI IMG/M metagenome (GOLD analysis project Ga0182007, IMG submission 123023) | Rhizosphere microbial communities from Sorghum bicolor, Mead, Nebraska, USA - 072115-113_1 MetaG | ecosystem: Host-associated > Plants > Roots > Rhizosphere | place: USA: Nebraska... | reverse complement strand
TAGGGCAAGCCTCCTCGCCACAAAAACTCATTTCAGCCCACGCAGCCATCAATCATCCCGCGTCAGCACTTCCAGCAATTCAATCTCGAAAATCAGGTTCGAATTCGGCGTGATCTTGCCCATTGTCCGTTCACCGTAGGCGAGATGCGCCGGTACCAGTAACTTGCGCTTACCGCCGACCTGCATGCCCATAATCCCTTGATCCCAACTTTTTCGCATGTAAGACTTTTCTCCGGGTATTATGTCGACCCTCAGGGGCGGGGACACACCGATGCAAAAGAAACAGGCGATCTCATACGTTCGATTCTCAAGCGACCGTCAACGAGTCGGTAGCAGCGTTGAACGCCAAGAGTCCATGATTGCGGAGTGGCTGACCAAGCACCCGGACTTCACCCTGCGTGATCTGAGTTTCAAGGATTTGGGGAAGAGCGGATTCCACGGTGAACACATTGAAGCTGGCGGCGGATTTGGGAAGCTTCTTGTTGCCGTTGAGGAAGGCCGTATTAAAGCTGGCGATGTGGTGTTGGTCGAGGCAATCGATAGGGCTGGCCGCTTGGAGCCTCTCGACATGCTCACATTGATCATCAGCCCAATCCTGAAAGCTGGCGTGTCTATCATCACACTGGACGATGGCACCGAGTACACGAAGGCATCTGTCGGCGGCACTCAGATATTCCTGCTGGTGGCGAAGATCCAAGCAGCACACGGATACTCCAAGAGTCTTTCCAGTCGGATATCTGACTCTTATGCCATTCGCCGTAAGGCAGCCAAGGATGAGGGCACCACTCCCAAACGTATGACGCCTGTCTGGCTTAATAGTGATGGCTCTGTCCGCGAGGACGTGGCGCCGTGGATCAAGATTGCATTCGAGCTGTACGTGTCTGGAATGGGCAAGGCCACCATAGCCAAACGTATGCGGGAATCTGGTGTTAAACGTCTGGCCAAATGCAGCGGGCCAGGTGTCGAGGGTTGGCTACGGAACAAGACGGTTATCGGTTACTGGAACGACATTCCCAACGCCTATACGGCAATCATCGAACCTTCCCTGTTCTACAAGGCCCAGATCCACGCTGAGAACGTCAAGACAAAACGGCCAGTGAAGACGGCCAAACACTTCCTTGTCGGCTTGGTTCGCTGTGGGTCATGTGGGAAGAACTACATCATTCAGAACAAAGATGGCTCGCCCCATTCCATGCGTTGCCGTACCCGGCAGAACCTAAAGGACTGCGAAAACTCGCACATCGTACCCAAGCCCGTGATGGACGCGATCTACAGGTACACGGCTGTCAGGGCTGCTGATCAAGCAATGGCTCAACAACAGATGGGCGTGAACGAGAAAGAAATCATCACCCACGAAGCCAAACTACTGACACTCAACAGGCAGTTTGAAAACCTCGCCAAGACGATCAAGGAATTTGGTCCTGAGCCAGAGTTCATGGAGGCCTACAAACAGGCTAGAGAAGATCGCGAAGCAGCGGAGAGTGCATTGATCATCTTGCGTGCAACCGCCAAAACGCCGTCGAACAGTTTCGTGAAGTTCTGGCAGGAGAAAGGCAAAGTGTCGGACCTCGAAAGGGACGATCCGCAACAACTCGCCGCCATGCTCCGCACTGTCGATTACGCAATCACAGTGAACGCTGACGGGCGAATCACCTCGTCTCACTCCGATGTCACCTTCAGGTATACCGGCGTGGATCGGCAGGAGGACAAGTACAAGCTCATGTCAGGCGAGAGGCTGATTCTGGTTCCCAAGAAGGATTACCCAGAATGCGAACCTGATGCACCAGATGAGCCAGCCGAGGCGGTATGGACCGAGGAAGACTATGAAGACCTTCGTCGCCAGTACGAATGACCGCGCCAGCACACCAGACGAACCCCAATGATTACAGACGTGTAACGGTCCCTCGCTGCGCAGAATTAACGACCTAATATGTATACCGGAGGGACACCCTCGCACTCAGAGAGAGGGTGAACCCACAGCGGAGCTGTAGACGGGATACATCTGAAGTAGTCAACGGAAAGCGAACGCTTTCAACAGTACCCAGCATAGGACGTAACACCCTCGATCTTCGATCAGACGAGTATCCATTACCAATATCCCACCATCTCGCTTCGCTTCTGCCCTTGCTCTTGTTTGGTGTGCACAACACGAATGCGGGAGCATTCAACAGGACACCCCGTGAGCGAAGCTCAAGACAGTGATCACTTTTAGATTATTGTTATAATGTATTAATGATTGTTCTCTACTCTTCAACGTGGCTACTGCCGTGCATTCCGCTCACTGGGAATCCAGTCGTTAGCTCACGCTAACCGTGCATACTGCGTACAGCTCACGCTGTGGGTGCATCACTCTGCGAGCGATCCCCTCCGGTATACATATTAGGTCCGTAATTCAGCGCGTATGCGCCCACTTGTGCCCCGTGTTTGCTGGACTCTGCACGAGTGCCCGGCGCAGCTTTTCGCACTTGGGAGAATGAGTGACGTGATGGCAGGCAGCTACTGCACCGGGTAAGCTCGCCACCATCGACAGAGCGCTACATAGAGAGTGGAACATGGCGGAAGAATTGGATCGGACAGACCATCTGACTGTGATGCAGATGACAGCTACCAGCAAGCTGGATTACTTCGTCCTCAGTGTGGCACTAGCAATCTGTGCCTATCTCGCTCAAACGAATCCATACGCCCCGCTAGGGATCAACAAGGAAACATTCCTACTACTGAGCCTGATCGTGTTCACGACAAGTGCTGTTTGTGGATTCCTGCGACTGGACTTCAAGGTCAAAGAGATGACGGCGTACATCGCAGCTCATGAATCACCAACCGTAGAAGGACGAGACAAACCGATCCGCATCACAGCCCGGTATTTCAGAAGAGGCAAGCGGGCATATAAGGCACGGAATGCCCTCCTACTGGGAGGGCTGATCTGCTACGTCATAACAAAAGTGGGAGCCAGCTACCAGTGTGCCGGGTGGATACCGGTCAACTGACCAAGACCGTTTTTCCACAGCCTGACCATCGCCCGCTAAAATTTTCGGGCCGCTCGCAAATCGGTCTGAGACTCAGGCTGGAAGATAAGATGGGGCTCACCCGACGTGACGTACTGCATCCAGCGAGAATAGGCACTGCACACGCCGGGTGAGCGAGGCGATTGTACGAGATTCTGTCGGTTCTGCCTGAACGATCAAGCGCCCTACTACGGTTGATAATGATTCTCGTCTTAATATGCAAATAACGTCTGTCGCCCTCGTAGAAGCTCAGCAACATCGAACAGTGACGATCAACTAATACCGTTCTCCAGGTCATAGATGTGACAAAGCCCGCTCATGGCGGGCTATTCAGTGCAGCAACTGAGCCGTTAGAACACGAACTCATGGTAAGTGGCGTCAACCTCAGCCTGAGTGATGCCAATGTAAGCCATGGTTACAGCCGGACTGCTGTGGTTCAACACTTTGCAAATCAATTCGATGCCCTTGCCACTGCTGTACATCAGCCAGCCCCGTGTCTTCCTCATCGAGTGAGTGCCGAGCTGGATGCTCAGTTCATCACCTACAGCCTTGAATGCATTCGCTACAGCTACACGACTCACAGCCTTACCCTTGGCCCTATTACTGTCCACTTCAAACAAGAAGGTGTGGTCAGGGTGTGCCTTCCTACGGCGTCCGATGATGGCCTTGGCTGAGCTGTTCAAGTCAATGGAGCGTGTCTTGCCCGTCTTGGCTTCCTTGATCACCAGCTTATCGCCTTGGACATCGGCGAAGGTGAGACTGAGCAAGTCACTGATACGGAGCGCGGTATTCACACCGAATCGCCATATGTCCGCATACAGAGGGTTGCCCTTGGCGTTGAGAGTCAGCTTGCGAGAAATCGTCTCGGCCTCCCCCTCTGTCTTCACTGCTTCAACGACGTTCATGCTAATTAACACTCCGTGTGATTTGACCTCGATGTGTTAATTAGATCACGACACGCAGGGTGACAGCAAGGGTTTTAAAGGGGCGGCTAATTTACACAATAGTATTCTGTTAATTAGAGAGGCGTTTTCGTCAGGATTGCCGTAGTCGAGTGATGGCGTTCGTGATGGCTTGGGCGTTGGTGTCCAGTACCTGAAGCGAGCCCACAACGTTCTCTGCTACGAACGTTCCCCCTTGGCGAGTTGCCCAGTTGGCTAACTCTTCTAGCGCGGCAGCGATCCCATGCTGGTTGTGAAGTAACAGGGTCAGCACGTCGGCTGTGATGATGTTGGCATCTTCGTTGGTTGGCATGACCGTTCTTCCTTGATGTAGGAACGATCATCCTAGCCCAGCCATGGGCATCTGCCGACATGCGGCCCTGAACCAAGACCGAGGGTGCTGGATGGGCTGCCTCCTGCCTGAAATCGACGATTCGGATCGAAATGTGCAACTTGAGTGAGAAAACTCAGTGTTAACCGTCCTCACGAGAATCAGCTTGGTCGCCACAACCAAGGAGGTCCATGGAATCAGGCTTCCAGCCTAGGGCACCTTTTCGCTCCAGGTCATCACTGTGACGGGCATAGGGGAAACCCCTGAGTTAATCGAGGTTTCCGAGGGGTTTCCCTGAGCCCGACCGACATGCCCGAACTATCCTCAAAGATAAACCCCTACCCCCCTTCTGGCCTACCCGGTAAGCAGCGAGCCCTCATGAAATTCAAGCGACTCATCGCACTCATAGCCGTAGTCGGTCTGATCTGGATCGCTGTCGTCTGGGGCGTATCGGTGTGGTTTACACCAGAGCCCGAACAACCACCCACGGATATTGGCAAAGTACTGAAGTGATGCGACACCACTAAACACTAATTGCTATCCCTCGCGGCCCCCCGTAGCATCGATGGCTCTTTGATACTATTCATGTAAGGGATTGCAATGATCAAGAAAGTGATTTGTGCACTGGGTCTGAGTCTGCTGGTTGCGACCACTGCCAACGCTGCGGCTAAGACGTTGAAGGCTGGGTCTTTGTTCTGTCAGTCCGAGGAAGCGTTCGATACGCAGATGAAATACTTGGCTGATGATGTGCAAGAGTTTGCACCGGGATGTGGGGCTACAAATAAAGATTACAAAGTGGTGATCTTGGACTTGAATCTAATGAGTGCAACGTCTGTCAAAGTTATTGAGAATGGATTGACTGTCTGGATTGCCCACGAAAGCCTCAGATGATGCACGTGGCACACAATTGAAAAAAACGCCCTGCTCAAGCGGGGCTGCACCAACATCGTACGTTACATATACAAGGGAATTGGCATGAACGGATGGCAAAGACTTTGGGCAGCAGCTTGTTTTCTACTAGCTTGCTTGGCCACTGCAACAGGGCTAGATCAGATTTTGAATGGGCATAATTCGACGCCCTTGGTAATTGCAGTTTACCTCGGGAGTATTTGGCTAGGCGCCTGTATAGGGATGTACGTAATAGGCTGGCTAGTGGCATGGGTACTCCGAGGCTTCCGCCCAGCGAAGACTGAGTGAATTAAGCGCCCTTAGAACTTCGTTCGCTCGCCCTTGTACTACTCAAGGAAGAGCTGATCCCTCTTGAAGAGGTTCATGATTAATTATTCAGAAAGAATAATCCTACAGAGGGAACTGGGTGAACGATGTTCACGGGCTACCATTCATAGCTCGGGCTATGGGGAGTACTAGCACAGCTCCGCTGTAAGGCTTAGTCAGCGCTTCTGCATAGTTTGCCCAGCGGAATACACTCGATTATTGCCACCCTCAACAGAGCTACAGGCCACGTAAACAGCGGACCACAGGGCAATGGGATACACTTTTAATGACACACTTTCTAGAAGCAATAGCCCCTATCTGTGAGTTTCTTTCGGGCACAACAAAGCCCGCTGATTAGGCGGGCTAAGTGTTATGCGGCTAGTTGCACATCCTCCCAGAAGTCGCCAACCTCTTGAGACTTGGTTGCAACAGCTCGCTTCTCTTCAAACAGTGCACGATACTCTGCAAGCTGCGTAGGACTGTAAGAGTCGATAGGTGCAGGACCGAAGGTCGATCTAGTTGCAGCGACGTCGTAGATGCTACTCAGGCTCTCCACCAAGAAGTCATTGAGCACTTCCAGCGTGGTGACAGTTACAGTCTTCCCGTGCAAGATGTCAAAGAACAGTCCCTCATCAAACTCGGTAATGTTGAAATCATCGTGTGCGAAGTGACTAGACATCTGTTGCACTTGCTCCAACACATTCAACACGGGAGCCAGCTCAGGACGATACGCAGACATACGGCGAGTTTCAAGAATCAACATAATCATGGCACTGACATAGCAGTGGGTGCTAACTTGAAACAGCTCCTTGCCTGTTACAGCTTCAACGAGGGATTTCAAGTCTTGCGTGCTGGTCTTGGGATTGGTCATCACCTTCAAGTATTCAGCGTGCTCAGGGTTTGACGGATCAAGAAGTGTTCCCAAAGTGTCCAAGTGACCTTGACGTACAGACGGTTGCAGCTTAGCGACTTTGGCGAACGCATCCCATACAGGGCGAGTGATGCATTCAATCATCAGCTCCATAATGGCTTGATCGGACATACTACCTTGGATATCCCACTTGCTGTTCTTCTCCATGAAGTGAATGTAGGCACCGCCACCAAGATGGGTATTCTTGAAAGAGCGGTTAAGACCTGCACTGGCGATAACCAGATTCACCGGAACAAACTTGCCTGTGTGCCTCTGGCCTTTCACTGGGTAGACATGACTAAACTGGAATGTACCGAACGCATTGGATGAGGATGAGTTGGCACGCAGTTGTAGCTTGTGCATCTCACGCAGCTCTAGCAACTCTTCGGTAGCGATGCCTTGTACGATTTGAACTGTACCGGCTTGCTTGGCGTGACGCAGTAGCAACTGGATGAAGGCATTAGACATCTGTAGCGGCTTGGGCTGGCGTTTCTTCCGTGCTCCATTCTTGACCCCCTTGTTACGTCTTACACGCTTACACTCTTCACTGCACGTCTTCATAGCCTTGTGTTCCGGCTCATACTTCTTCTTGCATACAGTGCATGTCTTACGTGTGTCTTTCTTAGTCTTTGCTGTAGGTGTTGCTGGTTTCATGATTTGCTCCATCGCGGTTAGCAGGTTGTTTCGGATTAGTTAGTGTGTAGATGTGTCGGCAACGACCAGAGCAAAAGACTTCAACTTTGACTGCGGCGAATACGTGATTGCAGTTACGGCAGGTACAAGTCTTCATGCTGGGAAGCTCCCTAGTGCGCTCTGAGGGTCTTTGTCGAATGAGATGACGTACCGGGTTACTCCGTACTTACTCTCGACTACGTGACGCCATACACGCTTGCCTGTGGACTTGCTGAGTTCATATGCGGCGCTCATCGCCTCACTTGCTGTTGTGAATAACTTGTTCATGATTACTCCTTGTGTGTTGGTGTAGCCCGGTTTAACTCAGGGCGATGATTGTGAATGTTGCATCTAGTGGAAGTGTTGAATATGGTGGCAAGCTCTTACTCTGGCGAACCGTGTAGTCAACACTGGTAGCAGTGATGTTCGTGAAGTCAAAGCTGGATGTATGGTTTGGAGAGATGCCCTCCAAAACTCCCAGGAGCTTCGGTGGCGTTGATAGTCCTTGATCGCTATAGTCGATAGTGCCATGTGCGTAAGTTGGCCCGTACAGCGCTTCAGGGTCGCCTACAACTGGGACAGTTAGCTTGAAGAGGATCGGGATACTGTCGGCATGAGTTAGGGCGTGGAAGTAGCCAAGTTCAGCCGCTCCCCGTGTTCCGAACTGCGATAGGGCTGTGGTTAGGTCGTCAATAGTGACGTCTGATACTGATTCGAACATGTGTGATTCCTAATGGCTGATGTGTGGGTGGTATTACTTGGTTTGTTTATTAACAGCTTTACTAACTTCTCGTTCAACGGTCGTTAAGACAAAGGACTTCATCGACTCGCGTTCATCTGAGAACTGTTGCTGGACTTCACTACGGTGATGTTGCACCAATCCAACAGCGTAGGACTTAGCCTGCTCGGTGGAACGGTCGTAGATGTAAGCGCTCATACCGAACATGGCGATAATTTGCATCACAGTACAAATGACCATGGCTTGGATAATGGAATTCATATAACTCCCTAGTTAATGCTGGAAAGCCTGTTTTCACAGGCTCTTGTTAGTCGGACTCTGTACCAAGCTCAGTGTTTGTGCGAGACATGGCCTTAGCAAACTGCTCATCAAAGACAACTTTCGCTTCTTTCGCCATATCTTCAACTGAGGCATCAATCTTGGCCGTGATATTCACTGTCACAGGCGCTGTAACGTTGTTTGTTGTAATACCAACACTATTAGAAGCTGCATCAGACAAGCGTTTCGGCACTGGGTAACTCACCTCTGATTGAGACGAAGCACGCTTCATAGCTGTCGATGCATCAAATACTTCGAATGCGTCAGGCCTGAATCGACGATACTCACCATCTGCTACATCACCCGCATCGATTGTCTTCAGCAGGCTATCCAACTTGAGCGACATGGACTTGAGACCGAACAGGTCTTTTTCAGGAACTTTCACATCAGCCCAGCGAGCCCTGTTCTCTTCGGCACTTTCCTTGGGGTCTTTACCACCTAGAATGTTATTCCACAAGCGACTTACAGGGTCAGCAGCATTAGCATCCAACCGCTGTTGCTCAGTTTGCGGAGTAGCACTCTGATTGGGTAATGTCATAATTCCATCAGCACCGCCAGCAGTCGCTAGTGCGGCAGCTTTTTGCTCAGGAGTCTTATCACTCCCATCAGCCTCTTTGCCCGTGATGAATCTCACAAGTGCCGTCTTGAACTGAGTTAGGCCGATGTCCAAGCCCAGGAACAGAGCATTAATCGGCTTCATCGCTTCAGCCAGTTCACGCTCTGCCTGAATACGTTCGTGAATCACACCCTTCAACTCTTCACTGCTGTTGAGCTGGTTGTCGTTCATGTACCTGATGTTGTCGCTACGCTGTTGATCCGCGTCGATACTCTTCATCTGTTTGGCGAGAACGTCTTGGTTTGCACCGAGATAGTTAGCCATGCCCTGATCGAAGTCTTTCGCTAGGATGTTTCCAGCGGTGACTTGTTTTTTGAACCAGCCTGCTTGTTCCTCAACCTTACCCTTGAACTTCAATCGAGTCGCAGCAGCCTGTCTAATAGCAGACGCTACAGGGGCTCCTACAGCATCGAACAGGTCGTTTACGTCTGAGCCTTCAGGCTTACCCTTGGCCCTGATCTGTCCAAGCTGGTACGCGGCTCTCTTCTGAGCTTCCTTGTCCAATGCGGCGGCACGGAACACCGCACTCTGGTCTTCGTAAATCTTCGTGGCTTGTTGTAGCGTCTTGCCTAGGGCTACCTGCCCCTGTACGAAGTTGGAATAAACCTTCGCGGACTCAACAGACAGCTCCATGCCGTACTTGTTGGAGATCTCGACGAACTTGTCACGACTGAACTTTTGGTTCAGTGGGTTCTTCCCGCCACTTGTATCAAGGGCATTGTTGAACTGTTCGGCACCACTAGCGTCTGTCTGCCGTTGTTTGATGCGTTCGTTGGCGTATGCCACTGCACCTGTGAGCGCGTATAACGCTGCTCCAGCGACACCCAGGGCGATGGAGAACGAGCCTAGTCCGAAGTCAGCACTCTTGGCTGGACTGTTGCGGTTAGCTTCCCAGTGGCTCTGGCGAGATGCTGCCCAGTTGAACCGCTCTGCCCTCTGCTGGTGTGACTCTGTCTGACGTTGTTCACGTAACTTGGCCTGCTGTTGGCCTGCTGCAAACTTCTGTGCTGCTCTCATGCCACGTTCACGAGCTTCATTCAGTGCAAGCTCAACACGCTGGGTAGTCGTGAGGCTCTGTACGTGCTTCTGTTGCATGATCGATGTCTTAACTTGCTGCTGGGCTAACCTTTGCTCTAACCCAGCCTGACGGGTCTTAGCGGCCGCCAGAGTGGATGTATTCTTGATCTCTTGGCCTTGGGCCTTGAGGCGTTCAATGTTGGCCTTGTGTGACTTGGCTTCAGCTACGGCGGATAGTTGCTTGTCCCTGATTGCCTGAGTGGCAAGGAATGCACTCTGCTTGGCTCCGGCAAACTGTAACTTCTGGCCTGCCAGTTCGGCTTGGAACGTATAACGCTTAGCCTTGGCTACAGCCGTTTCAAGTTGTAGCTCTCTGTTCAAGTTGTGGCGTAGTGACGTGTCTTGCTTCTGGGCTTTCACCTTGGGTGACATTCCCAACTTAGCGGCCAGTTGGTCAGCCTGTCGGCTCATGCGCTTCATACGCTGTTCAACTTGGGCAAGGCTGGCATTGAAGCGATGCAACCCAGATAGATCAACTTGGAAGTTGAGCAAGCCCGTCAAGCGGGCAATATTCTCACTGATCATCTTGAGGCACCGTAAGAGCGGACACACGGCACATAATCGGCAAGTGCATCATTCACTGTTTGCACGAAGACTTTCGAGCCTGTGCCGGCGTACAACACCTGATGCTCTTGGAAAGCTCCTGTGTAGCCAGCAAGGAACCTTTCAACAACTTCAGTGACTACACGACTGCCTGACACCATGAGTACAAGACCCTGTGTCGTCTTGAACCACGAAATCTTATGCTGATGCATACCAACATAATCTTGGATACGCATTTTCAAGGCTTTGCAGAGTGGCTTAACTGGAATCTTATCACCTACTAATGTTGCGACAACCCTGTGTGTTCCGTGTTGCGATAATGTGGTGATGTAGTTATCTAGACTCATTGTGGTCCTCCCTCCGGCATGTTGGTTACGTTGTATTCGCTGCACTTATGCACAGTTGCCCATGCAACAATTTGGTCTGCAAATTCGTGGCGATCTTTCGGATCAAGCCCCCATGAACTCAACATGTCGCTTCGAACTTTGAACAGCAACTCTTCCATAGTGATTGCTGTCTTGTCTACTTCCACCGACTCAGGCTCAACTACTTCAACTTGCTGAAGCAGGCTGTCGGGGGTGTACTTGGCTTTCAAGATCTCGTATGTATGATCGATCATTAGTTAGCTCCCAACTGTTCACGAACGGCCTTACGGGCAGCACCAAGGGCTTGCTCTACTTCCTTTCGAATAGCTGCGGCGGCTTCCTGTTCCTCAGTGGCGAGTTGTTCGGCTTTCAAACGTGCGGCGTTGGCAATGTGAAGTTCTACTTCCCGTTCGATAATGGCCTCATTCTCAACTTCCACCTTGGCACGTAGCCTGGCTTCAGCCTCTGCATACAAACCCTTCAAGTCTTCTTGTTGCTGGACAGTAGGCTTCATCAGGTAGACGTTGAAGTATGCTGCTCCGATAGATGTGGTTGCTGTTGTTGAGCGCGTCCAACCCTCACCGATCTTCTTCAGCACGATGTCCAGCAGTTCATCTGGGCCAGTTGAAGCGACGAACTCAACAATGGCACCCTTAAACCAACGACGTGGCAAGTTTCCTGAAGCATCTGGTTGACCTTGGAAGTCCACGTCATGGCCTTCCACGCGAGTCAGATACTTTTGTTGAGCGTCATCCTTCATTGCTTGAATGTCGGACTTTGTTACTGTTTTCAATACTGCGTTACTCATTTTTATTTCTCCATAGATGTATGTTGCTCCAGATTTGGAGCGTAGTTGTACGCGGCCAGGATTAGGCCGTGCTTTGTCGATATTCGATGTTTAGACGCCCGTAGTTCGGGGCCTGTAGAGGTACAAAACGCCAACCCTGTAGGGTAGCCAAGGGTAGGTGTTTTTACGGACGTTTAGCCCAGTGATTCCAAGAACGCTGGCGAGACACTGGCTAGCTCACCAACAGAGACAAGAGTACCATTGCGGCTCTTCTTGTTTGCCAGTTTGAAAAACTTGGTCAGTACCGCATCAGATACTTTGATGAAGCGGAATGTGTGACTATCAGCGGGTGGCTCGGTTGAGCTAATAACGTTGACGATCAAGGATGAAGCGATATGGATTACGATGTAGTTTGACACTCTGATTCTCTCTCATGATGTAGGTTGCCCTCCTTTTGGACGTTCTGAATGTGTATGCGTATTAGCGAGCTGGGTTCGGATAATACAAGTGGACCACGCGAATGCTGACACCCAACTCCGTGGCTATCTCTTGTGCAGTCATGGTGGAACAGTGCCTGTATACGTAACTTCGAATCTGATCAGTCGTTTCAGTCTTGCGTTGCTCTTCAGCGTTGTTCATCTGGTTGGTCCTCCGATGGAATAGGTTGTTGGTTGATTGTGTCGAGATTGACTAGTTTGCGTTTTTTCAAGCGATGAAACTCTTTGTTGCATGTCTGCGAACAGTACACCGCTCGCTGGGTCTTGCTTGGAAATGGCGTGTGACAGTGTTTACACAGGCGTACGACTACGGCCATAAGTTCTCCTATGGAATATGAGTGATTGGGTATGTGGGGTGGAACGAAGATGCGAACAAAGAAAAACGCATAAAAGGTGGGAGCCTCTTATGCGTTCTCAAGTACATCTATGTCTAGATTCGGGGATGTTACAGAATTTGTGGCCGCTGAGTCGAAAGCGTACGACTCTTAACGTTGGCGGCGGTAACGTCGATGGTGAACCAGACCATCTACCGAGTTATAGCCTACGTTACCCGGCGAAACGTGAGAACCCTTTGGGGGCGGCTGTTCGGCCTGACTGGAATGATCGGCACCGAACGTAGACGAGAGTATTTTGCTTCTCTGGTGCTTGTATTAGGATTATATACCCGACATGGTGATTTGTCAAGCACTTTATACGCAATCATGCAAGTATTTATTTTCTATCTGATTCCACTTATCGATAGGGTTTTCCTTGAATACCCTGCCCTGCTTGCATCTTAGGCCGCATCAGCCTCTTTAGCCCCTGTACATTACCAGACGAACGGCATGCAACAATAAAACCCACACATGAAATTGTTGCTCCCAACCCTTGATCACCCGCCCCGTGCCAATCACGCACTGGAAAGGTTTACCCCGGCTGTAGGAAGAATCGAATTCAGTCCCGTCTTCCAGCCAGCCACGGTATTGGGTGGTAATCAGCGCGCCTTTG
>Ga0182007_10001389_pt1 | contig 13016 bp, 8 predicted proteins | sample Sormic07211113_1_FD_123023 | JGI IMG/M metagenome (GOLD analysis project Ga0182007, IMG submission 123023) | Rhizosphere microbial communities from Sorghum bicolor, Mead, Nebraska, USA - 072115-113_1 MetaG | ecosystem: Host-associated > Plants > Roots > Rhizosphere | place: USA: Nebraska... | reverse complement strand
TTTGATTGCATTTGTAAAAATAAAATGCATTCATCTAACCATTTTTGCCATTGTTGATGTATTTCATATTTTGTTTTTAATGTTTGAATATTATCTGATTGTATTAATGATGACATAATGTTGTGAATAGAAAGAGAGAAAGAAAAAAATATATGTATTTTATTAATTTTATAAACGTGGATCAATAGCAGTTGATGGAGCAATAAATGGTTGTTGATTTAAATTTGGTGACATAGTTGCTAAATTTTGCATTGATACACCATAATTATTATCGTAATCATGTTCTTTTATTATATTACCATTATATAAATCATAAGTTATTTGCAATGTTATTTCAAATTCTGCAATACTATCAGGTAAACTACCTGGTATTGCTAATGCAATTTTATTTGCTCTTGTTTTAATACTTTCCCATGAATCTTGCATTGGTATCATTTCAATACGTAAGTTATGTAAACGCATTACACGTCTTGATTTATCAACACGTTTTTCAATTTCACGTACAACTCTTAACATTGCAACTGTAGATATATGAAAAAATTCAATATTATTTGATGAACCTTCTGTACTTTGTATACTAGGTGCATTACGATTTTTAGGTGTATATTTTATTAATAATGGCCAATATTCCCATGCTATAAACACTAATAAATTATCTGTTTTTGTATCATCAATATGTGGTGCACGAAATACACAATAACCTTCACGTTTATGACTTTTTTCTTCTATATCAGAAACTAATTTTTGAAATCAACTTCTAACCATCTTAAAAATTCTGCACTATTAACTTCATTTGGTGCTTTATAAACAACTTGTGGTTTATCACATTTATCACGTAATGTATTTGAATAAACAATATGATGATAAGTAGATTCATTTAAATGTTTACTTGTTGAACTAATACCAGCGGGATTAAACCAATCAGCACGTGCCATTGTATTAGTTGTTGTTATTGTTGATGATATATTTTTAGATGATGACAATGATGATGAATATAAATATGAATCATTATCATCATTAATATCAGGATTAAATGCAGGTCCTAAAGATGTTGGACCAGCTGTTGATGTAAAACGACATTTATATGTACATGGTAATGTTGATTTTTGTGATGTAATAATAATATTATATGGTATAATATCATATTGATTACGTGTTACATTTGGTATACGATCATTTAATAAATTAATAATTAAATTATTATCAAATGATAATATAAATTTACCATCAGTTGAACGATATTGATTTACAAATTCATTTAATGTCATTTTTTCAGGTAATGCAAAATGAAATTCTTGATATAATGCTTTACCAGCAATATAAGGTGCAATTGGAAATGAACTATGAAATGATTTTGGTGGATCTGATTCTAATAATGGTTTTTTCCATGGTTTTTGTATATCTATAAATTCTTCTGACCAATCTTGTTTATAATAATTTGCATTCCAAACAAAATATTCTTGTTTTTTTAATATTAAACCACCTTTAGGTGCAATACGAAATTGTAATTCAGCTGCTCTTGGATCACTTTGGAATGAAAATGGTGCATCTTGTTGACCTGCAATAATATCAAATTCATCTTCTTGATAATCTTGTGTTAAAATATTACCACCACTTGTTTCATATGGAACATTTGATGAAGATGATGGACTAATATTTGTATCAGATGATTTGGGATTATTTACGGTTGCTATTGGTGATGATAATGCACTACCTGTAGATATTTGTTGTTGTGATATATTATCTGGTTTTTTACTCCATCTTGTTGTTTCAGCAATACTTCCAAACATTGTTAAAAAATTAAAAATAAGAAAAAAAGAGTTTAATTTTCAAATGTTTAGATATTATTATTATTATTAATAATAAAAATAATAATAATTTATAATTTTATTTATTTTTATTTTTATTTTATTCCTATTAATTGATAATAATTTTCTTTTAGCCAATTTTTAAACCATTCATTCATTTGTTTCCATTCAATTAGAAAAAATTGATTATTATTTTGATTTATGTTTTTATTATAATTATCATTATTATTATAACCATATAAAATTTGATAGTGAAGAACTAATAAATAGTGAATTAAATACCAAATTTCAATCATATTATTTTGAATTGTTTCTAATAATAATAATATTTCATCACTATTACAGTTTATATTTGATCGATTTAATAAATTTACAATTAAATTAAATTTATCTTGTTCACATGAATGAGGATGAATACCAATTGATTGACAAAATGATATATGTTTTGAATCTAAATGAAATGATTCACATATAATATTATATGTTGATAATTGTGTTTGTAATTGATTTATTTGTTGATTTGGATTTTCAATTATTCTTTGCCATTTTATTGATATAATTTTTAATTCATTTTCATAAACTAATGATGAAAATAATGAACGATTAAAATTAGTTTTAAAAAAATTAATTATCATTTGAATTGATTGATCCATTAATATTTGACGCATATTAGATGATGGCGTTTTAACAGGTAAGTTTATTTTTAATTGTTCATGATGTTCTTTATAATAAAAAGTTTTAAATTTATTTATCCATTTTATAGTTAAATGATCTGGTTGTGATAATACATGTATTATATTTGAAAAATGAAATATTAATTGTTGATGTCTACAAATCATTGCTAAAGAGAAACGTTTATTTGATAATTCTGGTATAGATTTTAAAATTAATAATGCACGATGAATATATAATGTTTTATATGACCAACACTTTAATGTTATATCACTCCATATAAAATCATTATTACGCATTCCATCTGTATATTTTATTAACCATTCACGCCAATTAAATGAATCAAAAATTGAACATGAGAATATTTTACTTATATTGATAATAAAGGATATTAATTGATAAAATTCTTTACTTTTAAATACATCATCATTTAATAATCGATTAAGTTGATAATTTTGAATTATTGAATCCATTGTTTATTTAATTACATTTTAAATAATTCAATGCCACGTTTTAATTGTTCATCTATTTGTTGACATTCTTTAAATAATTTTTTTAATTCTTTTGATTCTTGATTAAAATTTTGTTTTTGTGATTTTAAAGGTGAACCCATAAAATTTTGAAAGTTTGCTAAATTTTTTTGATTTGTTGTGGATGATTGATTATTTAAATTTTCATGATATTCTTGTCTCATAATTAATTCATTATAACTAGCAATACTAAAATCATACATATTTAAATATTCAGTATTAAATTCTGAACCAGGTCTTTCAATTTCAAATTCATATTGTCTTAAACCATGTAAACGTTTTTCAGGAAATGGTTTAATTAAATTTCCTTCTAATTGTGCTTCAGTTGGTTTATTATGTGAAGTTTTTGTTCTTTTAGGTTCAATAAATGTGAATCCCGTATTATCATTATTATCATTATCATTATTATTATTATTATTATTATTATGATTATTTCTCTTTTCAACTGTTATATTTAATTGTTCAATAGCATTAGTTAATTTTTCTTGTGCACCACCACCACCACCACTACTCTTATTATTACTATCATTTTTTTCATTATTATCATCATCATCATCGTCAATATTAATAACTTCATCTAATAATGATGATAAATTTTTATTATTATGTTTTTCAATTAAATTAACAATTGGTGATAATGAAGTTGATGAATCGATGTCTTTTGAATCATAATAATCATCAGTAGAATGAGTTATATTTCTTGATGTTTCATTATTAGGTTGTTGTGATAAAAGTTGTGAATAAATTGAATTATATAATTGAATACTTTCATCATCTGATAAAAGATGTTGATAAAATAAATCAAAAAGTTCTTGTTTAGTTTTTGATTCATGTTGCATATTTAAATATTCTTTCATTTTATATAATATTTCATTCTCACTTAATTTCTGACTTTCTGTATTTTGTATTAATTGTTTTAAAACATTTTCGTTTTTTGGTTCAATATTCATGATGTTAATACTTGTATCAGTGGTTTGTTTGTATTTGTGTAAATTATTGAAAAACAAGACAAAATTCGATTAGTAATAAAATATTATTATTTTTTCCTTTCTATATGTTAAACTCAAAAGAAAAATATTATAAAAACCTAAATTTATTTTTTATTATCTATATAATATAAATAATATTAAATAAATATAAAATGTAATTAAAAAAAATGTTTGTATTATTAAAACAAATTATTAAAATACTTTTTATTTTAATTTAATTTGAATGTTTTAATAATAGTTAATTAAAATGAATCCAAAATTTAAATAATTTATTTTGTTGTATATACAAGATGAATTGTTTTAAATGGTTAAAAAGTTGGTTTAAACAAGATTCATCGCAAGAAACATTAAAAGAATTAGAAGAAGTTTGTACTTTACAATTTGCTCGTATTCAACGTTTGCAAAATGATTTAAACGATTTTAATCAAAGAATTGTTCATGTTATTAAATTACATGGTATACAAAATCCATTAACACGTGAATGTATGCGTGATATACAATTAAAAGAACGAGAAATTAAAAATGCCAAAAATGATTATAATGGTACTAGAATGCAATTAGAAAATTTACGTAATTATATTACACAACATGAAACACAAATGAAATTAAATAAAGTTATTAAAAAAGTTGGTAAACAATTAAAACCAATTAAGGATTTAGAATCACAAATTGAACAACGTCAAAATATACAAGATCAAATGAGTGATTATAATGAAACAGTACAAGATGCAAATTTAAATTATGCAGGAGATGTTAATATTGATGATAATGAAATTGATGAACGTTTAAATCAATTATCTGATCAAATATTTAATAATACAATGTTAGAAACACCAGTATCATTATCAACATCTATAAAAATACAATCTTTAAAAAATATAGAAAAAGAACAAGAAGAAAAATCACTTAATAAAACTAAAATGACTATATTAGATAAAGTAACTTCACCTTTTAAAAGCAAAAATTCACAAGAAAAAGAATTAGAAGAAAAAGAATTTTTAAATAATAAAAATAATTTAATATCATCTTCAGGTAATAATAGTCAAGAAAATAGTAAAATAACTTCCTTTAAACATACCAATAGTCCATTTTCAAAAAAAAATCAATATAAAAATAATCAAACTGTATACCAAATTACAGATGCTTAATTAAATCTATTGAAACAATTTTTTTTTCTTCACTATATAGTGTTTGCTAAATTTATTACTATATAGACAAAAAATTCCCCTCTTATTTATAACTAAAAATTTTAGTTAAAGTAAATAATTGGTTTGTGTTTTTTTTTAACTAATATTTTTTTTTCTTCTTCTTCTCTCTTTCAAAAAAAGAATAAAACAATGATTTCATGTATAAATAATAATCTTAATGATAAAAAAACTATATGGTTAGATCGTATTTTGTATTATTCATTTAATAGTAAACGTTTCACTGATGTTCCATGTTTTACAACTAATTTATTTAAACCAGATTCATCTTATATTTTAACTGAAGCATCACATAATGAAAATGATAAAACATTACAACTTTTACAAATTCGACAACCATCATATCGAAATTGTTATTTAATGTCACAAGAACAATCAAATGAATATTTTGATAATTTTACTGTAAATTTAATTTTAAGTATAAGAAAATGGTTGATTGTTTTAGATAAACAATATCATGTTGATATAAATGATATAAGAGCCATTCAACCAATGTTAACATTTAAATCATCCTTTTATCAATATATTATAAAAAAGGATGCACAATATGATCATAAAACAATTAAACATTTAATTATTTTAATGTCAGATTGGATAAATATTCAAAAAAAATGGAATTCAAATTATCGAGATGAAATTGAATTATCTTTAGAATTGAAGAAATGTGCAACTGAATTAATTAAAAAAACACATGAATTAACACGAGAAATTTCTTCTAAAATATCTTTTTATAAATTAAAAAAACCATTTCAATCTGGTATTGAATTTTATAAATGGTATGCTATAAATATATTAAAATGGTCTAATTATGAAAATGATGATTCATTAATAGATCCATGTGATCCATTTTATAAAATATTTTCTAAAAAAAATCAACCATTATGTTTATTAGTTGATAAAGCTAAACAACAAGGAAAATTAAAATCATGGTCAACACCATTATTAGATTTTTTATTTTATGTTGCTATGCAAATATGGTTAACTTATAATGGTTTTATATTAGAATACATTGGTTCAAAAGAAGATAAAATATATGATATGTCTTATCCAAAATATCAATATATATTTGCAGAATTTTTTAATTTCTCAATACAATTAGATCATTTGTCATTTATTCAAAAACAATTTAATATAAATGAATATGAAAATTCTTCAAATAAATATAAATTAATTGAAATTGCTGGTGAATTACCATTTATTCATTATGCATTAATATTTATTTGTTATTATCGTGAAAAAATAATTCAATATGATGAAACATTTAAATCAAAAGAATTAGAAATATATAATTTATTACATCATTGGATAAGTTCAAAAAGTATTAAATTAAATCAACAAAATTTTGAAACTAATATAATTAAAGATGTTAATAATGTTATAACAAAAGCGATTTCTTTAACAACTGAAGCCAATATAGAATCACGTAATAAATTTTATGAAGCACCAATTCACGTTAATTCAAATAATAATAATATAACATATTCACATTTTAGAGCTGATTATTGGAAATATTCAATACGTGTATATGTTAATCCAAAAATTGATGATGAATTAAATAAAATTATTAAAACACAAAATAAACAAATAAAAGAAAATTTATTATTATCATCATCATCAAATCAACATAAATTTACACCTAATATATATTTATATTTAAATCGTTTAAATGTTCAATCAGCATTACGTATTGAAACGTTAACTCATATACATTTTCAATATAATAAACCAATTTTAACAGATGAGGACATACAAAAATTAACAGAAGACACAAAAATTTTACATTTTATTTCACGACCATTAAATATAAGTCGTTGTTGTTACATGTATATAAGAAATAATGAAAAAAATCAAGCGATTTATTATAAACCTGGTTATTTTTATCAAATGATAATTTTTCCATTTCATTTATCATCAATATCAACAAAATTAACAGATCAATTTTCATTTGAAAATGTTTCATTAAATTTAATTGGACCACAATATTTAGAATTAGAAACATTTGATTGGATGATAGATGTATATATAAATGAAATTATATCATGTTGGACTTATATTACTGGCAAAATAAAAGAAGTTCAACAAATTAATGATTCTTGTTTAATGTATTATAAAAATTTTGGTATTTTAAATAATGATGTTAATATATTAATAAATGATTATTTAAATTTTAATGATATAATTATAGAATCATTTAAACCATTCAATAATAATAATAATAATTTAATTATACCAGAAAATTTATATCAAAAACCAAATATTGATATAGCGATATATTATGAATTTTTAGCTTCTTTAGTTGAAGATGAATATCAATTATTTATAATGTTATATAATAGATATTCAGGTCATTTAAATTATAATGACAAAGAAGTAGAAAAGGTTTGGAAAGAATTAAAAGAATCATACTTTGCTTTATATAATAAAGCAATTAAAACATTAAGAAAATATAATCAAACTGATCCTAGATTTGAACATAGTTTATGTTCATTCATGTTATCATTTGCTACATCAGAAACAAGAATAATAAATTTTAAAGATGTTATTAATGGTTTAAACACTTTTATTAATACTAATCATATTATTGCTGAATGGTTAAATTCAAAAAAATCTTGTATTCATTTGCAAGCAAAATTAAAAAATAGTAACAATGAATGGAAAAAATGTAATTTAAATGAATTTAAAAATGTTATTAATATTATAGATATTTATCATTCAGCAATTTTAAATCAAACATTTCAAAATAATAATTTTCCATCAAATAATCAATATGATTTTAGATGGATATTAATTGATGATAAAAATAATATAATTGAAAATAATGATAATACACAATATTTATATAAAGAACAAATAAATTTAACAAAAACTATTATTAAACAAACAATAATAAAATATTGGAGAATATTATTTCCTAATCAATGCATTGAATATCTTAATTGGTCTGAGTCAAATAAACCATTTTCATATAAGAAAAATAAATGGTTTAAAGAATGGATTAATGAATTTCAATTTTCTACATTATGTTTTGAAAATTTTTATAATGCAAATATAATTGGTAAAAGTGTTCAATTAAAATGGTTAGAGGAATTTAAAGAATTAAGTAGTTTATGTACTCAATCAGATGTTATATCTAAATTATTAAAATTAGATATAACAGAATTAACTTTATTATATAATAAAATTTTAGGTGCATTAATTTTACTTAATGTTAAAGAACCAAATTTATTAAAAACAATTATTGATGAAAATCATCAATTATATTGTAATAAAATTAATCAACAAACAGAATTATTATTAAATTATCAAACAAATGAATCACCAAGACCAACAAAGAAACAACGCAAATCTGGATTAGCTAAAACACAAAAAATTGCTGATCCACCAAAACAATTAACAAAGAATGATTGGAATTTAATTTTGTTTATATTTGATAAATTAAGAATAGTATTACATATAATATCAGAAAATTCAACAATGGAATTAGTAAATAAAAATCAATTTTTATTAGCATCATTAAATATATCAGAAAATAGTTCACGATTACAATATGAAACAAAACAATTAATTTTAAATAAATTAACAAATTCTGATGAATTATTTATGAATTTTAAATTAACTTTCAATCATATTGATTTTTTTGTTAAAAAATTTACTGAAAAATATAAACAAATTAATTATGAATATTTTCCATTAGATTGGTTAAAATATATAATTAATAATATTATTAATATATTAGAAGAAGAAAGACAAATTTTAACATCATGGCAACAATGTCAATTATTAACAACATTATTTTTTAGAATTATAAATGGATTACGTTGTATTAAAGATAAAGAATTGTTTTTATTTCAAACATTTATATCTACATTAAAAGATAATAATGAACAATTAGAATTATTAAATTATTGTCAAAATATAAAAGATTTAATTGCTTCAATTATTAAACCTGGTAATATAATAGCAGATCTTTCATATGAAAAATGGAAAATTTTAAATACTATTTTATTAGCATTACCAATTAATAGATATCAAAGTGATAGAATTTTTTCAAATTGGCAAGAAATCGATAATTCATTTTCATTTTATAATCATACAATATATCCAGCACCAAAGTGTTTAAAATTATTTCAAAATGTTTCTAATGATATTGGATTATTAATGATTTGTTTATTTATTTATTATTTTGAACATAATAAAGATTCAATAAGATATATAAGAGAAAAATTAAATGAAAATAGTAATAATAATAATCAAACAAGACTTCAAAATATATCTAATAATTGTGGATTATTATTTAATGAAATTATTAATAATCCTGATTTCATTAATTCTTTACAAAAATAAATAAATAATTCAATTAATAATATGTTTTTCAATAACTATTTTTTATAATAAATTTACATTAAAACAAAACAACAAAATTAGATCATTGTGCCTTTTTTGTTTTTGCTTGTTGTTGTTTTTATTTATATTTTAATTGTTGGAAATTTTAATTGTATATTTTTTTTCTCTTTCTCTCTCCTTTCAATTGTAATTGTCAATCAATAAAAATGACACCATTTCAATCAACAATTTTTGGTCAAGACGAGCCTGTTTTAAAAACACGCATGCCATATCAAAATGGTATGCCAAATAGTGGAATATCATCAGGGCCACATGTATTTCGACCTGGTCAAGGTGTTATGTCAGGTAATAAATCAAATGGTTTACCAGGTGATTCTAGTTATCCAATGGAAAATGGTTATGAATCAAATTCTTTAACTGGTACAGAATCAGTTAATGATCGTATACCAGTTGCAATTGCAATTGATAAAACAAATTGGGTACCAGCTGATTCACATGCCGGTGCAATATCATTCATACGTTCAAAACCAACAAATGGTTTATCAGTATGGGCAGTTGAATATGAAACATTATCATTAACACGTTTAAATTTTCGAATGAAACAACCATTTTTTAGAAAATTATATGGTTCACGTAAAACAGCTAAACAATTAATGGATGATTTTAGTTTTGTTGGTATACAAACTAATAATACATTAAATGATTGGGGTTTTAATAAACATGCACAAGTTTATCAATTATTCCAAATGGGTAAAAGAGCTATTGTTTGTAATTATTGGGCAATTTGTAATTCATTGCCTGGATGTGAAATTCAACCTGGTGATCGTTTATATTTAGTTTGGCGTCGTTATAAAATTGAAAATGAAATACGTAAAGCATTAGCAACAATAACACCACCACCACCACCAAATTATGGTAATGGTTTTTATAAAACAAAATATAGTAGAATTGGTTTAAATGAAAAAAGACATGTAAACGTACCATCACTAACATATGAATATAATAAAAAAAATGAAAATAAAGTATATGATGAAATAGATAAAGAAAATATTGAATCTTTAATTACTCGTAAGCGTTATCGTAATAATAATAATAATACTGATGATTATTATACTAAAGATAATAATGATAATAATAATGATGATGAATATTATTGGAATTTAGAACCATATATAAGTAAAGATCATAAAGTACCATCACCACATTATTATAGTGGTCCTGGATGGGTTGGTGATTGGATTTTTATTGGTTTTGTATTAAGAATTCAACAAGGAAATGTTAAAGATAAAAATAGACAAGCAATATTAGCTCATCAAATTTTACATACACAATCAGATTCTGAAGATTATAAACAACAAGTTAATATTATATCAAAATTAGAAATTTTTGTTCGTGTTCAATAAAATAATTGTTTTCCTCTTTAAAAAAATAAAATAAAATTATTAATAATAATAATTAAATAGAAAAAGAAATACTTACATATTAAACATTTCATTAAAATAATTTAAACGTTGTGTGTAAATTTATTGTAATTTATTTGACATCCTCTTTCATTCTAATTAAAAAAATGCCAACAAGTCAATTAGTAGGACATTCAGCTGGTCTTTATTTAGGTAAATATGGTCCAAAACCAATTAATACACGTGCAGTTACATCAACTGGACGTATGAATCCAGCACCACATATTAGTCATGTAACAATGAATGTTCAAGTTGTAACAGATGAAGAAAATAGATTAGATGATTTAACAGAAGAAGAATTTGGTGGTAATATATGTGTTGCACCAATGATTTCTAGAGATAAAAATACATTTACAACACGTAAAGGCGATATTGCATTATATCGTCCAGATGATTATTGGAAAACATCTAATTTTATATTAAACAATGGCATACAAATTTTTAGTTCAGTTAATGGTTTAAAAAAAGATGACTTAGTTGTACCAGCTGGTATTGTATTAAATGAATCAGCTAGTTTAGGTGCTGATAAACATAATGGTGATTCTGGTGGTGTTTTAATACAATCTGGTTTAGCAACAACAATTAATACTGGTCCAGAACCAATACCTGCATTTAGTACAATTTATGTTGCAAATGAACCATATATTATTTATGGACCAGATAAACGACCAGCAAATGGTATATTATGGACTGGTCAATCTCCTAATAAATTAAGACCATCAACAATAGCATTACGTTCAACAGATGTTTATGCACAAATAACATCAATTGAATTAACTGTACAAGAACAATTATTACCAAAAAATATAAATCCAAATGAAGTAACAGAAAATGAATTAAAACAAATTAGTCGTGAAATACATGAAGAAATGCAAATACCACCAATATTACCTATTTATGATTATGTTGATATATACATAGCATATTATTGGTGTTTAATTGCATGTAATTATGCAATACCAGCAAAATTTAATGATTTACCAAATAATTTACAAACAATAATGAAAGAATGGTCAAAAGATAATATTAAAACAGAAACATTTCGTTTTATATTTAATGTATTAACAAAATATCGTAAAGAAAGAGAAAATATCATTAAAAATTATAATAAAGCATTAAATTATGGAAATAATATTAATATAGAATCAATACAAAAATTAATAAAATTAAATTTAATTAATTTAAAATCAGATGAATCAAAAATATTATCATTAATTTATAATGAAAATGAATTATATACATTACATACATTAACAACATTATTAAATGAATTACATTCAATTATGTCAATTATTATAAGTGAACAATATGCAGCTATTCGTAGTAGATGTATTGGTACATCAACAATGACATCTGAAATTGGACAACAATTAGATATCGTTTTACGTTATTTTCATGCTTAAAATTTATAGCTGTATATTTTGTTGCTTTATGAAATGTACTTGTCGTTAAAGTGTCATTTATTAAAACATCAAAAAGCTTATGTGAAAAAATGAAATCTTGATCAAATTATAATTATTTTAGATGATAATATATTTGAATCTGTAAAAAATTCAAATTATAAAAATGAACTTAATATGGAAACATTAAAAACAGATGGACCTAGAATATTACCACAAGGTAGTTATCATTTTTGGGATTTTTAGCATGCATGTTTAATTAGCAATACAATACGGAAGCATTTAATGTACATAATATATGAATATGGAAAAAATATATTTAAATTATTTTTTTCTTTTTTTATTTTTTTCTTTTTCATTATTATCAGCATCATTTTCATTCTCTTCATCACTGCTGTCACTTGTGCTACTATTATCACTATTATTACTGCTACTACTACTACTATCTTCTGAATTATTTTCATCAATTTTTTCTTTTTCCTCTTCTTCCTCTTTTTCATTTTCTTGAGTTTTTTGCTTTTTTTTTTTAACATCTAAATTATTTCTTTTTCTTTTTTTTTTTTTTTTTTTTTTATTTTTTTTTTTTTTTTTTTTTTTTTTTTTTTTTT
>Ga0182007_10001388_pt1 | contig 13019 bp, 9 predicted proteins | sample Sormic07211113_1_FD_123023 | JGI IMG/M metagenome (GOLD analysis project Ga0182007, IMG submission 123023) | Rhizosphere microbial communities from Sorghum bicolor, Mead, Nebraska, USA - 072115-113_1 MetaG | ecosystem: Host-associated > Plants > Roots > Rhizosphere | place: USA: Nebraska... | reverse complement strand
CCTGGCCAGCCGCAACCAGCAGATAGCCGTCGCCGAGAAGGTCCTCGACGCCAAGGGTGTCGGCGCCTTCCACATCTGTGGACTGACCTCCGGGCTGACCAGGGACTCCGGTTCCGCGGACGTCGACACCGGTGTCGCGGACGGTTCGTCCACTTCGACGAGTTCATCCGGTTCATCCAGTTCGTCCGATTCATCCGAGTCGTACGGGGGTTTGGGTTCGATCGGTTTGTCCAATTCGTCGGGTAGTTCGGCCGATGGCTCCTCCGGCGCGTCGTCCAGCGCCTCGCCCTCCGCCTCTTCCGGCCCTTCCTCCGATACTGCAAGTAAATCGTCCAAATCGGGCGCTTCTGCTTCGCCCGCCGAGTCCGCCGCGGACGAATCGCAGGGGACCGGCGGCTCGGCCGCAGACGGGGCGAAGGGTGATGACTCGGACAATTCCGAGCAGGCCGTGGGCTCTTGGAGCCTCGTCGACACCGGCGCCATCGACTCCGCCACCGCCACCGCCACCGGCACCGGCACCGGCACCGGCACCGGCACCGCCACCGCCACCGGCACCGCCACCGGCACCGGCAAACACCGCGGTACCGCCGCCGACGAGAGCTCGACCGGGAAGGCCGCCTCGGGCTCGTATACCGTCCGCGCCGGCGACAGCCTGGCCTCCATCGCGGACTCCCTTGGCGTGGACGGCGGGTGGCGCGCCCTCTATGCCGAGAACAAGCGGGACATCGGTGCCGATCCGGACCGCATCTCCGCCGGTCAGACCCTGCGACTGCCGGGCTAACAGGGCTGAAAGCGACGTGAGTTCACATCACCATTCGCGCTGAATGTCCGTATTGGTGAAAGTGTGGGATGAGTCTCAGAAGCCCTGATCGTCTTTGAAATTCGCCGGATTCCCTGTCTACGGTCGTCACCGCTCGGCAACCCGGGCCCCGACAGTCGCAACGCCGAATCCTGCCAGCGGCCGTACGGGAACAGTCGTCGCTACAGCAGCGCCGTAGGCAGGAGCGGGGGACCCAAGGTAAGTGCCGGACCCGGCGGTTGACGCCGGAGACGGCTTGGGGTGTAGCCGCGCCTCGTGAGAGCGAGCGTGCGGCCGGGCAACTCAACCGGCCCGAACCCGACAGCTCACCTCGCAGGCGTCGGTGAGGGGATCAACCATGCTGTTTTCCGGCAAGGGCAAGCACCGTCGTCCGTCCAAGGCCACCCGTGTCGCCGCGCTCGCCGGTGTCACCGGTGTCGCCATGGCCGCCCCGCTGATGGCGGCCGGCAGCGCCTCCGCCGCCACCGCCTCCGAGTGGGACGCGGTCGCCCAGTGCGAGTCGGGCGGCAACTGGTCCATCAACACCGGCAACGGCTACTACGGCGGCCTGCAGTTCTCCGCCTCCACCTGGGCCGCGTACGGCGGTACCGCCTACGCCCCGCAGGCCGACCAGGCCAGCAAGGCGCAGCAGATAGCCGTCGCCGAGAAGGTCCTCGCCTCCCAGGGCAAGGGTGCCTGGCCGGTCTGCGGCACGGGCCTGTCCGGCGCCGCCTACAACGGCGCCGCCCCTTCGAGCAGCTCCTCCGGCAGCTCCTCCAGCTCCAGCAGCCGCTCCTCCGGTGAGCAGAGCGCCTCCCGCTCCTCGGAGCGCACGACCGTCAAGAAGTCGACCAAGACCGTCACCACCCCGACCGGCAAGAAGGTCAAGAAGGGCGACGGCGAGTACAAGGTCGTCAAGGGTGACACCCTCAGCTCGATCGCCGAGAAGCACCACGTCAAGGGTGGCTGGCAGAAGCTGTTCAAGCTGAACAAGGGCATCGTCGAGAAGGCCGACCTGATCTACCCGGGTCAGCAGCTGCACCTGAAGTAAGACCGACAGCTGAACTACAGCGCCCTTACCGCCGTGTCCCCCACCATGGGGGCACGTGAGGGCCTCCCCCGTTCCCACGGGCTCCCCGTTCCACGGGCTCCCGTTCCACGGGCTCCCCGTTCCCGCGGGCTCCCCGTTCCGGTGCGTGTTCCCCCGTACGCACCGGAGCGGGGTTCTTTTTTGCCCGGCGCTCGCCGCCCCGATTTGTTCCGTTCGGAAACAATTTACTCTCGGTTCTGCCCAAGGGGCGGTCGGGGGCGTGGCCGATCGGCCGGAGGCGGTTAGGCTCGTCTCGCAGAGCCATCGCGCTCCTGCCGTAGCCGCGTCACATTGAAGAAGGAGATGCTCGTGCCGTCCATCGACGTCGTCGTAGCCCGGGAAATCCTGGACTCCCGAGGCAACCCCACGGTCGAGGTCGAGGTCGGCCTCGACGACGGCAGCACGGGTCGTGCCGCCGTCCCGTCCGGTGCCTCCACCGGTGCCTTCGAGGCCATCGAGCTCCGCGACGGTGACCCCAACCGCTACCAGGGCAAGGGCGTCGAGAAGGCCGTCCTCGCCGTCATCGAGCAGATCGGCCAGGAGCTCGTCGGCTACGACGCCACCGAGCAGCGCCTGATCGACCAGGCCATGTTCGACCTGGACGCCACCGACAACAAGGGCTCCCTCGGCGCCAACGCCATCCTCGGCGTCTCCCTGGCCGTCGCCCACGCCGCCTCCGAGGCCAGCGACCTCCCGCTCTTCCGCTACCTCGGCGGCCCGAACGCGCACCTGCTCCCGGTGCCGATGATGAACATCCTGAACGGCGGCTCGCACGCCGACTCCAACGTGGACATCCAGGAGTTCATGATCGCGCCGATCGGTGCGGAGACCTTCTCCGAGGCGCTGCGCTGGGGTGCCGAGGTCTACCACACCCTGAAGAAGGTCCTGAAGGGCAAGGGCCTGGCCACCGGCCTCGGCGACGAGGGCGGCTTCGCCCCGAACCTCGAGTCCAACCGCGCCGCCCTCGACCTCATCCTCGAAGCCATCAAGCAGGCCGGGTACGTCCCGGGCGAGCAGATCGCGCTCGCGCTCGACGTCGCCGCGTCCGAGTTCTACCAGGACGGCAAGTACGAGTTCGAGGGCAAGGCCCGCTCGGCCGCCGAGATGACCGAGTACTACGAGGAGCTCGTCGCCGCCTACCCGCTGGTCTCCATCGAGGACCCGCTGTTCGAGGACGACTGGGCCGGCTGGAAGGTGCTCACCGACAAGCTCGGCGACAAGGTCCAGATCGTCGGCGACGACCTGTTCGTCACCAACCCCGAGCGCCTCGCCCGCGGTATCGAGGAGGGCACCGCCAACGCCCTCCTGGTCAAGGTGAACCAGATCGGCTCGCTCACCGAGACCCTGGACGCCGTCGAGCTCGCCCAGCGCAGCGGCTTCAAGTGCATGATGTCCCACCGCTCCGGCGAGACCGAGGACGTCACCATCGCCGACCTCGCCGTCGCCACCAACTGCGGCCAGATCAAGACCGGCGCCCCGGCCCGTTCCGAGCGCGTCGCCAAGTACAACCAGCTGCTGCGCATCGAGGAGATCCTCGACGACGCGGCGGTGTACGCCGGCCGCAGCGCCTTCCCGCGCTTCAAGGGTTAAGCCTTAGCCAGCCGTACGTACGTCCCCGTACCGGTCCCGTACCGTGTGCGGGGACGTACGTGCGTGTGAACGGGAGGCGGGAACATGGCTGTGAAGGACCGGGACCGGTTCTCCACCGCGACCAGGATCAAGCTGCTCGGCGAGCAGACGGCGGCCCGGGTCTACCGCTCCCAGACCAAGCGGCAGGCCCGCCGCTCCCGGCTGACGGGACGGGCGGCGCTGCTCGCCCTCGTCCTGTGCACGCTCGTGGTGGCGCTCGCCTACCCCATAAGGCAGTACGTCTCCCAGCGCGCCGAGATCGCCGATCTGCAACGCCAGGAAGAGCAGGCGAAACAGCGGGTCGAGCAGCTGCGCGATGTGAAGGCGCGCTGGCAGGACGACTCGTACGCCGAGCAGCAGATCCGGCAGCGGCTGCACTATGTGATGCCCGGCGAGACCGGTTACATCGTGATCGACCCGAACGCGGCCAAGCAGTCGCGTGCCGACCTGGGGGCCGCCGACCGGCCCTGGTACTCGAACGTCTGGGACGGGGTCGACAAGTCCGACGCCTCCGACCAGTGACCCGACCCAGTGACCCGGCTCAGTGACTCGCCCCAGTGACCCGGCTGAGCGACCGCCCCAATGACCCGACTCAGTGACCCGACTCAGTGACCCGACTGATCAGCCTGATTAGAGAGACAAGTTCTTCGTGGAAACGCCTCCGCCGCCCACCCCGCGCACCGAGCCGACCGACGCCGACGTCGAGGCCTTCAAGCAGCAGCTCGGGCGACCGCCGCGCGGGCTGCGCGCGATCGCGCACCGGTGCCCGTGCGGGCAGCCGGACGTCGTGGAGACCGCCCCCCGTCTGCCCGACGGCACGCCGTTCCCGACGACGTACTACCTGACGTGCCCGCGCGCCGCCTCGGCGATCGGCACGCTCGAGGCCAACGGCGTCATGAAGGAGATGACGGAGCGGCTGGCAACCGATCCGGAGCTGGCCGCCGCGTACCGCGCCGCGCACGAGGACTACATCGCGCGCCGGGACGCCATCGAGGTGCTGGAGGGCTTCCCGAGCGCGGGCGGTATGCCGGACCGGGTGAAGTGCCTGCACGTCCTGGTGGGGCACTCGCTGGCGGCGGGCCCCGGGGTCAACCCGCTGGGCGACGAGGCGATCGCGATGCTGCCGGAGTGGTGGCTGAAGGGGCCGTGCGTGGCGCACGTGGAGGAGGAGACCCAGTGACCCGTGTCGCCGCCGTCGACTGCGGTACGAACTCCATCCGGCTGCTTGTCGCCGACGTGGACCCGGCGACCGGGGAACTGGTCGACCTGGACCGGCGTATGACCATCGTGCGGCTCGGGCAGGGGGTCGACCGGACCGGGCGGCTCGCGCCCGAGGCGCTGGAGCGGACCTTCGCGGCGTGCCGGGAGTACGCCGCGGTCATCAAGGAGCACGGCGCCGAGCGGCTGCGGTTCGTGGCCACCTCGGCGTCCCGGGACGCGGAGAACCGCGACGAGTTCGTGCGCGGGGTGCTGGACATCCTGGGCGTGGAGCCCGAGGTCGTCACCGGCGACCAGGAGGCCGAGTTCTCCTTCGCCGGGGCCACCGGGGAGCTGACGGGCAGCGACCACCTCGACCGGCCGTATCTCGTCGTGGACATCGGCGGCGGGTCGACGGAGTTCGTCGTGGGGGAGGAGCACGTACGGGCCGCCCGCTCCGTCGACGTCGGGTGCGTGCGGATGACCGAGCGGCATCTGGTGCGCGACGGCGCCGTCACCGATCCGCCCTCCGACGAGCAGATCGCCGCCATGCGGGCCGACATCGAGCGGGCGCTGGACCTTGCCGAGGAGACGGTGCCGCTGCGCGAGGCGCGGACGCTGGTGGGGCTCGCGGGCTCCGTCACCACGGTGTCGGCGATCGCGCAGGACCTGCCCGAGTACGACTCCGAGCGCATCCACCACTCCCGGGTGTCCTATGAGCGGGTCCGTGAGATCAGCGAGTGGCTGCTGCGCTCCACGCACGCCGAGCGCGCGGCCGTCGCGTCCATGCATGCCGGGCGCGTGGACGTCATCGCCGCCGGCGCCCTCGTACTCCTGTCGATCATGGAGCGGATCGGGGCGCCGGAGGTCGTCGTGAGCGAGCACGACATCCTCGACGGCATCGCGTGGTCCTTGGCCTGACCGGTCGCCGGGCGGTGCTGGTTACTCTTCAGTAGCTCTCGGACGAGCAGGTCGGACAGCGTATGAGCGGCATCGAGGGGCCCCCGCGGGCCCCTCGTTGACGTGTCGTCGGGAAAGTTCGTGAAGTTCTTCACAAGGAATTCCGTCGGGTGGAAGCGCAAAACGCGTCCCGTTGGCCCTTCCGGGGGTCGAACAGCCCCTTGAACATGTTCAGAAGTGTGGTATGGCGGGTCCGGCTGAGAGTCTCGGGGGAGGGTGTTTCGAGGCGCTCACGACCCTTCCCGAAGGCCAGAGAGGCAGCTCACGCGGCATTGACAACGGGTCGTACCGGACCCGGGTTCCCGGTGATCCACATGACCTGGATCACGCGGGTCGCGGAGAATAACACACCTCCCGTCGGAGCTTGTGAAGGGGCGCACGAGCCACCCCCCTGAGGCGGGTGGATACTCGATGCCATGAGCACCACGGAGCGTCCCAGGATCCTCGTAGTAGGCGGTGGGTACGTAGGCCTGTACGCAGCTCGGCGCATTCTCAAGAAGATGCGCTACGGCGAGGCGACCGTCACGGTCGTCGACCCCCGGTCGTACATGACCTACCAGCCCTTCCTCCCCGAAACCGCCGCCGGAAACATCTCCCCGCGCCACGTCGTCGTACCGCTGCGACGTGTGCTGCCGAAGGCGGAGGTGCTCACCGGCCGGGTCACCACCATCGACCAGGACCGCAAGGTAGCCACGATCGCGCCGCTGGTCGGCGAGGCGTACGAGCTGCCCTTCGACTACCTGGTGATCGCGCTCGGCGCGGTCTCCCGCACCTTCCCGATCCCCGGCCTCGCCGAGCAGGGCATCGGTATGAAGGGCATCGAGGAGGCCATCGGCCTGCGCAACCACGTGCTGGAGCAGCTGGACAAGGCCGACTCCACCACCGACGAGGAGATCCGCCGCAAGGCGCTCACCTTCGTCTTCGTCGGCGGCGGCTTCGCCGGCGCCGAGACCATCGGCGAGGTCGAGGACCTGGCCCGCGACGCGGCCAAGTACTACACCAACGTCTCCCGCGAGGACATGCGGTTCATCCTCGTCGACGCCGCCGACAAGATCCTGCCGGAGGTCGGCCCCAAGCTCGGCCAGTACGGCAAGGAGCACCTGGAGAGCCGCGGTGTGGAGATCTACCTCTCCACCTCCATGGACTCGTGTGTCGACGGGCACGTCGTGCTGAAGAACGGCCTCGAGGTCGACTCCAACACCATCGTCTGGACCGCGGGTGTGAAGCCGAACCCGGCGCTCGCCCGCTACGGTCTGCCCCTCGGCCCCCGTGGCCACGTCGACTGCACGTCGACCCTCCAGGTCCAGGGAACCGACTACATCTGGGCCGCCGGCGACAACGCCCAGATCCCGGACCTCGTCGGCCGCAAGGCGGGCAACGAGAACGCCTGGTGCCCGCCGAACGCCCAGCACGCCCTGCGTCAGTCCAAGGTCCTCGGTGACAACGTCATCTCCGGGATGCGCGGCTTCCCGCAGAAGGACTACAGCCACGGCAACTTGGGCGCTGTCGCGGGTCTCGGCCTCCACAAGGGCGTCGCGATGATCGTCATGGGCAGGATCAAGATCAAGCTCAAGGGCCGTCTCGCCTGGTACATGCACCGCGGCTACCACGGTCTGGCCATGCCGACCTGGAACCGCAAGGTCCGTGTCCTCGCCGACTGGACCCTCGGGATGTTCCTCAAGCGCGAGGTCGTGTCGCTGGGAGCGATGGAGCACCCGCGCGAGGAGTTCTACGAGGCGGCCCGGCCGGTTCCGGCCGCCGAGCCGAAGAAGACCGAGGCCAAGGCCTCCTGACCGGGATCCCGGTACCGGTCGCGGCACCAACCGAAGGGCCTTCCGCCATCCGTGGTGCGGGAGGCCCTTCGGTTGGTTCCCGGGGGACCGAGCGGCCCCCCGGGGCGGCCGGAACACACGGGATTTCCCCCAGCCGTGCCGTTGTTTACGCAGGTGGACAATTCCCGGATCCTCGTCATGGAGGTGTACGTCATGGCAGATGCCGCGTTGCGGCTGAAGGGCCTGCTGGAACAGCTGCTGGGAGCCCCGCTCCCGGTGCGGATCCGGGCCTGGGACGGTTCGCAGGCGGGGCCGCCCGGGGCGCCCACCCTGTTCGTGCGGAACCGGCGCGCGGTGCGCCGGCTGCTGTGGAAACCCGGCGAGCTGGGCCTGGCGCGCGCCTGGGTCGCCGGGGACCTGGACATCGAGGGCGACTTCTACGGCGCCCTGGACCTGCTCTCCGGGGTGGTGTGGGAGAGCGGGGTGGGCGGTCGTACGACCCTTCGGATCCTGCGGGACCCGCGGGCCCGTGCCGCGGTGCTGGGGCTCGTCCGGCTCGGCGGGCCGGGGCTGCCGCCGGCCGCGCCCCGCGAGGAGATCCGCCGGCCCCGCCGCGGGCTGCACTCCCGGCGCAGCGACAAGCGTGCCGTCAGCCACCACTACGACGTCGGCAACGACTTCTACGAGATCGTCCTCGGTCCTTCGATGGTCTACTCGTGTGCCTACTGGCCGGCGCCGGACGCCACCCTGGAGACCGCCCAGCACGACAAGCTCGACCTCGTCTGCCGCAAGCTCGACCTGCGGGCGGGACAGCGGCTGCTCGACGTCGGCTGCGGCTGGGGCTCGATGGCGATCCACGCGGCCCGCGAGTACGGCGTGCGGGTCGTCGGCATCACCCTCTCCCAGGAGCAGGCGGCCTACGCCCGCAAGCGCGTCGCCGAGGAGGGGCTCACCGACCGGATCGAGATCCGCGTACAGGACTACCGGGACGTGGCCGACGGGCCCTTCGACGCCATCTCCTCCATCGGGATGGCCGAACACGTCGGTGCGGAGAAGTACCTGGAGTACGCCGAGAACCTGTACCGGCTCCTCACACCCGGCGGGCGGCTGCTCAACCACCAGATCGCCCGGCGCCCGCTGCTCGACGAATCGTCGTACGACCTCGACGAGTTCATCGACGCGTATGTGTTCCCGGACGGTGAGCTGGCGCCCCTCGGCACCACCGTCACCCAGCTCGAACGCGCCGGCTTCGAGGTGCGGGACGTCGAGCCGATCCGTGAGCACTACGCGCTCACCCTGCGCCAGTGGGTCGCGAACCTGGAGCGGCAGTGGGAGCGCGCCGCCCGGCTCGTCGGGTTCGGCCGGGCCCGGGTGTGGCGGCTCTACATGGCCGCCTGCGCCCTCGGCTTCGAGCACAACCACCTCGGCGTCAACCAGGTCCTGGCGGTCAGGACACCCGAATCAGGCGCCTCCGGACTGCCGTTGCGCGCCCGCACCTGGAACAGCTGATACGGAACAGCTGATACAGAACGACTGATACAACCGATACAAAGGGGCCCGTCGAGTGTCGACGGGCCCCTCTTCCCTTGTTTCCCCTTACGGCTACTCCGACTTGATGGCCGCCAGCATGTTGAGGCGGGCCGCGCGGCGGGCCGGCCAGAGCGCGGCCAGGACGCCGACCGTCGCCGCCAGGAGGAGGAAGACCGCCAACCTGGCCCAGGGCAGGACCAGTTCGTACGTCGGCATCTTCGTGCCCAGCAGTTCGCCGGCCGCCCAGCCGAAGAAGACGCCCAGACCGATGCCGAGCACTCCGCCGAACAGGGAGATGACGAGGGACTCCAGGCGGACCATGCGCTTGACGGCCTTGCGGTCGAGGCCGATCGCGCGGAGCATGCCGATCTCCTGGGAGCGTTCGAAGACCGACATCGCGAGGGTGTTGATGACACCGAGGACCGCGACGATCACCGCCATGGCGAGCAGGCCGTAGACCATGTTGAGGATCAGGGTGAAGGACTTCGCGATGCTGTTGGAGAGGTCCTGTTTGTCCTGGACCCTGATGGCCGGGTTGGTGCCGAGGGCCTTCTCCAGCGTGTCCTTCGTCGAACTCGACGCCCCGTCCGCCGTCTTGACCAGGACCTGCATGTCGGCCGGGTCGGTCTGGTGGGGGGTGAGGGTCGTGTTGTCGAGGAGGATGCCCCGGATCAGCTGGTTGCCCTCGTAGACGCCGGCGACCGTCAGCCGGGAGGACTTGCCGTCCTCGTAGTGCGCGGTGAAGGCCGAACCGGCCCGCCAGCCATGGGACTTGGCGGTCTCCTTGTCGACGACGACCTGGGTGCCGGCCACCTTGAAGGTGCCGCCCGTCACCTTCAGGTCGGTGAGCTCGCCGATCGCCGCGCCGTTCACGCCCGTCAGGTACTCGGTGGTGCCGTCGATACGGGAAGGCGCGTTGCGCAGGGGGCTGGTGGCGGTGACACCGGACGTCGACTCCAGCTTCCTGTCGACGTTCGGTGAGAGCTCGTTGCCGTTCGCCATGGAGACCACGTAGTCGGCCTTGATGGACGAACTCGCCATCTTGTCGATGGACTTCTGCAGGCTGCCCGCCATCACCGTCATCCCGGTGATCAGGGTGAGGCCGATCATCAGCGCCGAGGCGGTGGCGGCCGTACGGCGCGGGTTGCGGACCGAGTTCTGGCGGGCGAGCTTGCCGGAGATGCCGAAGATCCGCAGGACCGGGGCGGCGGCCGCGATCAGCGGGCGGGAGAGCAGCGGGGTGAGGATGAAGACGCCGACGATCAGCAGGACCGCGCCGATGCCCATGGGGGCCTGACCGTCCGAGCCGTTCATCGTGGTGGCCGCCAGCACCACCGCGACACCGGCGGCGCTGAACAGGGCGCCCAGGGTGTTGCGCAGGACGAGCGACTTGGTCGTCGCCTTGGCGTGGACGCTGCTCATCGCGGCGACCGGCGGGATCTTGGCGGCCCTGCGGCCCGGCAGCCAGGCCGCCACCATGGTGATGACGACGCCGACCACCAGGGCGCTCGCGACCGTGCCGGGCGAGATGACCAGGGGGCCGTCCGGGACCGTGGCGCCCAGGGTGCCCATCAACGCGCGCAGGCCCGCGCCGATGCCGATGCCGGCGATCAGGCCGGTGATCCCGGCGACCGCGCCGACCACGCACGCCTCGATCAGCACGGACCGGGTGACCTGGCGGCGGGAGGCGCCGACCGCGCGCAGCAGCGCCAGCTCCTTGGTGCGCTGGGCGACCAGCATGGTGAAGGTGTTGGCGATGATGAAGGTGCCGACGAAGAGCGCGATACCGGCGAAGACCAGCAGGCCCTGCCTCAGCCCGGACATCGACGAGGAGATCGACTGCGCCTGGTCGTCGGCGAGTTGGCGGCCGGTCGTCGTCTCGACGAGCTGTGTGCCCAGCGCCCTGTCCAGGCCGGCCTTGAGCGCGGTCTGGGAGGTGCCGGAGGCCGCCTTGACGTCTATCTCGTCGTAGGTGCCCGGCTTGCCGAACAGCCGCTGCGCGGTGGCCGTGTCGAAGAGGGCGAGGCTGCCGCCGGCCGCGACATTGCCGTCGTCGGTGGTGAAGATGCCGGTGACGGTGGGCCTCAGGACCGGTCCGTCGACGGAGATGCGGATCGTGTCGCCGACCTTGTAGCCGGCCCGCTCGGCCGTCCTGGAGTCGATCGCGACCTGGTTCCCGCCGTGCGGCGCGCTGCCCGAAGTCAGCGGATAGCGCGGGTCCTTGGCGCCCCAGTAGTTGCCGCCCTCGGACTGGAAGCCGCCGCCGATGAGCTTGCCGTTCTTGTCGGCGATGGCGGTGAAGCCGTTCACGACACCGATGGCGTCGGCCGCTCCCGGCACCTTGGCGCTGGTGTCGAGCGCGGACTGGGTCAGGTCGGGCGTCCTGCCGACCTTGTCGTCCTTGCTGTCCTGGTACTTGGCCCGTACGGCCACGTCGACCTGGTCGAAGCCCTTGGCCGAGCTCTTCTGGAAGGCGTCGGAGATGGTGTTGGTGAAGACCAGGGTCCCGGAGACGAACGCGACGCCGAGCATGACGGCGAGCACGGTCATCAGCAGCCTGGCCTTGTGCGCGAGTACGTTGCGCAGGGCGGTCCGGAACATCAGAGGGTGCGGCCCTTCACGTCGGACTCGGGGGTCTGGGTCCGCGCGGCGGAGCCGCTGGTGGTGGCGCCCCCGGCGCCCCCGGGGAAATGGCGCATGAAATCGAGGACCGTCTCCGCCGTCGGCCGGTACATCTCGTCGACGATGCTGCCGTCCGCCAGGAACACCACCCGGTCCGCGTACGCCGCCGCCACCGGGTCGTGGGTCACCATGACCACCGTCTGCCCCAACTCCCGTACGGAGTTGCGCAGAAAGCCCAGCACCTCGGCGCCGGCGCGGGAGTCGAGGTTTCCGGTCGGCTCGTCGCCGAAGATGATGTCGGGCCGGGAGGCGAGGGCGCGGGCGACCGCGACGCGCTGCTGCTGGCCGCCGGAGAGCTGGGCGGGGCGGTGGCCGAGGCGGTCCCGCAGGCCCACCATGTCGATCACGTTGTCCAGCCACTGCTTGTCGGCCCTGCGGCCCGCGATGTCCATCGGGAGCGTGATGTTCTCCAGGGCCGTCAGGGTGGGCAGCAGGTTGAACGCCTGGAAGATGAAGCCGATCTTGTCCCGGCGGAGCCTGGTGAGCTGCTTGTCCTTGAGCGAGCCCAGTTCGGTGTCACCGATGCGGACCGAGCCGGAGGAGAAGGTGTCGAGCCCGGCCACACAGTGCATCAGCGTGGACTTGCCCGACCCGGACGGGCCCATGATCGCGGTGAACTCGGCCTGCCGGAAGTCGACGGAGACCCGGTCCAGGGCGACCACCTGGGTCTCGCCCTGTCCGTAGATCTTCGAGAGATCCGTGGCACGTGCGGCCACGGTCGCGGTGGACCGGTCGACGACGGGTGTGGTGGTCACGGGAAAGGGCTCCTCGCGGTACGACGGCTTGAAGGGGTCGTGTTCCATCGTGGTCGCCGTCGAAGCGTGTGGAGTCAGTCGCAGTCCCGGTTCCGAGGGGCGACTCGGGTCGGACCCGGCGGCGGAGCGTCATACCTGGGGATGACGGGGAGCCCTGAGGGCCGGACCGCGGCAAGCGCTTGTGCCGTCACTCGTCGAGAACCGGTGGAGCACCCTCGTTCGGGCGGTGAAATTCCGTCATTCCGCATACATGGCCAAGTGTCAGGCGCAAGGCTATTGGCAAGTGCGGATGGCTCGTTCCATGTGCTGATGCACCCTCAGACGTCAATAAAATAAGACAACATCGGATCCGTGGTTCGGCTGTTCGAGGGAAGCATCCCGATAGGGTCGAACCTCGACGCGGAGCCCATGGCCTGCCCGGATGGTGGAATGCAGACACGGCGAGCTTAAACCTCGCTGCCCCTTCGCGGGCGTGCCGGTTCAAGTCCGGCTCCGGGCACCACCGCGCCCACGGGACGGAGCGTTCCGTGGCGAGTCGTCACCCTTCGTACACGGTGAGGACGGCGCCGTCGACCTCGATCCGGCGCCCCGCTCTCATCCCGTTG
>Ga0182007_10001386_pt1 | contig 13024 bp, 14 predicted proteins | sample Sormic07211113_1_FD_123023 | JGI IMG/M metagenome (GOLD analysis project Ga0182007, IMG submission 123023) | Rhizosphere microbial communities from Sorghum bicolor, Mead, Nebraska, USA - 072115-113_1 MetaG | ecosystem: Host-associated > Plants > Roots > Rhizosphere | place: USA: Nebraska... | reverse complement strand
TGAGTCCGCAGTGAGTCCACGTTTTGCCGAACAATACGTGGACTCACCGCTCACTCATGGCGCCCTCTCCCCGGACTTATTATAAGCTATCTATAGCTTCACAACAAGTGGTTTTCATACACTTGTTTTTTTGTGTATAGCATTTTCAGGAATGTTTAATTGAACCTGCGGAGTTTACATAAAAAAGCACAGGCTGTTTTCAAATAGCCCACAGCCTATGCTTTGAAAAGCAACCTATTAAAACCCAGCTTTAATATAACTCCAACCTTCACTTTGCCTGGTGATGACATGAGCAAGTCCGGAGGGAATGATTTTAATTAAGGGTAATAACTCCTGAGGACTTACCTTTTTTTCATTCAATGTATTCTGACAAACCAGAAAAGCTATTCCGCTCCGGTTCAAGACTTCGATTGAATTTCTAAAAGGTGATTGTTTTGAAAGGAATTCAATACCCGGACCATGAGTCACCACTTCTATGGTAACTTTTTTAAAAGCCTTTTGAATATTATGGAGCTGTTTAATAAGTGACCGATGTACCAAGGTATCATTGCTCGAAAGTTGGATGACCACTTTCTGTAGTTCTTTGTTTTTTGTTTGTGCGTTGGTCAGCGTAGCTGAAAAAATGACGAGGGCAACAATTAAAAATGCTTTATTAAAAATGTTCATGTGGTTGATAAATTAGGTTTTTACTATGGTTTCTGTCCAGGTTTTACCGCTGATATCAGTCAGCAATAATTGATAATTTCCAGCTGGCAAATTTTGAAGAGCATCCTCATAAAGGTTCAGTTTTGCTTTGCCGCCTAAGGGAATGACCAGGCTATGTTTTCCCGGTTTTACCTGAGTCACATATTTATTATGAATATGTTCGGTTGGAAATTTCGCTAAATCAGGCCCCTCTTTTTCGAGGATCACATTTCCATGCGGATCAATCAAAGCGATTCCAATGAGAAATGAGCCATATACATCTGCCCCTTCCACCCTGAAAATAGTGAAGGATAGTTTATCCTGGTCGATATGGGCTGCAGTGATTTCAACTTTTGGTTGAACAGATTTATTGTGAAGTGTGCCCCAAACACCACCGTGGAAGTACTGGTTGGTAAAAAATGTAAGCAACAAGATCAACATTGAGAAAGAAAACACAAAGCGATGTAAGCGCTGAAGAGGTATGGGCAAGGCACCGGATGCCAACCATACGAAACATTTTTGTTGAGTAAAACGAAACGATTTACGCGCAAACCAATCATCAAGGGAGTGTTTCCCACTACCGGATAAGAACATGGTGAATCCGGCTGCCAGGCCCAATATGCCAATCTGCCACTCGTCTAAACAAGTAGTACCCAACCAGCCAGCCCCTAAAAGGATGCCCATCGCCAGAAAAAATACACCGATGCTCATTAACCTGGTGAACAAGCCTAGCATAAAGAAAAGCCCCACAATGCCTTCTATAATGGTAAAAGCCGCCATGGACCACCATAAAGCTTCCGGATGGGTAACCAGGTACTCAATCATGGGTTTAATGCCTAAGGCATTGGGTAGGAAATGATTGAACTTTTCTCCGATATAGCCTGTGGCATCAGGATCAAGTTTATTCTCTAATATTAACCTTCGCCAAAAAGCGGAAAAATAAGTCCAGCCGGCCACTAAACGAAGCGACAGCGTAAACAGGCCAGCCAATTGATAAGACTGTCCATCAAAATGTTGTTTATACATGATTGTAAAAAAGGTAAGAAGTAAAAAATCTATTGGAGCGGTGTAACTAACAATGATTTTTAACTGAACACCTTCATGCTGAGGTACAAAATATAGAAAGGGACCGCTTTAGCGGATGCTGATTTTGAGGATGGAAAAATGCCATTTACTGCCGCTGCTGCAGGCAAACTTACCCATGCATGGCCGGGCGATAAATCAAAATCCAGGTTAGTCTGCTGTTCACGGGTATTTTGTTCCTGCAGGTCAATATCAACTCCTGCATCGCAAAAACCAAAACTATTTACCGTAACTTTTAAAACATTTAAAGGCTTGGTCATTTCCAGCCCCAGCTGTGCCTGAATAGATTTACGGAAATTGCAGGATGAAAATAAAATGACAGCCACCAACAGTACCAGGGTACTTATACCCAAGGTTTTACTGCTATTTTGGTTAAATTTATTTCTCAAACTTAAATGGTTTTCTCACCGGATATTGTCGGCGGGGGAATATAGATAAACATCTACAACGTAGATTCTTCTAAAATCGTATATATTAAAAACAATAAACCTGCAATCAGGAAACAAAAAACCTCAATCAAAAAAACAAACAACCTCCCTTCAGCAAACAAAAAAGCCGTCTTCAAAAAACAAAAAACCTGCAATCAGGAAATAAATCGGTTCTATTTAAATCCAAATACTTTGTCTTTTTGATTCAAAACCTTAATATTGCGTAACTGATTACTTAATTGATTACAATATGGATTTCTATGATAAAGTTGGCACAGTGGCTATTGGAAGCAGACTAAGAATGCTCACGGAAAAAATAACAGAAGATGCAGCAAATATTTATAAACTTTATCATATTGAAATGCAGCCTAAATGGTTTCCTGTTTTTTATGTGATCTCACAAGGGGAAGAAAAAACGGTTACTGAAATTGCAAGGGAAATAGGTCACTCCCACCCCTCGGTAAGCAAAATTGTGAGTGAGATGTGTAAAGGCGGTTTGATCATTGAAAAAAAAGACAAAGCTGATGGCAGAAGAACACTTGTTAAGCTTTCAAAAAAAGGACTGGAAATTACCGAAAAGATAAAACACCAATATACAGACCTGGAAAGTGCGATCACACAAATTTCGAAGCAATCTAAAAATGACCTTTGGAAAGCCATTGAAGAATGGGAATTTATATTGGAGCAAAAATCATTGTTACAACGCGTAAAGGACCAGCAAAAACAAAGGGAGAGTAAAAAAGTAGAAATCGTCAGTTATGCACCCGAATACCAGGCCGCTTTCCGCAAATTCAACGAAGAATGGATCAACACTTTTTTCGCGATGGAAGAATCCGATTATAAAATGTTGGATGATCCCGAGGGCTATATTCTCCAAAACGATGGATATATTTTTGTCGCCTTATATGAAAATGAGCCAGTAGGCGTTTGTGCTTTATTGAAAACCAATGATCCCGAATATGAATATGAACTGGCAAAAATGGCTGTATCGCCACTGGCACAGGGAAAACATGCAGGCTGGCTTTTAGGACAAGCTGTTGTAGAAAAAGCCAGATCATTGGGTGCTGCAAAACTTTACCTGGAGAGCAATACCAATTTAAAACCAGCAATAAATTTATATCATAAACTGGGCTTCCAAAAAATTGACGGACGTGATTCTCCCTATGAACGGGTAAATATACAGATGGAACTGAATCTGTGACCTAAGTTAAACAGCTGTTTCCTTCTTTTAATTGTTTATCATTAAATTAAGTGAATGAATTGGATTGACATTATTTTATTGATTGTGATGATCATGTCAATTGTGGCAAGTTATAACCGCGGACTGATCATATCCTTACTGGATTTACTTTCCTGGATAGGCAGTTTTATGATTGCCTTTCTTACTTATCAACCCATTGGTAATTTAGTGCAAGCCTATTTTCCTGCACTGAATTACTGGGCTGTCCCCCTCACTTTTGTATTTTTGGTAACGCTGGCCAGGCTATTATTTGATATGCTCTGTTACAGCATCATTAAAAATGTACCCGCGCAGGCACATTTAAGTACCCTGAATAAATTACTGGGCATTATTCCGGGTATAGTGAATGGTTTGGTCTGGGCGGCCATTTTCTCTTCCTTCCTTTTCTTTATACCTTATTCCGAAAGGTTAACTCGAGAAATCCAGGACGCCCGTTTTGCGGAAAGCCTTATCGGCAAGGTCTACTGGTTGCAGGATAAACTCTATCCTGTTTTTAACGAGGCTTTGAACCATCGCATTAAAACCAATCCAAGGTTAAGTAAAGAAGAATTCTATAAGCTGCCTTACACCGTTAAAAAAACCCGGGCAAGACCGGACCTCGAGGCACAAATGCTGGTCATGGTGAATAAAGAGCGTACGCAAAGAGGATTGAAGGCCCTTAAAGCCGATTCGGAAATGACTATGGTAGCCCGAAAACACGCTGCAGACATGTTTGCAAGAAGTTATTTTTCACACCGGAGCCCGGAAGGCAACGACCCCTTCGACAGGATGAGGGAAGAAAATTTGAAATTTAGCACGGCGGGCGAAAACCTGGCACTTGCACAAAACCTAAACATCGCTCATACCGGTCTGATGAATTCCCCGGGTCACCGGGCCAATATCCTGAGCCCTAAATTTGGCCGACTGGGTATCGGCATACAAGATGGTGGCATCTATGGTTATATGATTACTCAAAACTTTAGAAATTAGCCACCTACCACCAATATGCAATAAATCCTTCCTGTTCTATTTATATATAAAATGTAACTTTTTAATCTTTTTAGCTGCAATACACCCATATTTTAGTGTTTTTTCGCTATTTTGAACCGATTCATTTTACAAATTTAACAAGACTAAATGCTATTTACTGTACTGTCAGGATTAATAACATCGGGCCTTTTAATTCCATTTGGTAAATTTTTCCGGTCTAAATGGAGTGCTGTTCTCGCTATATTACCTATTGTTTTATTCATTTTTTTCGCAAGCCATATCCCAGCGGTGAGTAATGGAAACATCATTTACCAACACCTGAACTGGGTACCTTCTTTGAAGATTAATTTCGATTTCAGGCTCGATGGACTTTCCTTGTTATTTAGCCTCCTGATCACAGGAATAGGTTCGTTTATTTTCATTTATGCAAGTTCCTACTTAAAGGGAGGGCTATATATAGACCGTTTTTATGGCTATTTATGCCTGTTCATGTCTGCCATGCTGGGCATCGTGCTCTCAGACAATATCCTGCTGCTTTTTGTTTTTTGGGAATTAACCAGTATCAGTTCATTTTTCTTAATCGGATTTAACAACCATCATGCGGATTCAAGAAAAAGTGCCATAACCGCATTGAGCATCACCGGTTTGGGTGGATTTTTCCTGATGGCAGGATTGATTTTAATGAGTCAGATTGCGGGGACCTATTCTATCCAGGAATTAATGGGTTCTGCCGAGCTCATTAAAAACCATGAACTGTATCCTGTAGTTATTGGATTGGTGTTCATCGGCGCATTTACCAAGTCTGCACAATTTCCATTTCATTTTTGGTTGCCCGGTGCAATGAAAGCCCCTACCCCGGTTTCGGCCTACCTGCATTCTGCAACCATGGTAAAAGCCGGGATTTTCCTCTTGTTGCGATTCACGCCAATTTTGGGAGATACGCCCGCATGGAACTACACTTTAATGATAGTTGGCGGCTTTACCATGTTATACGCTGCCCTGCATTCTTTATTCAGAACGGACCTGAAAGGAATTTTAGCTTATTCTACCATTTCAGCTTTAGGGATCTTAACATTTTTAATTGGCCTGGGCACCAAAGAAGCATTAATTGCGGCTATTACTTTCATCATTGCCCATGCCCTCTATAAAGCTGCCTTGTTTTTAATCACCGGAATTATTGACCATGAAACCGGAACGCGTGATGTGACTCAGCTTTCAGGATTAAGAAAGGTATTGTTCCCCGTATTTATTGCCGGTTTATTAGCTGCCTTATCCAGCGCAGGCCTACCATTGTCGTTTGGCTTTATTGGAAAAGACCTGATCTATGAAGCGACACTAAATGCCGAGCAAAACATTGCCTTATACTTGACGATAGCTGCTGTTGTTACCAATATTGGCTTAGTTGCCGCAGGCTTTCTTGCTGGCATTAAACCCTTTACAGGGAAACTAAACCCTGCTCACGCCACAGTGCATTTACCCTATAAATCCATGTGGATACCACCCCTGGTTTTAGCTTTACTTGGCTTTGTATTCGGCATTTTCCCTGGAATAGTTGGCAAGGCCATTATTTCTCCAACCGTTAATGTGGTCTATGGTCAGCTGGTAGAAATGCACCTTAAAATATGGCACGGTTTCAATACAGTATTGATTTTAAGTCTGGTTACCTTGGTTGCAGGGGCAATTATATACCTGATTAATCAACCGAATGCTAAAAAACTGACACAGTTAGGGCGGCTCGACTTTATGGCCCCAGAAACCCTTTACACTAAATTATCAGGACAAATTGTACAGCTTTCTACCTGGTATACAAATACCATGCACAACGGGTTTCTGAGATCCTACCTCCTGAAAATAATTATTTTCGCGGAGTTATTGTTGGCCTATGAACTGATTAAGGGCGGTCCCATTTATATTGACTACAGTAAATTATCAGCCATCAGTGTGTATGAAGCAGTGATCGTGCTGGTCCTCATCGGAGCGGTATACTTAACCATAACCACCTCTTCAAGGCTATCCGCAGTGGTGGGCACAAGCGTAATCGGTTATGCCATTTGTTTGATTTTTGTGTATTACAGTGCGCCTGACCTGGCCATGACACAGTTTTCCATTGACACCCTCACTGTTGTCTTGTTTGTTTTTGTACTCTTTAATCTTCCCTCCTTTATTAATTTCAAGGGTGACAAAATAGCAAAAATCAGGGATTCCATCGTCGCCCTGGCTTTTGGAACCATCTTATCCTTAATTGCCATCAAAGTATTGCAAGTTCCAACAGACATAGCCATCAGCAAGTTTTATGGCGAGTTTGCTTATACCCTCGCTAAAGGTAAAAATGTGGTCAATGTTATTCTGGTTGACTTCAGGGGTATTGATACCATGTTTGAAATTGTTGTACTGAGCATTGCAGGGCTGGGTGTTTATAGTTTAATAAAATTGAGGTTAAAAGCTTCAGAAAAAGAATAACCATGAGAAGTACTATTTTCCAAACCGCAGCAATGTACCTGCTACCCATATTATTGTTATTTTCATTTTTCCTGCTCCTCCGCGGACATTATTACCCGGGTGGAGGATTTGTGGGAGGCCTGGTTGCCTCCATAGCATTTGTGTTGCACAGTTTTGCTTTTGGCACAGATAAAACCTTGAAAGTACTCCGCTATAATCCACTGGCTTTAATACCTGTGGGCCTGGGCATTGCTGCCCTAAGTATGTTTATGCCAGTATTGTTCGGTTTACCCGTGATGACAGGATTATGGCTTGATGAACCCATTCCGGTAATTGGAATGATTGGTTCGGCGCTATTTTTTGACATTGGGGTTTACCTGGTGGTTATCGGCGTTGTATTAACTATTTTATTTACTATATCCTTATACACACACTAGCTATGGAACTACTATTAGTCTTCTTAATTGGTGTTTTATATGCTGCAGGCGTATATCTCATATTGAGAAGGAGTATGGTGCGTTTACTGTTGGGCATCATGCTTTTAGGTAATGCCACCAATATTTTAATTTTTTTACTGGGGAATATCGTTAAAGGCAAGCCACCCATTATTGAAGAGAGCCTTAAGGTCTTTAAAGATATATATGCAGACCCGGTGCCCCAGGCTTTAATATTAACGGCTATTGTAATCAGTTTTGGTTTAACATCTTTTGCGATTGTTTTATTAAAACGTGTATATGCCCTGATTGGTTCAGATGATTTAGATGATTTAAATACGCCGGAAGAAGAAGACTTATGATTGACAACCAAATTATTACAACAGTATTAATTCATTTATTCACTGCCATTATACAACTTGCCTTTTGGAGAAAGACAGTTACACAAAGGGTACTAAGTGTGATAGGCTGCTCTTTAGCCTTTCTTTTTGCGGTTAACTTATTCACAAAAGTATATCACGGCGGCATCCTGACCATGAATGCAGGCAATTGGGATGCCCCTTTTGGCATCGTGTTCGTTGCCGACTTATTCAGCACGTCCTTAGTTTTACTCACTTCCATTGCCGCATTGGCGGTTTCTATATTTTCTGCCCGGGGTGTTGGCCGAGCCAGAATGCTTTATGGATATTTCCCTATTTTTCACCTCCTGATCATGGGCTTGAACGGTGCTTTTTTAACAGGGGATATCTTCAACTTATATGTCTGGTTTGAAGTGGTGATCATTGCTTCCTTTGTACTTTTAACACTGGGCGGACGTAAGGCACAGCTGGAAGGAGCGGTAAAATACATGGCCATGAATATCCTTGCCTCCACCTTCTTTTTAACAGGCATTGGAATACTATACGGGATTACCGGCACACTGAATATGGCGGACCTTGCCTTGAAAATACCAAAGATTGCTGATCAGTCGATCGTTAATCTGACTTCCATGTTTTTCCTGATCGGATTCGGGATCAAATCCGCAGTATTCCCTTTATACTTCTGGCTTCCATCCTCTTACCATACGCCCCCTTCAGCAGTTGCAGCAACATTTGGCGGCTTATTGACAAAGGTGGGTTTATATGCCTTGTTCAGGGTGTTTACTTTAATGTTTGAACCTACTGAATTTATAAAAACGGTATTTATTGTGATGGGGATCATGACCATCCTGACAGGTGCTTTTGGCGCAATCATTAAAAACAACATCAGAAGGTTATTTTCTTATCTCATTGTTTGTCATATCGGTTTTATCATCGGCGGATTGGGTTTGTACACCAAAGTTGCCCTATTGGGTGCTGTTTTTTACTTGATCCATGACATCATTGTAAAAACGAATTTATTTCTGATTGCCGGATTGATCAGGCAACTAAGGGGCACCATGATTATGCCAAAATTAGGTGGCTTGTATGCTGAATATCCTAAGATTTCGTTTTTAATCGCAATCGTATTGTTTTCACTGGCAGGTATCCCTCCGCTTTCCGGCTTTTGGCCAAAGATTTATTTAATGGAGGCTGCATTTAGCAGTGCAAACTATTTCTACATTGCCAGTTTAATTGTTGGAAGCTTTATAACTTTGTATGTTATTTCTAAATTATGGTCTGACGTTTTTTGGAAGGACGCTGACACAGATGACATTGCAGTTGTAGATAGTTTTAAACCCTTGAGCACCCTCAATAAAGTTATATTGGTCTTGCCTATTTGCCTATTAGCCTGCACCTCATTATTTATCGGCTTAAATGCAGAATTTATCATTAAGGTAGCAGATAGGATCTCCAATGAAATGTTAGACACCACACCTTATATCCAGGCGGTATTAGGTCATAAATAATTGATGAGTTATGATTAAACATTTTTTAATGAACTTATTGCTATCCTTTATTTGGGTTGCATTAACCGGTTCCATGTATTACTCTAACTTCCTCTTTGGCTTTATGTTAGGCTTTTTTGCCCTATGGATAATGAACAGGAACGAACCTGACCAGCGCTATTTTTATCGCGTTCCAAAGACCATAGGTTTTCTGCTTTTCCTGTTTTACAAAATGGTCATGGCCAATATTGAAGTGGCTTATGATGTCATTACCCCAAAGTATTTTTTTAAACCAGGCATCGTTTGTTATCCTATGGAGGCAAAAACACCTTTAGAAATAAATCTGTTATCAACCATCATTTCCATGACACCAGGCACTTTGATTTTAGATATCAGTGATGATCAAAAGTCGCTTTATATACATGTGATGTACCTGAAAAGTAAAGAAAAGTTTATGGAGGAGACAAAGAATGGATTTGAAAAGAAATTATTAGAGATATTACGATGAGATTAGATTTATATTTTGATTACGTTATTTTTCCCATACTCACCATCTCGGTGATCCTGATCTTTATACGCTTGTTTAAAGGGCCGGAGATCGTTGACCGGGTTATAGCCCTCGACTTAATCATTACCGTAGGCACCGCATTAATTACAGCCTATAGCATCCGTTCCGGACAGGCCATATTTTTAGATGTAGCGATGATTTTGGCGCTCATCGCCTTTCTGGGAACTATTGCCTTTTCATTTTATTTAGAAAAAAAAGGATAAGACATGACAAATATTTTTATTGCCATTTTCAGCACAATTGGATCATTAGCAATCTTATTTGCATCGATAGGGATCCTTCGCATGCCCGATTTCTATTTACGTCTTTCAGTAACCGTGAAGGCTGCGACCATGGGTGTAGGTTTTCTACTGGCCAGTGCAGCTATTGCATTTCCAGACGTATCTGTAACTACAAAAGCCATAGCGATCGCTTTCTTTTTAGTGCTTACTGCCCCTGTTGCAGCACATATGATTGGCAGAACAGCCTACCATACGGGCATCCGTACCTGGAAAGGAACTGTAATGGATGAACTAAAAGAGAAAAAGTTTAGTGACGACACAAAAAAGGCAGCAATTAAAGAGAACGACAAACTCAATGGTCCTGCTTAGGGAAAGTGCCAAATACTTTATCCCAAAACATAGAACTTACGCCGAAAGCCCTGTCTGGATATTTATAATGGTGTAAATAGTGGTTCCTCCACAAGATCTTCAAATATTTTGGAGGGGCATAAACATGGATGGCATAATGCATAGTGACATAAAAAAGATAGCCTGTAATAAAACCTGAGCAAAAAACGAATGCATAACCAATTGTGCCGGTAAATAAATAGCAAATGGCACAAAAAATCAGAAATACGGTGGAAGACATGATCAAACTTGGTAAAGGCGGCATAAACAGACGGCTTTTATCCCGCGGAAACTCATGGTGGTTTTCGTGAAAAACATACACTAAACGTTTACCAAAATCACTTTTTGCTTCAAAATGAAACAGGAAACGATGTATCAGGTATTCCGCCAGCGTCCAGCTGAGCATGGCGATCATGAAAACAGCAACGATCTGTAATACCTGGTAATGATAAACCGTATAGGCATAATAAATCAGGAATGCATTTATAGGAATATATAAGGTGTAGATTACCCATGGACTGGTTTTACTCAGCATTTCCAACGCAGGATGTTTAAACAGTCTTGCCTGCCCTTTGTTATTAATCACCTTGTTTTTCATCATTGAGCTTAGCTTTTTGTTCGTAAAGATCTTCACCTTCCAAGGCCAGTCCGATGTTAACGAGAAAGTCTGCATCTACATGATGATCATCACCTGAACGCCAGGTGCCATTTTTTGAGAAAATAAAAAAGTGTGAACCATTGGGGTGGAATATCCTGTAGCCATGAAATCCCTTGTAGTTTTCTGATCTGGCGACAAGCTTTAACAAAGCACCGGTTGAGGGATCTTTGACCTGGATTTCCATATTCTTCAAACTAAAGTTACACATTAATAATATTCCAAAACAGGTTGAATAGCGGAAAGTTTCCCAACAAAATACTTGTTTTACGAATTAACTACTCTTTTTTGCGGAAAGAAATACGTGATCGGCAGGTATTTTCCAGCTGACATACGATCTTACTGAATTACCCGAAATAAGTAATCAGCAACCCTTTGGGCAGCCCTGTGATAGTTTGTTAACACCACGATATGGTAGTCTTTTTCAGGAATACTATACAATACCGCATTTATTCCAGGAGCACCTCCTGTATGTCCTACGGCTTTTCCTGAAGGTAAATTTTGCATCTGAACACCGTAGCCATATTGTTTGTTAAAGTGATCTGTAAACATTAAAGCTTTAGCAGCTGGGGAGACCAGTTTACCAGAATGCAGTGCCACAGCAAATCTATGCAGGTCACCAACTGTGGAATAGCCTCCTCCGGCGGAAGTTCCACGAATGCCCAAGGAGTTGAGGTTATCCTGAAAACTTCCATCAGCTTTGGGCATATAGCCATGGGCAATATCTACAGGTGGCTTTGTCATATTATAGCTATCAGTGGCAGTCATACCCGCTGGTTTATAAATGTATTGACTTATATAGTCAAAGTAATTCATTCCGGACACTCTTTCGATGATTACACCTAACAAAATCATTCCAGAATTACTGTAGGACCAGTTGGTTCCCGGCTTAAATGCCAAGGTATTCAATTTGATAAAAGGTTGGTAATCCTTAAGTTCTGTTAAAGATTCTTTGGGAGTTTCGTTGAATTTTTCACCAAAAAAGTCTCCCAGGCCAGAAGTGTGGCTTAACAAATGATGGATCCTGACTTGATCTAAAATTGCAGGTGGCAACCAGGTTGTATCTAAATATAAGCTTATGGGATCATTGAGTTTAAGTTTCCCTTGTTCTAAAAGCTGCATAATAGCAGTTGCAGTGAACATTTTGTTGATAGAACCCAGGTTAAACCTGGTATGGATGGTATTTTTAAGATGATCAGGTTTTATCGCTTCACCACATGCATATTCAAATAACACTTTATTTCCTTTTGCCACAAGCACTGTTCCCGAAAAGATGTCCTTTTGATTTAATGCGGATAGCGTTTTATTCAAAGCGCTAATCAAATCCTTTTCATTACTGTATTGCTGCACCGCAGTTTCTGGCCACCGAACTTCCTGGCTATGCAGAAATGTAATCTTGCTGCTTTTATTTAAAGCAAGGCTCAATTCATAAAAATCACCAAGTATTCTTCCTTTAAACAAGTAGGTTCCCATCCTTCTGCCAGGCTGCAAAGAAGTCTCTGTGTAAAAATCAATCCCTCCAGCATTCCTGATCCCATGCGCTGCAGCTAAAAATTGATCAGCCGAATGCTGAAGGCCCTCGTCACCATGCAATTTAAGGAATGTTTTGATTTGATCTGAAGAATTTGAATTGATGGCTTTAGCCAATGCTGATACTGCAGTTTCCAAATTGCCTTTTAATTCCCTGGTTTGTGCAGCATCGAGCACTTCCGTCTTTGGAGGGCTGTAACCATTCTTCCTATCCCATATATCCGTACCAAAAGCCATCATCTGGAAAACTGTACCTGTACTGTCCTTTTTAAATTCCAGGGTAAACATGGGCATTTCCTTGTTCACAAAAGAGGTGTCAGATTTCCGATCAAAAACAAGTTCTTTTTCATCCCACAATTGGACAAGGATCAAATGCCCTCTTGCCTTAATTTGCAGGTACCTATCTTTATTTTGCTGCAGTTGGTAATAACCTTCCAGCTGTTGTAGGTTTTCAGTCTCCTGAGCTCTTGTTTTAAAAGGGCTTAAAAACAATATCAATGTGAATAAAGCTAGCGTACCATTAATTACAAGTTTCATCAG
>Ga0182007_10001385_pt1 | contig 13033 bp, 11 predicted proteins | sample Sormic07211113_1_FD_123023 | JGI IMG/M metagenome (GOLD analysis project Ga0182007, IMG submission 123023) | Rhizosphere microbial communities from Sorghum bicolor, Mead, Nebraska, USA - 072115-113_1 MetaG | ecosystem: Host-associated > Plants > Roots > Rhizosphere | place: USA: Nebraska... | reverse complement strand
GAAATTATCCTCGGTCTGCGGGCCGCTGCGGTAGAGGATGCCCGGCGCCACGCCGCAGACGCGCAGCGCCGGCGCCAGCGACTGCGCCTGCAGCGCCACGGCGCGCTCCAGCGCCAGCTTGGATACGGTGTAGGAGAAATAGTCGGGGTTCAGGTTGTAGACCTTCTGGTCCAGCACGTGGATCGCCGAGCGGTCGATGCCGTCGTCGGGCCTGGCGCGCTGCGCCAGCAGCCGGGCGAAGGACAGCGGCGCGATCAGGTTCACGCCCAGCTGGCGCAGCGCGGCGTCGGCGTCGAAGTCGAGCCCGGTGTCGGGCTCGAAGGCCGAGGCGTTGTTGACGATGCAGGCCAGCGGCCCCGCGGCCGAAACCTGGTCGACCAGCGCGACGCGGCCCGGCTCGCTGCCGATGTCGGCCTCGATTGCCGTGGCCTCGTGGCCCTCGTCGGCGAGGCGCGCGCACAATGCCAGCGCCTGCACCCGCGAGGCACGGAACTGGCACCACACCCGCCAGCCCGCGCGCGCGAAAGCCTCGCAGACCGCGGCGCCCAGTCGCTGGCCGCCGCCGGTCACGAGCACGCCTCGGCGTGGGGTCGATTCAGCCATCCTGATAGATTTCCGTTACTTATGAACCTGGAGCAGGGCGCCGAACGCGCCACCCCGTTGACCAAGATTATCGATGCCTCGCTGCAGCGGGCCGGCGGCTGGCTGCCGTTCGACCGCTTCATGGCCCTGGCCTTGTACGCCCCGGGGCTGGGCTACTACGCCAGCGCGAGCCGCAAGTTCGGCCGGATGCCGGCCTCGGGCAGCGATTTCGTGACCGCACCCGAAATGACGCCGCTGTTCGGCCGCACCCTGGCGGTGCAGGTGGCCGAGGCGCTCGAAAAGACCGGCACCCGGGAGCTCTGGGAGTTCGGCGCCGGCACCGGCGCGCTGGCCCTGCAGCTGCTCGACGCCCTCGGCGACAAGGTCGAGCGCTTGCGCATCGTCGATCTCTCGGGCACGCTGCGCGAACGCCAGCAGCAGACGCTCGCCGGGCATGCCGGCAAAGTCGAATGGCTGGCCGAACTGCCGCCGGAGATGCGCGGCGTGGTGGTCGGCAACGAGGTGCTCGATGCGATGCCGGTGCAGCTGCTGGTGCGCACCGCCGGCCAATGGCACGAACGCGGCGTGGTCCGCCAGGGCGACGGCTTCGCCTGGGCCGACCGGCCGACCGAACTGCGCCCACCGGTCGAAGTGGCCGGCCCTCACGACTACCTGACCGAAATCCACCCCCAGGCCGAGGCCTTCGTCGCCACCCTGGCCGACCGGTTGAAGCAGGGCGCGGCCTTCTTCATCGACTACGGTTTTCCGGAGGCCGAGTACTACCATCCGCAGCGCCACATGGGCACCGTGATGTGCCACCGCGGCCACCAGGCCGACGGCGATCCGCTGGCCGATGTCGGCACCAAGGACATCACGGCCCACGTCAACTTCACCGGGGTGGCGCTGGCGGGACAGGACGCCGGCCTCCAGGTGCTCGGCTACTGCAGCCAGGCGCGATTCCTGCTCAACGCCGGCATCCTGCCGATGATGGAAGCGGCCCCGCTGGCCGAACGCGCGATGGCCGCGCGGCTGATCCATGAACACGAGATGGGCGAGCTGTTCAAGGTGATCGGCTTCGCGGTGGGCGAGCCCTGGGACGCGATCGGCTTTGCCGAAGGCGACCGCAGCCACACGCTGTGATGGCCGCTGCCGCGGGCGGAGGCTGGGTTCTAATCCTCCCATGAGTTCCACCTTCACACCGGCCGACGACCTGCGCGTCGCCCACGCACTGGCCGATGCGGCGGCCTCGCACTCGATGCGCCTGTTCCGCACCCCGCTCGACGTCATCTCGAAGGCCGACGAAAGCCCCGTGACCCAGGCCGACCGCGCCGCCGAGGCCGCCATGCGCGAGATCCTCGGCGCCGAATGCCCGGCCGACGGCATCTACGGCGAGGAGCACGGGCTGGAGCGGGTCGACGCCGAGCGCGTCTGGGTGCTCGACCCGATCGACGGCACCCGCAGCTTCATCACCGGCTCGCCGCTCTGGGGCACCTTGATCGGCCTTTTGCGCCACGGCCGCGTCGAGCTCGGCATGGTCGACATGCCGGTGCTCGGCGAGCGCTGGATCGGCCAGGCCGGCGCCGGCGCCCAGCGCAATGGGCAGGCGGTGCGCGTCAGCGGCTGCGCCGCCGTGGCCGAGGCCCGCATCGTGACCACCTCGCCCGACATCTTCGACGCCGCCGACTGGGCCGCCTTCGACCGGCTGAGCCGGCGCTGCGCGATGCGCCGCTTCGGCGGCGACTGCTACGGCTACGCCCAGCTCGCCGGCGGCACCATCGACCTGGTGGTCGAGACCGGCCTGCAGCCCTACGACTACCTCGGCCCGACCGGCCTCATCGAAGCCGCCGGCGGCATCGTCACCGACTGGCAGGGCCGGCCGCTGGGCCTGCAGTCCGACGGCCGGGTGGTCGCCGCGGCCACACGCGAACTCCACCGACAGGCGCTGGACCTGCTCGCGGCCTAAACTGCATCCATGATTCGCTGGCTGATCGTCGTCGTCCTGGCCCTGGTGCTCATGAGCGGGCTGACGGCCTGGCTGCGGCGCTTCGGTTTCGGGCGGCTGCCCGGCGATTTCGAGTTCCGTGCGTTCGGACGCGAATGGCAATTGCCGATCGCCAGCACGGTCGTTTTGAGCATGATCGCGGCCCTGGTCGCGCGATGGATATGAACACATGAGCGCAGCGCCGGGCCGCCCCAAGCAAGCTCGCGCCCCCTCGGGGGGCAGCGAGGACACGAAGTGCCGAGCGTGGGGGCACGCATGAGAGCCTGCGTGGACATCGGCGGCACCAAGATCGCCGTGAGCCTTTCCGCCGACAGCCACACGCCGCTGGTCGGCCGGCGCAGCGAACCGACCGCCAAGACCGGCGGCAACGACGCGGTGGCGCTGCAGATCCTGCGGCTGATCGACGAGGCCTGCGCCGAGCAGAACATCGCCAGCGCCTCGATCGACCGCGTCGGCGTCTCTTCTGCCGGCCCCTTCGAGATCCGCGACGGCATGGTCGAGCTGGCGTCGCCGAACATCTGCGGCGGCATCGCCGGCCCGGCGCGCGGGCTCCCCAACGAGTGGATGACGGCGCTGATCGAGGCCCCGCTCAAGCGGCGCTTCGCCCATGTGCGGGTCGAAAACGACGCGGTCGCTGCCCTCGAGGCCGAGCGCCGCTGGGGCGCGCTGCAGGGCGTCGACCATTGCGCCTTCGTCACCTGGAGCACCGGCGTAGGCGTCGGGCTGTGCGTCGACGGCCACGTGCTGCGCGGCAAGAACGGCAACGCCGGCCATGCCGGCCACAGCTTCGTGTCCGACGACGACAACCAGGCGCTGTGCGGCTGCGGCAATTTCGGCGACGTCGAGGGGCTGGTGGCCGGCAATGCGATCGCACGCCGCTTCGGCGAGCCGGCGGTCGACCTGTTCGCCGCCGCGGCCCGCGGCGAAGCCAAGGCCCTGGCCACCACCGACGCGCTGTGCCGCGTGATGGGCCGGATGCTCTTCAACCTGGTCGCCACCCTCGACCTGCAGCGCATCAGCCTCGGCGGCAGCGTGTTCTGGAACAACCGCGACTTCCTGCTGCCGCGGCTGCAGGCCCAGATCGACGGCAAGCTCGCGGCCCTGACCCGGGGCGCGGTGCTGGTGGCGGCCGGCCTGGGCGACCGGGTCGGCGACTACGGGGCGATGGCGCTGCTCGACTGAGCCTGCAACCCAGGCAGTCGCTAGCGGTAGCCGCTGCGGACCTTGCCGCGGAACACCCAGTAGACGCCGATGGTGTAGGCGGCGATCACCGGCAAGACCACCACGCCGCCATAGAACAGGAACCGCAGGGACTCCTCCGGCGCCGCTGCGCTGGCCACCGTGACCGCATACGGGACCATGTAGGGCCAGAACATCGTGCCGAGCGTCAGGTACGAGGCGCCGATGAACAGCACGGTCAACGTGTACGCGAAGCCGTCGCGGCGCGCCCGGGCGGCCGCCACCACGCCGGCCAGCGCGGCGATCGCCAGCGCGACCAGGGCCCAGCCCCAGGGCCGGTCCTTCAGATGGCTTTGCGCGATCGCGCCCGCATCGACGCTCAACGACACGGCGAACGCCAGGCCGAGCACGCCGAAGACAGCCGCGGCCAGCCACGGAATACGGCGATAGGCCCAGTCGCGCAGTTCGCCTTCGCTCTTGAGCACGATCCACCCTGCGCCGAGCAACGCATAGCCGAAGACCAGGCCGACGCCGGTCAGCACCGAAAACGGATGCAGCCATTCGAAGGAGGTGCCGGCGAACTGGCCCTGCGCCACCGGAAGGCCGCGCATCAATGCGCCCACGGCGGCCCCTTGCACGAAGGCGACCACCGTCGATCCGAGGAAGAACCCCAGGTCCCACAGCCAGCGCGTCTTGACGCTGCGGTAGCGGAATTCGAAGGCAATGCCGCGGAAGATGAGGCCGACGAGCAGCAGCAGGACAGGCAGGTAGAACGCACCCAGGAACACGGCATACACCACCGGAAAGGTTGCGAACAGGCCGGCGCCGATGACCACCAGCCAGGTCTCGTTGCCGTCCCAGAACGGCGCGATGGTGTCCATCATGTGCAGGCGGTGGCTCTCTTCGCGGGTGGTGCCGAAGAGGATGCCGACGCCGAGATCGAAGCCGTCCAGGATCACGTAGACCAGGATCGAGACGGCAATGACCGCCGCCCAGAAAAGCGCCAGGTCGCTGGCGGCCGCCGGGCTCACGCCGTGCCTCCGGCTCTGTCGTTGACCGGGGTGTCCGTGCGCGCGGCAACGGCCAGGGGCCGGCTGCCGGTGACGTTGGCCGTGGCCTCGGTTTTCGCGCGCGGCCCTTCGCGCAGGAGCTTGTAGATGTAGTAGATGCCGAAGCAGACGAAGAGCCAATACACCGCCACGTAGATGAGCAGCGAGGCCAGCACGTCGCTGGTCGTCAGGGAGGGCGTGACGGCGTCCCGGGTTCGCAGCAGGCCGTAGACCACCCAGGGCTGGCGGCCGATCTCGGCCGTGTACCAGCCGGTCAGGATGGCGACGAAGCCGGTCGGGAACGACATGAACGCGCCCCACAGGAACCAGCGCGACGACTCCAGCCTGCCGCGCCAGCGCAGGAAGTTGCCGAGCCACGAGACCGCCAGCATGACCAGACCCATGCCGACCATCAGCCGGAAGGCGAAGAAGGGGATCAGCACCGGCGGCCGGTCTTCGCGCGGGAAGGATTCGAGCCCTCTTTCAGCGGAGGTGAAATTGCCCGAGGCGATGAAGCTGCCCAGCTTCGGGACCGAGATGGCGTAGAGATTGCGCTCGTTGGCCTCGTCGGGAATGGCGATCAGCACCTCGCTGGCGGGCTGCTCGTTCTTCCAGCGCGCTTCGATCGCGGCGAACTTGGCGGGTTGGTGCTTGAGCACGTATTCGCCGGTCAGGTGGCCGAAGAAGAGCTGGACCGGGATCAGCACCGCGGCCAGGCCGAGGCCCCAGTGCAGCATCATCCGGCCTTCGTCGAAGTGGACCCGGCGCAGCAGGTACCAGGCACCGGTCGCCGACACGCACATCGAGGTCGTCAACAAGGCGGCCAGCAGCATGTGCGGCCAGCGGACCATCTGCACCGGCCCGAGCACGATCTGCATCCAGTCGGTCGGAATGATCTTGCCGTCCACCACCGTGTGGCCGAGCGGCACCTGCATCCAGCTGTTGTTGGCGAGGATCCAGAAGGACGAGAACATCGTGCCCAGCGACACCATGCAGCACGAGAAGAAGTAGAAGCGCGGCGATACCCGGTCGCGTCCGAGCAGCATCACGCCGAAGAAGGTCGCCTCGAGCATGAAGGCCGTGAAGCCCTCGTAGCCGAGCAGCGGGCCCTGGATCGAGCCGGTTTTCACGGCGAGCACGCCCCAGTTGGTGCCGAACTGGAAGGCCATGACGATGCCCGTGACCACGCCCATGCCGAAGGAGACCGCGAAGATCGGCAGCCAGAAGTCGAACACCCGGCGATAGAGCGCGTTGCCGGTCGCCAGCCGCGCCCCCTCGATCGTTGCCAGCCATGCCGCCAGCCCGATCGTGAAGGCGGGGAAGATGATGTGGAAGCTGATCAGGAACCCGAACTGGATCCGCGACAGGAGGACGGGGTCGAGGTTCACTTCGATGCAGCCTCTATGGCATCAGCTTGTTGACGGCAACGCGCTCGAGGCCGTGCTTCGCGTAAGGCGGATAGCGCACACCGGGGTCGACGGTGCTGCTGTGGTGAAGCACGCCGCGCGCATTGGTGAAGGCTTCGAAGCCCCAGCGCCCGTGGTACTTGCCCATGCCGGAGTTGCCCACGCCGCCGAACGGAAGCTCGGGAAAGAGCGGGTGGATGGCGCAGTCGTTGACCTCCGCATCGCCCGAGCGCGTGGCCGACAGGATCGTGTCGATCACCTCCTTGTCCTCGGCAAAGATGTAGAGGCCGAGCGGGCTCGGCCTGCTGTTGACCCACCGGATGACGGAGTCGACCGAATCGATCTCGAGCACCGGCAGGATCGGCCCGAAGATCTCTTCCTTCATGATCGGCGAGTCGACCGCGACGTCCACCAGCACCGTCGGCGCGATGTAGAGCTCGTCGGCATCTGTCTGGCCGCCGGCAATCGCCTTGCCGCTTCCGAGCAGCGCGGCCAGGCGATCGAAGTTGCGCCGGTTGATCACGCGTCCGTAGTCCGGACTCTGCTTGGGGTCGTCGCCGTAGAACTCGCGGATCGTGTCCTTCATGTGCTGCAGGAACTCGTCCTTCACTTCCGGCCACGCCAGCACATGGTCGGGCGCGGTGCAGATGTGGCCGGAGTTCAGGTAGCGCCCGTAGGCGATGCGCCGCGCGGCCGCCTTGAGGTTCGCCGACGAATGCACGATGGTCGGGTTCTTGCCGCCGAGTTCGAGCACGCAGGGCGTCAGGTTCTTCGCGGCGGCCTGGTGCACGATCTTGCCGACGGGCGGACTGCCGGTGAAGAAGATCATGTCCCACTGCTGCGCCAGCAGCGCGGTGGTCTCGGGGACGGCGCCCTCGACGACCGCGACCGTGCGCGGATCGAAGTACTCGGGCACGAGGCGCGCCGCGGCGGCAGCGCAGTGGGCGGCAATCTCCGAAGGCTTCAGCACGGCTGTGTTGCCGGCGGCCAGCGCCGCCACCAGCGGACCGAAGACCAGCATGAAAGGTTCGTTCCACGCGCCGATGATCAGCGACACGCCGAGCGGATCCCGGTTCACCCGGATGTAGCCGGGCTCGAACACCAGCGGCATCGGCTCGTGGAGCGGCTTGGTCCAGGTGTCGATGTGCTTGAGCGCGTAGGCGGCCTCCTTGGCGCAGTAGTCGACGTCCATCAGGTCGGCATCGTTCACGTTGCGGCGCAGGTCTTTCCAGAGTGCGTCGCACAGTTCGTCGTGGTGATCGGTGAACAGGGCCTTGACCGCTTCGAGCTGGGTCTTGCGCCACGCCACCGGGCGCGTATGCCCCTCGAGGAAGAAGGCGCGCTGGCGGGCGACGAGCGAAGCGTAGTCGGGGACGGACATGGCAATGAACTCCTGGTGTCAGGCGCGAACCCAGATTTCTCCGTTCTGCTCGCGCACTTCGTAGGTGGGGAGCGGCTGCTTCGACGGGCCACCCGCCACGCTGCCCGTGGAGAGGTCGAAGCGGGAGCCGTCGCAGGGGCACATCAGCGTCGTGCCGGTCAGGATGCCCGCCGAGAGTTGACAGCCGTCGTGCGGGCAGAGGTCGTCGAAGGCGAACAGGCTCTTGCCGACGCGAGCGACGGACACGCGCAGCTTGCGGTCGGCCAGGTAATAGGGATTGACGGACCGGTCTGGCAATCGGTCCGATGGGCCCAGGTCTCGGTACTCGACTGTCGGGTTCGCCATGCTCGTCTCCTGTGCGTCGGCCTTCGACTCAGTACGGATACTCGGGAATCACTTCGCGCTGCGGCTTGTCGAAGCGCAAGGCGCCGGGCGCCTGCGCCGGCACCGCGGGCGCGCGCGGCATGATGGGCGCCAGGCGCTGGTAGCCGGCACCCAGCGAAGGCCGCGGATCGGCGTCGCCCTTGTTCGGCCAGAACGACATTGCCCGCTCGGCCAGCGCCAGGATAGTGAGCGAGGGGTTGACCCCCGGGTTCGCGGGCATCACGCTGCCGTCCATGACATGCAGGCCCGCATGGCCGAAGACGCGCTGGTAGGGATCGACCACGCCCTTTTCATGCGAGTCGCCGATCGGAATGCCGCCGATGAAGTGCGCCGACGCCGTGCGATTGACGACTTCGAAATCCAGGGCCGCTTCGAGCCCGCCCATCCTGGCCGCGAGCCGCTTCGCGAACTCGTCGGCGGCGGGGATGTGGGTGGGCGGCGGATCGCCGGAGCCATGCCGGCTGCGCAGGATGCCGTCCTTGAAGTAGAGGTCGATCGAGGTGTCGGTGGTCTGCATGCACAACAGGGTGATCGCGCGCTCCGACCAGTGCCGTGCGTCGAAGGTCTGGCCGAGGGTCTGGACCGGATGCTCCATCAGGTGCTTGAGCCAGGTCTCCGTGGGGTGCTTCTGCGGGCCGGACGCGTAGTAGGTCGTGGCCAGCGCGAAGAAGTCGCTGCCCACGCCATAGGACACCGGCTCGATGCTGGTGTCCGGGTCAGGCCAGACACCCGAAGTGATGGCGACGCTGCCGGGCGTGATGATGAATCGGTCCGGGTCCTTCTTCCAGGCTACATAGGGTCGCGTGACCAGGATCAGCGCCTCGGAATTGGTGCGGGCCAGCTTGCCCAGCTGATCGGACAGCCCGGTGAGCTTGTCGACATGCCGCATGTGGTGCAGCAGCCGCGCCGACCCGTAGGCGTGCGCGGAGACGACGACCTGCCTGGCCGTGTAGCGATGGCGATCGACATGGGCCGCGCGCTGCACCCAGCCGGGGTGGCTGGCGATCACCTCGTAGCCGCCGCCGTCGAGTGGTGCGAGTTCGATGACCTCGTGCAGGTCATGGATCACGCAGCCGTTCTTTTCGGCCAGATAGAGATAGTTCTCCGTCAGCTTGTTCTTGGCTCCGCGGCCGCAGCCGATCATGCAGTTGCCGCAATTCACGCAGCCGGTTCGGCGCGGGCCTGCGCCGCCGAAGAACGGATCGTCGACCTCGACGCCCGGGGACCCGAAGAAGGTGGCCACGGGCGCCTTGTTGTACGTGTCGCCATGCCCCATCTCGACGGCGATCTCGCGCATCAGCCGGTCCTTGTCGCTGTCCATGTAGGGCACGCGGTTGACGCCCATCATGCGCTGGGCCTGGTCGAAGTACGCGGGCATCTCGTCGTACCAGTCGGTGATGTAGGACCACTCGGGGGCGGCGAAGAACTTCTTCGGCGGAACATAGAGCGTGCTGCCGTAGACATGGGAGCCGCCGCCCACGCCGGCGCCATGCAGCACCAGCACATCGTCGAGGAAGCTGAGGCGCTGCAGGCCGTACATCTCGGCCTCGGGCTGCCACAGGTATTTCCGGATGTCCCAGTTGGTCTTGGGGATCGCGCTGTCGGGCCAGCGGCGTCCGGCTTCCATGACGCCCACCCGGTAGCCCTTCTCGGTCGCGCGCAGCGCCGCGACGCTGCCGCCGAATCCGGAGCCGATCACGATCACGTCATAGTCGAAATCGGCCATCAAGACCTCGCGCATTTTTCGAATGAGGCAGTCTGTACTCGGGCACGGAACTTGAACATCCCGGTGGCCACCTAGACCACGTACGTGGCATCTGACAGCGACGCGCGCCATGGCGGCGTTTAAGCTCGACGGTGTCTCAATCCTGAACACAGGGGGTTCGGAGATGAAGCATCCCTCAGACACCGTGGCCATCGACATCCTGCTCGAGCCGGACTCGACGATGCAGGAGCATGCCGAGGCCAACAACGCTCGATTGCGCAAGGTCTTTCCAATGGGGTTCGCGCTGGACGCGACGCACCGTCCTCACGTCACGCTGGTCCAGCGCTTCGTGCGCACCGCAGACCTGGACAACGTGTATGCCGCAGTCGGAAACGTTCTCGCGGGCGTTCGGCTGGGCGACATCCGGCTGGAGGCCTTCAAGTATTACTACATTCCGAGCCAGGAGATCGGGCTGGCGGGCATCGTCGCGAAGCCCACTGCGCAACTGCTCGCGTTGCAGCAGGCGCTGATCGAGGCGGTGACGCCGTTCACGGTGGAGACCGGCGACTCGGCCGCGTTCGTCACCACGCCGGAAGACCCCGTCATCGACCCGGCGCTCATCCAGTACGTTTCGATGTTCGTGCCGAAGGCCTCCGGGGATCACTTCAATCCGCACGTCACGACCGGGGTGGCGGCGCGCAAGTACCTCGACACGATGCTTGCCGAACCGTTCGAGCCCTTCGGCTTCTCGTTCAAGGGCGCTGCGATCTACCACCTGGGTCAGTTCGGCACGGCGGCGAAGCAGCTCAAGGCGTGGGACTGACGCAGCCCGAGGACGGCTCCAGGCCCGATGTGGACCGCGCGATCTGCTCAGCCGGTCCGCAACATGATGCGTGCCTTCACGGCCTCCACCAGCGGCTCGATCGACGAGGGCGGGAAAGGCGAGACGCTGCTGACGTTGATCTCGCAGAGCACGAAGCGCTCGGGTTGGTCGTCGGTCGGTTCGCCGGGCAGGAAGTCGCAGTCCCACAGCATCGGCAACTGCGCGCGCGTCAACCCCAGGCGTTGTTGCAGTTGCGCGATCCACTGCGTCTCCAGCAGGCGCTTCAGCGCCTGGAAGCGCGGCAGGTCGGCGCCGTGATAGAGACGTGGCCCGGGCGTGGGCGCGGCCTCGCCCGCGCGTGCCGGGTAGAGGGCATTGATCGCCTGGTGGCCGAAGCCGGTCACACGGTCCTCGACCAGGTAGGCGCGCACCATGCCGTCGACCATAAGCGGTTGCCAGGCCTGGTCGATCATGTGACCCCCATTGGCTGCTTCGAAGTACGGTGCCATGCGCTGGAGCAGCGTCGACAGGTCGATTCGTTCCTCCGCGCTGCCGCGTAGCGCATGCTGCACGCGCAGCAGCGGAGAGGCTTCGACGCGCTCGACCCGCCATACGCCGATGCCGCTGTGCCCGCGATATTGCTTGAGCACGCGAGCGCCGTGGCGCAGGCGATCGGGCAGGCCGGCCGCGAGCGCGTCGAGGCTGTCGACGCGGACCGCATCGCCGCCGAAGGGCAGGTCGCGCGTGTCGACCAGCACGTCCTTGGTGCCCAGGCGCAGGATGGTGTCCGGATGCGTGCTGACGAAGACGCCGGCCTGCGCTGCTTCGCGCAAGACGGCGTCGAGCCGGTCGCGGCGGCGGCCCGCCTCGACCGGATTGCACCAGACGAGCACGGCGTCGACGCCCCGCAGCTGCGCGGCGACCTCGTCGGCGAAATCATCGTGATAGACAGCGGGCTCGGCGGCCACGCCGGCGGCTGCGAACGCAGTGAACAGCGCCGCAAAGCGGCTCTCGGCCGGGTCGCTGCGGTCGCGTGCTGCGCGGTCTCCTGGGTAGAGCAGGGCCACTGAAACGGGGCGTGCAGTGAGCATGGCGGTCTCCTTGGACGGATCTGGGCTGGTACGCGCTCCGGCCCTCAGGCCGCCATCCGCACCGCCCCCGACTCGCAAGCAATCTCCCCCAGCCGCCGCAGCCCGTCCTCGATCGCGTCGGTGAAGGGCCAGCCGCAGTTGATGCGCAGGTAGTGATCGAAGCGCGACGAGTTCGAGAACAGCGCGCCGGGCGCCATCAGGATCCCTTCGCGCAAGGCCCGGTCGAAGACGGTCATCGACGACAGCCGGTCGGGCAGCTCGACCCACAGCTGCAGTCCGCCCGGCGGCAGGTTCAGCCGTGTCCCGGGGGGGAAGTGCGCCGCGATGGCATCGGCCGTGCGCTCGCGCTGCTCCCGCAGGCGTTCGCGCAGCCGCCGCAGATGCCGGTCGAAGGCACCGGTGGCCATGTATTCGCCGGCGGTCCACTGCGACAGCTCCTCGTTGCTGCGGGTCTGCGTGTACTTGAGCATCTCGACCCGCCCATGCCAGCGTCCGGCCGAGATCCAGCCCAGCCGCATGCCCGGCGCCAGGATCTTGTGCAGCGAGGCGCAGTGGATCACGTTGCCCGTGCGGTCCCATGACTTGATGGCCCGCGCCGGCGTGTCGGTGTCGAGCAGTTCGCTGTAGGTGTCGTCCTCGATCAGCGCCACGCCGTGCTGCTCGCAGAGCGCGACCAGGCGCTGCTTGTGCGCATCGGGCATGACGCTGCCCAGCGGGTTCTGCAGATGCGGCACCACCACCACCGCCTTGATGTTGTCGTAGGCCTGGAGCGCCATCTCCAGGGCCTCGACCGACAGCCCGGTCTGCGGGCTGGTGGGAATCTCGACGGCGCGCATGCCCAGGCTCTCGAGCACCTGCAGCAGGCCGTAGAAGGTCGGCGACTCGACCGCCACCGTGTCGCCCGGCTGGGCCACGGCGCGCAGCGCGAGGTTGAGCGCCTCGATGCAGCCATTGGTCGACAGCACCTCTTCGGGCGCGAGCGTCATGCCCGCGCGCAGTCCGCGCCGCGCCGCGGCTTCGCGCAAGGGCGTGAGGCTGCGCGAGGGCGCGGCGGTCGTCAGCAGCGCGGGCCGCTGGCGCAGCAGCCGCATCATGATCGTCTGCAGCGCCTGCGCGGGATAGAGCTCCGGCGCACCGCGCGCCAGCGAGAAGTCGATCCGCACCTCGCCCTGGCGCCGGCGGGCGACGAATTCCGAGACCTTCGCATGGATGCCGACGTACTGCGCCGGATCGGGCGCCACATGGGCCGCGGGCTCTTCCATGGCCGCGATCGCGAGCCGGCGCGGACGCCGCACGAAGTAGCCCGAGCGGTCGCGGGCCTCGACCCAGCCTTCGCCTTCCATGGTGCGACACAGCTGCAGCGCGGTCGACAGGCTGATGTCGTGCAGCCGCATCAGCGCCCGCAGCGAGGGCAGCTTGTCGCCCGCCTTG
>Ga0182007_10001376_pt1 | contig 13073 bp, 9 predicted proteins | sample Sormic07211113_1_FD_123023 | JGI IMG/M metagenome (GOLD analysis project Ga0182007, IMG submission 123023) | Rhizosphere microbial communities from Sorghum bicolor, Mead, Nebraska, USA - 072115-113_1 MetaG | ecosystem: Host-associated > Plants > Roots > Rhizosphere | place: USA: Nebraska... | reverse complement strand
GGTGGTCGTTCAGCACGAAGCGCGACCCCGCATCGAGCCAGCGCAGACCACCAACCCCAAAGTAGCGCCGGGCTCGCGCATCCCAGCCCTGGACACGCCGGCGGGCGCGGGCGCCGCCGCTGTCGGAATCTGGATAGCCATACGCGGTCGGCTCATAGACCGTCATCGGCGCATTCGGAATCCGGCTTTGCTCCGCCTGGTGTCGGCCGTCGTCCCTGATGTAGCTGACCGACGCGAGCGTACTCGCCGCTTCAAAGCGGGAAGCGGGGCGTTTGTAATCGAACGCGCTGGACTCGTACCGCATGCTCTGCATTGTCTGCATCGCCGCCCAGTGCGTGAAGCCGTTCACGGCCTCGTTGTCGCCAGTGCCGTGCACGAAGTCGGCCGGCTTCGCATCGGGCAGCGCAGCGACCTGGTCGACAATTACCAGCGTGGTCTTGGGTGTCTCGCCGTCTCGAACCGGCTCGTGTGTCCAGTAGCAATACCAGCCTTCGTCTTCGAGAAGACGATGAAAGAAATGAAGATCGGTTTCACTTTGCCGGCACCACGAGCGCACCGACGGCTCGCGATTCAGGTTGAAGCGGAACCTGCCCTGCAACTGCGGGTAGCGATTGAGGAGGTCGGACACGATGTCCTGCGCCGTCTGTTCGAGCCACCCCTCGTCGTTACGCGTGCCGCCCAGGAACACCAGAGCCGACGAAAATTCGAGCTGGTAGGTTGAGAGCCCGCCGTCCCCGCCCAGGTAGCCGACTCGGTGCACGAAGCCGTGGATTGGACGATAGACGGAATCGGCAAACGGGGCAGTGGCCTGCTGAATCCATAGCGTGACTGGCTGGTGCATCAACGACAGCAGGGCGGTGTCGTCACGCAGTGACGCGACATCTAGGGTCCAGTTATAGTCCCGGCCGATCCGGGCCGTGCCACGCGCACGCAGGGGAATCAGTGCGTTCTGGCCCAGCGGCGTGTCGAGCTTCAGCAGGCGGTTGCGCTGAAGCAAGCCCCGATGAATCGCGTCGTACAGCTCGCGAAATTTGAGTTCCCCGAGCGCAGGTGGTTTGAGTACCATTTTTCTCTCAATATTGTTTGAGTTTTCCGCGCAGGGCGGACGCGAAAGGGAACGGCTATGGCCATCGCCGTTCCCCCTCTGGGCATCGCGAACTTTATGGCTTATCCCTAAAGCGAGCCGCAGGAACAAACCCGACGCCGATGCTTGACTCGATCGTAGCAGCCGGTATTGTAGCTGTCGCGCACATTTAACGATCTTTCATAATTAATTTTTGAAATAAAATAACGCTTGGATGCTCTGTGATGCCGCGTACCGGGCATCCAGCCGGCGACTCGATTCGTCGGTGAGCGTTGTGCAGCTCGGCGGCCAGTTCTTGTTTCGCGAAATCCGGTCGCGAACCTCGATCTACGTCGATGAAAAGCCGGAAAATGCAACGCACCGAAATATACCGAAAGCGATGTTAGTATCTGTTATGTAAAATTATTTGGAGGCCTAATAAAATGGGAGATTGATCGCATGGAGCGAACCACCTTTCTTGAGCCGGATACCGGTCCACTAGCATTTGTGTGCTGTGGAATTTTCACCCTCGCTGCTGCCGCTGGGATTACCTATCTTGTCGGCGGCGTCAACCGGTGCCATCTGGAATGTGGATGCGGGGGTGATGGCCGTGCGCAAATGATGGCTGTTTGGATGTGCGCGCGCTAGCAGTACATGGGCGACGGCAACGTGACGAAGGAGGGGCTACCGCCGCCTCCCCCAACCCCTTCGCCACACATCTCCCGGCCTAGTCCTTGCCAGTCCGCTATCGCAACCGCTGACCCAATGAGCGCGCCACTACGCTCAGCGCGTCTCCGCGTTCGAGCGCGGCGCGCTGCCGGGCGGCGACACCGTGTGCATCGAGCGCGCGCGGCGCGAAGTCCGGCGACGACGAGAACTTGACGATCGTCAGCGCAGACTTCGGATCGACGAGGATCGACTGGCCGAAGCGCCCCGCCGCCGCGAACGAGCCGTCACCGTCGTTCACCTGATACCAGTAGTCACGATACGCATAACCGTCCTTGCCGGGCACGCTGTTGCCCTTTGCGAACAGCGCTGCGTTGTGCGCAGGCTGCAGCGCCGCGCGAATCGTCGCGGCGGGCAGCGTGCCGGGCGCGCCGCCGAGCCCGGTTCGCACGCGTTCCGCGAAGCGAGCGGCATCGCGCAACGTCGTATACAGCCCGCCGCTCGCCATCGCCATCGCGTTGCGGTCCACGGCGACGTATGCGTCGTCTTCCGCGAAATCGCGCCACAGCCACCGCTCGACCAGCGCGCTCCACGACTGCCCCGTCGCGCGCTGCATCGCCCACGCGACGGCTTCTGGCGAGCCGTTCTGGTAGAACCACAGGCTACCCGGCGCCACGTCCGGCACGCTCCGCACGGTCTGCAGGAACTCGACGATGCTGGCCGGTGCGCCTTCGCGGTGCGGCACGAGCCCGACGGCGCCGAACAGGCCGAGATCGGGCGGCACGCCCGGCGTATAGACGGTGGGCACTTCCATGTCCAGGTTCTGCTGCAGCGTCGCGCTGCCGAACGGCGTGTCGGCCAGTTCTGGCACCGCGCGTGACAGCGGCGCGTCCGCGTCGAGCACACCGGATTCGATCATCTGCGCGGCCATCAGGCCCGTCACCGATTTCGTCATCGACGCCCATGCGTGCTGCTGGTCGGGCCGGAAGCCGTCGAAGTAGCGCTCGTAGACGACCCGGCCGCGCTGCAGCACGATGAACCCGTCGGTGTGGGTCGCACGCAGGTACGCGTCGAGCGTCAGCGTCTCGCCGCCGATCGTCACGGGCAGCGCGTCGAGACCGGGTGCCGGCTGCTCGGGGAGCGGCATCGGCGCGGCCGCATGCCGGATGCCGGCCGTCGGCGCGAGCAGCCGCGTGTTGCTCAACGCCCAGCGCAGCCGGGCCGGCGTGAACGCGTTCGCCTTGTCGACGATCCGGTCGGCCGGTGGCGGGAAGCCCTGCATCATGCCGGTCGGTGCAGCGCCGTCGGTTGCGGCGGCGACCGTCGCCGCGAGCGCGAGCCCGCCGGCCAGCGCGAAGGTGCAGGCCAGCCGGCGGCCTCGCCGGATCGAGGTAAAGCGTCGATGAATTCGCATTGGATCATGCCTCGTAGTGGAAAAGGATCGCGCGATGCGCGCGGACATCACGGCTGCTGGCCATCGATGCGCAACTGGTTCGATACCGACGTCACGCCGTCGACACGCCGCGCGACCGACGCCGCGAGATTCACCTGGGCTGGATCGGTGACCGAGCCGGCGAGCGTCACGCCGCCGTCGCGCACCCGCACGAGGATGCGTGTCGCGTTCAGGTTTTTTGTGCGAGCGAGCGCGGTGCTGACGCGGCGCTTCAGCTTGCGGTCGGCCGCCTTGCGCTGCGCGGGCGGCACGCCGGCCAACGCTGGTGCTTGCGCGAATTCCGGTGCGATCGCAGTCGATGACGCTGGATTCGCCGCGCTCGCGGCATCGGGTTGCGCATGGGCAACGAGGGTCGAGCACGCTGCCATCAGCAGTCCCGCGGTGAATCTGTACGAAGTACGCATGATCGGATCACGCTCCTGAAAATCGTTGAACGGAACACCTTAAAACTGGGTCATCAGCCCGATCGACACGCCGGTCGTCGCGCTCGCGCCGCGCCTCAGGTTCAGCGCCGCGATGGTCGCCGGGTCGCGCATGTACGCGCCCGTCATCCCGTTGCGGTCGACTTCGACATACAGCTCGGTGCGCTTCGACAGGAAATACTCGGCGATCGCGTAGGTCGTCAGCTTGTGGCCGTCCGTGCCCGACACGTTGCCGAGACTGCGCGCGCGATCGTAGAACGCGGCCGCGCTCAACTGCACCGACGGCAGCGGCTGAACGACGACGCCGAACGACGGGATATCGTCGCGTCGCGACGGCGCGCCGGCCTTGTTCGCGCGCACGTTCAGCGACGCATAGCTCAGGTAGAAGCGCGCGCGGCCGAGTTGCAGCGTGCCGCCCGCCTGGATCGTCTGCGCGGATTGCGAGCCGTCGGGGCTGTACGTCTTCGCGTACGACACGCCGCCCATCAAGTCCGAATACGTATACATCGCGGCCGTCGAATAGCTGGTGCCCGCATGCGAGCTGCCGGCGACGCCGCCCGGCGAATAGTTCGCGCCGAACCGCAACCCGCCCACCTGCCCTAGATACTTGATCGTGTTGTTGAAACGCGAATCGAGCGTGAAGAAGTTGCCGTCGAACAGCACGCCGGGCTCGACCGCGAGCGACTGCCCGCGCCCGCCGAGCGGATCGAGCGCGATGCCGAGATCCTCGGCCGCGTTGAACTGGCGGCCGAGCGTCACGCGGCCGAAATCGCCTGACAGGCCGATATACGCGGCCTGCGAGAACAGCGTGCCGGCCGTTTTCACCGCGCCGGTGCCGCTGTTGAACGCGCCATCGAGCACGAAGAGCGCCTTCAGCCCGCCGCCGAGATCCTCCTTGCCGCGCAGCCCGAACCCGTTGCCCGCGATGATATTGTTGTTGAAGCCGACCTGACTGCCGCCTGACAAGCCGTTGACCCAGCGCACACCGCCGCCGATCCGGCCGAACAGCGTCACGCTGGACTGCGCGTGCGCAGCCCCCGAAAGCGCGCCGATCAGCGCCGCTACCATCACCTTTCTCATGCGTCTCCTCCTTGTTGTCGAATCGTTTCTTTTCTTGCTTCCCTGCCAGTCGATAAGGATTACTGCGTTTCAGGAACGCACCTGGTTCCGGTACGGCCGACGCTGCGGCGTTAGCCGCGCGACTCGCGCATCGCACCAGGCGTATCGTGCGGCATTTGCGCGAGGCGGCGCAGCGAACGCTGCGGATCGAGGCACAGCACGCCGAGCGCGCCGCACAGCACGAGCACCACGCCGCATACGAGGCTCGCCTGCTCGAAACCACGCGCGGTCGACGCGCCGGCCGCCTCGATCAGCATGCCCGTCACGATCGGCGCGCCGAGGCCCGCGAGCGACGCGAAGCCGTTGCTGAGCGCGAGAACGCCCCCGCGCTGCGCATCGGGTGTGACTTCGGCCAGCATCGCCGGGCCGATCGAATACATGGTCAGTGTCATCCCGCTACCGAGCGTCAGCGCCGCGAGCTTCGCCGCACGCGGCAGGTCCGGCAGCGCAAGCGCCGCCAGCAGCAGCCCCGCGATCGCCAGCGTCGTCGCGACGAACACGCCGCGTCCGTAGCGCGACGGCACGCCGCGCGCGAGCAGCACCTGCGACAACCACGCCAGCGCGAGGCTGAGCGGCGAGGTCGTCGCGACGAACAGCGCGAACATCCGTCCCGCCGCATGCGGCTCAAAACCGAGCCCGAGCTGCAGATAGGCCGGCATCCACGTCAGGCTCATCGCCAGGATCCAGTTCGCCGCGAAATGCCCAAAGAAATTGGCGATCACCGAGCGATCGGTCAGCAGGAGCCCGTACGGCACGCGTTCGTCGCGCGCGATGTCGGCCGTGCCCGCCACGCGGCCGCCGCGCACCAGCGTGCCCTCCTCGCCGCATGCGGCCCATGCGAGGCACCAGAGCGCCCCGAGCGCCGCGAGCACCGCAAAGTTCGCGCGCCAGCCCCAGTGCGTCGTCACGACCGGAATCGACAGGCCGGCAATCAGCATCCCGAGCGCGCTGCCCTGATGCAGCAGCGCGACCGGCAGGTTGCGCCGCGCATCCGGAAACCACTTGTAGAGCGCGTGCACGGCGACCGGCGACGCGGGCCCTTCGCCCGCGCCGAGCAGCACGCGGCACGCGATCACGACCCAGATCGACCCCGCGACAAGCATCGGCAACTGCAGCGCCGACCACGCGGCCGCCATCCCGAACAGCAGCCACTTCGCCGGCCAGCGGTTCGCGGCGATGCCGCCCGCGACGGCCGCGACCGCGAACAGCCAGTTGAGGCTGCCGCCGATCAGGCCGAACTGCGTCGGGCTCAGATGCAGCTCGCGCATCATCGGCACCGACACGAGCCCGAGCGCCACCTTGTCGAGAAAATTCACCAGCATCATCAGCGCGAGCATGATCGCGATTGACCATGCCCGTGCTGAGCGGAATTGCGTGTCGGCTGTCGTCATCCGTGTCTCCGTGTTGTCTTGTCCGGGCCGTCGTACGCGGCCGCTACGCGTCGTGCTCGCCCAAGCTCGGCACGTGGTCGTCGCCGTCCGGCAGCCCCAGCGAGAACTTCACCGGAAAGCGCACGGCGAGCGCCCCGTCGAGCTCGCGGGCGACGCCGCGCGCACGCACATGCGGATCGGCGAACAGCTCGTCCGGGTCCAGGAGCGGCGACACCGGCAGGTCGAACCCGCGCAGCGCGCGCATCCAGTCGTCCAGCGTGCGGCTCGCGAATACCGATTTCAGCAGTTCGTTGATCTCTGACTTGTGCCGTTGCCGGCCGGAGCGGCGTGCAAAACGCAGATCGCGCAGTGCAGGGAACGCGTCGCCGAGCGCATCGCCCAGCGTCATCCAGAACTTGTCTTCGAGGATGCCGAGCGCGAGATGACGACCGTCCGCGGTCTCGAACAGGTCGTTGTCGGGCATCACCCACGGCGCATCGGACGGCGCTGCGCGATGCGCGCGCGACGCCCATGCGGCGGGCGCGGTCCACGCGAGCGTCGCGTCATGGATCGATACATCGAGGTGCTGGCCGCGGCCGTTCGCACGCGCGCTCGTCACGGCCACCGACAGCGCCAGCGCCGCATGCATCGCGGCCGCGTAGTCCGCGAGCCGCACGCGCGGACGTCCGACCGCGTCGTCGACCTGCGCCGGGATCGCCCAGTAGCCGGCTTCCGCGAGGAAATTCAGGTCGTGGCCGGGGCGTGCCGCATTCGGGCCATCCTGCCCGTAGCCCGAAATCGAGCACATCACGATGCGCGGGTTGATGCGCGCGAGCGTGTCGTAGCCGATCCCGAGACGCGCCATCACGCCGGGCCGGAAGCCTTCGACGACGGCGTCGGCACGGCACACGAGATCGAGAAAACGATCGCGATCCGCCGGAGCCTTCAGGTCGAGCGCGACCGACCGCTTGCCGCGGTTGAATTGCGCGAATACGGCGTCGCCGAGCATGCGCGACGCGTCACCGGTGAGCGGCGGCTCGATCTTGACGACGTCGGCGCCGAGTTGCCGAAGTAGCGCGCACGCATGCGGGCCCGGCAGCAACTGGCTCAGGTCCAGGATCGTCACGTCATTCAGGCACGACCACGCGGGTTTCGCGTGCGGCTGCGCCGGTTCGTCGTTGTGCGGGGTATCGATCGTCATCGCTCACGCTCCCGTGCCGGCCGGTTCGAGAATCGCCTTCGCGATCGTGTTGCGCTGGATCTCGCTCGTGCCGGTCAGGATCCGGAACATACGCAGCTTGCGGAAGGTCTGCTCGACCGGATGGCCGCGCGTCACGCCGACGTTGCCATGAATCTGCACGGCCTTGTCCGCTACCTCGAAGCAACGTTCCGACACGAACAGCTTGCACGCGGCGGCTGCCATGCGCGGGTCGGCGCCCGCGTCGGCGAGCATCGCCGTGTGCGCGATCATGCTTTCGCACGCCCACAGCGCGGTGGCCATGTCGGCGAGCATGTGCTGGATCGCCTGAAAGCGTGCGATCGGGCCGCCGAACTGCCGGCGCGTGCGCGCGTAATCGAGCGACGCACGATAGGCCGACATTGCAAGGCCGAGCATCGTCGGGCAATGCAGCAGCCGGTTCACATTGATCCGCGACATGCCGAGCTTGAAGCCGTTGCCGACGCCGCCGAACACGTTCTCGCGCGGCACGCGCACGTTGTCGAAACGAATGTCCGCATCGATGTGCTGGCCCGACATCGGTACGTATTCATGCTCGACGGTGACGCCAGGCAGGTCGAGATCGACGAGGACCGCCGTGATCTGCGGCGGCGTCGCGGCTGAGTCGGTCACGCACATCACGATCGCGAAATCGGCGAATGGTGCACCGCTGATGTAGTGCTTCGCGCCGTTGATCACGAGCGAGTCGCCGTCCTCAGTCGCGCTCGTGCGAATGCTCATCGCGTCCGAGCCCGAGTGCGGTTCGGTCAGCGCGAAGCAGGTCGACTTCTCGCCGCGCATCACCGGCTTGAAATAGCGCTCGATCTGCGCGGGCGTTGCGTACCTCAGCATGTTGCCGACGCGCGGCGGCCCGCCCAGTTCGCCGAGCACGTGCGGCGCAAGCGCCGCGCCCGATGCGGCGAGGTCGGCTTTCAGCGCGCAGGTCTCGACGATCGACAAACCCTTGCCGCCGAGCGCGACGGGCAGGCTCGCGGTGTAGAAGCCAAGTTCGGAGGAACGCCGCCAGACGCGGCGCAGCACGTCGCGCGGCCACACGGCTTCGGAGTCGAGCTGCAGCTCGCGCTCGATCGGGCGCAGCTCGTCGTCGACGAAGCGCAGCACGGCCGCGCGCAGCGCGACGAATTCGGGGCGGTCCAGATGATCGAACATGAAAGTGTCTCCTTCAGTTGACGCGGCGTGCGACGCCGTGCCAGTACTGCTCGCGTACGAGCTTGCGGGCGATCTTGCCGCTGGCGTTCTTCGGCAGCTCCGCGACGAAATCGACGGAGCGCGGCAGCTTGTAGTCGGCGAGCAGCGCGCGGCAATGCGCGACGAGATCGGCAGCCTGCGCGTCGCGGCTGGGCTTCAGCACGACGACGGCCTTCACCGCCTCGCCCCACTTTTCGTCGGGCACGCCGACCACGCACGCCTCGAGCACGTCCGCGTGTCGGTACAGCGTCGCCTCGACTTCCGTCGGGTACACGTTGAAGCCGCCCGAAATGATCATGTCGTTCTTGCGGTCGACGAGGTAGATGAAGCCTTCGTCGTCGGTGCGCGCGAGATCGCCCGTATGCAGCCAGCCGTCGACCAGTACTTCGCGCGTCAGCTCCGGCGCATTCCAGTAACCCTGGAACACGTCCGCGCCGCGAATCACGATCTCGCCGATCGCATCGCCTTCGACTTCGCGACCGTTCGCGTCGACGACGCGCACTTCCGTTTCGCCGAGCGGTCGGCCGCACGACGCGAGCCGCGCATGATCGGACAGCAAGGCATGTGCGTGATCGGCGATGCCGAGGCGCGTCACGCCCGACGTCGATTCGCTCGCGCCATAGCCCTGCGAAAGCACCGGGCCGATGCGTGACCACGCCTCCTCGATACGCGCGGGCGCCATCGGTGCCGCGCCGTAGCCCAGAACCTTCAGGCTGCGCAGGTCGGCGTGCCCGAGATCAGGCTCGTTCAGCACCATGTTGATCATCGCCGGCACCATGAACGCGTGCGTGATGCGCAACCGCGCCACTTCGGCGAGGAAGTGCGCGGGCTCGAAGGCATCGAACAGCACGAGCGTCGCGCCGCAGAACAGGTACGGCTGCATCAGCATGCCCGACGCGTGCGTGATCGGCCCGATCAGCGCGAGCCGGTCGCCGGGCTGTGCGGGGCGGTCCATGCCCAGCACGATCTTGCGCAGCGATGCGAGCCGATTGCCGTAGCTCTGCATCGCGGCCTTGATGCGCCCCGTCGAGCCGGACGAAAAATGCAGCACCGCGAGATCGTCGGCGGTCGGCGTGTAGTCGGACATCATGTCGCTGCCCTGCGCGAGCAGCGTTTCGTAATCGAGGTAGCCATCGGCCACCCCGCCGATCGACACGAACCGCTCCACCGACGCGAAGCCCGGCGAGTCCGGCGTGTAATGCGTATAGCCGCGGCCGCCGATAAACGCGATGGGCGTGCAATTGCCGACGACGTCGGCTGCCTCGGACGCGGTGAAGCGCGGATTCAGCGCAGCCTTCACGAGACCGGCCTTGTAAAGCGCGCACTCGATCTCGACGAGCTCGATGGCGTTGCGGGCCTGCACGGCAATCCGCGCGCCGGGCGTAAAGCCCAGCCCGCGCAGCGCGTTCGCGAGGCGCGTCGAACGCTCGTCGAGCTGACGGTAGGTGACGGCGCGGTCGCGATGCAGCACGGCGGGCTGGTCGCCCCAGTAACGGGCCGCGCGCCGCAGGAAGTAGGCGAAGCTCAAGCGAATTCTCCTGGTCGAACGATGCCGCCAGTCTGTAAGATGCACTGGCATCACCACAATGCATAACCGGCTATAAAGTCATAACCAGTGGGAATCCCCTGATGGATACGCGCGATCTGGAATACCTGCTGGCCGTCGAACGGCACGGCAGCATCGGCAAGGCCGCCGACGCGCTGGGCCTGTCGCAGCCGGCACTGACCAAGGCCATGCAGCGGCTGGAGACGCAGGTCGGCGTGACGCTGTTCGAGCGAACCGCGAGCGGCATGACGCCGACGCCGGCCGGTGCGCGGTTCGTCGCGCGCGCGCAGCGGATCGCACTCGAATTCGACGATGCGATGCAGGAAATGCGCGCGATTCGCGGCGGCGAGCAAGGTGTCGTGCGGATCGGCTACTCGCCGACCGTGCCGACCGCGCTGGTGCTCGGCGCGTGCCGGCAACTGATCGGCGAACGGCCGGCCGCGAAGCTGCGGCTGCGCTGCCGGCTCGCGCGCGAGCTGCTCGATCTGCTCGCGGCCGGCGAGCTCGATCTCGTCGTGGCGCCCGCGCCGACGCAGCCGGACGCGACACTCGCGCGCGTCGAGCTGTTCAGCGACCGCCTGTCGGTGCTCGCCGACGCAGCGCATCCGCTGCAGCGCAAGCGCGGACTCACGCTCGCCGATCTCGCCGACCAGGAATGGCTGCTGCCCGAAACGACACTACCCGTGCGGCGCCAGATCGACGATGCGTTCCATGCGCGCGGCCTGGCGGGCCCGCGCCTGCGCGTCGAAACGGATTTCGGCAGCACGTCGCTGCTGCACCTGCTGCGCGGCACGCCGCTGCTGTGCGTCGGCGGAACCGAGGCGCTCGATCAGCTCAACGGGCTGCGCGCGCTCGACCTGCTGCCCGGCGAACTCGATCTCGGACGGCGTATCGCCGCGATGCATCGGGCGGGCGCGTACCTGCCGCCGCTGGTGCAGCGCATCGTCGCGCTGCTGCAGGCGCGTGTGAAATGACTGCTCGCACTGGCGAGGATGCCGCGCCGCACGATTCAAGTTAGCGTTGACGCGTGCGCGCTAGGCTGCCGGCAGGAACGCTTCTCAACGAGCGCCTCGCCGCTGCATCCAGCACGGCCAATGCACCGTCGACCGATGCGAACTACTCTTACGTGACATTGAGCTTCGCCGCTGCCCGCCGGGGGCGCAATCTGGTTCGTACATCGGCACCGCGCTGTTCGGGGCGCCTTTGATTTCCATGCGTTTTTCCGGTTAGGCGCCTTTAGGCCTGGCAAGGCCTTGCCTTGCCGCCCTAAATAGGGGTGCCCTTGATTTCCACGCATTTTTCCGGTCAGCCGCCTTTAGGCCCAGTAAGGCTTTGTCTTGCGGCCCGAATAAATATCCATATAAATCAAGGTGATACTGTCTACCCCCTTGCTTGACGGGGCGTGGTCCTTGTCGGCAGGTTGTGTCGACCCGAAATTCCATCACTGCCAGCTTGCAAGCAGCCCCGAAAGGCCTTCTTGTTAGGCTCGCTGACTGGACGACGCGATGGCGTTGTCGGCCGCGGTACTCGGCAGGATCCGCTTCGCATAGGGCGCCACTGGGAAATTGAAGGTGCCGCGCAAGTTGATACCTTCCATATGAGTAGGAGCGATTCGCCGCAGCTGGTCTGCTTCGATCGGTTGATGCCCGACTCGCCGCGCTCGAGGCGTCGGGCGGCGTCAACGTTAAAACCAAACCGACGTGATGTGCGACCGGTGGCGGGCGGCGGGGCCAGATTCATCCCGGCCCCAGCTTGCTCCGGCGGTGATCCCGCCGGGGCCCGCCGCACGGCTCCCTGTCCCGATCCGCAAGCGCTCGCCTAGCTGCGGCGGCTGCCGAAGAGCCGCATCAGCATCAGGAACAGGTTGAGAAAGTCGAGATAGAGCGCAAGCGCTCCCATGATCGCCTTCTTGCCGGCGATCTTGCCCTCTTCGCCCGCTATGTAGATACGCTTAATGCGTTGCGTGTCGTACGCGATGAGTCCCGTGAACACGAGCACGCCGATCACGGAAACGACGAACTGCAGCGCCGACGAAACCAGGAAGAGATTCACGAACCCCGCGATGATGATGCCGATCAGCCCCATGAACAGAAAGGAGCCGAAGCGCGAGAGATCGGCCCGTGTCGAATAGCCATAGAGGCTCGTTGCACCGAACGTGGCCGCGCTGATGAAGAACACGCGCGCAATGCTCTCGCCCGTATACACGAGGAAGATGCCGGAAAGCGAGAGCCCGACCAGCGCGGCGTAGGCCCAGAAACTGATCTGCGCCGCGCCGAAGCTGATGTGCTCGATGCGGAAGCTCAGAAACATGACCAGTGCCAGCGGTGCGAGCAGCACCACCCAAAAGAGGGGCGTTCCGGCGATCGACCGGTAAAACCCGGTTGATGCGCCGAAGTACGCAACGGCGCCCGTCAGCGCCAGGCCCCCGGCCATATAGTTGTAGATGTGCCGCATATACTGCCGAAGGCCGACGTCGTCGCCGCCCAATACGCGCTGCGACTCTTCTGCTCGCGCTCCCTGCCGAAAGTCGTTGCCCATGATCGGTTCTCCTCGGATGGCAGTCGTGGCGGCCGCGCTTCGTCGTGGCCGTTCCCGTGATCAATCTCGCCCTTCGGGTCACCGGGCACATTGACGCACATCAAGCCCATTCGGCGTCGCACCCGCTCTACAGGGCCGCGCGCGCGCCCGAATTGCAGCGCACGAAGCCGCGGATCTGCTTAAGTTGTGTCAAGCCGCGCGCGATACGCACCGGCATGACCTGCCGCATCCGGCTCGGTTGACGCATCTCAATCACCGCGCCCGGAACACGGATATCGTGGCGCGAGCGCTCGTGAATCGCGGCAGCGCGAGCGCGATCCGGCGTCCCCGGACGTCGACAGCGGTTTCACCCAATCTGAACACGGGCATTTCCATGAAACGCAGCACACGGGATTCGGATCGAAGCTCACCATACGAGTCGCCCTCCACACCGACCTCGGGGGAATCCGGAAGCGCGCCGCGATAGCGGGG
>Ga0182007_10001374_pt1 | contig 13088 bp, 9 predicted proteins | sample Sormic07211113_1_FD_123023 | JGI IMG/M metagenome (GOLD analysis project Ga0182007, IMG submission 123023) | Rhizosphere microbial communities from Sorghum bicolor, Mead, Nebraska, USA - 072115-113_1 MetaG | ecosystem: Host-associated > Plants > Roots > Rhizosphere | place: USA: Nebraska... | reverse complement strand
CAGGCGAGTGCCCCGGTGATGGCGACCACGGCGCCTACGGAGAGGTCGATGCCGCCGGTGGCGATGACCACGGTCATGCCGACCGCCACCAGGATGAGGGGCGATCCGAACAGCACGATCGAGACGAGGCTGCCGTAGAGGTGGCCGCCCGTCATCTTGACCGAGAAGAAGTCAGGGGTGAAGGGCACGTTGACGAGCAGCAGGAAGACAAGGACCGCGACCGGCCAGAACAGGTGGTGGTGTGTCAGTGCTCGCCATCGGGACGGTGTGGTCACTGAGGGGGTGCTCACTGGTGCTCTCCGCTCGCGATGGTCTCCATGATGCGGCTGCTGGTGATCTCCGGCCCGTTGGCGAGCTGCGCCACCAGCCGGCGGTCGCGCAGTACTCCGATGGTGTGACTGAGCCGGAGTACCTCCTCCAGCTCGGCCGCGATGTACAGCACGGACATGCCCTCCTCGGAGAGCGAGACCACGAGTTTCTGGATCTCCGCTTTGGCGCCGACGTCGATGCCGCGCGTCGGCTCGTCCAGGATCAGCAGCTTCGGCTGGGTGATCAGCCAGCGGGCGAGCAGCACCTTCTGCTGGTTGCCGCCGCTGAGCCGGCCGACCCTGGCCTCGGGGTTGGCGGGCCGGATGTCCAGCGCCTTGATGTACTTGGCGACGAGTTCGTCGCGCTGGGCGACCGGGATGGGCCGCGTCCAGCCGCGCGAGGCCTGCAGGGCCAGGATGATGTTCTCCCGGACCGTCAGATCGGGCACCAGGCCCTCGGTCTTGCGGTTCTCGGAGCAGAAGGCGACGCCGGCGCCGATCGCGGCGTTCGGGGCGCTCATCGAGACGTGCTTGCCGTCGATGGTCACCTTGCCGCTGTCCGGCTGGTCGGCGCCGAAGAGCAGCCGGGCGAGTTCGGTCCGGCCCGATCCCAGCAGGCCGGCGAGTCCGAGCACCTCGCCCTTCTTGATCTCCAGGTCGAAGGGGGCGATACCGCCGGTCCTGCCGAGGCCCTCCGCCTTGAGCAGCGTCTCGCCGACGTCGGAGCGCCGCTCGTGGTCGTGCAGTTCCTCCAGCTGGTCCAGGGCCTTGCCGATCATCAGCTGGATCAGCCCGACCTGGTCGAGGTCGGCGACCATGTGCTCGCCGACGAGCGTGCCGTTGCGCAGGACGGTCATCCGGTCGCAGATCTCGTAGATCTGGTCGAGGAAGTGCGAGACGAACAGGATCGCCACGCCCTCGTCCTTGAGCCGCCGCATCAGGCGGAACAGCTCCTGGACCTCGTCGCGGTCGAGGCTGGACGTCGGCTCGTCCAGGACCAGCACCTTGGTGCCCGATCCCTGGCCGTCGCTGTCGCCGGTGCCCACCGACCGTACGATCGCGACCAGTTGCTGCACGGCCAGCGGGTACGAGGACAGGGGCGCGGTCACGTCGATGTCGAGGCCGAGCCGGTCCACCAGCTCCGCCGCCTCCTTGCGCATCCGCTTCCACTGGATACGGCCCATGCGGGTCGGCTCGCGTCCGATGAAGATGTTCTCCGCCACCGACAGGTTGGGGCAGAGGTTCACCTCCTGGTACACCGTGCTGATGCCGGCCTGCTGCGCCTGCAGCGGGCTGCCGAACCGTACGGACCCGCCGTCCAGGGTGATGGTGCCTTCGTCCAGGGAGTAGACCCCCGTCAGCACCTTGATCAGGGTGGACTTGCCCGCGCCGTTCTCGCCCATCAGGGCGTGGATCTCGCCGGGGAAGAGCCGGAAGTCGACGTCCGACAGAGCCCGTACCCCCGGGAACTCCTTGACTATGCCCGTCATTTCCAGCACGGGCCGCGGCTCTGCCATGGCAGCGCTCCTTGTGGGATTGGTTCACTCCCGCAGGGAGCCCCCTGGGACCGATGGCTCGGTCGGCCGGAGGCTCCCTGCCGGTGGGTGCGGTGGGTCAGTACTTCCGGGTCGGGAGCGCGGCCTTGGCCTGGTCCTGCGTGTAGTCGCCCTCCTTGGTCTTGATCCAGCGCGCGACCTTCTGGCCTTCGTGGACCTGCTTCACGACCTCCATCAGCTGGGGGCCGAGCAGCGGGTTGCACTCGACGATTCCGTTGATCTTGCCCTCGGACATGGCGACGAAGCCGTCGTGGACGCCGTCGACCGAGACGATCAGGATGTCCTTGCCGGGCTTCTTGCCGGCCGCCTCGATCGACTGGATGGCGCCGATGGCCATGTCGTCGTTGTGCGCGAAGAGCACGTTGATGTCCGAGTGGGACTGCAGGAAGGCCGCCATGACCTGCTTGCCGCCGGCGCGGGTGAAGTCACCGCTCTGGCTGACGACGATCTTCCAGTCGGACTTGTGCTCCGCGTCCATGACCTCCTTGAAGCCCTTGCCGCGCTCGATCGCGGGAGCGGCGCCGGTGGTGCCCTCCAGCTGGGCGATCTTCACCGGGCCCTTGAGGCCGGCCTTGGCGATGACCTTCTCCAGCATCCGGGCCGCGCGCCGGCCCTCGTCGGTGAAGTCGGAACCGACCAGCGTGACGTACAGGGAGCTGTCGGAGGTCTCCACCGAGCGGTCGGTGAGGACCACCGGGATCTTCGCGGCCTTGGCCTCCTTGAGCACCGCGTCCCAGCCGGTGACGACCACCGGGGAGAAGGAGATGACGTCCACCTTCTGCGCGATGTAGCTGCGGATCGCGGAGATCTGGTTCTCCTGCTTCTGCTGGGCGTCGGAGAACTTGAGGTTGATGCCCGCGTCCTTGGCCGCGGACTTCACCGAGGTGGTGTTGGCGGCGCGCCAGCCGCTCTCCGCGCCGACCTGGGAGAAGCCGAGCGTGATCGCCTTGCCGCCGCCTCCGGAGCTGGAGCCGGAGCCGGAGTCGTCCTTCTTGGCGCAGGCGGCCAATCCACCCGCGGCTGCCACGCCGACCGCCGCGGTGAGGAGGTTCCTTCTGCTGAGCATGTTCTTCTCCTTTGAAGAGCCGGCCCGGGGACGGACCTGCTGGTACTCGGGGACCGGCCGCACCGCGTCCAGTCTGTCGATCATCGTTCGGTATTTCGGCCGTGCTGCGAGGTGGCGCGGCCTACGGATCCGTCAGAGGGGCGCACCTTCGGATCGGGCGGCGTGCGGGAAGGTACTTGCGCGCGCGACGAGTTGGGGCTCGATCGCGACCGGGGACGGGGTGCCGGGGGGCCGGTCCTCGATTATCTCCAGGAGCAGCACGATGCCCTGCTTCCCGACCGCCGAGAAGTCCTGCCGGACGGTGGTCAGGGGCGGCGGGAAGTACTCCGACTCCGGAATGTCGTCGAAGCCGACCACCGCGACGTCCTGCGGGATCCGCACCCCGGCCTCGCGCAGCGCCCGCAACACCCCCAACGCCATCTGGTCGTTGGCGACGAAGACGGCGGTCAGCCCCCGGCCCACCCAGTCGACCAGCTCCTGTCCGGCGCGGTAGCCCGACAGCGGGCTCCAGTCGCCGCGCAGCAGCAGCGGCGGTTCGATGTCCGCCGCCTCCAGGGTGGCCCGCCAGCCGGCGGCCCGGTCGGCCGCCTCCAGCCACTCCTCGGGTCCGGCGAGATGCCAGACCCTACGGTGACCGGCGGCCAGCAGGTGCCGGGTGGCCAGGCGGCCCCCCAGCCGCTGGTCCACGCCGACACTGGGGATGTCGATGCCCTGCCCGCTGCCCACGACCACCACCGGGAAGGGGCTGCGGAATTCGGCGAGGGCCTCCACCGCCGACCGCTGGGGGGCGATGGCCACCACCCCCTCGACCCCGCCGTCGCTGAGGTGGTCCAGAGCCTCGGACAGGGTCGCCATGGTCAGTTCGCGCAGGCTGACCGTGGAGACGAAGTAGCCCTCGGCGCGCGCCGCCTCCTCCAGCGCGAACAGGGTGCTGGCCGGTCCGTACAGGGTGGTGTCGGAGGCGATGACGCCGAGTGTCCTGGTGCGGCGGGTGGCCAGGGCACGGGCCGAGGAGTTACGGCGGTAGCCCATCTCCTCGATCACGTGGAGCACCCTGGCCCGGGTCTCCTCCCGCACGTTGGGGTGGTCCCCGAGGACGCGGGAGACGGTCTGGTGGGAGACGCCGGCCCGACGGGCGACGTCGGCCATGGTGGGCGGCCGCAGCTGCGATGGTGACACGGTCGCACCTCCTTGGCGGTCTTCTGCGGACGGTCCGGGTTCGGGGGCGGCGGTTTCCGCGTGGCCGGTTTCTCTCCGCGCCGTCCGTGAGCCCAACAGACTGCCGAGACTGTCCACTTGGGGCATTTCAGACACGAAGCTCATCCCTCCCACGCTGACGCCGGACACCGATTGGTGAATGCGGACGCCATTGTGAGCGCTAACAATTCATGCCGGTCAAGAGGGCTGCAACGTAACGGCATCACGGTTGAATAACGCGCCTGGTGGGCGGAGTTGCTTTGGATGCCCGTCCAGGAACGTGCAACTGCCGCTCACACCAGCGAAGTTGAGCCATTCTGGGCATCGACGGGCGGGGTTCGAGGGGTGTCGGCGGGGCCGGCCCGGGTAGCGAGTCTGCGTGCGGCGGGCCGGCGCACCGATCCGCTGGAAGACCGCCCTCTCCCGCTCCGGAGTCAGGACGACGCCGTGCGGCGGATGGCCCGGCACCGCGGTGATGACTACGGCTTGCCGCGCCTCGTCGACAGCCACCGGCCGGGGCGGCAGCACCCAGCGCCGGAGCCCATGTCCGCAGGCTCCGTACCTCACGGCCGCAGAACCGCTCGCTCTGGCGCACCTTCACATTCCAGGTGCCGCCCTGGACGCCGTCGGCGCGCCAGCCACAGCCTCTCTCGCGCACCCGCAACCCATTCGTCCACTCGGTGATCCGGCCGACCGCTCGCTCCGCGAACTCCACTACCGCAGCGTCCGGACAACTGGCGAATGCCCGGCCGGTCATGGTCGGCGCGATGCGCACTCGGTCGACGCTCGGGTCGAAGGCGATGGTGTCGCCGGATCGTTCACGGGGGAGGCTCTCCCCGCACGCTGCTCATCAGGGGAAGTCCGGATCCCGTGCACCGGAACTGGCCAGATCCGCTTCCTGGTTGCCGCCGACCCCGCAAGGGGTTGCCTCGAGCCGGAAACCTCTTCAGGGCACCTCGTGATGCGGCAGGCGTTGATCAGCGTCTGGGTAGGCAGAGACCGCACCGAGAACCTGGCCCGGCCGCACGCGAAGCACACCAACTCCGGTTCCCGTTCCGGGTGGCGCAGGCGCGGGGACGGGGAAGCTCGCGTCCGCGGGCGGCACTCGTGGCGCAGCCCGTTGCCCACAGAGGTCCATACCCACACGCCACATCGATGCCTGACCGAACGCACGGGGTGCACGCGGTTGGAGGGAGCGGAGGTGCGATCCCTCTACCGCACAAGCCCGCCGAAATGTTCAAGGTGAGCGAACCGTGTGAGAAGTATTGACGCCGATCGCCGGTTCTCTCATGATCTCAGCTTGATCGATACCCCGACTTGCGTCCGGTATACCGAACGCGCCGCTTGAGCCGCATCGCATCGGCATCGCCCAGCTTCCGACGAGGACGCCAGAACCGCTCGCTCAATGACGACGAGGTCCCCATGCGCAGACGCACTTCCAGCCGCAAATCTCTGTCTGTGGTGTTCGCCGCCACGGTCTCAGCCCTGGCCTTCTTGGGCGCGATGCTCGTCGCCGGCCCGGCCCAGGCCGCAACCACCGGCGCCGTACGAGGCGTTGCCTCCGGCCGCTGTCTCGACGTGTCGGGCGCGAGCCAGACCGACGGCACGAACGTGCAGATCTGGGACTGCAACGGCGGGACCAACCAGCAGTGGACGCTCACCGACAACAACCAGCTGACCGTGTACGGCAACAAGTGCCTGGATGTTCCGGGCCACGCGACCACGGCCGGTACCCGACCGGTGATCTGGTCCTGCAACGGCGGCACCAACCAGCAGTGGCGGGTCAACTCCGACGGCACCATCGTCGCCGTGGAGTCCGGGCTGTGCCTGGACGTGTCGGGCGGCGCCACCGCGAACGGCACGGCGGTGCAGCTGTGGAACTGCTCCGGCAGCAACAACCAGAAGTGGACCGGTCTGTCCGGCGCGTCCAACTCGTGTGCCCTTCCCTCGACCTACCGGTGGAGCTCGACCGGTCCGCTGGCGCAGCCGGCCAACGGGTGGCTCTCGCTGAAGGACTTCACCACCACGGTCTACAACGGCAAGCACCTGGTCTACGCGACGTACTCCGACGGCAACTGGCACTCGATGGGCTTTGCTCCCTTCACGAACTGGTCGGACATGTCCACAGCCACCCAGACCGCGATGAACTCGTCCGCGGTGGCGCCCCAGGTGTTCTACTTCGCCCCCAAGAACATCTGGGTGCTGGCCTCACTGGGGTGGGGTACCAACTGGGCCTTCACCTACCGCACGTCCAGTGACCCCACCGACCCCAACGGCTGGTCCGCGCCGCAGGCGCTGTTCACCGGCAGCCTCCCCAGCGGAGGCCCGATCGACCCGACCCTGATCGCCGACGACCAGAACATGTACCTGTTCTTCGCCAACGACAACGGCAGCATCTTCAAGTCGACCATCCCGATCGGGAACTTCCCGGGCAGCTTCGGCTCCTCGTACACCACCGTCATGACCGACACGGTCAAGAACCTGTTCGAGGCGCCGCAGGTCTACAAGGTCCAGGGCCAGAACCAGTACCTCATGATCGTCGAGGCTCGCGGTGCGAACGAGGACCGCTTCTTCCGCTCGTTCACGGCCTCCAGCCTGAACGGTCCCTGGACCGCACAGGCCGCCACCGAGAGCAACCCGTTCGCCGGCAAGGCCAACAGCGGCGCCACCTGGACCAACAGCATCAGCCACGGCGACCTGGTCCGCAACAACCCCGACCAGACCATGACCATCGACCCCTGCAACCTGCAGTTCCTCTACCAGGGCCTGGACCCCAACACACCGAGCAACACCCCCTACGAGAGGCTGCCGTACCGCCCGGGCCTGCTCACCCTGCAGCGCTGACCCGCCTGATCACACAGTGATCGCGATGCGGTGAGGGCCGAAGGCTGATGAAGATCTTGGGTTCTGGCCCTTCCGCGTCAGCGGCAGGGCCAGACTGGTCATGTGGCGATGGGCGAGTGGGCCGGCGAGACCGTCGGGCCGGACGTGTGGGAGACGTGTCGGGAACTGATCATGTACCCGTCGGTGAATGGGCGGGCGAGCACGCCGCCGCAGATCCTGGCGACCGCGATCACCTCGCAGGCCCTGCACGGGCTGCCGCTCTTCGAGACGGTGCAGGAACTGCGGTGCGACCTGCATCTTCACGAGCTGACGGTAACCAGTTGGTACCCATCGGCTTCCTGACGTCGACGCCATGGAACTTCACTCCGGCCAGAGCCGCCCCACGGCCCCGCTCAACCGTCAGGTCATCACCGTCAAGCCCATCACCGTTCCCACCACCGACCGCGGTATCGACCTACAGGTCAAGGTCACCGCACCGGTCGACGGGAGAGACCTCCCCGGCATCGTCTTCTCCCACGGCAACGCCTGGTCGATGGACGGCTACGAGCCCCTCGTCGACCGCTGGGCTGCTGCCGGCTTCGTCGTGGTGCAGCCCACCCATCTGGACTCCCGCCGCCACGGCATCGGCTTCGACGATCCCCGTTTCGCCACCATCTGGCGCGTGCGCATAGCCGATCTGCACAGCGTCCTGGACGGCCTCGGTGACATCCTCGACCAGGTCAGCGGTCTGGCCGCGCGCGTCGACCGCGATCGCGTCGCTGTCGTCGGGCACTCCTGGGGAGCACAGACCGCCGGAGCCCTCCTGGGCGCCCGCGTCCTCGACACCGAGGGCAACCCGGGCGAGGACTTCTCCCACCCCGCCGTCAAGGCGGGCGCGCTCATCGCGGCGGCCGGTGCCGGGGACGCCCTGACGCCCTTCGCGCTCGCGTATCTCCCGTTCGCGCGCCCGGACTTCTCCGGCATGACCGCCCCCGCCCTGGTCATCGCCGGCGGAAGGGACCAGTCGTTGATTACTACCCGCGGACCGGAATGGTTCACCGATGCCTACCACCTCAGCCCGGGCCCGAAGCGACTGCTCACCATCATCGAGGGCGAGCACCTCTTCGGCGGAATCGCCGGCGAGGCCGCCAAGGACACCACTGACGAGGACCCCGCCCGCGTCGTCCTCGTCGCCGACGCCGTCTCCGCCTACCTGCACGACGTCCTCAGCGCCGACGCACGAAGCTGGCAGGCCCTGCAGGACCAGATCAGCCACAGCACCGGCGCCTTCAGCACCGAGAGCAAGTAGGTGCTTCACGGCCTGGCTCGGCTCGCGATCTGACAGATCGTCCCGAGCCCCATGCCAGGAGACGGCGAGACCGACACCACGGGCACTCTTCGGCATCGGCAGCGGTCGCGCCCCGCTTGAGAGGCCCCGGCCACGTCGTCGATCCCGTCGAGTCGAACACCAGCAAGTCGTGCGGGGAAGTGACAGGCCAGACTGCATAGTCGGGCAGATCTGCGCCAGCAGGCACCCGGCAGGGGCCCACGCGCCGCGCGAGATTCCGATCGAGCCGGCCGTGGCATCACTCCGGGAAGTCACAAGCCCGATCGGCGGACGGCATCTCGACCGGAAAGCGCGACCTCGTGCGCCGCGGTCCTCGACCGAGAGCTGCCCAACGGAACCAACGGAAGTCCGCTCTCCGCCCACTGTGCCCTTCAAAGAGCCCGTCGGCCACGTACGACGTCCTGCGCGGCACGCGCTCCCCGATGCGCTGGGCGCTGCAGGCTCCTCGGCCGCCCGGCCGAGGTGACGGCCCCGCGGCTCGAACCCTCCGCAAGCCGGCACCGCGAACTTGTCGTCGACCGCGTCGAGCGACCCCCGAATGGCCCAGTGATCTGCGCCGGAGCGGGCGAGGGGGCGTGACTGGTGTGACCGTGGTGGAAGGCATGCGCGTGCACACGGCGACGAGGAGGTGCGATGTCGGAGGGACTGGTCGCGGGCGACATGGTGGGCGCCACCACGAGGAACGGGCCGGACCTGCCGGACCGTGCCCCGAGCGATTTCGCGCGGCTGAGCGCTGTGGCCGACGCGGTGCTCTACGAGGGCTACCTCCTTTACCCCTACCGCCGGTCCTCGGCCAAGAACCGTGTCCGGTGGCAGTTCGGGGTGCTCTTCCCCCGCGACTGGGCGGAGGCGGACGGCCCCGTCGTCCCCGGTGTCTCCGGATCCGCGGACTCCTGGTTCCAGCAGACCGAATGCCTGTTGCGCGTCCCAGGGCCCGGCGCGGTGGTACGGGTGAGGGTGCGGTATCTGCAGATGCAGCACAAGCAGGTGGAGGAGGCGGTGACGGGCGGCGGGCACCGTGCGGTCGCGTCGCTCCGGACGGACGACGGCGTGGCCCATCTGACCTTCGAGGAGGCGGTGCCACGTGAGGTCGACCTCGTCGTCCCGCTGGAGGACCTCCTGACGGGTGAACTCCTCGCCCCCGTGGGAGCGGCTGCCGGGACCGACGTCGAAGCCCTGCCCCAAGGTGTCGGACGGGTGGTCCGGCGACGGGAGGAGATTCAGGCGCAGACCACGCTCGGAGCCGAACGGCTCTCCGAGGACGTCTTCCGGCTCCGGGTACGTACCGTGAACACCGGGTCCGCACCCGATCCGCGAGCCCCTCGCGACGAGGCGCTGCGCCGCGCGCTCATCGCCACGCACACCCTCGTCGCCGGCGACTCCGGCGTGGAGCTCGTCTCGCTGATCGATCCGCCCGCATCGCTGCGCGAACACGCGCGCGCCTGCCGGAACGCGTTCACCTTCCCTGTCCTCGGCGGTGAACCCCCCGCCGAGGACACCGGTACGGGCGCGACCGGTGACCTTCTTCTCTCCGCACCGATCATCCTCCCCGACCATCCGCAGGTGGCACCCGAGAGTCCGGGCGACCTGCACGACGCCGCTGAGATCGACGAGATCCTCACGCTGCGCACGATGCTGCTGACCGACGAGGAGAAGCTCGAGGCACGAGCCACCGACCCGCGGGCCGCCGCGATCCTCGACCGGGTCGACACCATGCCTCCGGAGGTCTTCGCGCGGCTGCACGGCGCCGTTCGCTCGTTGAAGCCGGTCGCCCCGGCTGCGGAACCGGCCGTCTCCGCCGCCGGGGCGACAGCCTCTGGCACCGGACCGTCCACCCTCGTCGACGAACCGATCACACCGGGCGCCGAACGACCCGCCTGGTGGCAGGAGGGTGCCGATGCGGGGCTGTCCCCGACCACCGACACCGTGCTCGTCGACGGAGTGCCCCTCAAGGGAGGCAGCCGTGTACGGCTGCGCCCCCGGGGCAGGGGCGCCGACGCCCAGGACATGTTCCTGGTCGGGCGGACCGCCAAGGTGGCCGCCGTCTTCCACGACGTGGACGGCAGCACGCATCTCGCCGTCACCCTCGACGACGATCCCGCGTCCGAACTGCACACCTGGTACGGCCGCTTCCACTACTTCCGGCCCGACGAACTCGAACCAATGGAGCCGACCGACTCCGACACTCCCCACAGCGGAGGCCGATGACATGGCAACGCACAGTGACACCACCGACGTCAGCGGCGAACCCAGCCGCGGCGAGGACCGGCAGGGCTTCGACGAGGTCCACATCCTCTGGATCTCCGAGGGCATGAGCTGTGATGGCGACACCGTCTCCCTGACGGCCGCCGACCAGCCCTCCATCGAGGACCTCGTCCTGGGCCTGATCCCGGGGCTACCCAAGGTGAACCTGGTCAACAAGGTGCTCTCCCCGAGCCTGGGCGGCGAGGACTTCCTCGCCCCCTACCGGGCGGCGGCACGCGGCGACCTGGCCCCGTTCATCCTCGTCATCGAGGGCTCGATCCCCAACCAGAACATCATCGAGGGCGACGGCTACTGGACGTCCTTCGGCAACGACCCGGAGACCGGCGAGCCGCAGACCCTGAACTGGTGGATCGACCAACTCGCCCCCAAGGCCTGGGCGGTGGTGGCCGCCGGCACCTGCGCCACCTTCGGCGGCATCCACGCCATGGCCGGCAACCCGACCGGTTCCATGGGCCTCGCGGACTATCTCGGCTGGGACTACAAGTCGCAGGGCGGCCTGCCCGTGGTGAATGTGCCCGGCTGCCCGATCCAGCCCGAGAACTTCATGGAGACCCTGATCTGGGTCCTCTACCACGCGGCCGGCTCCGCTCCGCCACCCCCGCTGGACCACATGCTGCGCCCGCAGTGGCTGTTCGGAAAGACGGTCCACGAAGGCTGTGACCGAGGCTCCTACTACGAGCAGGCCACGTTCGCCACGGACTACAACTCACCCAAGTGCCTTGTGAAAACAGGCTGTTGGGGTCCCGTGGTCAACTGCAACGTGCCCAAGCGCGGCTGGATGGCCGGCATCGGCGGTTGCCCGAACGTCGGCGGTATCTGCATCGGCTGCACGATGCCCGGCTTCCCCGACGCGTTCATGCCGTTCATGGACGAACCGCCCGGCGGCACACTGTCGTCGCTCGCCATCAAGCCGTACGGCGCGGTCATCCGCCGCCTGCGCGGCTTCACCAACGAACTCGTCAACCACGAGCCCAGATGGCGCCACAACAAGGGGAAACTCACCAGCGGTTACGACCCCCACTGGCGGCCCTGACCTCCCCGAGGCGCACCCCACCACAGACCCACGGAACAACGACAGCGAGGGCAGTAACAGCGATGACGACAACCGAGGCCCGGCCCAAGGGGCGCAAGTCGCCTGAGATCGTGGACATGTCCTGGGATCCGATCACCCGGATCATCGGCAACCTGGGCATCTACACGAAGATCGACTTCGCCAACCGGGAAGTCGTGGAGTGCCACAGCACCTCGTCGCTCTTCCGCGGCTACTCGGTGTTCATGAAGGGCAAGGACCCGAGGGACGCGGGCTTCATCACCTCCCGCATCTGCGGCATCTGCGGCGACAACCACACCACCTGCTCCGACTACGCCCAGCAGATGGCCTACGGTGTCAAGCCGCCCCGGCTGGCCGAGCACATCGTCAACCTCGGCGAAGCGGCCGAGTACATGTTCGACCACACGATCTTCCAGGACAACCTTGTGTTCGTGGACTTCTGTGAAGCCATGGTCAAGGCCACCAATCCTGGTGTGCTGGCACGCGCCGAACGCACCGACGCCCCCCGAGGGGACGTCCACGGCTATCGGACCATCGCCGACATCATGAAGGCCTTCAACCCCTTCGAGGGCGAGGTCTACAAGGAAGCGTTGAAGGTCAGCCGGGTCACCCGCGAGATGTTCTGCCTGATGGAGGGGCGGCACGTCCACCCCTCCACGCTGTACCCCGGCGGCGTCGGCACGCTGCCGCAGCCGACCGTCTTCACCGACTACCTCAGCCGGCTGATGCGGGTCATCGACTTCGTCAAGAAGGCCGTCGCCATGAACGACGACGTCTTCGACTTCTTCTACGAGGCCCTGCCCGGCTACGAGCAGGTCGGCAACCGCCGTATCCTGCTGGGCTGTTGGGGCGCCTGGCAGAACCCCGACGTCGTCGACTACCGCTACGAGAACATGAACACCTGGGGCAAGGCGATGTACGTCACCCCGGGCATCGTCGTCGACGGCGAACTGGTCACCAACAACCTCGTCGACATCAACCTCGGCCTGCGTATCATGCTGGGCAGCTCCTACTACGAGGACTGGGTCAACGAGCAGCCGTTCGTCACCCACGACCCGCTCGGCAACCCGGTCGACATGCGCCACCCGTGGAACCAGACGACCGTCCCGGTGCCGCAGAAGCGCAACTTCGACGAGAAGTACAGCTGGGTGATGAGCCCACGCTGGCTCGACCAGCGCACCGGGGACCACCTCGCCCTGGACACCGGCGGCGGCCCGCTGGCCCGCCTGTGGTCCACCGCGCTGAGCGGTCTGGTGGACACCCCGTACATCAAGGCCACCGGCCACAGCGTGCGCATCTCGCTGCCCAAGGGCGAGTCGCTGCCGGAGACGACCCTGGAGTGGCGCATCCCGAAGTGGAGCAACACCATCGAACGGGACCGCGCCCGGCCGTACTTCGTCGCCTATGCGGCCGCCATGGCCCTGCAGTTCCTCGAAGAGGCGATGGGTCTGGTGCGGGCCGGCGACACCAAGGT
>Ga0182007_10001373_pt1 | contig 13096 bp, 10 predicted proteins | sample Sormic07211113_1_FD_123023 | JGI IMG/M metagenome (GOLD analysis project Ga0182007, IMG submission 123023) | Rhizosphere microbial communities from Sorghum bicolor, Mead, Nebraska, USA - 072115-113_1 MetaG | ecosystem: Host-associated > Plants > Roots > Rhizosphere | place: USA: Nebraska... | reverse complement strand
CGCCGTTTCGCCCGACGGCGTCGGGCTTGCCGACTTCGACTGGCGCGTCAGCATGGCGACGGTTGCCTCGGACGGACCGTTCTCGGTCTTTCCGGGCATCGATCGCACGCTATCCATTCTCGAGGGTGAGGGGATGACCCTCTTCATCGAGGGCCGCGAGCCGGAGCGTCTGACGCAGGAAAGCGATCCGCTATCCTTCGCGGCGGATGCGCCGACTTCCGCGACTTTGATCGACGGGACGATCACCGATCTCAACGTGATGACACGGCGGGGACGCTTCACGCATTCGGTGCTGCGCATTTCGGTTGATGGAAATGGCAAGGTTGAGCCTAAGAGCGAGACCGCATTGATTCTTTGCCATCGGGGAACTGCCGAAATCAATGGCGCGGTCCTGATTGCAGGCGATTGCTTAGCCCTCTCGAACGAGGCTTCCACGCGACATCCGATTTCGGGTTCGGCGCAATTGTTCCTCATCGAAATCGAGGCAATATAGTCGGCTATCGGCCGCTCTTTGACTTGACACGGACATGGCCCGGTTATCCTATTTCCGTGGAGCAGAGAGGGTACCCCGATGAGCGACGATCAGATCCCCGCCGATAGCAAGCTCACAACCTCCAAGCGCCGCTGGGCGGCGGAGGGCAAGTTTCTGACCGGGCGCATCAGCCGGCCTGAGACCGAGCGGTTGCCGCCGGGTCAGCATCTCGTCAAGAACTGGCCGGTGCTCGATCTCGGGCAGCAGCCGCAGGTTTCGCTGTCGAGCTGGCGGCTCGATGTGTTCGGGTTTGTGGAAAGGCGGCTCAGCCTTGATTGGACTGGCTTTCAGGCGATCGAACAGAGCACCCGCATCAGCGACATTCATTGCGTGACGACCTGGTCGCGCTACGACAATCGCTGGGAGGGAGTGGCGACTCGCGATCTGCTCGATCTCGCCATGCCGACGGCCGAGGCCCATCATGTGCTGCTGACCAGCTATGACGGCTATACGACGAACCTGCCGCTGTCGGATTTTGCCGCGGAGGATGCGATCCTCGCAACAACCTGGGAAGGCCAGCCGCTGACGCGCGAGCATGGCGGGCCGATGCGTCTCGTGGTGCCGCATCTCTATTTCTGGAAAAGCGCCAAGTGGCTGAGCCGCATCGAGTTCATCGGCGCCGACAGGGCCGGCTTCTGGGAGAAGAATGGTTATCACATGTATGGCGATCCCTGGCGTGAGCAGCGTTATTCCAACGATTGAAGCCTGCTCGATGTTGGAGGGCAGAGGGTGCCGCCGAAGCAAATCCGGCAGAGGTCGCGGTTTCTTATGTCACCGTGTCAATTTTTGATGGCTCCCGCATGGGTTTGCGGCTTTGCAAGCGGCAATGATGGGCGTATTCAATGATCGTATGATTGCCGTCGGCGGAGTCCGACCACGCCCTGAACCCCATTCTTTGAAATTCCATGCCATGACCGTTGTCCGGACCACAGAGCATCCTTCCGAGACCAGTTTCGGCCGGCAATCCCGCATTATCGCCTTCGTCGTCGCCGTCGCCTTCTTCATGCAGATCCTCGACGGCACCATCGTCACGACGTCGCTGCCGCAGATGGCGAGCACATTCGGCGTCGAGCCGGTGTCGATGAGCATCGGCATCACGGTCTATCTGCTCACCATGGCGGCCTTCGTGCCGCTGGCCGGCTGGGCGGGCGACCGCTACGGCGCGCGGCGGGTGTTTCTGGCATCGATCACCATCTTCACCGTGGCATCGCTGTTTTGCGCCCTTTCCGGCAACCTCGCCGAGTTCGTCATTGCCCGCGCCGTTCAAGGTATCGGCAGCGCGCTGATGACGCCTGTGGGACGCATCATCGTGCTCAAAAATGCGCGCAAATCCGATCTGGTGCATGCGATGTCGATGATCACCTGGCCGGCGCTGACGGCGCCCGTCATCGGTCCGGTGCTCGGCAGCTTCATCACTACCTATCTGAGCTGGCACTGGAACTTTCTGATCAATATTCCGATCGGCATCATCGGCTTCGGCCTCGTGCTGCGCTTCGTGCCGGATCAGCGCGAGGAGAGGGTTGCGCCGCTCGATTTCATCGGCTTCCTGCAGTCGGCAGCGGGATTGACCTTCCTGCTCGCCGGTCTCGAATTCGTCGTCCAGGGCACGACCGCTCTCGTGGCCAGCGTCGGGCTGATCGCCGCCGGCGTGGTGTTTTCCGTCATCGCTACCCGGCATTTCATGCGGGTCGATGCACCCCTGCTCGATCTCTCCGCCTTCAAGGTCCAGACTTTCGCCATGTCGACGCTGTCGGCCGGTACGGCGAGCCGGGTGGCGATCAACGCCACGCCCTTCCTGCTGCCGCTGCTCTTCCAGGTGGGCTTCGGCCAGACCGCGATCAACGCCGGCACTTATCTCCTGTTCTACTTTGCCGGCAATCTCGGCATGAAGGCGATCACGACACAGATGCTGCGAGCCTTCGGCTTCCGCAATGTGCTCGTGGTCAACGGCCTGATCTCGTCCGCATGCATTGGCGGTTTCGCATTTCTGTCGCCATCGACGTCGAACTGGCTGATCTATTGTCTGCTGCTGGCGGCCGGCCTGTCACGATCGATGAATTTCACCGCGCTGAATACGCTCGGCTTTGCCGATATCCATGCTTCCCAGCGCAGTTCCGCCTCGACCCTGTCAAGCATGCTGCAGCAGGTTTCGCTGCTGCTCGGCGTTGCCGTTGCCGCGGCTGTTCTCAATCTCTCGCGCACCATTCATGGTGGCGCCACGCTCTCTCCTGTCGATTTTCGCTGGGCTTTCCTCGTCGTCGCCTTGATCGGCGCCGTCTCTTCGCTGCGTTTCATCAGCCTGCCGCACGATGCCGGCGCGGAGGTGTCGCGGCACAAAATCAACACGTCGTCAAAACCTTCAAACTCTTAACGATATTGAGATACAAGCCGCTGTAAATCGGTTAACGAGTTCCCATATAAATGGAGCTTTAACCCCCCCACAGGAGGCAGTCTCATGCTGCTCAAAACTCTCGCTATCTCGGCCCTCGTCATTGGCATGTCCAGCGGCGCGATGGCGGAACAGGTGCATAAGCATCACCCCAAGAACCTCAAGGTCGAGGCGCTTCAGACCGACGTCGGCAATGTCGACCACTCGAAGGACGCTATCCTTCCAGACGGCACGATCAACACTGACCCGTCGGTGACCGGCCCGATCCGCGCCGGCGATTCGATTTCCCGACTGCAATGCGCTGCCGCACCGAACTCGGTCGGCGCGCGCTCGAACACCTATTCCTCAGGCTCGGCCTCGCTTTGCCCTTGACGGCAGCATCGCATCGGGTGGCTCAGGCCATTTCGATATCGGTTTGATTGAACCGGCCGCTTTTCGACAATAGCGGCTGGCGATAATAGTGGGCGCAGGCATAGGTCATGCAATCGTCGAGGCTAAGGCGCCCCGCGCGGTCGCCCTCGCCGTAGCGCTCATATGCCTCTGCCGCCAGAAAGGCGACACGGGGCGGAACGGCGAGAATCTGGATGTTCATGAGCTGCAGGAACGCGCGCACCGCTTCCGCAGACTCGGTTGGCGAGAGCCCCAGGATGGTGGAGATCTCGATTGCCGCCCGCGCTGCCGCAAGCGGTGAGGTCATCCGCGCTGTTGCCGGCTGCATGCGGATGGCAAAGGCCCGCGCCTCTTCCTCGTCAGTCATCATTGCCGACAATACCGAAGCGTCGATAAACATCAGGCTTCTCCCGTCGTATGATCGCCCTCTGCTTTGGCTGTCGCCTTTCGCTTGAGGTTGCGGCAGAAGGCGACGGCGACATCGGCAAGGACGGGTTTGGTCAACTCCTCATCCAGCGCCTTCTGCAGTGCGAGCCTCACGGCTTCGGTCTTGGTCGACGCTTTCGTCAGCGCTTGGTAGCGCCGAGCCAGCCGGTCGATTGTGTCGTCCTTGATGTAAAGTGGCATGAGATATCCATTTCGCTATGCTGGGATATCCATAGGATATGTCTCCAACGAGGGCAATCGCGCCTTTATGCCATCAGCGTCGAGGTGATTTTGGCGGGTGATATTTTCGCGATTTTTAGATGACGAACATCATCTAACGTGCTAGCAATGGGTTAAAGCATATCGTTTGCTGACCGTGAGGAGATGTCATGCCCGCTATTGATCCCGTTGTCATCGTTTCGGCCACGCGCACGCCGCTTGGTCGTTTTCAGGGAGAGTTGTCGTCCTTGCAGGCGACCGAGCTCGGTGCGCACGTCATCCGCGCGGCACTGGAGCGTGCTGGATTGTCGGCTGACAGGGTGGATGAAGTTCTGTTCGGCTGCGTGCTGCCGGCAGGGCAGGGGCAGGCTCCGGCCCGACAGGCGGCACGCGGCGCCGGTTTGCCGGATGCGGTAGGCGCCACGACGATCAACAAGGTCTGCGGCTCCGGCATGAAGGCGACCATGCTGGCACATGATCTGATCCTCGCCGGTTCGGCCTCGATCGCGGTCGCCGGCGGCATGGAATCGATGTCGAATGCGCCCTATCTGCTGGCGAAAGCACGTGGCGGTTACCGCATGGGTCATGACCGCATCTTCGATCATATGATGCTCGACGGGCTGGAGGATGCCTATGAGAAGGGCCGCTCCATGGGCGACTTCGGCGAGATGGCGGTGGAGGCCTATCAGTTCAGCCGCGACGATCAGGATGCTTATGCAGTCGAAACGCTGTCGCGCGCCCGCGCCGCAAGCGAGAACGGCGCCTTCACGGCCGAGATCACCCCGGTTTCGGTCGCGGCCAAGGGCGGGCCGGTGACGATCGCCAAGGACGAACATCCGCAGAAGGTCTCGCCGGAAAAGATCCCGACACTGAAGCCCGCTTTCCGCAAGGACGGGACCATCACGGCGGCCAGCGCCTCGGCCAACGCCGATGGCGCGGCTGCGCTGATCCTGATGCGTCGCTCGGTTGCCGAGCGCGAGGGGCTGCCGATCCTCGCGGAAATCAAGGCGCATGCCACCCATAGCCAGGAGCCGGCCTGGTACACTACCGCGCCGATCCCCGCCATCCGCAAGGTGCTCGATAAGACCGGCTGGAAGGTCGGCGATGTCGATCTCTTCGAGATCAACGAGGCCTTCGCCGTGGTCGCCATGGCTGCCGCTAAGGATCTCGGCATTGCGCGAGACCGCCTCAACGTCAACGGCGGCGCCTGCGCCCTCGGCCACCCCATCGGCGCCACCGGCGCGCGGCTGATCGTGACCCTGCTGCACGCCCTCGAACGCCGGGGCGCGACGCGCGGCATCGCCGCACTCTGCATCGGCGGCGGCGAGGCGACGGCAATTGCGGTTGAGCGGGTTGGGTGAGTGGAATGATGTGGGAGGCAGGTCAGGCGCGCTTGCCAACGCCGCGCTTGCCGGCATGGCCCTCATCCTAGCCTTCTCCCCGCTAGCGGGGAGAAGGGACGATCGAGCAAAACAGCGGGTTTGAGGAGAACGCCGTGAGAGGCGCGAGTAGCTCCCTCGCCCCGCAAGCAGGGAGAGGGTTGGGGTGAGGGGCCAGGCACATCGTTCCGGCATCGACGCATTCGCCTGACCTGCCGCCACAATAATCTCACCCCTCCGACAGCTCCTCCAAAATCGGGCAATCCGGCCGTTCGTTGCCGTGACAGGCATGGACCAGATGTTCCAGCGTGCGGCGCAGTTCCGTCAGTTCGCGGATCTTGCGGTCGATCTCTGTGAGTTTCGCGGTGGCGATGTCCTTGACGTCGGCGCTGGCGCGGCTCTTGTCCTCGTAGAGCGCCAGCAACTGCCGGCATTCCTCGACCGAGAAACCGAGGCTGCGCGAGCGATGCAGGAAGCGGAGCTTATGCACGTCGCCGGCGCGATAGTCGCGATAGCCGTTGTCGCTGCGGTCGGGACGGATCAGGCCGATATCCTCATAATAGCGGATCGTCTTCGCCGGCAGGCCGGAGCGGTCGGATGCTTCGCCGATATTCATGTGCATTCTCCCTATCTTGCCAGCCGCAGCCTGAGCGCGTTGGCGATGACCGAGACCGACGACAGGCTCATGGCGGCCGCCGCGATCATCGGGGACAGAAGCAGACCGAAGATCGGATAGAGCGCGCCGGCTGCCAGCGGCACGCCGAGCGCATTATAGCCGAAGGCAAAGGCAAGGTTTTGCCTGATGTTGCGGATCGTCGCTTCCGACAAGCGCCGGGCCCGGACGATGCCGTTGAGATCGCCCTTCACCAGCGTGATGCCGGCGCTTTCCATGGCGACATCCGCACCTGTGCCCATGGCGATACCGACATCGGCGGCGGCGAGCGCCGGCGCGTCATTGACGCCGTCGCCGGCCATGGCGACGATGTGGCCCTTCGCTCGCAGCTCATCGATCAGCGCCTTCTTGCCTTCCGGCAGCATGTCGGCGCGGACCTCGTCGATGCCGAGCTGCTTGGCGACAGCATCTGCCGTGCGGCCGTTGTCTCCGGTGGCCATAACGATCTTCAGGCCGCTTTCATGCAGTGCCTTGATTGCGGTCGCGGTCGTCGGCTTGATGCGGTCGGCAACGGCGACGAGGCCCGCCAGCCTGTTGTCGATGGCGACGAACATGACAGTCTTGCCCTCGCCGCGCAGGCGCTCGGTCTCGGCTTTCAATTCGTCGATCGAGATGGCGAGATCAGCCATCATGGCAGCGTTGCCAAGCGCAATCGCGGTATGGCCTGCACGGCCTTCGACGCCCTTGCCCGATGTTGCCGAAAAGCCGGAGACCTCGACAAAGCTGGCTCCGCGCTCTTCGGCGCCCGCAACGATCGCTTCGGCGAGCGGATGCTCGGAGCCGCGCTCGAGGCTGGCGGCGAGCGACAACAGATGAGCTTGCTCGATGCCGTCAGCCGTGACGATGTCGGTGAGATTCGGTTTGCCTTCCGTCAGCGTGCCGGTCTTGTCGACGATCAGCGTATCAACCTTGGCAAAGCGTTCCAGCGCCTCGGCGTCGCGCACCAGCACGCCTTCCTGTGCGCCGCGGCCGGTGGCGATCATGATGGACATCGGCGTCGCCAGCCCAAGCGCGCAGGGGCAGGCGATGATCAGCACTGCTACGGCGGCGAGCAGCGCATGCGCCAGTCGTGGCTCCGGTCCGACGAAGGCCCAGACGGAAAACGCGATGATGGCGGCCGCGACCACGGCGGGCACGAAGACCGCGGATACGCGGTCGACCATCGTCTGGATCGGGGCGCGCGAGCGCTGCGCCTTGGCGACAAGCTCGACGATGCGCGACAGCGTCGTGTCGGCACCGACCTTTTCGGCCAGCATGATCAGCGAACCGTTCCTGTTGATCGTGCCGCCGGTCAATGCATCACCCTTGGCCTTTTCGACCGGCAGCGGTTCGCCCGTGATCATCGATTCATCGATGGTGGATTGTCCTTCGACGACCGAGCCGTCCACGGGCACGCGCTCGCCGGGGCGAACACGCAGCCGGTCGCCGGCCTCAATCTGGTCGACAGGCACATCCACTTCATTGCCGTCAGCGCCGATGCGTCGGGCCGTCTTGGGCGCGAGATCGAGCAGGGCGCGAATGGCAGATCCCGTGCGTTCGCGCGCTTTCAGCTCCAGCACCTGGCCGACGAAGACCAGCGCGATGATGACCGAGGCGGCCTCGAAATAGACGGGTATGGCCTCGCCATGACCATGAAAGCTCATGGGAAACAGGCCGGGCGCGAGCGTGGCGACGAGGCTGTAGAGATAGGCGGTGCCGACGCCGAGGCCGATCAGCGTCCACATATTCGGGCTGCGGTTGACGAGCGAATTCCAGGCGCGACGGAAGAAGGGCAATGCTGCCCAGAGCACGACCGGCGTTGCCAGCACGAGTTCGATCCATGTGGCGGTGGGTTCGCCGATCCAGCCGCGTACGGGCAGGCCGAACATCGGACCCATGCTGATCACCAGCAGCGGCAGCGACAAGGCTGCGCTGATCCAGAGCCGGCGCGTGAAATCGACGAGTTCCGGGTTAGGTCCTTCATCGGCGGAGGGGACGCCCATGGGCTCCAGCGCCATGCCGCATTTCGGGCAATCGCCGGCATGGTCGCTGACGACCTCGGGGTGCATCGGGCAGGTATAGAGCGTGCCCCTCGGTACCGGTTTCGGCGAGGGCTTGTTGCCGTCGAGATAGGCTGATGGATCGGCTTCGAATTTGCCCTTGCAGCCGGCGGAGCAGAAATAGAATTTCTCGCCTTCGTGCTTCAGGAAATGACGCGCGGTGGCGCGGTCGACGGTCATGCCGCAGACCGGGTCCTTGGCGGAGATATAGCTTTCCGGCGCGGCTTCGAACTTCTTGCGGCAGCCGTCGCAGCAGAAATGGAAAGTGCGGCCCTGATAATCGAGCGACGGCTTGCCGGCGGGATCCACAGTCATGCCGCAAACGGGATCGCGGGTGATCGTCTCCTGCGGCTGTCCGTCGTGGTGGTGATGATGACCGTGGCCGTGATGGCTGTGATCGTGTTCGTCGTGCAATGCCATATCAAACTCCATTGCTCCGATGGGAGCGTCGGATAGCTTATGAACCTTCCTGTCACTGGAAGGTCAAGGCATAAAATGGGGATTGTCATCCACAGTTCACAGGGGTCTCTTCCTATCCCGCCGGATGCGGCGATGATAAGTTCCGTAAGAACGATTCAATGATGTGATTCCAATGCGATATGATCTGACCACCCTCCCGCTGACGACGCTCCTGGCTGCCATCATCAAGGCGGAAGACATGCTGGCGCGGCTGGACGAGCGTGTCCTCAGGCATGCGGTGGCGGACGGTTTTCGCGAGCGCGGGCATTTTTTCGACGCAGCGGGCGCGCTCTGGGTCGGTGGCGAGCTGGTGCATGTGGAGGATCTGGTCTTGCACGATGCGCGCATGGATGCGCGCACGCCGACGCATGAGCTGACCATCGCCCACGCCGTGCTGCGGGTCAGGCGACGTCTGTGGAGCGCGGAGCCCTCCTGGGGGTTGGAGGCGGCCGGACTTGCCGCATTGCGGGGCGATATCGGCGAGGCCAAGGACGTCATCCAGCTGCGTCCGCCGCCGCTCGGTGAGCCTAATGACGGACAAGAGGATGGGGGGGATGATTTCGGCGTCGATTTCGCCGAGATCGACGCCATTCTTGCCCGATCCGACAAGATCCTGAACGGCGGCGTCCCAGATGCCAGGCCGGAGACGATCGACGATCCGCTTGCCCTGGTTCGCGACGAGGATTGGGATGAAGGCGAGCGGCTGGAGAGCTGGCGCGCCCTGATCCGCGAGGCCGATCTGTTGCCGCCGGTTCTTGGCGCCGCCGTGCTTTTCGACGCCTGGGAGCGGATCGAGCCGCTGCGGCGGCAGCATTGGCTCGGCGGCCTGCTGGTCAGCGCCTATCTGCGCAGCCGCGGCAAGGTCACCTCGCATCTCTTCTGCCTGAATGTCGGCCTGAAATCCGTGCGGCACGAGCGGCGGCGTGCGTCGGATCGCACCACACGGCTGTTGGCCTTCCTGGACGCCATGGCGCTTTCGGCCGATTCGGGTCTCAAGGAACTCGATCGGCTTTCGCTCGCCAAGCTGCAGATGGAATTGCGGCTGAAGGACCGGCGATCGAACAGCAGCCTGCCGGAGGTTATCGATATCGTGCTGTCGCGACCGATCGTTTCGGCGAAGATGATCGCCCGCCATGTCGGTGTTACCCCAAGAGGCGCGCTCAATCTGGTGGCTGATCTCGGCCTGCGCGAGATGACCGGTCGCGGGCGCTATCGCGGCTGGGGGGTGCTGTGATCACAGGGGACAGCGTGCGCTTGCGCAGCCGCTGATCTTTTGCAACTACAACCCTAGTTTTTGTCCAATGTTACAGTTTGTTACGCTAAGTCGCGCTAAAATGGACAAAATTTAATGGCCATACCAAATTCCTAAGTGGCGCGATGCAAGCTAGAGTCGCGCCCTGTGATGCTGGCGGGTCGTGAACCGTCGAAGGCTTTGAAGGAAGGTATGTTGATGGCTCGGACCTTTCGGGTCGTAATGTCGCTGGCGGTAATCGGTGCAGTGGCCTATGGCGCCTATGCCACTCGCGATCTCTGGCTTGGCAGCGCCGAGCGGCTGCTCGGCTATCAGAATGCGTCAGCACCTGCCCAGCAAGCTCAAGGTGAGCGTCGCAACGGCCAGGGCCAGGGGAGTGGCGGCAGCGGAAGACGGCGCGGCCTCTCGCAATTCAGCGGTCCTGTTCCGGTGCTTGCGGCCGACGCGAAGGCGGCCGATGTGCCTGTCTATATCGATGGCGTGGGTTCGGTGAAGGCCCTGAACACCGTGACGGTGCGCGCCCAGGTCAACGGAAAGATCGTGGAAATCGATTTCGACGAAGGCCAGGACATCAAGAAGGGCGACGTAATCGCCCGTATCGATGACGGCGTCTACAAGGCGCAGCGCGACCAGGCGGTCGCCAAGAAGGCGCAGGACGAAGCCCTGCTCGCCGGCGCCCAGCGTGACCTTGCGCGCTATCAGCTGATGGTGAAGAGCGCCTCGGGCACGCAGCAGCAGGTCGACACCCAGCTGTCGCTGGTGGCGCAATATACGGCGCAAATCCAGGTCGATGTGGCAGCCATAGAAAGCGCCCAGGCGACGCTCGACTATACGACGATCAAGGCGCCCATCGACGGGCGCACCGGCATCCGCAACGTCGATATCGGCAATCTGGTCAGCTCGTCCGACACGACCGGCATCGTGACGCTGTCGCAGATCCAGCCGATCTCCGTCCTATTTTCCATTCCGCAGCAGCAGCTTGCACGTGTCAACGCGGCCAGCCTGGCCGGAACGCTCGCCGTCGAGGCGCTGGGGAACGACGGCCAGACGGTGGTCGACAATGGCTCGCTTGCGGTGGTCGACAACCAGGTCGACCCCACGACAGGCACGATAAGGCTGAAGGCCAATTTCCCGAACGGCAAGCTGGCGCTTTGGCCGGGTGCTTTCGTCAATGCGCGTCTTCTGGTCGAGACGCTGAAGGGCGTCACGACCATTCCGAGCGCCGCCGTGCAGCGCGGGCCGAACGGCACCTTCGTCTATATCGTCAACCAGGATGAGACCGTTGCCATGAAGGCGGTGAAGGTGCGCCAGCAGGATGACACGCTGGCGGTCATCACCGACGGTGTGTCGCCCGGCGACAAGGTGGTGACGACCGGCTTCGCGCGGCTTCAGGATAAGTCGAAAGTCCAGATTTCAGCCAGTCCGGTTCAGGCAACGCCGAATGCGCCGGCAGCGAATGATCAGGGGCAGCCGGTCGCGGAGAACGATCCGCAAAGCGGCCAAACCAACAATGCCAATGATGGCGAGCGGCCGCATCGTCGGCACAACGGTGAGGGCGGCAATGGCAGCCATCGCGGCCAGCATGCCGCCGGCGCCGGCCAGGGTGCGGATGCCAGTGGCAGCGCTGCCCCCGCCACGTCGCCCACAACGCCGACACAGCAACAATGAACGTTTCGTCGCTCTTCATCTCCCGGCCTATCGCCACCTCGCTTCTCGGGGTCGCGGTTCTCCTGGGCGGCATTCTCGGTTTTCTCTTCCTGCCGGTCGCGCCGCTGCCGCAGGTGGATTTTCCGACGATACAGGTGACGACGCAGCTTCCCGGAGCCGATCCCGATACGATGGCCGCCCTGGTGACGGCGCCGCTCGAGCGACCGCTCGGACAGATCCCGTCGCTGGCGTCCATGACCTCGTCGAGCGCCTTCGGCATCAGCCAGATCACCCTGCAATTCGATCTCGGCCGCAATATCGATGGCGCCGCGCAGGATGTGCAGGCGGCGATCAATGCCGCCGGCTCGACGCTGCCGCGCACCTTGCCCTATCCACCGACCTATTCGAAGGTGAACCCGGCCGATACGCCGATCGTGACGCTGGCATTGCATTCCAACAGCTATTCGATCCGCGAACTCAGCGACTTCGCCGATACGATGATGGCGCAGCGGCTGAGCGAGGTTTCCGGTGTCGGCGACGTCAACATCCAGGGCGGCGTCAAGCCGGCCATCCGCATCCAGGTCGATCTGCCGCGTCTCGCCTCCTACGGCCTGGCTCTGGAGGACATACGCTCGGCGATCACCAATGCCAGCGTTGCCGGCGCCAAGGGCTCGCTTGACGGCACCCAGCAGAGCTTCACGCTTGCGGCCAACGACCAGATCGTCGATCCCAACGTCTATAAATCCGTCATCATTGCCTATCGCAACAGCGCACCGGTGCAATTGAAGGACGTGGCAACCGTCGTCGAGGGGCTGGAGAACAATCGCGTCGGCGCCTGGTATCAGGGACAGCCCGCCGTCATTCTCGATATCATGCGCCAGCCAGGCGCCAACGTCATCCAGACGGTCGAAAGCGTCCTGCAGCAGTTGCCGAAGCTGAAGCAGGCGCTGCCCGCCGGCATCTCGCTCGACATCGTCAACGATCGCACCGAGACGATCAGGGCTTCGATCCACGACGTGCAATGGACGCTGGTGATCAGCATCGGTCTGGTCATTCTCGTCGTCCTGCTTTTCCTGCGCACGGTGACGGCGACATTCATCGCAGGCGTCGCCCTGCCGCTGTCGTTGATCGCGACCTTCGGCGTCATGTGGTTTGCCGGCTTCAGCCTCGACAATCTCTCGCTGATGGCGCTGACCATCGGCACCGGTTTCGTCGTCGACGACGCCATCGTGATGATAGAGAATATCGCCCGCCACATCGAGGAGGGCGAAAACCCGATGCAGGCGGCGCTGAAGGGCGCCGGCGAGATCGGCTTCACCATCATTTCGCTCACCGTCTCGCTGGTTGCCGTCTTCATTCCCCTGTTGTTCATGACCGGGATCGTCGGGCGCATGTTCCGCGAGTTTGCGCTGACGCTCACCATTGCCGTGGTGGTGTCGGCAGTCGTGTCCCTGACCCTGACACCGATGATGTGCGCCCGAATCCTGCGAAAGCCCAGGGAGCGCAAGGGCGGCATTCTGGCCGGAACCGACCGTTTCATGGAGCTGCTTGTCGAGGGCTACAGACGCAGTCTCGTCTGGGCTGTGGACCGCAGTGCCCTGATGCTGTTGGCAACGGTGGTGACGCTGGCCGCGACCATCGCGCTTTATGTCGTCATTCCCAAGGGCTTCCTGCCGGCGCAGGATACGGGG
>Ga0182007_10001372_pt1 | contig 13100 bp, 12 predicted proteins | sample Sormic07211113_1_FD_123023 | JGI IMG/M metagenome (GOLD analysis project Ga0182007, IMG submission 123023) | Rhizosphere microbial communities from Sorghum bicolor, Mead, Nebraska, USA - 072115-113_1 MetaG | ecosystem: Host-associated > Plants > Roots > Rhizosphere | place: USA: Nebraska... | reverse complement strand
GCGCTGACCGAATCGGGCTCGACCCCGCTCTGGATGAGCCGCCACCGGGCGCACATCCCGATGTATGCGCTGACCTCGCGGCTCTCGACCCAGCGCAAGATGGCGCTGTATCGCAACGTGCGGCCTTTGCTGATGGATTCGGAGAGCGATCGGGACACGGCGCTGGAGCAGGCCGAGGCGCACCTGAAGAAGCGCGGCATCGTGCAGACCGGCGATGTCTACGCGATCACCTGCGGCGAGCCGATGGGCGCGCCGGGTGGCACCAACATGCTGAAGATCTGCCGGGTCGGCTAGCGCGCCCCCGCGGTTGCACGGGCCATCGGAGCCGTCCTACAAGGGCCCTCGGTAGAATCCCGGGAGTTCTTTTGTCTTCATCCCTAGATTCCCGCGAGGTATTTCCATGGCACTCGTCTCGATGCGCGAACTGCTCGACCATGCCGCCGCCAACGGCTACGGCATTCCGGCTTTCAACGTCAACAACCTCGAACAGGTGCAGGCCGTGATGGAGGCCGCCAAGGAAGTCGGCGCCCCCGTCATCCTGCAAGCCAGCGCCGGCGCCCGCAAGTACGCGGGCGAAGCCTTCATCAAGCACCTGATCCAGGCCGCCATCGAGGCCTATCCCACGGTGCCGCTGGTGATGCACCAGGACCACGGCCAGAGCCCCGATGTCTGCCGCGGCGCGATCGACCTCGGCTTCAGCTCGGTCATGATGGACGGCTCGCTCGAAGCCGACGGCAAGACCATCGCCAGCTACGACTACAACGTCGACGTCACGCGCAAGGTGGCCGACATGGCGCACAAGGTCGGCGTCACGGTCGAAGGCGAACTCGGCTGCCTGGGCTCGCTCGAGACCATGAAGGGCGACAAGGAAGACGGCCACGGCACCGACGACACCATGACCCGCGAGCAGCTGCTGACCGACCCCGAGCAAGCCGCCGACTTCGTCAAGCGCACCCAGATCGACGCACTGGCGATCGCCATCGGCACCAGCCACGGCGCCTACAAGTTCACCCGCGAGCCCACCGGCGACATCCTGGCGATCGACCGCATCAAGGAAATCCACCGCCGCATCCCGAACACCCACCTGGTGATGCACGGCTCGTCGAGCGTGCCGCAGGAGCTGCTGGCGATCATCCGCCAGTACGGCGGCAACATGAAGGAAACCTACGGCGTTCCGGTCAAGGAAATCCAGGAGGCCATCAAGCACGGCGTGCGCAAGATCAACATCGACACCGACATCCGGCTGGCGATGACCGGCGCGGTGCGCAAGTTCCTGGCCGAGAACCCCGAGAAGTTCGACGCCCGCGAATGGCTCAAGCCGGCGCGCGAAGCCGCGCGCCTGATCTGCAAGCAGCGCTACCTCGAGTTCGGCTGCGAAGGCCAGGGCCCGAAGGTCAAGGGCGACACCCTGCAGGTGGTCGCCGCCAAGTACGCCAAGGGCGAGCTCGCGCAGCAAGTGGTCTGACCCTTCGCTTGCGCCTGAAAGCCACCTTCGCGGTGGCTTTTTTCTGCGCCCGCCGCTGCGCGCGCACAATCTCCGGCGTCACCCGCCCCGCTTCATCCATTTCGCCATGACCACCGTCCATACCTCCTCCATCAAAAGCCTTCCGCTGCTGGCGCGCGGCAAGGTGCGCGACAACTATGCGGTCGGCAGCGACCGCATCCTGATGGTCGCGAGCGACCGCCTGTCGGCCTTCGACGTGATCATGGGCGAGCCCATCCCTGGCAAGGGCGTGATCCTGACGCAGATGGCGCTGTGGTGGTTCGACCGGCTCGGCCACCTGTGCCCGAACCATCTCACCGGCGACGCGCCCGAAAGCGTCGTGACGCCCGAGGAGGTCGCGCAGGTCGAAGGCCGCTCGATGCTGGTCAAGCGCCTGACGCCGATCCCGGTCGAGGCCGTGGTGCGCGGCTACCTTGCCGGCAGCGGCTGGAAGGAATACCAGGACAACCGCGCCGTCTGCGGCGTCCCGCTGCCCGAGGGGCTGACCAACGCCAGCAAGCTGCCGCGGCCGATCTTCACGCCCGCCGCCAAGGCGGCGGCCGGCGCGCACGACGAGAACATCAGCTACGACAAGGTGGTCGAGGTGGTCGGCCCGAAGCTGGCCCAGCAGATCCGCGAGACCAGCATCGCGATCTACGAGGCCGCGGCCGCGATCGCGCTGACCAAGGGCATGATCATCGCCGACACCAAGTTCGAGTTCGGCCTCGACGAGGCCGGCACGCTGGTGCTGATGGACGAGGTGCTGACGCCCGACAGCTCGCGCTACTGGCCGGTCGAAGGCTACGAGGCCGCGCTGGCCGCCGGCGCCAACCCGCCGAGCTACGACAAGCAGTTCGTTCGCGACTGGCTCGAGGCCACGAAGATCAACGGCAAGCCCTGGGACAAGACGCCGCCGGCGCCGCGCCTGCCAGCCGAGGTGATCGAGAAGACGGCCGCGAAGTACCGCGAAGCCCTTCAGCGGCTCACAGGCTGACTGCTGCCTGATCCGGCCGCGGAATGTAAATAGATCACAAAATCCGCGGCAATACTCACCGCACGCCAGCCTCGCAGTCTTCCAAACTCTTTTCATCCCCCCAGATGAGGAGAGCACCATGGAAACCGCAGCAGATTTCGAGATCACCTACCTGGAGCGCTTTGGCCGCGACGTCACCGCCTCGCCGCCGGACGCGCTGCAGCCCGGCATGCTGGCCCGGGTGCTCGACGAGATCGACCATGGCCTGCTGCTGCTGGACCTGACCGGCCGCATCCTGCATGCCAATTTCCCGGCCCGGCGCGAACTGGCCGCGGCGCGCGCGCTGCGCAGCGGCGAGGGCATGCTCTGCGCCGGCAATGCCGCCTCCCAGGCGAAGATCCGCCAGGCCCTCAAGGATGCCGAGCGCGACTGCCGCAGCATCGTCGAGCTCGAGGACGGCGAGGATTCGCTGTCGGTGGCCTTCATTCCGCTGGCCGCGGTGCACGGCAGCGGTACCGTCGACACGGTGCTCGTGATGTGCAGCCGCCGTCCCGGCTGCGAGACGCTGACGATGCAGATGTTCGCCCGCGCCCGGCACCTGACCCGGGCCGAGCAGAACGTGCTGGCCCGGCTCTGCGCCGGCCATGGCGCCGAGGAGATCGCCTGCCTCGAAGGCATCCGGATGTCCACGGTGCGCACCCACATCAAGAATGTCCGGCAGAAGACCGGCAGCAGCAGCATCCGCGAGGTGGTGCACCGCGTCTCGCGGATGCCGCAGATCGTGTCGGCGCTGAGATTCGGCGAGTGACGGCCGGCGGGGGCGGCCCCGCTGACCTTATATTCGACGGATGCCCGCTGCCTCCGGTGTCGAAAACGTCCCACTCCCGCCCGCCCTGCTGCAACTCGCCCAACGCGGCATCCAGCGCCGCTACCGAACGCGGGCGCGGCTGATCGAGGAAGGCGAGCAGGGCGGCTCGATCTACATCGTGCTGTCTGGACGGCTGCGGGCCTTTCTCTCGGACGCGCGCGGCCGCGAGATCACGCTGGGCCTGCACGGGGCGGGCGAATATGTCGGCGAGATGTCGCTCGACGGCGGCCCGCGTTCCGCCAGCGTGGAAGCGGTCGAGCCGACCGTCTGCGCCGTCGTCACCCGCGAAACCATGTTGCAGCACATCGCCGACCATCCCGATTTCGCGCTGGCGCTGATCGTGCGGCTGATCCGCCGCGCCCGGCTGGCCACCGAGAGCGCGCGCAGCATGGCGTTGCTCGACGTCTACGCGCGCCTGAAGCGCCTGCTCGAGGAACGCGCGTCGGCGCCGGCGGCGGACGGCAGCCGGCCGATCGCCGAGCGGCTGACGCACCAGGCGATCGCCAGCGAGATCGGCTGTTCGCGGGAAATGGTGAGCCGGCTGCTCAAGGACCTCGAGCAGGGGGGCTACGTGGCGGTCGCGCAGCGCCAGCTGACGCTGCTGCGGGAGTTGCCGGCGCGCTGGTAGCCGGGGGGTCTCAGCGCGCCGCGCTCAGCGTCGCCACGGTGCGACCGCTCGCATCGAGCAGGGCCAGCCGGGTCGGACTCTGCAGCCGGTAGCTGGCGGTGGCCTGCAGGGCGGCAAAGAACTGTTGCTCCTTGGTGCCGAGCGCCGGGTCGGCGCAGGCCATCCGGGTCGAGGCCAGCTGGCTCAGCTTGAGCGTGCTGCCGCTGCGCTCGAAGGTGCCCGACAGCTGGTTGCAGCCGCCCGAGCCGCTCACGCGTCCGCTGCTGCGGTTGAACACCACCTGCGGATCGCGCCGCGGATCGCTGCCGGCGGCCACCGGCTCGCCGCCGAGCTGGTCGAGGCGCCAGACCGGGCCTTCGATCGGTTCGTCGAGCGGGATGGCGCTGCCGCAGCCGGCCGTCAGCATCGCTGCCAGCAGGGCGGCCGTGAAAAGGGGGATGGCGGCAGGGCGGGAGCGCATGGGCTGTGTGTCCTTGTGCAACATATTCGCTGCATGGTATTCGACACGGCCTGCGCACTCAATCCGGCTCGGCCTGCGCACTCAATCGCAGCGCGTCCGGGGGCGCTCCATCTGATCAGTCGAGGACAGAGCAAAAACCGCTGCGCAGTTTCTTGGTCTGTCCCGCGAAGTTTCAGCTCAGGACCACGCTGCTCAGTCGACGCCGGTAGCTGGCCACGGTCGGGTCGTCCGGCGGAATCTGGCCGTCGGCGACCTTGACCTTCGGCGGTTCGATGATGTCGAGCACCGCGATGTAGGTCTTGCGCGCCAGGTCCTCGTTCCAGCTCTTGTCGCGCATCAGGATGTCGAGCAGCTCATCCATGGCGTCGGTCCAGCGCCGGGCGGCCATCAGCAGGCGGGCGCGGTCGAAACGGGCGTCGAAGTCGCGCTTGTTGGCGGCGATCCGGCCGTCCAGGTCGGCCAGCGCGGGTGCCGCCGCCCCCGTGGCCGGGGCCGCGAAGTCGATCGCGTCCATCCAGCGCTGCAGCGAATCGAAGCGGCGCACCAGCGAGGTCTTGGCGATCACCGGGGCGAACGCGACCTTGGCGTCGTCGGTGCGGCCTTCCTGCAGCAGCAGCTTGACGTAGTCGAAGCGGGCGTCGTCGTTGGCCGGGTCGGCGGCGACCGCGTGCTGCAGCTTCTCGAGCGCGCCCTGGGTGTCGCCCTCGGCCAGCGCCTGCTGGGCCGAGACTTCTTCGTCGAGCGGCGGCGCGTCCTCGTCGCCCGGCGGCACGTGCTTGTCGAGGAAGGTGCGGATCTGGTCGGCCGGGATCGCGCCGACGAAGCCGTCGACCGGCTGGCCGTCCTTGAACATGACGCAGAACGGGATGCTGCGCACGCCGAACATCTGGCTCAGCTGCTCGGAGATCTGCGGCACCTTGTCGGCATCGAGCTTGGCCAGCGTGAAGCGGCCGGCGTACTCGACTTCGAGCTTTTCGAGCACCGGCCCGAGCTGTTTGCAGGGCCCGCACCATTCGGCCCAGATGTCGAGCAGGACCGGCGTGGTCATCGAGCCGTCGATCAGCTCGGACTGGAAATTTTCGAGGGTGATGTCGATCATCGCGGGAAGGTGGGGGTGAAACGTAAAATTGGAACCATGAAGCAAGCAATTCAGGTCGGCGTGGTGATGGGCTCGAACTCCGACTGGGAGACGATGCGCAACGCGGTCGAGATTCTCCAGCAATTCGGCATCGCCCACGAAGCCCGGGTGGTCTCGGCCCACCGGATGCCCGACGATTTGTTCGCCTACGCCGAAAGCGCCGCGCCGCGCGGGCTGGCGGCGATCATCGCCGGTGCCGGCGGGGCCGCCCACCTGCCGGGCATGCTGGCGGCCAAGACCACGGTGCCGGTGCTCGGCGTGCCGGTCGCCAGCCGGCACCTGCAGGGCCTCGATTCGCTCTACAGCATCGTCCAGATGCCCAAGGGGGTGCCGGTGGCGACCTTCGCGATCGGCAATGCCGGGGCGGCCAACGCGGCGCTGTTCGCGGTCGCCATGCTGGCGGTCGGGGATCCGGCGCTGCGGGCGCAGCTCGACGCCTTCCGGCTGCGGCAGACCGAGGCCGCGCAGGCCATGACCTTGCCGCCGGGCGATGCCGAGCCGGTGTCGCCGTTCTCGCCGCAGGGCGGGGGGGCATTGTGAGCCGCCGGGCCGCTCCCAAGGCGAACACCGCAGCGCGCAGCGCGGAGGTGTCGAAATGAGCGTCGTGTTGCCGGGCGCCACGCTGGGGGTGCTCGGGGGCGGCCAGCTGGGGCGGATGTTCGTGCATGCGGCCCAGACCATGGGCTATTTCACCGCGGTGCTCGACCCCGACGCCGACAGCCCGGCCGGGCGGGTGAGCCACCACCACATCCACACCGACTACACCGACGTCGACGGCCTGGCGCGGCTGGCCGGCCTGGCCGACGCCGTGACGACCGAGTTCGAGAACGTGCCGGCGCCCTCGCTCGCGCACCTGGCGACGGCCCGGCCGGTGTCGCCGGGCGCCGACGCGGTGGCGATCGCCCAGGACCGGATCCGCGAAAAAAGCCACTTCGTGCGCTGCGGCGTCGAATGCGCGCCTTACGCCGTGATCGAGACCGACGAGCAGCTGGCGGCCGTGGCGGACGAACTGCTGCCCGGCATCCTCAAGACCGCGCGGCTCGGCTACGACGGCAAGGGCCAGCGCCGGGTGGCGACCCGGGCCGAGCTGCAGGCCGCCTGGCACGACGCCGGCGACGTGCCTTGCGTGCTCGAGCAGCTGCTGCCCCTCGACTTCGAATGCTCGGTGATCGTCGCCCGCGGCGAGGACGGGCAGATGGTGAACTTCCCGGTGCAGCGCAACCTGCACCGCGACGGCATCCTGGCCGTCACCGAGGTCCATCCCCACAACATGCCCGAGTCGACCGCCCGCCGCGCCGTGGCCGCGGCCCGCTCGATCGCCGACGGGCTGGCGTACGTCGGGGTGCTGTGCGTCGAGTTCTTCGTGCTCGGCGACGGCCGGCTGGTGGTCAACGAGATGGCGCCGCGCCCCCACAACAGCGGCCACTGGACGGTGGACGCCAGCGATGTCTCGCAGTTCGAACTGCAGGTGCGCACGCTGGCCGGCCTGCCGCTCAATCCGCCGCGCCAGCACAGCGTGGCGATCATGCTGAACCTGCTGGGCGACCTGTGGTTCGTCGACGGCGAGACGCCGCAGGAGCCGCGCTGGGCCGACGTGCTGGCCCTGCCCGGCACCCACCTGCACCTCTACGGCAAGACCGAGGCGCGCCGCGGCCGCAAGATGGGCCACCTCAACATCACCGGCGACAGCATCGAGACGGTCCGCAGCACCGCCGACTTCGCGGCGGCCTTGCTGGGGCTGGCGATCCCGTTGTCCGAATGAGCGGGGGCGCCGGGATGATCCGCGATGGCCGTCTGCCCGAGGCGATCGCCGAGGCGGCGCAGGTCCTGCGCGCCGGCGGCCTGGTCGCCTTCCCGACCGAAACCGTCTACGGACTGGGCGCCGACGCCGGCAGCGATGCCGCGGTTGCCGGCATCTTCGCGGCCAAGGGCCGGCCCAGCGACCACCCGCTGATCGTCCACGTGGCGGCGGGCGCCCGGGGCACCGAGGCGCTGGCGCATTTCGCCCGGCCCCTGCCGGCCTTCGCCCAGAAGCTGGTGCGCGCCTTCTGGCCCGGCCCGCTGACGCTGATCGTCGAACGCCAGCCCGGCGTCGGCGCTGCGGCCGCCGGCGGCCAGGACACCATCGGCCTGCGTTGCCCGGCGCATCCGGTGGCGCAGGCCCTGCTGGCCGCCTGCGCCGACCAGGGCGTGCTGGGCGTCGCCGGGCCGAGCGCCAACCGTTTCGGCCGCGTCAGCCCGACCACCGCGCTGCACGTGCAGCAGGAGTTCGGCGACACGCTGCTGGTGGTCGACGGCGGACCGTGCGAGGTCGGCATCGAATCGACCATCGTCGACTGCAGCCGCGGCGCGCCGGTGCTGCTGCGTCCCGGCGCGATCACGCGCACGCAGATCGAGGCCGCCGGCGGCGAGCCGCTGCGCGACAAGGACTCGCTCGGGGCGCCCGACCCGCGGGCCTCCGGCACCCTCGAAGCGCATTACGCGCCGAGCGCCAAGGTGCGCCTGATGGACGCCAAGGCCTTGCAGGCCGGTCTCGACGTTCTGGGGGCGAACGCCGCCAACATGGCGGTCTGGTCGCGGACCGAGTTGAACAGCCGGTCGCAGCGCCTGCTGCAGCGGCGCATGCCCGACGACGCAAGCGCCGCCGCGCAGCAGCTTTTCGCGGTGCTGCGCGCCTTCGACGCCGAGGGCGTCAAGCTGATCTGGGTCGAGACCCCGCCGCCCGGCCCCGAGTGGGAAGGCGTGCGGGACCGGCTGACGAGAGCGTCGAAGGGTTAGCCCCCCGAAGCCAGCACCCCTACAAAGAACCCCCGCGCCGCCGCAATGCAGAACGGCGGCACCAGCGTGCCGTGATAAGCCTGCACCACCGCCTGCTGCTGGTTCGCGGTCGTTCCGCCGGCGCTGGTCGCGGCGCCGATCTTGGCCTGCGCGAAGCCGGCCCGCGCGGCCGAGAAGGCGTCGGTGGCGTTGATGTCCTCGAGGTCGACGACGGTCAGCGCCGAGGCCGGCATGCCGCTGGCGCGGAAGTAGCCGGCCGTGGCCCGGGTGCTCAGGAAGTTCACGGTCGGGTCGTTGGCGCCGCCGCACATCAGCACCGGGCGCGTCGGCAGCCAGTTGCGCAGGTCGTTCGCCAGCGCCGCCCTGCGGAAGCCGAGCAGCGGCTGGCAGCCCAGCGGTGACGCGTTGTTGAGCGAGGCCGGCGTCGCCGGCAGCGCATTGCCCGGGCAGGGGTTGACCTGGATGTCGGTGGCGGCCTGCGTCAGGTAAGTCTGGCGGACCAGGTTGTTGGGCGCATAGAACATCGCGAACGAGGGATCGACCGGGCCCGGCACCGCGTTCGGCGGAAAGAGCGCCAGCGGTGGCAGCTTGCCGGTGGTGTAGAGCGTGTTGCTCGGCGTCAGGCTCGGCAGCAGGGTGTCGATGCCGGCGGCGTACTGGGTTTCGTAGATGTCGGCGGTGTTGTTGTAGACGTAGCCGAACTGCTTCTGCCAGCTGGTCGACAGCAACGGCGTGAACAGCGTGCTGCCCAGCGCCGGCCAGCCGCTGAAGGTGTAGTCGGTCAGCAGGCTGATGGCGGCCGGCGCGGACAGCGGCGCCGACGCCGCCACCTTCGCGCCGATGGCCTGCAGCTCGCGGTGCGCCGCCAGGGCGACATAGCCGCCCTGCGAATAGCCCGTCACGAACAGCGCGCCGGCGTCGCTGGCGTCGATGAAGGGGAAAGTCTTGCGCGCCGCGGTCAGCGCATCGACCATGTCCTTGCCCTGCTGGTTGCCGTTGAGGTAGGGGTGATAGGTCAGGGTCGACTTGTCGTAGCCGGCGTAGTTCGGCGCCACCACGATGAAGCCCTGGGCCGCGAAGATCGCCGCTGCGATCACGCCCTCGGCGGCCGCCGGCTGGCTGGTGTCGGTCCAGCGGGCGATGTTGTAGCTGCGTTCCACGGCGGTGCCGTGCGCGTACAGCACCACCGGGCGGGGACCGTTGCAGGCCGGGTCGGTTCCGGCCGGCACCATGATCGCGGCGGTCGCGTTGGTGGCCTCGCCCTGGCCGCCGATGGTGCGGTATTCGAGGTAGCGCAGGTCGACGCCGCACTTCGGCGTGCCGGCGATGGTCTGCAGCGAACGCCCCTGCGGAGTGACCTGCAGCAACGCCGTGAACTGGTCGGTCGTGAGCCGCTGCACCCGCTCCGGCGGCTGGGTCACGACCGAGCCGCGCCCGGTGTCCGCCGGCACGTTGACGGCGAAGCCGTCGTTGCCGCCGCCTCCACAGCCAGCGAGGATCATCAGGGCGACGCCCGAGAGGGCGAGGGCTGGGAGTCTGTTCATGGGATGCGTCTCCTGCGGGGTTTCGACCGGCAACCGATTCTGGTCACCGCCCGCCCCGTGCGCAAGCGGCCGCCGCCTACACGGCGAGCGCGGGGTCAGTCCTGGGCGGCCCAGTCGACCAGGGCGTCGAAGGCCGGACGCGCCGCGACCGCATTGGCGTGGTTGGCGATCGCGACCACCACCCAGCGCCGGCCGCTGGTCCCATGCACGTAGCCGGCCACGCCCGCGGCATCGCGCAAGGTGCCGGTCTTCAGGTGCGCGGCGCTGCCCGAACGCAGCGCCCGCTTGCGCAGGGTGCCGTCGACGCCGGAGGCCGGCAGCGAGGACGCCAGCTCCGGCATCAGAGGAGAGCGCCAGGCCACCTGCAGCATCCTGCCCAGCGCGGCGGCGCTGATGCGCTCGTCGCGCGACAGGCCCGAGCCGTTGTCGATCACCGGCTGGCCCTCGCCGGTGCCGATGCGCTCGTTCCACCACTGGCGCAGCGTGGCGCGCGAGGCGTCGAGCGTGCCGCGCTTCTTCTGCTGCAGCCCGAGCGTCAGGAAGAGCTGCTGCGCCATCACGTTGTTGCTGTACTTGTTGATGTCCCGGATCACTTCGGCCAGCGGCGGCGATGCCGCCTCGAACGCCGGCCGCAACCCGGCGGGGACCCGGCCGTCGCGCACCTGGCCCTGGAGCCGGCCGCCCATCTCGGCCCAGAGGCCGCCGACCGCGCGCTCGGCGTAGCTGCGCGGATCGGCATAGGCCACGGCCCAGGTCTTTTCGCCGCAGGCGGCCGGAAAGCTGCCGGCGAATCCGAGCCGCGCCGGATCGGCGAAGTCGCTGCCCAGGGCGCTGCGCCAGTCGCCGCATTCGCCAGTAGCCAGCGGCACCGCGGCCTGCATCGCGACGCCGGCCAGCGGGGGTTCGTAGCTCACCCGCGCGGTCTGCGCGCCGCGGTCGGGCACGAAGGTCATGACCACCGACTTGAAGTTGACCAGCAGGGCGTCCGGGGCGGCGTTGTAGGGGCGCTGGCCCTCGCCGTCGAATGAATTCGGATCGCTGGCGGCCACCTCGAAGGCGCTGCGATCGAGCACGATGTCGCCCTGCACGGCCTGGATGCCGAGCCCTTTCACCCGGCGCAGCAGCAGCCACAGCCGTTCGATCACCAGCTTCGGGTCGCCCTGGCCCTGGATGTAGAGATTGCCCTCGAGCACGCCATTGCGCACCGGGCCGTCGACGTACACCGGCGTCTGCCAGGTGAAGGCCGGGCCCAGCAGGTCGAGCGCCGCATAGGTGGTGACCAGCTTCATGATCGACGCCGGGTTGACCGGCACCTGGGAGCGCCAGGCGAGCCGCGGCGGCTGTACGCCCTCGGCATCCACCACCAGCATCGTGACCGCGTCGCGCGGCACCTTGGCGCGGGCCAGCGCCGCCTCGACCTCGTTCGGCAGACCCTGGGCCAGGACCGGCGCCGCGGCGGCGGCGAGTGCGAGGACGAAAGCCAGGGGGCGGGCAAGGCGCGAGCGGCGGTGCTCGGACGGCGGGGCGACGGTCATGCCGGGATTATCCCGGGCCGGCGCCGGCTCTCGCGGCCGGCGGCTGCAGGCCGGCCGCCCACCCTGGATAATCCCCCGATGCCCGCAGCCCCCCGTTTCTCAGCCCGCACCATCGGCATCGGCGCGGCCGTCGTCACGGTGGGGGTCTGGACCGCGTTCATCGTCATCGCGCGCGCTTCCGCCGGGCGCTCGCTGACGCCCTTCGACCTCGCCTTCGCCCGCATCTGCGGCGCCAGCCTGGTGCTGCTGCCCTGGGGCGCCTGGCTGGTCATGCGCGCCCGCGCCGAAGGCTCGGCCCGCGACTCCTTCTTCGGCCTCTCGCCGCTGCCGCTGCGACTGACCGCGCTGGCCGGCGTCTGCGGCGGCCTGGCCTACGCGCTCCTGGCCTATACCGGGTTCTTCTTCGCGCCGGCCAGCCACGCCTCGGTGCTGATGCCCGGCAGCCTTCCTCTGTGGACCACGCTGCTGGCGGCCCTGATCCTGCGCGACCGCATCACGCCGCTGCGCGCGCTCGGGCTGGCGCTGATCGTCCTCGGCGACCTGTTCGTCGGCGGCGCCAGCCTGCTGCACGCGCTCGAAGGCGGCCAGATCTGGAAGGGCGACCTGCTCTTCATGAGCGCGGCCTTCAGCTGGGCCTGCTACAGCATCGTCGTCCGGCGCCACGGGCTCGAGGCGGTGCGCGCCACCATCGCCATCACCGTGTTCGCCTTCGCGGCCTTCGTGCCGGCCTATGCGCTGCTGACCGCGGCCGGCCTCGTCCGCAGCCACCTGGCCAGCGCGCCGGTCGGCGAGATCCTGTTCCAGATGGCTTTCCAGGGCCTCGGTTCGGTGGTGATCTCGGGCATCGCCTTCACGCGGATGATCCAGTACTTCGGGCCGGTGCGCTCCACCATGATCACGGCGCTGGTGCCGGGGCTGTCCGCGTTCGGCGCCGTGATCTTCCTCGGCGAACCGCTGAGCTGGAGCCTGTTCGCGGGCCTCATGCTGGTGACCGCCGGCATCCTGTTCGGCGTCCAGCGCAGCCGGGCGCCGGGTGTGCGGCCGATTCCCGGGGTGGCCGTGGCCGGAGGGCGTGCCGATGGCTAGGCTGCTCGCCTTCGACACCAGCACCGAGGCGCTGTCGATCGCGGTGCGCCACGGCGACCTGCTGTTGGAGCACAGCGGGACCGGCGGTGCGCAGTCGTCGGCCAGCCTGATTCCCCTGATCCAGCAGCTGCTCGGGGCCGCCGGCCTGAGCTTGCGCGAACTCGACGCCATCGCCTTCGGCCGCGGACCGGGCTCGTTCACCGGGCTGCGCACGGCCTGCTCGGTGGCGCAGGGGCTCGGCTACGGCGCCGGCGTCCGGCTGCTGCCGATCGACACCCTGCATGCCGTGGCCGAGGAAGCCCACGACCGCTTCGGCGCCACCCGCGTGGTGGCGGTGCTCGATGCGCGCATGGACCAGGTCTATGCGGCCGGCTACGACTTCGGGGTCGAGTGGGTCGCCAGCGAGGCCGAACTGATGGCACCCGAAGGCGTCGTGGTGCCGGAGGGCTGGGCGCTCGCCGGCAATGCCTTCGCCGCCTATGGCGAGCGCCTGCCGCGCGCGGTGGCGCGCCACGAGGTGCTGCCCACCGCGGCCGCGATGCTGCGGCTGGCGCCGGCGCTGCTGGCCGCCGGCCGGACAGTGGCGCCGGCCGAGGCCTGGCCGCTG
>Ga0182007_10001371_pt1 | contig 13103 bp, 12 predicted proteins | sample Sormic07211113_1_FD_123023 | JGI IMG/M metagenome (GOLD analysis project Ga0182007, IMG submission 123023) | Rhizosphere microbial communities from Sorghum bicolor, Mead, Nebraska, USA - 072115-113_1 MetaG | ecosystem: Host-associated > Plants > Roots > Rhizosphere | place: USA: Nebraska... | reverse complement strand
TGGGTGACCCGGGGGTTCTTCGGATCGCCGGTGTCGATCTCGACCAGACAGGCCACACAGGACCCGTACTCCTCGTGCACGGCGACCCCCTGTCCGTGCCCGTCGGGCAGCGCCCGCCCCCACTCCCCCGCCTCGGCGACCTTGTCCAGTACGGCCCTCACCGCCTTGTTCCGCAGAGTCGTACGACGGAAGGCGACCGCGTCCTTCCCCAGGCTGCGGGCGACCTCGTCGACGACGATCTCCTCCGCGGCCCGCATCGTCCCGGAGTCCACGGACCGCCAGGCGCCCAGCGGGATCGGCAGCTCGATGCCGCCCGAATCGCCGAGGACGCGGCCGAAGTCGTAGAGACCGGAGTCGCTGGGCAGCGGTGCGGAGACGGGCCGTACGAAGGAGGCCCGGGTGACGCTCGTGCCCGCCGACTCGCCGACCGAGGCCATCATGTGACTGAAGGCCACCACCCGGCCGTCCTTGTGGCTGGCGCAGACCCGGTGATGGCTGGCGGGGCGCATCCTGCCGTGCCGGATGTCGTCAGTACGGCTCCACATCAGCTTGACCGGCCGTTTCGCCGCCTTGGAGATCAGGGCCGCCTCCAGGGCGGCGTCGTGGTGGAGCCGCCGTCCGAACGAGCCCCCGCCGCGCAGGACGTGGACGGTGACCGCGGCCGCGGGGAGTCCGATCGCGGAGGCGATGGAGTCCCGGGCGCCCATGGGGGTCTGGGAGGAGAACCAGATCTCGGCCCGGTGGGCGCGGACATCGGCGATCGCGGTGAGCACCTCCATCGGGGCATGGCTGACGAAGGCGAACTCGAACTCGCCCTCGACCTGTGTCGATCCCCTCGGCGGGGTGCCCGGCTCCGGCACCGCGGCCCGCAGCCGGGAGCGGATGCCCGCGTCGGACAGGGACGCCATCGGGCCCGGTGCCCACTTGATCCGCAGGGCGTCCCGGGCGTTGAAGGCGTGGTGGAAGGTCTCGGCCACGACGGCGACCCCGCCGGGGACCCGCACCACGGCGTGCACGCCCGGCATAGCGCGGGCCGCGCGGTCGTCGACCGAGACGAGCTTCCCGCCGAGGGTGGGCGGTCTGGCCACCACGGTCGGTTTCGCGCCCGCCACCTCCAGGTCGCCGGTGTACCTGGCCTTGCCGGTGACGAGGTCCCGGGCGTCGATCCGGTTCGCCGGCTTCCCGATCAGCCGGTGCCTGGCGGCCGGTTTGGGCTCGGCGGACACCGACGTACGACGGATCCTGGCGGCGCTCGCGCTGAGTGAGCCGAAGGTGGCGGTGCGGCCGTCCGGGGCGACGACCATGGTGTCGCGGGTGCGCAGGCTCCGCGCGGGCAGGTGCCACCGGCGGGCGGCGGCGGTGACGAGTCGGGCGCGGGCGGTGGCGGCGAGCTGCCGTGCGGGGCCGTAGAGCGAACTGACCGAGTTGGAGCCGCCGGTGGACTGGTTGCCCTGGGTGCGGGCGTCCGCGAGGGGGATGTCGACGTCGGCGAGACGGGCGTCGAGCTCCTCGGCGATCATGACGGCGACCGCGGTGGTGACGCCCTGGCCTACCTCGACCCGGGGCAGTCGTACGACGACCCTGTTGGCCGGGGTGACCTCCAGGACCAGCATCTCCTCGTCCGTGCCGGTCACCACGGTGTCGGACGGGCCGCCGACCGGCTCGGAGCCCTCGGCCGTCGAGGTGTCGCAGCCGAGCGGGGCGGCGACGGTGAGCGTCGCGGCCGAGAGGGAGTAGACCATGAACTTCCGGCGGGACACCCCGGAGGCTTCGCTGTCGTCCACCACTCACTCCTCGGATCCGGCCGCCGTACGTCACCCGTTATGAGGCGCCGGGGGCCCCGTGGGTTCCGTGCCGTCCACCGGTGCGCGACCGGTTCCGGGCCCGGCACGGACAGGTTGCCCCCATCTGCCCCGTGCCGTCCGTAGTCTCTGGGTGCGCAGCGGAAGCGTGCGGTAGACGACCTGTCCCGACAACATACGGAGAACCATGGCCGACGCCAGCCCCGAGACACGTGCCGTCACTCTGCTGGGCCGTCCCAAACTGTGGCTCGTGCCCACCGTCGTGACCGGACTGCTCGCGCTGTTGCTCGCCCTGCTGTACATGGGCGGCATCGTCAACCCCCAGCGCGATCTGCACCATCTCCCCATCGCCCTGGTCAACGGTGACACCGGGCGGCCGCCGGCCGGTCAGCGGGCGAACGCGGGCACGCAGATCGCCGCCGCGATCACCTCGGACAAGTCCAACGACAAGGCCTCCTGGCGCATGCTGACCCTCGCCCAGGCCCAGGACCAGCTGGACTCCGGGAAGGTCTACGGCGCCCTCGTCATCCCCCCGGACTTCACCGACTCGATCACCGCGCTCACCACGACCGGCGCCACCCGGCGGCCGACGATGACGGTGCTCACCAACCCCGGCAAGGGCAGCCTCGGTTCGTCGCTCGCCAGTCAGATCACCACGGCGGCCGCGCACCGGTCCTCCCAGGTCCTCGGCACGCAGCTCACGGCGGCGGTCGGCGACCGGGCGAACTCCACGGCCAGGCTGCTGCTGGCCGACCCGGTGAACGTCGTCACCCAGATCGGCCACCCCATCGGCAGCCACAGCGGCCTCGGTCTCAGCGCCTTCTACTACACCCTGCTGCTGGTGCTGGCCGGCTTCCTGGGCGGCAATGTCATCAGCAACGGCGTGGACACGGCCCTCGGCTACGCCGACAACGAGATCGGCCCCTGGCACACCCGCCGCCCCACGGTCCCCATCACCCGCACCCAGACGCTTCTGCTCAAGGTGGTCATGACGGCGGGCATCACGGTCCTCAGCGTCTCCCTCGTCATGCTCGCCACCATCGCGATCCTGGGCATGGACGCGACCCACATCCCGCTGCTGTGGATCTACTCGTACTGCGCCGCGCTCGCCGTCGGTCTGGGCGTGCAGGCCATCAACGCGGCCTTCGGCGGGATCGGCCAGCTGGTGTCCATGTTCGTGTTCATCGTGCTGGGCCTGCCGTCGTCCGGCGCCACGGTCCCCCTCCAGGCCGTCCCCGGCTTCTACCGCTTCCTCTCCCACTTCGAGCCCATGCGTCAGCTCAGCGACGGCGTCCGCGCCATCCTCTACTTCGACGCCCGGGGTGACGCCGGCCTCACCCGGTCGTGGATCATGATCGCGATCGGCGCGGCCGCGGGTCTGCTCTTCGGATTCGCGATGACCAGGTACTACGACCGCAGGGGCCACAAGCGCCTGACGCCCCAGCCCGCTTGAGGGAGCGTCAGAGAAAGGTACGACGTGTCCGTCCTCGTTCGCCGACGAGCCGAAGGCGATCTCGGCAGCTGTGTGGAGATCCTGGCCGAGGTGCACCGGCACAGCGGCTATCCCGTCAACTGGCCGCAGGATCCCGCGGGTTGGCTGACACCCGAGGCACTGCTCGCGAGCTGGGTGGCCGAACGGGACGGACAGGTGGTCGGCCACATCGCTCTCTCGCGGGCCGACGGGGGCGATGTGGCGGCCGGCCTCTGGGCCGCGCGCACGGGTACCGGCATCGAACGGACCGCCGTGGTCGGCCGCCTGTTCGTCTCACCGGCCGCCCACGGACTGGGCCTGGGCGCCGCCCTGATGGAACAGGCCGTCGCGGAGGCCCGGACGCGCGGGCTGCACCCGGTCCTCGACGTCGTCACCTCCAACACCGCCGCGACGGCTCTGTACGAACGGCTGGGCTGGGAGCTGCTGGACGTCGTGCGGGAGCGCTGGAGGCCGGACCAGGTGGTGACCCTCGGCTGCTACGCGGCACCGGCCGACGCCGGGTGCCCCGCAACCCTTTCGCAACCTTGCCCGTGCTGCTCTGGGACGCATGTATGAGGAGACCCCGCGTGTCGAACTCACCCCCGCGGCGGCCGAGCTGCTGCGCACTCTGCGTGCCACGCACGGGCCGCTGATGTTCCACCAGTCCGGTGGCTGCTGCGACGGCAGCGCGCCCATGTGCTATCCGGAGGGCGAGTTCCGCACCGGTGGCTCGGACGTGCTGCTGGCGGAGCTGGAGGTGGAGGGGGTGCCGGAGCCGGTGACGTTCTGGATGTCGCGCAGTCAGTACGAGGTGTGGAGCCACACCCGGCTGATCGTGGACGTCGTACCGGGACGCGGCAGCGGTTTCTCGCTGGAAGCACCCGAGGGGGTGCGTTTTCTCACCCGTTCTCGTGTAGTCGAGGCCTAGACGCTGCGGCGGCAATCGCCGTCTGGTGCACTTCCCCTGAGTTCTGGGACAGTTGACGAGACCTCAGGGGGTTCTGTGACGCGTCGTCAGAAGCGTTCCGCAGCAAGGAGATCCAGCAGAACAGCACTCACGTTCGTAACGACACTCGGCGCGCTGGCCGGTGCGGCCCTGGTGGGGGCGGCACCGGCCAGCGGCCTACCCGCCGCCACCCGGGTCGCGCCGGGTGTCACCTACCGTCAGTTCGACATCCAGGGGAGCAAGGGAGTGACCCACGCCCACCTGCTCACCGTCGACCTGCGCAACACCCATGTACGGCTGGACCTTCTCCATCCGGGAGCCGTGGCCGCCCGTGCCGCCGTGTCCCGGCTCGCCGACGCCCAGGGCGCGGTGGCCGGCATCAACGGCGACTTCTTCAACATCAGCGAGTCCCAGCACCCGGGCGTCGAGGCCACCGGCTCGACCGACGGGCCGGCCATCGCCGCCGGGCACGTCCTGAAGGCGGCGGTGCCCGACGGCCAGCGCTTCGGCCCGGCGCTGCCTCCCGGCGCGAGCACACGGGACGTGCTGGGCGTGGGCACCGACCGCAGGGCCCGGCTGGACGATCTGGCCCTGCGGGGGTCGGTCAAGACACCCTTCGAACGGCTGCCGCTCGCCGGGCTCAACCAGTTCGCGCTGCCCGAGAACTCGATCGGCGCCTTCACCTCGGACTGGGGCGGTGTCTCCCGGCTCCGCGCCACCTGCGGCACGGACACCGACCGGGCCGCCGCGTGCAGTGCGGACACCTACGAGGTGGTGGTCCGCCGGGGCCGGGTCGTGTCGGTGGCCAGGACCCCCGGCAGGGGTGCCATCGCCGCGGGCACCACGGTGCTGGTCGGCCGGGAGGCGGGCGCGCACGGGCTGCGCAAGCTGGTCCCGGGCGAGCCGGTGAGGGTGACGCACCGGCTGGTGGCGGCCCGCTCACGGGTGCCGTTCCGCTTCGCGCTCGGCGGCTATCCGGTGCTGCGGGGCGGGCAGCCGTCGGCCGGCCTCGACAACGGCACCTCGGCCACCCGCACGGCCGTCGGTATCGCGGACGGCGGGAAGCGGCTGCTGCTGTTCGCGCTGGACGGCGCGAAGGAGTACCGCACCGGTCTGACGATCGCCGAGGTGGCGGCCGAGATGCGGTCGTTGGGCTCGGTCGACGCGTTCAGCCTGGACGGCGGCGGCTCGACCACGCTGGTCGCCCGCGAGCCGGGCGCGTCCGCGGTCACCGTGCGCAACCATCCGTCCGGTGACGCGGAACGCCCGGTGCCCGACGGCATCGGCGTGTTCACGTCCTGACCGCGAGCGGCCTCACGGACGCGGACCGCTGCGGACGAAGACCCTGTGGATGCAGACCGCTGTGGATGCAGACCACTGTGGATGCAGACCGCTGTGGATGCAGACCGCTGTGGATGACCGCTATGGATGCAGACTGCTGACGATGTCGGCGGTCGCCGTGAGGCCGCTGTGGATGGTCGGCGCCATGTTGGTGCCGGCGAGAAAGAACCCGAGCAGCGCGCAGACCAGGGCATGGGAGACCTTCAGCCCGCCGTTGCGCATGAAGATCACCGCCAGGATCAGGAACAACAGCACCACAGAGATGGAAATCGCCATCGTCAACCTCCTCCGCCACGCCCGTTTCGCGGCGTTCGGCCGCAAGTGTGGCGTAGCGGAGGGCCGATCGGCGCAGCTGACCTGTCCGCCGAACGTGTGGTTCTACGCCGCCCGGTGGGTGTCCAGGAAGAGTTCGAGCCCGGCGAGGTCGTCCGTGTTGAAGTAGTCGACACCGGCGTCGAGGAGTTCGGTCCACAGCGCGTCCCGGGCGGGTCCGGCCAGATCCGGCGTGTTCCAGAAGCGCACCTTCTGCCCGGCGGCGTGGGCCTGTCCGACGATGCTCCGCAGCTTCTGCCGCTCGGCGTCCGGGAAGGCGCCCTCGCCCAGCCAGGTGAAGTTCAGCTGCCAGTTGTCGCTGATCAGCGGGACGAAGGAGGCGGGCGCCGAGGTGCCGAGGTCGGCCGGCCGCCCGTCGTAGAAGGCCCGGCGCACGGTCTGCGCCTCCATGGGCGTCCGGGCGGCGCGGTCGCCGGAGATGACGTTGGTGACCGCGCCGGGCAGGACACGGCCGTGGGCGTACGTGGTGAACAGGTGCCGGTAGCGCCACAGATGGCGGTCGAGTTCGAGGTACGTCGACGAGCCCTCGGTCTTGATGTCGATCAGCAGCTGCAGCGGTCGGCGCCAACCCGGGTACACGCGGCCGCGGTTGGCCTTGACGATGGCGGCGAGCGGGTCGAGGTAGAGGGACTCCAGCGTGCGGGTCGGGTCGAGGTCGTCGACCGTGTGACCGATGAGGAGCTGGTCGCCGACGAGGAAGATGTCGGCCTCGACGCTGCCGAAGCGGTGGTCGAGGGCGTCGTGGAGGGGGCGGGGGTGTTCGTAGTCGTTGTGGGCGTGGGCGCGCCACAACGGCGGGCGCCGCTGGCCCCGTTCGTCGGCGAACGCGCTGCCGGCGGGCGGGGCGAGAACGGCGGCGAGCGTGGCGCCGAATGCGGTGAGGGCTCTGCGGCGGGTGACGAGGGCCATCTTGTGCCTCCCTGTGGGGCGGGTCGCAACCACAGGGAGTATGGGGCGTATTGGGGGCCGATGAACCTGTACATGCCAGGAGTTGGCCGGGTCGCCGCCGCTTGTTCACTCCTTCGGCGAGGGCGCGCGAAAAAGCCCGCCCCAGGTGGGGCGGGCTTCACCGGGTGACGCTCAGGGGGCCTGCAGGTCGACGAGTTCGGCCACCGCGGCACGGTGGGCGCCCGCCGTGCCGTAGGCGATCGAGTCGGCCTTGGCCCGCTTGAGGTAGAGGTGGACCGGGTGCTCCCAGGTCATGCCGATACCGGCGTGCAACTGCAGCGCCTCCTCGGCGGCGTGGACCGCGACGGGCGCCGCGTACGCCTGGGCCACGGCCACCGCCAGGTCGACGTCCTCGCCGGTCGTCAGGGCGTCCGCCGCGTTGCGGGCGGCGGCGCGCAGGCTCGCGACCTCCAGCCACAGCTGGGCGAGCCGGTGCTTGAGGGCCTGGAAGCCGCCGACGGGACGGTTGAACTGCTTGCGCTCCTTGAGGTAGCGCACGGTCTCGGTCAACGTCCAGTCGGCCAGGCCGAGTTGCTCGGAGGCGAGGAGTCCGGCGGCGGTGCGCAGGGCGCGGCGGACGGCGGGTTCGGCGTCGCCGAGCAGCCGGCCCGGTGCGCCGTCCAGCCGTACGGTCGCCAGCGGGCGGGTCAGGTCCAGGGAGGGCTGCGCGACGACGGTGGCCGCGTCCGCCTCCACCGCGTACAGCCCGCCGTCGTCGGCCGGGACCAGCAGCACATCGGCCACCGCCGCGTCCGCGACACCGGTCAACTCCCCGTGCAAGACGCCGTTTTCATGGCGTACGACCTTGTAGGGGCCGCCCGCGGCCACGCTCAGCGAGACGGCGAGGGCCCCGATCCGCCGCCCGGACGCCAGCTCGGCGAGCAGGTCGTCGGCGTCCGAGGCGAGCAGTGCCTCGGTGGCGACCACGGCACTGCTGAGATAGGGCACGGGAGCGACCGCGCGCCCCAACTCCTCCAGCACCACGGCGACTTCGCGGTGCGTGGCGCCCTGGCCGCCCTTGTCCTCGGGCACCAGCAGACCCGCGAGGCCCATTCCGTCGGCGAGGGCCTTCCAGGCCGCGAGGTCGTGCGGGGCGCCGGACTCGACGCGGGCGATGACACCGGGGGCGTCGCAGTGGTCGGCGAGCAGGTCCCGTACGGCGGACCGCAGCGCTTCCTCCTCCTCGGAGTACAGCAGGTCGGGCTGGGTGCTCATCGGGCGAGGTCCTTCCACGCGACGTCCTTGTCGGTGCGCGGCTCGGACGGCAGCCCCAGGACGCGCTCGGCGACGATGTTCAGCAGGACCTCGCTGGTCCCGCCCTCGATGCTGTTCCCCTTGGAGCGGAGGTAGCGATAGCCGGCGTCCCGGCCGACGAAGTCCACCAGCTCAGGCCGGCGCATGGTCCAGTCGTCGTACAACAGGCCTTCCTCGCCGCGGAGTTCGACCTCCAGGCCGCTGATCTCCTGGTTGAGGCGGGCGAAGGCGAGCTTCATGCCGGCGCCCTCGGGGCCGGGCTGTCCGGCGACGAGCTGCTGGCGGAGGCGTTCGGCGGTGAGGCGGGCGACCTCGGACTCGACCCAGAGCTTCAGCAGCCGCTGGTGGAGGTCGTGGGTGCGCAGTTCGGGGCGCTCGCGCCAGGTTTTGGCGGCCGGGGCGATCATGCCGCCCTCGCGGGGCAGCCGCATACCGCCGATGGCGACGCGCTCGTTGTTGAGCGTGGTCTGCGCGACCCGCCAGCCGTCGCCGATCTCCCCGAGGCGGCGGGAGTCGGGGATGCGGACGTCGGTGAGGAAGACCTCGTTGAACTCGGCCTCGCCGGTGATCTGGCGCAGCGGCCGGACCTCGACACCCGGGTCGGTCATGTCGCACAGGAAGTAGGTGATGCCGGCGTGCTTGGGCACGTCCGGGTCGGTGCGGGCGATGAGGATGGCCCAGCGGGCGACATGGGCGCTGGACGTCCATACCTTCTGCCCGTTGACCACCCAGTCCTCGCCCTCGCGGACGGCACGGGTGCCGAGCGCCGCCAGGTCGGACCCGGCGCCGGGCTCGCTGAAGAGCTGGCACCAGACCTCCTCGCCGGTCCACAGGGGCCGCAGATAGCGCTGCTTCTGCTCCTCGGTGCCGTACTTGAGGATGGTCGGCGCGGCCATGCCGAGGCCGATGCCGATCCGGCGCGGGTCGTTGTCGGGTGCGCCCGCGGCCTCCAGTTCGGCGTCCACGACGGCCTGGAGGGAACGCGGCGCGCCCAGGCCGCCGAGGCCCTCGGGGTAGTGCACCCAGGCCAGTCCCGCGTCGAAGCGGGCCCGCAGGAAGTCCAGGCGGTCGGTGGTGGCAGACAGGGGGGACGGGCCCGCAGGGCCCTCGGTTGAGGGCGGTGGTGGGAGACGGGTGGGCGGGTGCGCGGCCAGCAACTCCGCGGTGCGGCGCACCAGTTCGGCTGCGTCGGTCATACGGCGGCTCCGTTGTCGAGCGAGGGAATGATCGTGACCCGGCCCGTGGTGACACCGTCGGCGACGCGCTGCACGGCGGCGGCCGCCTCGCCGAGCGGGACGCGCTCGCTCACCAGGGGCCTGACGGCGCCCCGGGCGGCCAGTTCGGTGAGCTGCTCGTGGCAGTGCAGGACCAGCTTCGGGTTCTTGGTGTTGTACAGGCCCCAGTGCAGGCCGAGGATCGTGTAGTTCTTCACCAGGGCGTGGTTCAGCCCGGGGCTGGGGATGGTCCCGCTCGCGAATCCGACGACCACGATCCGGCCCTCGAAGGCGACCACCTTCGTCGACTGGGTGTAGGCCTCGCCGCCGACCGGGTCGTAGATCACGTCGGCGCCCCGGCCGCCGGTGGCCTCCTTGACGGCCGCGACGACGTCCTCGCTCGTGCGGTCGACGACGACATCGCAGCCCAGCTCCCGGGCGACGGCGGCTTTCTCGGCGCCGCCGACGACACCGATGACGGTCGCGCCGGCCGCCTTGCCGAGCTGCACGGCCGCGCTGCCGACCCCTCCCGCGGCAGCGTGGACGAGCAGGGTCTCACCGGCCTCCAGACGGGCCCGGCGGTGCAGGCCGAACCAGCCCGTCTGGTAGCCGATGTGCAGCGCGGCCGCCTCGGCGTCGTCCAGCGCGTCCGGGGCGGGCAGCAGAGCGGCGGCGTCCGCGAGGGCGTACTCGGCGAAACCGCCGTACGGCAGCGCGGGGGTGGCGATGACCCGTCGGCCGTCCTCGGTCTCGCCGCAGATCTCCACTCCGGGAGTGAACGGCAGCGGCGGGCGCACCTGGTAGTGGCCGCGGACCATCAGCGCGTCCGGGAAGTTGATGTTGGCGGCACGCACCTTCAGCAGGACCTGGCCGTCGCCCAGGGTGGGGGTCGCCACCTCCGTCGGCCGCATCACCTCACTCGGCTCGCCGAGCTCGTGCACTTGCCATGCCTGCATGCGGTGCCTCCACGGGACTGCGTCGTCGGGTCCGTCGCATACTAAGCGGTCGCTTGCCTCCGAGGGAACAGTCCTGCCGGGAACGTCACCCCCCTGCCCGCCGAACGCGCCCCGGCTACGCACAGGGCGGCATGCCCCTCGGATCCTCCCGCACGCCTTCCCGCACGCCTTCCCGCACGCCTTCCCGCACACCCTCCTGCACCTTGGCCACGGCCGCCGCCACCTGCTGCCGCACCGCCTCGGGCAACGGACCGCCGTCGACGGTACCCACCAGGTCCCGGGCGAGATGGTGCAGCTTGGTGTTGGTGTTCTGGGAGGCCGAGACGAGCACGGTCCAGGCGTCCTCGGGGCTGAGCCCGAAGGTGGCCATCAGGATGCCGCGGGCCACGTCGATGGCCGGCCGGGTCCGCATCGCCCGGCGGAGCTGGTCGACCTCCGTGCGCAGCTCCCGGTCGACGTTGCCCCGCAGGCCGCCACCGGCCGGAATCCCTCCGCCGAGGACCGCTTCCTCGAGGACGTCCACGGCCTCGGCGTCCGGGCCGCCGGAGCCGGGCAGCGCGAACAGCTCACGAGTGCCCGTCAGGTCGAGCAGCCGTCCCACCGCCGGACTGCAGTCCCGGACCGCGACGGTCCTGCTCTCGGCGAGAGCCCGCCCGCGCAGTTCGAGCAGGACGTTCAGACCGCCGCAGTCACAGAATCCGACCTCGGCCAGATCCAGGTCGACACCGGTGGCCGAGCGGTCGAGGGCGTCGTTCAGCGCCGCCCGGAGATGCGTGGCACCGATGTCGAGTTCGCCGCGCACCACGACGACCACTCGGTCGCCGTCCGCCGCGGACCGGATCGTGGCCAGACAGGGCACGCCCACGTCCGACATGACCCCTCTCCCCTCCAGTTCTCGCACGCGTCCTGCCATCAGATTCACTCGGCTGCCCCACACACGTCAACTAATACATGAAATCAAGTTCGCGTTTTTGAATACGCGAATGTCTGCTCGCTAGAATCGACCCATGGATGGAGTGCCCGAGCCACACACCGGATGGACGTTTCTCACCAACCACGCACGCGTTCTCGCCGTGATCGCCGACAATCACAGCGCGCGGATCCGCGACATCGCGGCCCACTGCAGACTGACCGAACGCGCCGTCCAGAAGATCATCTCCGACCTGGAACAGGACGGCTACCTCTCCCACGTCAGGGAAGGGCGCACGAACACCTACCGGATCGAGCCGGGCAAGGTGCTGCGCCATCCGGCCGAGGCCGGGCTCAGCGTCGCCTCGCTGCTCTCCCTGCTGGCCCGGGCCGAGGCCGAGGCCGACCGTTCACGGCCCGACAACCGGCCGCACGCCCCGGCCTGATCCCGCCTCCGCCTCGGCGGCTCACGCCTGCTTCGGCCGCGCCCGTACGTGCATCCGCTCGCCCTGCGGCCCGAACAGGCTGAGGAACTCGACCGGCCCCTCCCCCGCGGACCCGAACCAGTGCGGCACCCGGGTGTCGAACTCGGCGGCCTCGCCCGGCCCGAGCACCACGTCGTGCTCGCCCAGCACCACCCGCAGCCGCCCGGAGAGCACGTACATCCACTCGTAGCCCTCATGGGTCCGCGGTTCGGGCTCCTCGGTGCCGTGCGGCACCAGCACCTTGAAGGCCTGGAGGCCGCCCGGCTGCCGGGTGAGCGGCCAGTAGGTGCGGCCATGGCGCACCAGGGGCTTGCTGCGCACCCGCGGGTCCCCCACCGCGGGCGCGCCGACCAGTTCGTCCAGCGGCACCTGGTGGGCCTGCGCGATCGGCAGCAGCAGCTCCAGGCTGGGCTTGCGCAGCCCGGACTCCAGCCGCGACAGCGTGCTCACCGAGATCCCGGTCGCCTCCGACAGCCCGGCGAGCGTGGCGCCCCGCTCCTTGCGGATGCGGCGCAGCCGGGGGCCGACCTCCGCGAGCACCTCATCAGTCGTCATGGGTGGTATTGCAGAATCGGCAAAGACGTTTGTCAATCCCGCGCAGGCGGCGCGACGGTGGCGCCATGACCGAGACACACGGCACGACCGAGACACACGGCACGACCGGGACCTACGAGGTGATCGTGATCGGCGGCGGCGCGGCGGGCCTGTCCGCGGCACTCGTCCTGGGGCGCGCCCGGCGCCGCACCCTGGTCGTCGACGCCGGCGAGCCCCGCAACGCCCCGGCCGCCCATATGCAGGGCTTCCTGACCCGCGACGGCATGCCACCGGCCGAGTTCCTGGCCATCGGCCGTGCCGAGATCGCCCGGTACGGGGTCGAGCTCGTCCGGGACCGGGCGGTGGACGTCTCGAAGGACTCGAAGGGGCGGGGCTTCTCGGTGACCCTCGCGCGCGGCCGGCATGTGCACGGCAGGGCCCTCGTCGTCGCCACCGGCCTCCAGGACGAACTGCCGCCGGTCCCCGGAGTCGCCGAGCGCTTCGGCCGGGATGTGCTGCACTGCCCGTACTGCCACGGCTGGGAGGTGCGCGACCGGGCGTTCGGCGTGCTCGCCACCACCCCGATGAGCGTCCATCAGGCGCTGATGGTCTCGCAGTGGTCGAAGGACGTGACGCTCTTCCTGCACACGGTCCCCGAGTCCGACCTGTCCGACGACGACCTGCGCAGGCTCGGGGCGGCCGGTGTGAAGGCGGTGCCGGGCGAGGTCGCGGGACTGGTGATCGAGGAGGACCGGCTGACCGGAGTCCGGCTCACCGACGGGAGCATCCACGCGCGCGAGGTGCTGTTCGTGGCGCCCCGGGCCCTCCCGCGGACGGATCTGCTGCGACGGCTCGGGGCCGAGTTGCAGGAGACACCGTTCGGCTCGTACCCCGTGGTGAACCCGACCGG
>Ga0182007_10001365_pt1 | contig 13144 bp, 15 predicted proteins | sample Sormic07211113_1_FD_123023 | JGI IMG/M metagenome (GOLD analysis project Ga0182007, IMG submission 123023) | Rhizosphere microbial communities from Sorghum bicolor, Mead, Nebraska, USA - 072115-113_1 MetaG | ecosystem: Host-associated > Plants > Roots > Rhizosphere | place: USA: Nebraska... | reverse complement strand
TACCAGGAGAGCCGCATCCGCCACTTCAACCGGACGCTCGACCAGTGGATGGACAGGTGACCCACCGGGTGACCGTCAGACCCCTGGGCGCCGAACTCGACGTACACGACGGCGAGGACCTGTTCACCGCCGCCCGGCGCCTCGGCTACCGCTGGCCCACCGTCTGCGGCGGCAAGGGCACCTGCCGCACCTGCTTCGTCCAGGTGGAGGAGGGCGCCGAGAACTGTTCCCCCGTGGGCCCGCTGGAACGCGAGGGCATCGAGGCCCTGCGCAGACCGGTGGACGGCCTGACCCGGCTCGCCTGCCGGCTCCGGGTCGAGGGCCCGGTGACCGTGACCAAGCGCGGCGTGCGCCGCCGAGTGCAGGAGTGAGGCCCCCATGTCCAAGCAAGTGATCCACCCGCTGACCGGGCATGTGTACCGGCTCACCGAGGACGGACTGGTCGAGGTGACCGACCCGAAGACCGGGGCACGGGGTGTCTTCGACTTCCAGGCCCGCTGGCAGTCGGGCGAACTGCGCCACGCCGACCTCCAGATGGCCGGCTGGGTCGGTCGGCTCGCCCAGCGGCGCCCGGCGCCCTCGCAGGAGGGGTGACGCCGTGTCCCCGCGCACCACCCGGGTGGTCTGCCTCAGACGCCGGCCCGTGAAGGAGCCCGTCCCCGGTGACTTCGTCGTCGAGGAACGCCCCCTGCCGTCCCTCGGCGAGGGACAGGTCCTCGTCCGCAACCTCTATATGAGCGTCGACCCGTCCATGCGCGGGCGCCTGGAGACGACCGAGAAGCACTACACGCACAACTTCACCCCGGGCGCACCGCTGGACGGGCGGGCCCTCGGCGTCGTGGAGGAGAGCCGCTGTCCGGCCGTTCCGCCGGGTGCTTTCGTACGTCACCAGCTGGGCTGGCGGGAGCGGGTCGTGGTGAACGGGGCGGACACCGACGGGGCGGCGCGTATCGACCCGCGGCTCGCGCCGCTGCCCACCTGGCTGGGGCTGCTCGGCCAGACCGGCTTCACCGCCTACGTGGGCCTGACCCGGATCGCGGAGCTGCGCCCCGGCGACACCGTCCTCGTCTCGGCCGCGGCCGGCGCCGTCGGCACCGCCGCCGGTCAGTTCGCGCGGCTGCTGGGCGCCGAGCGCGTCCTCGGGACCGCCGGCGGACCGGTCAAGTGCGCGCTGCTGGTCGAGGAGTTCGGCTACGACGACGCCGCGGACTACCGCGCCGAGCCGGTGCGCGAGGCGCTGGCCCGGATGGCACCCGACGGCATCGACGTGTACTTCGACAACGTCGGCGGCGAGCAGCTCGCCGCGGCTCTGCACGCGCTGCGGACCGGTGGCCGGGTCGCCCTGTGCGGCATGATGTCGCAGTTCGGCGGCGAGCGCCGGACCGTGGACATCAACCAGTTGATCCAGGCGGTCCTCAAGCGGCTGACGCTGACCGGGTTCATCGTCCGCGACCACGACGACCTGCGGCCGGAGTTCGAGCAGCGGGTCGCGGGCTGGCTCGCCGAAGGCCGCATCACCACCCGCGAGACGGTCGTGGACGGCCTGGAGAACGCACCGGGGGCGCTGCTGTCCCTGCTGGGCGGCGGCAACGTGGGCAAGATGCTGGTGCGGCTGGCCGACTGACACACGGAACACCTGAAACGGCGCCCCCCGGCGAGGGGGGCGCCGTTTCGTTTCAGCGCATGGGTTGGGACGCGGCGACCGTGTGGGCCGTCAGGGAGACCCCGACCCGGGTCAGCCCCGCCACGGCCGCGCGGAAGTCCTTGATGTGCGGGGTCGAGAAATGCTCGTCGAGGGCCTGCCGGGAGGTCCAGTGCTCGAACACCCGGATGCGCCGCTCGTCACCGGGATCGGCGGTCATCGCGTAGTCCAGGCAGCCGGGTTCCGCCTCACGGGTGCGCCGGCCCAGCTCGACGAGGGCCTCCAGCATGGCGGTGCGGTCGCCGGGTTCGTAGTCCATCCAGCCGGCGACGATGACTTCCTCTGCCATGGCGTGTTCCCTTCGTGGTCATGGGCGTGGGCCCGCCGTCCCGTGAGGGGGAGCGGCGGGCCCACGCGTTCCTCAGAGGCCGAGTGCGGCCGGCACGCTGTCCACGGTGACCGTGCCCCGGTCGCCGTCCACCGTGATCACCATGCCGTCCCGCAGCCGCCGCGTCCCGTTCTCGACGGAGATCACGGCCGGGATGCCCAGCTCGCGGCAGACCACCACAGCGTGGCTGTTGAGGGCGCCCACGTCCACGACGGCCGCTCCGGCGACCAGGAACAGCGGCGTCCAGGCCGCGTCCGTGATCGGCGCGACCAGCACCTCACCGGGCTCCAGCGCCTCGCACGAGGCCGGGTCGGTGACCACCCGCACCCTGCCGGTGTACGTGCCGTGGCTGCCACCCACGCCACCGAGGACATCGCCCTCGACGGCCGCCGGGGTCCGTTCCTCGGCGCGCCGCGGCCAGGTGCCGACGTCGGTCTGCGCGTCGTCGGCGACGAAGAACGGCGGCTCCAGGTCGAACAGACCCGCGTACTCCGCCAGCCGCTGGGCGATCACCGGGCCGAAGGACTCCGGGGCGGCGACATAGTCGTCCAGTTCGGTGTCCAGCAGCATCATCACGTCCTCGGGCCGGGCGAACAGCCCCGCCTCGACGCCTCGGCGGCCCAGTTCCCGTACGGCCATGCGGATCTCGTTGACGACGGTGACGCAGTTGGCCTTGGTGCGTTCGCGGGCCGGGATCCACACCTGGGAGGCGTGCATGCCGGCGTCGAACAGGGGCTGTGTCTCCTCGGGCAGCGCGGCCCGGATCTCCCGCGCCGTGCGCTCGCGTCCCTCCGTCAGCCGCTGGTGGCGGGCGGCGGGGGAGGCGTCGTCGGGACTGTGCCGGATCCGGTCGACCAGGGCCATCGCCTGCACGGGCGCCGCCTCCCAGGACAGCGCGTGGATGTCCCACTCGTTGGGGCCGCGGTCGCCGGACTCCGCCAGGAACTCCTCGAAGGCGTCACGGAACGCCTTCACATCCCCGGTCGCGGTGCCGAGCGCCTGCTCCACCGCGACCGGACCCTGGTCGAACAGCGCGGTCAGTTCGGCCGAGGCCGCCACCTGGCGGGACAGCGTCCACAGTCCGGTCGAGGGGGAGGCGGAGTCGACGTCGCCGAGACCGCCGATCAGGTCCAGCAGGGCGCCGGGGCGGTCCACGCTCGCGCACAGCGGGCCGAGGATCGCCGGTCCGACCGAGGCGGGCAGCGACGACTCGACGTGGCGTTGGAAGGTCGTCTCCACCTCGTCCAGCAACGACCGTGCGTGCGCGACGAGTTCGGCGTCGGACAGCAGCGTCAGGTCGGGGCGCGCGCGGCGCAGGGCGCGCAGCCGCTCCCGGTCGGCGTCGGCCTCGGGGAAGCCGGTCCGGCCGAGCATCCGCTGAAGGGTCGCGCCCGCCTTGCCGGTCAGCTCCTCGTCCTGGTCGTCCGGGTGCGCCACGTACACCGGGGTGTCGGAGCGCTGGCCGACGAAGGCCGCGTCGATCTGGTCCGCCGTCTGGCCCATCCGGATGCCGAACAGCCGCATGTGGGACAGGTTGAGGTAGAAGTGGCCGCCGAACATGCCGACGAACGGCGGCCGGGGACCGGCGACTTCCTCGTCGCGGTAGATGCCGAACCCGACGAAGCCGCGCCGCCAGCCCTGCAGACCGCGTCCCCAGACCAGGGTCCAGCCCAGCGGGCTGGCCGGGTCCGGCAGGGTCTCGCCCGCGTTGGCCCGGGTGTAGTGCGGCAGTCGCTCACTGCGCTGCCAGTCCGTGATCCAGCTCTTCATGACCGAGATCTCCCGCTCGCCGTCCGTGCCCGCGCCTACCACTGCGCCGTTCCGCCGTCGACGCTGATCAGCGCGCCGGTGATGCCCGCCCCGGCCTCGCTCGCCAGCAGCGAGGCGACGGCGGCGATCTGCTCCACGGTGGTGATCTTCTTCGTCGCGGCGTGCTCGGCGAAGCGGCTGAGCCATTCCTCGTAGCTGATGCCCTCGGCCTCGGCGGCGGCCGGCCCGGCGGCCCGCATGAGGTCGGTGTCGACGGCGCCGGGACAGATGGCGTTGCAGGTGACGCCCTGGGTGCCGTACTCGAAGGCGGTCGCCTTCGTCAGTCCGTGGATGGCGTGCTTGTTGGTGATGTAGTGGCTGATCGCCGGCTTGTTGGCCTGCTTGCCCTCCACCGAGGAGATGTTGATGATCCGGCCCCAGCCGCCCGCGAGCATCTTCGGCAGGGCCCGGCGGGTGCCGTAGAAGTAGGCGTTGAGGTTGAAGGCCAGGGCGTGGTTCCAGGCCTCGTCGCTGAGCTGGTGCACGGGGGCGAAGCCCTGGGTGCCGCCCGCGTTGTTGACCCAGATGTCGAGCCGCCCGAAGCGCTCGGCGGCGAAGTCGGCGAGGGACTCGATGTCCTCCTGGCTGCTCGCGTCGCAGGGGTGGAAGACGGCCCGCTCCCCGGCGTCCAGCTCCTCCAGGGCCTGCTTGCCCTTGATCTCGCTGCGGCCGCTGACGACGACCGTGGCGCCGTCGGCCAGGAAGGCCTCGGCGATGGCGCGGCCGATGCTGCGCGTGCTGCCCGTGATCACCGCGACACGTCCGTCGAGGCTGCCCGTAGCCACCATGGTGTTCTCCCGCGAGTGTTGTTGGTTGCTCACCTGGCGGCTCTGGGGGCGCCTGCGGCGCCTTCGTCCAGGTGCTGGTGAATGGTGCGGTGGAAGTGCTGGAGTCCGGGCTCGTTGCGTCCGAAGACGAAGTCGGTCCCGTCGAGGGCCTTGAGGCCCTGCTGGACTCCGTAGGTGGTCGCGTAGTCCTCGTCGCGGACCACCTCGTGGAACCAGGCGCCGAACCGGTCGGCGGCCTGGCGTTCCTCCTCGGTGACCGCCGGCTCCCGCAGCAGGATGATCTGTTGGGTCACCGACTCGGTCGCCGTCCGGGGGAGCACCAGGGACACGGCGATCTTCTGGCGCCAGCCGCCGGCGATCGCGAGTCCCGGGAAGAGCCAGTAGATGGGCCCGACACAGTCCCCGGGGTCACGCCTGTCCGGGGGCAGCTCGCTCGCCTGTGCGATGGGCCGCAGGGCGGGCGCGATGCGCTGGTGAGGGCCCCAGGTGTCGTGGGCCATCATGTTCGACAGGTTCGTCTCGAACACCGTCTTCGGGTGCAGCGAGGCGAAGTGGTACGTCTCCAGATACCCGTCGAGGGTGACCTTCCAGTTGGGGCTGGTCAGCTCGCTGGTGGCGTAGTGGTGGCACTCCGCGAGGCGAAGGCCCTCCAGCAGCGGCTGCAGATCGCCCAGCCACTCGTCCAGGTCGGGCTCGGCCGCCGGGTCCAGCGACACGAAGACGATCCCCGCGCGCTCCCCGGCCGGGAGCCGCACCAGGCCGCGTCCCTCCCGCGGAACCTCGCCGAAGGTCTTCTCCGCGTACACGCCCCGCAGCTCCCCGGCCAGGTCGTACGACCAGGAGTGGTACGGGCAGGTGAGCCGCTTGGACACCCCGCACCCGGCTTCGAGGAGCCGGGCGCCCCGGTGCCGGCAGGCGTTGATCATCGCGTGCACGACACCCTGCCGGTCGCGTGTGATCAGCACCGGAACGCCGAGCACGTCGATCGCCTTGTAGGTGTTCGGCCCGGGCAGCTCGCACGACATCGCCAGCGGCAGCGGGACGCTGCGGTGGACGGCGTCCGTCTCGCGCTGCCAGCGGTCGGCGTCGAGGTAGTTGGCGACGGGTTCCGTCCACTGGCCGTCCGCCTCGTGCGTCGTGTTGGCGCGGTAGTGCGCCAACACCCGCTCGACGAGTTCGGCCGCCTCCCGCCGCATCGCCACGGACGCGGCGTCGGTCGACCGGTCCTGGCTGATCCACGACGAGTATTCGGGGGCGGAAGGGGCGGAGGCCGGTGACCTGCGCTCGGTCGCTGTCTCCCGAATTTCCGGTGAACTGGTCCGGACCACGTTGTCCTCACAATCCTCCCAGCCGCGAGCCGGTGACCGGCTTCGGAACGCGACAGCTGGGCTGTGTCCGAAACTGCAACAGGACTTAGTGTGGTCTGTCAATAGAAAGTGGGGAAGTTGCCGCTCGGTGCGCCATGGGGGTGGGTGTGCCGGCGTCCGTCGGGGGTCCGGCCGGGCCGGGCGGCGAGCCGGTGGTCGCCTGGCTTCAGGTGCCCTCCGGAGGGTGCGCCACGTTGATCCTGCCCCGGTCGGTGCCGGTTTCGGTATGTACGGCGCCCTGGTCGGCCGGGCGGCCGGGACTGCCGTATCTCACCTTCTGCGGCGACGGCATGGACCCGGTGGTCGCGGCGGGTCCGAGGCGTAGTAATTAGAGACGCTATTCAGTAAGGTGCCTGCATGCCGGTTACTGTAGACCGACACAAGTAACTCCGATTGCTTGGCAACCTCCCTCGGGCGAAGGGGCGGACGATGGCTCAACGAGCGTCAACGGCGTCGAAGAAATCCCCGCAGGTCAGTACCGCGGTCATCAAGGATCTGCACGAACGCATGGTGCGCATCCGGCTGTTCGAGACCGAGGCGGGAAAACTCATGGAGGCGGGCAAACTGCCCGGCTTCCTGCATCTCTATGTCGGTCAGGAAGCCGTAGGCGCCGGCGTGATGACGGCCCTGCGCGACGACGACCAGATCACCTCCACCCACCGCGGCCACGGACACGCCGTGGCCAAGGGCGTCGGCTTCCGCGCCATGTACGCCGAACTCTACGGCCGCGTCACCGGCGCCTGCCTCGGCCGCGGCGGCAGCATGCACATCAACGACCTCACCCGCGGCATGCTCGGCGCCAACGGCATCGTCGGCGCCGGCGTCCCGATCGCCGTGGGCGCCGCCTTCGCCGCCCGCTACAAGGGCGAGGACAGCGTCGCCGTGACCTTCTTCGGCGACGGATCCACCAACATCGGCGCCTTCCACGAGGGCGCCAACATGGCCGCCATCCTCGGCCTGCCCGTGGTCTTCGTCTGCGAGAACAACGGCTACGCCGAGTTCACCCCGCAGTCCGCCCACATGCTGCTCACCGACGTCGCCGACCGGGCCGCCGCCTACGGCATGCCCAGCGTGATCGTCGACGGCATGGACGCGGTCGCCGTCCACCGCGCCGCCACCGACGCCGTCGCACGCGCCCGGTCCGGAGCGGGCCCCATGATGATCGAGGCCAAGACCTACCGCTACTTCGACCACCAGGGTGTCAAGGGCCTGCGCCACCCCTACCGCTCGGACGAGGAGGTCGCCGAGTGGAAGGCCCGCGACCCCATCGACCTGATCGAGACCCGCGCCCTGGCCGACGGCACCGCCACCCGCGCGGAACTCGACGACGTATGGCGGCGCACGCGCGAGGAGATCGCCGAAGCCATCGTGTACGCCGAGGCGAGCCCGTTGCCCGACCCCGCCGACCTGCTGCTCAACGTCTACTCGGGATGAGCCCCATGACCTCCATGACCACCACCACCGAGGCGGCGGCCGTCGCCACGCGCAAGCTCACCTACGTCAAGGCCTTCAACGAGGGGCTCGCCCAGGCCATGCGCGAGGACGAGAACGTCTTCGTCGCCGGGGAGGACGTGGCCGGATACGGCGGCGTGTTCCGTATGTTCGACAACCTGCTCGACGAGTTCGGGCCCCGCCGCATGATCGACACCCCGATCTCCGAAGCCGCCCTCGTCGGCCTCGGCGTGGGCGCCGCCGCCCGGGGCCTGCGCCCCGTCGTCGATCTGATGTTCATGGACTTCATCGGCGTCTGCCTCGACCAGATCGTCAACCAGGCCGCGAAGATGAAGTACATGTTCGGCGGCGCGCTGTCCGTGCCGCTGACCATCACGACCGCCTCCGGAGCGGGCCTCGGCGCGGCGGCCCAGCACAGCCAGAGCCTGGAGGCGTGGCTGGCCCATGTGCCCGGCCTCAAGGTGGTGATGCCGTGCGACGCGTACACCGCCAAGGGCCTGACGGTCTCGGCCATCCGGGACGACAACCCCACCGTCGTCATGCTCAACAAGGTGCTGCTCGGCAGCACCGGTGAGGTGCCCGAGGAGATCTACGGCATCCCCCTGGGGCAGGCGCACACCGCGCGGCAGGGCTCCGACGTCACCGTGATCGCGCTGGGCCGCATGGTGGGCGAGGCCCTCGCGGCGGCCGACGAACTCGCCGCCGAGGGCGTCGAGATCGAGGTGATCGACCCGCGTACCGTGCAGCCGCTGGACACCGAGACGATGTTCGCCTCCGTCCGCCGCACCAACCGGGTGCTCGTGGTGCACGAGGCCGTCACCTTCGGCGGGCTCGGCGCGGAGATCGCCGCCCAGATCCAGGACGTGGTCTTCGACTACCTCGACGCGCCGGTCCTGCGCATCGGCGCCCCCTTCTCACCCGTGCCCTTCTCGCCGGTCCTGGAGAAGGCGTACGTGCCCGATCGCGCCCGCATCGCCCAGGGGTGCCGGCGTCTGCTCGAAAGGTCGTGACCGACGTGGCGGTCGAGGTTCTGCTGCCGAAGATCGGCCTGACCATGCAGGAAGGCACGATCGACGAATGGCTGGTGCCCGTCGGCGCGGCCGTCGCCGAGGGCGACTCACTGTTGCGGCTGGCCACCGACAAGGTCGACGTGGATGTCGAGGCGGAGGCCGGAGGCCTCTTCCACCCCGTCGTCCCGGCCGGGGCCACCGTGCCGGCCGGCACCCTCATCGGCTGGCTGCTGGCCGAGGGCGAACAGCCACCGGAGGCGCCGGGTGGGCCGGCGCCCGCCGGACCCGGGACCGACCGGGACACGGACACGGACACGGACACGGCGGTTGCGGTTGCAGCTTCGGCGAGTGGGGCCGCCGCGGCACCCGCCCCTGTCGGCGTCAATGGCCGGCTCCTGTCCTCGCCGTACGCCCGGCAGGTCGCCGCGGCCGTCGGCGTCGACCTCACCGCCGTGCGCGGCACGGGTCCCGGCGGTCGGATCGTCTCCGAGGACGTGGAGGAGTTCTTCGCGGCGCTCCCCGACGACCCCGGCATCCCGGCCGAACCGGCCCCGCGGAACGGCACCCCCTCCTCACCTCTGGTCCGCAAACTGGCGAAGGAACGCGGAATCGACCTCTCGGAGGTCAACGGCACCGGTCCGGGCGGCCGTATCCGCCGCTCCGACCTCGACGCGGCCCCTGCCGCCCCCACCGCCCCCGCTGCTCCCGTTCGCCGCAATGCGGCTCCTCAGCCCGGCGACGTCCTCCCGCTCACCGGGATGCGCGGCACCATCGCCCGCAGGATGCACGCCAGCCTCCAGGAGATGGCACAGCTGACGCACGGCTACGAGGTGCGGATGGACGCCGTGGTCTCCCTGCGGGAGCGGCTCAAGCAGGAGTGGGCGGACGGCGAACTGCCGGTGCCCAGCCTGGGCGACTTCGTGCTGAAGGCCGCGGCCCTGGCCCTGCGCGAGCACCCGCTGCTCAACGCGACGGTCCGGGACGACGGCATCCATCTGCTCGACGGTATCCGTCTGGGCTTCGCGGTGGCCGTACCGGGCGGCCTCATGGTTCCCGTCATCGAGGACGCGGCGGCGCTGCCGCTGCACGAGATCGCCCGCCGCTCGAAGGAGCTGGCGCAGGCCGCGCGCGAGGGGCGGATCTCCCTCGCGCAGCTGGAGGGGGCGACCTTCACCGTCACCTCGCTCGGCGGTTACGGCGTGGACTTCTTCACCCCGGTGATCAATCCCGGGAATGTCGGGATCCTCGGCGTGGGCAGGCTCAGGGACGGCGTCGAGTGGGTGGAGGAGGACCGGCCGGTGCGGACCCGGGTGCTCACCTTGAGCCTCACCTTCGACCACCGTGCCGTCGACGGCGCGCCCGCCGCCGAATACCTGCGCACGGTCGGCGAGCTGCTGAGCAAGCCGCTGCGGCTGCTGGTGTGAAGCTGCTGGTGTGAACCCGCTGAGGTGAACCCGCTGGGGTGAGCCCGCCGGGGCCGACCGAGGCCTACCGGGCGGGGTCGGCGATCCGCTCCGCCAGATCGCCGACCTCACGGACGAAGGAGCGGTGGCCCAGCGACCGGTACACGTCGTCGCCCCGGACCTGTGAGGTGGCCGCGGTCTCCAGCAGCGCCAGCAGCCCCAGGCCGTTCACCGCCGCCTCGGCGTCGGAGACGGACGCGCGGGCCTTGCGGACCAGCCGCACCAACTCCTCCAGCAACTGCGTACGGCTCTCCTGGCGCAGCGCCTCCGCCTCCTGGCTCATACCGGCCGACGACACGAAGAACACGGTGGCGGCGGACCGGTTCTCGGCCATCCACGCCAGCAGGGCGGTGATCGCCGCTCCGGTGTGCGAGCCGGGTTCATGGGCCTGCGTGATCGCCTGCAGCTGCTCGCGCAGCGCCGCGGCGAACGCCCGCATGGCCTCGGCGAGGACCTGGTCCTTGGAGGAGAAGTGGTAGTACACCGCGGCCGAGGTCATCTCCGCGCGGGAGGCGATGTCGGCCACCGTCACCTCGTCCGGCGGCTGGGTGGCGAACAACTCGGTGGCCGCTTCGATCACCCACTGCTTGCGCGAGGGACGGTGGGCGGCGCGGGTTCCGGATGTCGTCATGGTGTCAAGTATGCCGGGCCCTGAGTGCGTCGGATGCCTGTGTGCAGTGGGAATTGCGCGGTCGGAGGGCTGTAGTTACTGGATACTATGGTCAGTACCAGGGATCGCGGGTGCGGACCGACGGCAGCGGGCAGGGAGCAGGATGGCCACCACCAAGAACGGCAAGCAGCCCGCCCACCGGCCCTCGCGGCGGCAGCACATCATCGGCGCCGCCGTACGGGTCTTCGGCCGCAACGGATTCGCGGAGACGAGCATCCAGGACATCGCGGACGAGGCCGAGGTGGTTCCCACCGCCGTCTACTACCACTTCGACGGCAAGGAGGAGCTGCTCGAACTCGCCATGCGCCGGGTCTTCGACCAGCTGAACGCGGTCGTGGAGGCGGCCCGGCCGGAGTCCGAGCCGGGTGACGCCGAGGGCCTGGTCCGCGTCATCGACGCCGTGTGGGAGTGGGTGGAGCGCAACCCCGACGAGGCCCGGCTCTACCAGGTCCAGGTCGCCTCCGCCAACGGCAGCGTGAAGGTGCTGCGGGACGAGTTCGAGCAGCGGCACATCCAACGTGGTTACGACTACCTGCCCGAGGCCAGCACCCGCAGCCCCCGCGCGGCGAAGGCCCGGCACGCGGGCCAGGCGCTCGCGGTCCGCACGCTGATCAGTACGACGATGCTGGTCACCGCATTGCGGGCGGAGGGAGGACCGCTGTCCCAGCTGCCTTCCCGAGCGGTGCTGCAGGCGGTCAGGGAGCTGGCGCTGCGCATCGTCGCCGCCGAGGAGACGCCGGCGGGGCAGCAGAGGCCCGCGAAGCAGCAGGGGCCGGAGAAGAAGGCCGCGTCACGAACCTGAGAGGGTTCACCGGGTTCACCAGGGCAGCGGCCTGCGGCCTGCGGCCCGCGCGGGGCGGACCGTGCCGCACGACTTGTGCGCCGCCTCTCACACCGTGAGGACCGAGCAGGCGCTGATCCCGGGCGCACCGTACACATGCGTGAAGCCCACCCGGGGTGAGCCCGGCACCTGCGCACCGGGCGCCCGGCCCTGCAACTGCCGTACGACCTCGTGGAACTGACGCAGTCCGGAGGCGCCGACGGGCTCCCCGCCGGCCAGACAGCCGCCGTCGGTGTTGACCGGTATCCGGCCGGTGGGATCGGTGTCCCCGGCGGCCAGCAGCTCCTCCTGCTCGCCGTGCCCGCACAGTCCGGTCTCCGCCAGATGGACCAGTTCCGAGCCGCTGTCCGTGTCCTGCAGCTGGGCGACCCGCACGTCCGCCGGCCGTACGCCCGCCGTGCGGAAGGCCGCCTCGGCGGCGTCGACGCTGGGGCTGCGGTGGGGTCCCGGCGGCAGCCAGGGGGAGAACACCTCGAACGAACCGAACCGCCGGGTCCGGAAGGCCAACGACGCCAGCCGGACCGGCCGTTCGCACAGGTCGAAGGCGCGGTCGCCGAGCGCGAGGACCAGGGCCGCCGCGCCCTGTCCGGGCGAGCAGAACATGTACTGGGTGAGCGGAGGGCTGACCTCGGCGGCCTCCAGGATCTCCCGCTCCGTCAGCGGTTTGCGGCGCCACGCGAGGGGGTGCCGGGCGCCGTTGCGGAAGGCCCGCTCGGCCACCATCGCCAGCGCCCGCTCCGATATTCCGTGCTCGTACAGGTACCGCTGGGTCTTCAGCGCGAAGAACTGGGTGGTCAGCATCATGCCGGTCTCGGCGTACCAGTCGCCCAGGCCGTAGCGGGCGGCGGAGACGTGGAAGGCGCCCCGCTCGTGCTTGTCGAAGCCCACCGCGAGTCCCAGGGAGGCCTCGCCCGCGCGCAGCGCGTTGGCCACGGCGAGCACCGTGGAGGCACCGGTCGCACAGCCGTTCTGGACGTTGACGAAGGGCACTCCGGTCAGACCCAGACGGCCCACCAGGGCGTCGGGCTTGCCGGACACGTCGGAGCCGCCGGCCGCGTAGCCGATGTCCTCCCAGGCCACACCCGCGTCGGCGAGCGCCGCGCGCACCGCCCGCTCGGCCATCTCCATGCCGGTGACGCTCTCGTCGCGGCCGAAGGGATGCATCCCGCATCCGACCACGTACACCTCGTCGGCCCGGCTCGTCGCTCCCCGGCTCGTCGCTCCCCGGCTCATCGCTCCCTGGCTCACTGGTCGTCGTCCCGGTCCGGGCGGAAGGCGAAGGTCATCACCGTGCTTCCGTCCTCGTTCTCGTAGGCGGGCACCAGCGTGAGCCGGACCGGCAGACCGATGCGGATCTCCTCGCGGGGCACCGCCAGGCGCGCTTCGATGAGGACCTCGCCGAGGTCCACGTAGCCCACCGGGTACGGCCGGAAGCCGTCGGCGGGCGGCCGGTAGGGGGGTCTGGGCGGGAACGTCTGGAGCGTCCATGACCACACCCGGCCCCTGACCGGTAGCACCTGCCGGGACATCACCCCCTCCGCACACCTGGGGCATGAGTCCTGCCGGGGGAAGACGACGGTGTGGCACGCGGAGCAGCGGGCACCCACGAGCCGCGGCGCGTCCCCGTCGCGGAGCCCACCGTCGTCGAGCTGCCGGTCGTCGAGCTGTCGGTCGTCGAGCTGACGGTCGCCGTGCTCACGGTCGTCCGGGTGCT
>Ga0182007_10001360_pt1 | contig 13182 bp, 13 predicted proteins | sample Sormic07211113_1_FD_123023 | JGI IMG/M metagenome (GOLD analysis project Ga0182007, IMG submission 123023) | Rhizosphere microbial communities from Sorghum bicolor, Mead, Nebraska, USA - 072115-113_1 MetaG | ecosystem: Host-associated > Plants > Roots > Rhizosphere | place: USA: Nebraska... | reverse complement strand
GTCCAGCGCCGGCGTGAGGATCAGCGTGCGCATGCCGCGTTCGTGGTAGTTGTACGCGCTCTGCAGCAGCGTGGTGGTCTTGCCGGCGTTCATCGCCGAGTAATAGAAGTAGAGTTTGGCCATTTGATTATTTTTAACTTATTGATTATAAACGTATGTTTTTAATACATCTGCACATAAGAAATTGACTACCCCCATACCTACCCCCAATATTCTTGATGCCTACAAAGGGAAGAAACTGAAAGCGGAATAGCAGATTGAGGTAGTAAAGCATTCTGCCAGCCCACCCTAGCCGAACCTACACCTGCACACGCCGCCGAACCCGATCATCAGAACCAATCGTCCGTGCTCTGCTTGAGCTGTCTTAGATACCCGAGCCCTGCGATGATGAACTTCCCACGCCGTCCAAAAGCGTCGTGCACGTAGCCCAACGGAGGAATGATGGCGCTTTACGAGGTAGCAGTCCTGGGAATGCCGACTCCAGCCCAGTTACAGGCCCTCAATCAGGGGATCAATGACGCGGCAGCTGCTTTTCAATTGGATCTCGTCAACGACATTCGCATCCTTGTACAGCCCGCACGGTTTTGCCCTGCACAGCGCACTGCCGCTGTGGCCGTCTACTATGGCGATCCCACGGGAGGCCCTCAATCACTCGAAGGAGTTGTTGACCCTAGCAGCGTGAGCGTGATTCCCGTAGCGAGCACGGAAATGCAGGTGTCAAACGAGATCCCTGCCGAATTGCGATGCCTGAACTGTTGCCTGGTCGACCGAGACGGTCTGGGGCGGGTGACATCGACGGTTCTCGAATGCCTGGGCCTTCTTCGCCGACAACGACGAGTGTTCTTAAGCTATCGGCGCACAGAAGCTCGGGCAGCTGCGCTCCAGTTGTTTGACCTGTTATCGGCTCGTGGCTATGACGTATTCCTTGACACTCACAGCGTTGCGCGAGGCGTCGACTTCCAAGAAGCGCTCTGGCACCGACTGTGCGATGTCGACGTCATGGTTATGCTGGAGACAGCCACCTATTTCCAAAGTCGGTGGACCTCGGAGGAGTTCGGCCAAGCATTGGCAAAAAACATCGGGGTGCTTCGCGTGCAGTGGCCAGACGCCACTCCATCGCCGGACACAGAAACCTGCAGCCGCGTCGAGGTAGTGCCTGAAGAGCTCAACAACGCGACCGGTGAGCTCGCCGACCAAGCGCTCGATCGCATCGCCGCTCAATTGGAACAGTTCCGAAGCCTAAGCGTGGCTGTGCGTCGGCTAAGCGCAATGTCACAGCTGGTGTCCGCCGTGGGAAGCGTCAAAGGCCAGGTGCTCGGCATCGGACCACAGTTTGCGGCACACGTTCGTCTTCCCAGCGGGGAGGACGTGACCGTCAGCCCTGTGATTGGTGTGCCGGATTCCCAGACCCTGCACGACGCGCTGGAGCGCTCCAACGGCCAGCGTTCCGCCGTGCTATACGATCACGTAGGGGTGATGCCCCGCTGGAACAATCATTTGCGGTGGCTTGTGACCAACATTCCTCGTACCGGCTGGATCCGGGCGAGCGAAGCCGCTCAAGACCTCCAAGCATGGGCTGGTGCATGAAACAAATATTCTTGAGTGCCAGCGTTCCTGAACGGGGCCGGGGTCAATTCGATGAGACATCGAATCCATTCCTGATCCAGTTCGCCGTGCGCGAACTGATCACTCTTTGCTTGGGCCGGCGACGTGTGATCTGGGGCGGACATCCGTCGATAACTCCGATGGTGCATGCCGTCTGCCAGGACTTCGGCATGAGCTTTGATGCACCAGTCCTTCTGTACCAATCAACCTACTTTGCCGACCAGTTTCCTGCCTCAAATCAGTTCTTCGACCCGATCCTAGTCGAAGCATGCAGCAGCAAGGCCGATAGCTTGACTGCTTTGAGGTTTCACATGCTCAACCAGCCAATCGACGCCGCGGTTTTCATCGGCGGCATGGAAGGAATCTTTGAAGAGTATGAGCTGTTCCGGAAACTGCATGGTCCAGACGCGACTGTGCTGGCCCTGAGGGCACCAGGTGGAGCGGCTCGAGACCTCGCCTCAATGCTTCTTCCAGAAGACACGGACGACCGCATTGATTTCGCGCGTCTGCTCCAAGAAGGCTTGCGGATCGATCCCGCTGAGCTACGCGAACTTGTAAAGCAGTGAGTAACCGACATGCCATCGCAATTCGATAAATCTTGATGATTGCTTAGATATACGGCCGCGCACTCCCTGGTGCGCAAGAGATTTGCGGACTCAGCACGGAACGAACGTATGGTCAGAAGATGCTTCTACAGCTTTCACTTCAAGCCTGATTGCTGGCGCGCTGCAACAGTACGCAACATCAAAGCCATTGAAAGTAACGAACCGACGTCAGACAACGACTGGGAAGCAATTGCCAGCGGGTCAGACAAGGATGCCAAGATCACTCGCTGGATTGCGCAGCAGATGGCCGGCAGGACCTGCACGATTGTACTGGTAGGTAGCAACACAGCCAACCGCAAATGGATCAACCACGAGATCGTGGAGTCCTGGAACGTTGGAATAGGTGTCGTCGGCATACGCATCCACGGGCTAAAGAACCACCAGCAGCAAACGTCGCTTATCGGTGCGAATCCCTTCGACTACATCACGCTTAAGCGCGCCGGCTTACCCTTGTCGAAGGTTGCCAAATGCTACGACCCGGCCGGCCTGACCAGTCAGGATCGCTACGACTGGATCTCAAAACATCTCGCGAACGCAGTCGAGGAAGCGATCACTATCCGCAAAAATTATTAGTCCGCCGCCCGACAGAGTGGCCGTTGGGCGACAAGTCGTCCAATGTTCATCAAAGATCGAGCGGCGCGGTCGTTCTGTGCGCCCTGTTTTTGCAAGTTGTCGACTTGCGAACTCATTTCACGGTCTCGTGTCCTACACCCATACTGGAGCGACGCCAACGTCGGCGCACGGTGAACAGAGGGCATGGATTACGCGACGTCGCGAGCGACCGGTTCGGGAAATAGTGCGAGCGACGCCGCACACTCGGGCAGCTGATACAACTCGGCAACTTGCTTCTCAAATTGGCGCTGTCCGCCATAGCTAGGATGCCTGACCAATGTCACTGGGCACTGGTTCGCGACGCGTGTCGCTGCAGCAAACGCATCATTTCCCACAGCCACCAAGCGACGCGGCCGCAGAAGCGCGATCAGCATGCTAAGAATCTCTTCGCCGGCCTGCCGTTCCCGCGCATTGTGCTGGCGATTGGTAAACGGAAATCCGGCCTCGTGAGGATGAAGCGGAAAGACGTTCCACAGGAAAACAGGGGCTTCGATCTGATCGAGCATTCCCCAGATCACCGAGGCAGTACGCTCTACGACTGCCTCGCCCACGGTCTGGCGCTCAGCGCGGACGTCCCAACGTTGTGCGTGATGTGCCACGCGAACGTCGTCAGTGAGTGCCAGTCCCGTACGTCGGCCACCGCGATAGCCTAGATCGCGGCCGACCCATATGGCATCGACCGTCGACTGCGTTGCTTTCTCGACCAAGGCCGACAGTGCCTTTGCGCGACGCTGGGGTGCATCCTGGCGGTCGTACACCTCGCAGCGATCCGAGTACGGATTAAAGGTGTTCTCAAAACGCAGCGATGTCACGGTCTTGACGAACGGATGGATACTCATGACTCGTTCCCCAGCGGCTCATACCGCAATGTACGCGTGGCGCGATCACCGATAACCCATCCACCTTGAGCATCGCGGACTTGGCGGAACACCGCGAAACCTTGAAGGATAGAACTTTCCCATAGCTTCAGCGGGCATTGATCAACTTCGTAGCCGGCAACAAATTCTTGGACAGTCTTGAGAATGCTCAAGGACACGCGGCTCTTGCCCTCATAGAAGTTCAGGGCCTTAGCGCGCGCGAACAGCCACGCCGTCACGCCCTCTTCTACAACAGTCGCTCGCCCGCCATCTTGCTCTTCGTCGATCTTGGGATTGCTCTTGCGCTTGTGCTTGATCAGCGCTCGCACCACCGGAGACCAATGGAGGATGGCAGCATTCGCCAAATGAAACACGTCATGGAAGCGATACCCGTCCGCGTCGGCGATGTTATCAGTCAGTGGATCCCCTATGAACACGTCATTCCACTGCAAATAGCTCTTGCCGCTGGCTCGCTGATCGATCCGGATGCGGAAGTCGGATGGTAGTCTTTCGTCTTTGCCGAACTCGGCGTCAAAGTCGATGAGATCTTCAGGGCTTGGATCCAAGAAAGCACCACGCGCCTTACGCAGATTTGCCTGCACCACTTGAGCGAACGTCAAGCCGGACGCATGGAGCGCGTCCAGATACTGGCATGCAAATTTCACCAGGGCATCGGCCGTGGGCGTGCCTTGGAGCAAGTCGGCGGTGGCCTGCCCAAGTGCAACAAGCGCAGCATCCAACTCGGGAGAACTCTTAGGGACCGCAACAGAGGCTACTGGTCCTGCCGCTACATCGCTGGCAGCGAAAGCCAGGGTGTAGCTGCCATCGTTGGTAGCACGTTCGAAAACAGACGCAAAGTCAACCTCACAACGCCGACAGAGAGCTGCCAGATACCACAACGTGTCGCCGAACTCCTCTTCCGCGGCCGACCGGTACTCCGGGAACAGAGCGCCCTCACGAACATTCTTCTTTGCGGCGGACATAATGCCGCCTACTTCGCCGAAAAGGCCATGCTGCACAGAGCGTAGATCGGCCGCGTCGAGGATGTCGGTCGGCACAATCTCGGTGGCGTATTGCGACAGCAAGATTGTGCCCCTGAGAGGAGTCGGCTTAGGCACGAAGTGAAATCCATTCAAAAGGGGGGCTCTGGTAACCTTGTGCGCCCAGCGACATAAGCCATGTTTCAACACCTGCAATGAACGCCAGGTCATCAAACACGTAATAGCCGATTCCCGCCTTACTGAGGGGCCGCCCATCAGCTGTCCTCAGCCCGGTAGGGATCTTCGGTCCGGCACCGCCGAAGTAGATGAACGTGTTGCTCACCAACACTCGGTTAACCCCCGTGTCCCGCTGTACATGGTCGGCACGGCGGCTACCGTCGGCGTTGGAGTGAAAGGAATCGCGCTGAAGCCATTGCCGGTTCGCGGCATCGCGGTAGTAGATACTGTCGCCGCAGCTCTGTTTTCGACTTCCGCGGCGATAAGGTTTTTTGGCCTGGAAGCGGGGGTCCGCATCATACGCCTCGAAGGTCATGATTTCGCCCACGCGCATGGCGTACACCAAGTGCCCACCCCGTTGGACCTGCTGGCTATCGCTACCTGTGCCGACGAGCCAATCTCCTACCTGGGCCGTGCGCCGTATGTAGGGCTTGCAGGTTGCTAGCGTGCACCAGCCATAGAACGGATTCGGCGCGAAGCCGCTGTCGTAGCGTACGACATACGAGTACAGCCTCATCCGCCGCACGGATGGCGCTTAAGGGGTACCGCCGCACAGGCGCTGCCGTCGGGCATCTGCCAACCATCCTTGCCATTGATAGCGTCGATGATGGCCTCACCGTTCCATCCAACGACGGCGTCGGCGTATTCCTCAAGGGCCGTCGGTAGATCGCAGTCTTTATCACCTTGCTGCCAGACGCCTACGATGCGCTTGCCTTGCTTGGCCGCGTACTCGATTTCCCAGTTGACCCAATCGCTGTTTTTCGTCAGCGGCGAGACGTAGCAAATAAACGTTCCGGCCCACTGGATCAGCGGCGCGAGGATTCCGGATTTGATGTAGTCCGGATCCTTGGCATCGTTGAACTTGCCAGTATGCACCGACGAGTCGCGAACCGTCATGCCCTTGGATGCGAGCAGATCCTTCAGCTTCTGCAGGCCCGCATCGTCCTCGTGGACGTGACTGATGAACACATTTTTCAAACCGGCCATACCCCCTCCCAAGCCGTTTCGGCGGGGCATTACCACGCCCCGTTCGAGCTACGATAGAAGAGTTTTCAATTGCGCTCAACTGCCACGTCTAGCCGGCCCCGACAGCTACCGACCCTCATCACCGATTTACGGGGAATCGCTCTTATCAATCACGGCCCCACTATCTTGTTTGAGCTGGTGTACCGCCGGTAACGAATTTACGAAGCTTGCCATCTGGCCCAAAGTTCAAACCGAGCGTCTCTGTCTCACTGCTACCGCCAACAAAGTTGCCGTGAGCAACCGTATGGACATACACCAGGACCTTGCCACCTGCGTGATCTGCATCGGCCGCCCGAACCATGCCAGTGCGTTGTCAACCGTTGTTGTTCCTATCTCAAGACGACTCTCCGCTGATGTGTCGAACTTGTGACCGGATTCGATGGTCGCACAGCCAGCTAAAAAGTCGCCATCGTCGCAGCAATTACCATCAATTTCGGATTCATGGTCATTTCCCCTTGTTTGACTTCAATAGACTGGTGCTACAAGTGGTTGATCTCATCATCGATCAGAAAATGGTGAGCTCGGCTTATAGTCCAATCCAGTCACCACAGTGCTGCAATCGTCCGCGTATATGTATTTGTCATCGCCTTCAGTTTGGATACCCATTTCGTTTGGATCTACTGTGCATGCCACCATGTCCAGCCCACCCGTGGGCAGCGACGAAATTGCAATCTCCCAGTAATGCGCTGAAGACAAATAGACATATCTGTCGCCTCGATCATCTGATCCACCCGATCCGGCAGTGAATTTGACAATACCTGCAGTCTTCAAGCTGAATTCGTTTTCGGTTAAGAGCGATGCATCAAAAGCCCTACCCCCAACGAAGTAGCGCTTTCCTGAATATTTGGAGATCGCCGCGTCTTTGTCTTTGGCATATGCATCAAGCAGCCTCCACGCCGAAACCTCCGTTAATGACGCATCAGCATATTTGCGCGCCTTCATCGCCTTCTGCCACTCAAAGTCGTCGTATTTCTTCCACCCGTATCGGCCAGAAAGCGCGACTACGACCAAGACAAGCGCCAAGAGCATCCAGCGCCCCACCCCCCATCTACTTGGCTTCGCTCGTTGCGTGTCCTGTTGAGCTTGACCTCTTGCCATGCCCCTTCCTCCTTGCTCGATTGATCCAAGATTACCAATATATTGTGAAGACCTGCTAGCGCCTTCCCTCCTACGGTCACTCCCTCACTGGGAGAGTTGGGTTGGAGCCAGAGGTCGCATTCGGTTTGGTCTTGCGCGCACTCCGCAAACGGGCAGGCATGTCGCAGGAACAGCTCGCACTGAACGCAGACCTCCAGCGCAACTACATATCTCTGCTGGAGCGCGGCCTGAACTCGGCGAGCATCAAGACCCTTTTCAAGCTTGCCTCTGTCTTGCGGATCAGCCCATCCCAGATGCTTGAACAAGCAGAGCGACTCATGAAGTGATCCCGACTACAGGAGCGCTCCCGCTGCGTTCCCAACGAAGATGTCGGCATCACGGATGTAACGCTGGAGCATGGCATCGCTGCGATGCCCGGTCTGCTGCCGAATCTTCCATGAACTGATCCCAGCCTTGGCGGCCGAAGTTACCAACCCAGCCCGCAGGCTATGCCCGGTGAGTCGTTCGCACGACAACCCCACGCGAGCGGCACACTTTCGGAGCACCAGATTGACGCTCTGATCGGTCAGTGCCTGGCTACCGACCTGCCCACCCTTGCTGACAGACCGAAAGACCGGCCCGATTGTCACCTCCGCCCTATCCAACCATGCACGTAACGCCTTGACCGGACAGGCGCGGGTACGGCCGTATGGGATGCCCACCTTCCGGCCCGTCCCTTCCTGATCCGTCTTGCTCCGGCGCAACGTCACCAGTAGTCCGTCTCGCACAAATGCCACGTCCTCGACGTCGAGGCCAACCAGTTCACTGCGACGGAAGCCGCCTGCGAATCCCACCAGCAGCAAAGCCCTATCTCGTACTCCCATCAGGGAAGCTGGCAACGCATCCACCACAGCCAGCAGGTCTTCGCGGAGCAGCGGCGTGGCTTGTCGCTGGGGCTGCCCGTGTATCCGTCGAATCCCTCGCAACGTGGCTCGGACATGCTCGTCCTTGGTAGGGTCGTCATACCCCTGCGCCACATGGGCCTTGCCTATCGCCACCGCGCGACGCTGCAACGTGGCCGGGCTTAGCTCCTCGGCCAAGGCTGCCAGATAACGGGCCACTTGCAGATGCGTGGCAGGGATCAAACCGCCCCATAACAGAAAGGCCAGCACATCTGCGCGATAGGCCCGCTTGGTTGCTTCCGACAAGGACGCCTGAAGGTATCGCGCCTCGGGCTGTGGTAACGGCTCTGCAATTGATTGCACTGGCACGCTTGCAACTGATTGCACAGATGTCGGGAAGCAGGTCGTGCAATTGATTGCACGGAATGCCATCGCCACCGAAGCCCCCTGAATAAGTAGCGAGAATGAAGGGTTATCGCTAGTAAAAGTGGGACGCTGCATGTTCACGCCAACTCCCCAGACGACTTTGCTTCGGCCAGATACTCCGCCCATGCCGTCCTTCGCGCCTTATTCAGGGCAGGCAACCGCTCTATTAGAAGCATGCGCAAGGCGGCGCACGCCGCATCGTCTGTCATACCGAAGTGCGCCAACTCCGCCCGCTCAGCCTCGATTCGTACTTTCGGAGCGTAATCTTCCACACGATCCAGCAATCCTGACTCGACCTGAAACAACGCAAGCCCCAGTGCCTTCGTCGCATCGGTAGCGCCGGATTGGCTCAACATGCCCCGAAGCTCAGCATCCCCGTGCAGCAGCATGCGCAACGCACGCAGCCCAACTCTGGTGTGTTTGCAAAAGGACGGCGCGATGAAGCCGCCGATGCGTGGCGCGGCATGCAGACCCAGCTCAACCAAATGGATCGGCCTGACATGGGCCGCATCCCGTAGCAGATAGGCGAACGGAAGCGCGACATTCAGCAACTCCGTACCTGAGCCTTTCAACGCAGCGAAAGCAACCATCGGAGGGAGCTGAAGCGCCTCGACCACTCGACGCACCGCTTCGGAGTTGGCTCTTGAGAGCATGCGATACCCGGCATGCGTCCGAACGCTGAATCCGGCAAGCAGTTGCAAGGCCGTTAAGCGCTGCCACATCGGCGCGCAGCCATCCAGAGCCAACGGCTCCCACTGCAGTGGAAGCTTCAAAAGTTTGACACGGACGCTCGCTACCTGGGGAGAGAACTCGCTCCAACATAGCAAGTCACATGCGGTTCGATCCTTCATGGCCGCTGCAAGAGACTGCGCCAGCCATACAAAAAGCTGAAGATCACCAAGGGCATCCCGTACCTGACGCTTGCCCGCCACCGCCATCACTGCGGCGACCAAATGAATGTCTCCTAGCCCAATGTCCTCCACGGCGATCACTCTCAACCGTCGCCATGCGTATTCCCTATCAGCAGAGAAGAGAGCTATTGCTACATCCGCAGTGTCTTCCAGCAGCCCCCTTCGAATGCACTTCTGTAGTGCGCTAGCAAGAAGCCACCGATCAGATGGGAATGAATGATACGTGGATGGCCGAACATTCTCCGGCACCTTCTCCACCAACCACTGAATCAGCGATTTCTCTAGTAATCGCAGAGAAAGGATTTCATTTGCATAACGGTCATGTGACACGGCAATTCCCTGTTGGGGAAAATGTTAGCGTGACACTTGAGCATCAAAAGTAAATAGTAGTTCGCCTAAATTGCCTTTTATTTACACATTAAATGGAGCACCGCAAGCTCCAGCTTGCTTTTCAAAATATACAAATTCGCTGAATATCAAGCTTATGCGCAAGCGAACTGGTGGTGTGTATATACAACTGGCACGCCTAGTCTACGAGTAACCACGGGTGGCCACTTGCAAGCATATGCAATCAACCGCCAGCACACTGCTATTTTCAGACGAGCTCTCAACCAAGATGGGCTGAAAGCATTGGATTAAAGTTCTTCCAAATTTCCGCCGAGTCCCACCATGGCGCATATGCTTGCGATAGCATTTTTCTGAATGCCTTACGCTCAGCCTCGCTGTACATCAGAAGTGTATTCTGAGCTCCATCTACTTGGCAAAGCCTTAGAAATCTTCTGAAGCTAAGATCATTCGCACCGTAGAAATTGCCAACCTCACTAACATTAACCTCATCGAATACATTTTTCATGGAAGCAACCTGAGACCATTCCGCGCGTGGACGAATGCGGAACTCAAATCTCGTCACGTCACCTAGAGGAACGTCCTCCTTAAGGATTAGCTTCTTATTCTGCTTCCTGATCTGCTCAGAACGATCGTAGATTGTCAGATGGCGATCACCATCGTATGCCCCAACCTCACGCGTTTGTAAATAAGAGTCTTCAAACACGTGGCCTGAGCCGAAAATTTGCCTGCTGCGACGCATACCGGGCCAATAGACGAGCACGTCGCTTACCCGCATTCCAGTGACATCGACGGCCAAATCAATACGTGTACATTTCGCGCTCTGAACAAACCTACCCCAGCCACCCGGGAGGGTTTTCTCTATGAACGCCCGGATTGCCCCTGAGGCGACCTTTGCCGGATTGTATTCGACGCGGAAGTAGGAAAGAGAGGGTAGCCATGGATTTGCTTGAATGAGCATTGTTCTGTCCATGACGTCACCGACATACACGCGAACACCCGCTTTGTAACGGCCCCGCGCCTCGCCCGCGTAGGCCAGCGACGCCTTCAACTTCTCAATCCCCGCATTGATCCACGCGCGCTCTGATGCAGACTCAATCGAAACGGTTGCTGATACCCGATCCAGGATCAAATCACTCCGAACCACACCCTTTTTGCTTATTTTTAGCATGAGATGGAGCCAAGACCAAATTTGTCTAATGGCGACTAACCCCCCTGTTAGATAGGCATGCAATCAATTGCAGGGATCAGGCGTGGGGGGTATTCAATACCTGCGCCAATCACATCTAGCCAAGCCGGAAACGAGAGGCGCGCGAAATTGCAATCAAACCTGCATGGTTCGATTTCTCTGAATTTCATTGGAAGCAGAGAACAGATTCGTCAGGCGCGCGATGCGGACCAACCTAGACCGAACGATAAGAGTAACGGGCTCGTTCAGGCGCGGAACTAGATGCGCATGGCGAATTTACCAGGTGCCCCAACCTTTAATGGCAGGAAGCTGCCGTGACCAATGCCAATGCTAACGATCGAAACGGGCGCCTGCCATTGACTCGCCTTTACGCCTTCAACCGCTCACGAATCGTCGCGGTGTTCCAGTAGGGCCGACCTTGTTTTCCTATAGGGCGATTCGGCCAATCGTACCCATCTGGCTTAGGGAACTCGCCAGTTCTGATGCGCTGGTAAATGGTGGTGTGCGAACAATTGAAGACCGCCATCAAATTCGCCATGCGCAGCCTTCCCGGTTGATCTAGCGAAATGACGGGAGCTTTTGCTTTGACCGCCCTGCTCCGCGCTTTACGGTTTTGCAATTCGATTGCAACGCGGGGAGAGACTTCGCACACTTCGAACGTACCTACCATTTTCCAATGCTCCAAATGCAAAAAGCCCGCAATGCAGTGATGGCCGATATTCTGGCTTCACTCCATTGCGGGCTTGGTTGTATGTCAGTAACAGTGTGTTACTGCATGTACACATTGGCACCGTGTATTACGACTGTCAAGCGTTGCTTACAGCGTCTTTTTTAATGGCACGACGTTGGAATTGTCGGACACAAGCATATCGGCCCAAACCTGCATCATTTTGACCCTCTCAGGCCAATACTTTGCGTGATTATATGACGCCTCCGTTTTGTCCCGGTGCCAGTGGGCAAGCTGCATTTCCACAACATGCGGCGGGAAGTTTCGCTCATTGAGCGCAGTTGAAGCTGTCCCTCTAAAACCATGCGCCGACAGCTTTCCCGCATAACCCATCCGGTACAGCGCCTGATTGACTGTGTTGGGGTTCATTACTCCGTCCTTCTTGCTCCGGTTTGGAAACAGGTAGGGGGAATCTCCCGTCAGCCCGCGCAACTCCGCAAGCAACTCCAGCGCGCGAGTTGACAATGGCACCACGTGATCCCTGCGCTTCTTCATCTTGTCAGCAGGAATCAGCCAATGCGGGCCGAGCTTCAGGTTCGTGCCTTCTAGGTCGAACTCCGTCCATACCGCGTTGCGCAACTCGTTAGTACGGACGAACGTCACTGCCAACAGCCTGATGGCGAGCTTCACCTGCTCGCTTGCACTGTCTCTTTCCAACGCCTCCCACAAGGCGGGAAGCTCATCAAACTCAAGATGCTTGTTGTGTTGGACTTCTGGCTTGCTCACCACCTCGCCCAGTGCCCAAGTCGGATCGAAATCCTTCCTGACCTTACCCTTGAACGCCGCGTAGGCGAAGATTGAACGTGAGAGCTGGCGAATATGAATGGCCGTGGTGGCCGCGCCGCGCTCGCGCATCCGTATCTTTTTCTGGTGTGGCATCTTCACCGTCTTGCGACTCGCCACCGCCTCCATGATTGCGCTGAGCTCCGCCGCGCCCACATCCCCCACCTTCATCGCACCCACTTTCGGAAACACCTCACGCTCTAGAAGGCGTATCACCTTTTTGGCGTAGCCGGGGGTGAAATGCCTCGAACTCTCGGGGTTCGCCTTACGGGCTATCCACGCTCGCGCAACCTTCTCGAAGGTGTTTTCACCGTCTGCGACTACCTTTTGCAACTCGGCTTTTTTGTGCTGTCCAGGGTCGATCCCCTGCATCACCAATTTGCGAGCAACTTCATGGGACTCACGCGCAGCCGCTAGCGAGACCTCAGGATAGCCACCGATTGTGTGGGTTCTTTCCTTGCCCAGCAGCCGGTATTTGTAACGCCAACTCTTCGCGTCATTGATCGAAATCCACAAGTACAACCCACCGCCGTCTGCAAGCTTCAAGCCTTGGACGCTGCCTGTGGCTTCGCGCTGTTTAGCAAGCTTCTTGAACGTGACGTTCTTAACGGTGGTGTCAGTCAGTACGCGCCTCACCTTGAGCGCTCCATGGCTTTTTGATACCCCCAATTATACCCCCATAGGCTCCTGATTTGGGGGTATCGCGTCATACACGTCCTTATGCATCGATCGCATAAAGTACTTATAAATGAGCCTATTTCGTACAATTCCTTACATCGACTTACGACGCTAATAGAAATAGAGTTTGGCCATGGTGGCGCGTTCGGTTGAAGACCGTCCATGGTAGCGCGACAGGCGGTTGACGATGGCTTGCTTGAAGATCGAGAGCACCCCACCCCG
>Ga0182007_10001356_pt1 | contig 13200 bp, 12 predicted proteins | sample Sormic07211113_1_FD_123023 | JGI IMG/M metagenome (GOLD analysis project Ga0182007, IMG submission 123023) | Rhizosphere microbial communities from Sorghum bicolor, Mead, Nebraska, USA - 072115-113_1 MetaG | ecosystem: Host-associated > Plants > Roots > Rhizosphere | place: USA: Nebraska... | reverse complement strand
GAGGATCAGGGCGTTGTCGCCGGTGCCGAAGCGGGCGGTGAGGAGCGAGTCGCGGCGGGGTTCGCCCCGGTAGCGGGCGGAGTCGCCGCGGACGGAGACGGCACGCAGGGTGGAGGCGCCGTAGCGGGCGCCGTCGAGGACGGTGTCGGGGACGAGGTCGTCCAGGTCGTCCGGGTCCGCGGGTGGGAGGGCGGTGGGTTCGGCGGCGTAGGTGGGGGGCCCGGAGCCCACGTAGTCGAGGCGGGGCGGGGGCAGGGTGGGGAGGTCCAGGTGAGTCGCCGGGTGGGTGGCGGAGGGGACGGCCTGCGGGGGGTCGATGGGCGGGGGCTCGGCTTCCGGGGCCGGCGGCGGAGAGGGCTGGGTGCCGCTCGCCGGCGCCTGCCGGATGCCGCCCTGCTGGGGGGCGGGCGCGGTCCCGGCGGTACGACTGCCTGCGGCTGACGCCGACGCCGGAGCGACGCCGCCGAATCCACCGCGTGCGGCGGCCGGGGCCGCGTCGGCCGCCACCGCGCTGCCCGGCACTGCGTCGGCCGGTGCGGCGGCGGCCGGCGCTTGGTCGGCCGGCATGGGTGAGGCCGGTGCCGTCGTCGTCGGGGTCTCCGTCGACGTGCGGTGCTGCGGAGGTGGTTGTCCGGGTGGGTGCTCGTCGGTGCCCCGTGTCACTGTGGTCCGGGGCCGCTGCGGCGGAACCCCTGCCCCCTCGGTCGCCCCGCCCTTCACCGCACCGGCCGCCGAGGCGAAGCGGTCCTCCAGGGTGTCCGCCGCCGGTGCGGGGCCCGTGTCCTCGGCGGAGTCGCCGTACAACTGTGCCCACCAGTCGTCCTCGTGGCCGGTGGACCTTCCCCCCTGCTGGCTCATGCCCCTAATTGTCCACCGCAAGGGCCGGATGAAAACGGGGCATGGGGAAAAACCGACACGGCGCGCCGTGTCGAACGGCGTGTCGAGTGACTCCTCGAACGGCGGTACGGAAAAAGTCGCCGGACAACCGCACCCCCGGCGATCAGCCGTGAGCCGCCTCCGCGTCACCGACCTGGAGGTCATCGTCCCTGCCGCCGACGGGACCGGTGGCCCGGGAGCGACCCGAGCGACCCGAGTGACCCGGGTTGACCTGCGGTTTCCCGCGCTCTCCGGCACTCTGGGCACATGAGAGTGTGGGAGCTCCTGCTGGTCGGCCTGGTCCTCCTGCTCGGCCTGTTGGGAGTACTCGTGCCCGGGGTGCCGGGGTCGTGGCTCGTGTGGGCCGCGGTTCTGTGGTGGGCGCTGAAGGATCCGCAGCCGATCGCCTGGTGGGTCCTGGTCGGGGCCACCGTGGCGCTGCTCCTGTCCCAGGTGGTCCGCTGGGCGCTGCCGCCCCGCCGGCTGCGGGCGAGCGGGGCCACCCCTCGGATGGGGGTCTACGCCGGTGTCGGCGCGTTGACCGGTTTCTTCCTGTTTCCCGTACTGGGCGCGATCCCCGGTTTCATGGCCGGTATCTATCTCGGCGAACGCCGTCGCCTGGGCCGGCACGCCGAGGCGATGGCGGCCCTGCGCACCGCGATGCGCTCGGGCGGCTCCAGCGTGCTGGCGGAGCTGTTCACCTGTCTGCTGATCGCGGGGGCCTGGCTGGGGGCGGTGATCTGGGGCTGACCGTCGCCCCGGTGTAGGCCCACAGCCCTAGGCCGAGTATCCGATGTGCGCCGCGTCCGGACGTGGTTCGCTGCTGCCATGACCGAATTCAGCGAGGCGGAGCGCGCGTATCTGAGGTCGCAGCGGCTGGGGCGGCTGGCCACCGTCGACCCGCGGGGGCAGCCGCAGGCGAACCCGGTCGGCTTCTTCCCGCAGGACGACGGCACCATCCTGATCGGCGGCCTCGCCATGGGCCGTACCAAGAAGTGGCGCAACCTGCAGAAGAACCCGAAGGTCGCCCTGGTCGTCGACGACATCGTCAGCATGCGGCCCTGGAAGGTGCGCGGTGTCGACATCCGCGGCGAGGCCGAACTGCTCACCGGTCCACATGAGTTGGGCCCGCACTTCAGCGAGGAGGTGATCCGGATCCATCCGCGCCGGATCCACAGCTGGGGGCTTTAGAGGACGCCTTCGAGGGTCAGCAGCCGCGTCTTCCGTTCCAGGCCGCCCGCGTACCCGGTCAGTGAGCCGTTCGCGCCGATGACGCGGTGGCACGGCCTCAGGATCAGCAGCGGGTTGGCGCCGATCGCGCCGCCGACGGCCCGAACCGCCGCCCGGGAGACGCCGATACGCGCGGCGATCTGCCCGTACGTGGTGGTGGCGCCGTAGGGAACGGAGTCGAGCGCGGCCCACACCCGCTCCCGGAACTCACTGCCCGCGGTGCTCAACTCCAGGTCGAACTCCTTGAGTTCACCGGCGAAATAGGCGGTCAGCTGTTCCTCGGCCGCCCGGAAGGGGCCGGGGTCCTCCCGCCAACCCGGCTCCACCTCACGCCCGTTCTTCTGGCCGGGCACGGAGAGGGAGGTCAGCGCGCCGGTCGGGCCGGCGGTGAGGAGCAACGACCCGACGGGGCTGTCGACGCGGGTCCAGAGGGTTGTGGTCGTGCTGGTCATCGCTGAGGGCATCATGAAAGGCATCATCGAGGGCATCGCGGTTCAGTCCAACTCTCCTGCTGCGCACAGGTGTTGCAGGGCGTAGGAGCGCCAGGGGCGCCAGTCGTCGGGAATGTCCGGGTCGGGCGGGGCCGCGTCGGGGTCGCCGAGTGCGCGGGCGCGGATGACGGCGATCGTGGCGGCGTCGATGCCGGGCAGTGCGGCCAGCGCGGTCTGCGCCTCGTCGCGGTCGGCGCCGGGATCGAGGCGTACGGCGCCGTCGGCGAGGGCGGCGGTGAGCGCGCCGAGGGGGCCGTCGGGTTCGGCCTCGGCGAGGACGGCCGGTTCGGGGAAGAGGTGGGTGAGGCTGCCGGAGGGCGAGTCCAGCGCCTTGCCGTACCGCCGCACCAGCCGCTCGCTCTCGTACGGCCCCACCAGCGCCCGTACGGCCAGCTCGTCCGCGTCGGCGGAGCCGGGCGACCGCAGACCGGGCCGGGCGGCGACCAGCGGGGCGAGCCGTGGGTCGGCGCCGAGGCGCTCGTCGACGGCGTAGGGGTCGGCGTCGAGGTCGAAGAGCCGCCGCAGCCGCCCCACCGCGGTGGTCAGATCGCGGGGGTCGGTCAGCTGCAGCCGGGCGTCCAGCCAGCCGCCGGGGTGCGAACCGGAAGCGGACCCGACGGCCCGCGCCCGCTCGTCGACGGCGACGATCCCGGTGCCGTGCGGGAGGCGGAGGGTACGGCGGTACGTCCGCCGGCCGCGCTCCCCGCTCACCTCCTCCACCCCGGCCACCGCCTCGCCCGCGAGGAGGTCGAAGACGGCGGTGGACTGGTAGGGGCCCCGGAAAGCGAGCCGCAGCGGTATGCCGGCCGCGGGGGTGGCCGGCCGCCGGCCCGCCCGTCCCCCGCCCGGCGCCGCCGCCCGCAGCTCGCTCGGCGTGGAGGCGTACACCTCGCGGATGGTGTCGTTGAACTGCCGCACACTGGCGAATCCGGACGCGAACGCGATCTCCGTGATCGGCAGGTCCGTCGTCTGCACCAGGACGCGTGCGGTGTGCGCCCGCTGCGCCCGGGCCAGGGCGACGGGGCCCGCGCCGAGCTCCCCGGTCAGCTGCCGCTGCACCTGCCGTGCGCTGTACCCGAGCCGTGTCGCGAGCCCGGCGACGCCCTCCCGGTCGACGACGCCGTCCCCGATCAGGCGCATCGCCCGGCCCACGACATCGGCCCGGACGTTCCACTCGGCCGACCCCGGCACGGCGTCCGGGCGGCACCGGCGGCAGGCCCGGAAGCCCGAGCCCTGCGCCGCCGCGGCCGTGGTGAAGAAGCGCACGTTACGGCGCTTCGGGGTCACGGCCGGGCAGCTGGGGCGGCAGTAGATACCGGTCGTCTCGACGGCGAAGAAGAACTCGCCGTCGAAACGGGCGTCGCGGCTGCGCACGGCTTCGTAACGGGTGTCGTCGTCCGTCATGTGTCCCAGTCTCCGCCGTCGGCGAGAGTGCCGCTGGCGGAAAACGGACACGACACCCGTACCGGTATGGGGACCGGCATCGGCGCCGGAGCCGGGACCGGGACCGGCGGCTCGGGTACCGGCATCAGAGCCAGCGCCCCCGCTTCGCCTCCATGGCCGCCTTGCCCTCCGCCCCCCTCCGCTTCCAGTCCTTGCGGAGCTCGGCCCTGAGCCGTGCGTCGGTCTTGGCCACGATCCGCTGGTTCTCGCGGACGAGTTTCCGGTAGCTGTCCAGCCGCCGCTCGGCCAGCGCACCGGTTTCGATCGCGGCCAGCACCGCGCACCCCGGCTCGGCCTCGTGCGCGCAGTCGTGGAACCGGCACCGCCCGGCCAGCTCCTCGATCTCCGCGAAGACCTGTCCGACACCGGTTTCGGCGTCCCAGAGCCCGACCCCCCTCAGCCCGGGCGTGTCGATCAGCACGCCCCCGCCCGGGAGGGCGAGCAGGTTGCGGGTGGTCGTCGTGTGCCGCCCCTTGCCGTCGGCGTCCCGGATGGCCTGTACGTCCATCACGTCGGCGCCGACGAGCGCGTTCGCGAGGGTCGACTTGCCGGCGCCGGACTGACCGAGCAGCACGGACGTACCGCCGGAAACGGTTGCGACGAGCGTGTCGAGCCCGTCCCCGTGCAGGGCGCTGACGGGGAGCACGGTGACTCCTGGAGCGGACAGTTCCACGTCCTGGACGAGGTGCGCGCGTGTCACCGGGTCGGACACGAGGTCGGCCTTGGTCAGCACGACGAGCGGCTGGGCGCCCGACTCCCAGGCGAGGGCCAGGAACCGTTCGACGCGGCCGAGGTCGAGCTCGGCGGCGAGGGAGACGGCCACGATGGCGTGGTCGACGTTGGCCGCGAGGATCTGCCCCTCGGACCGCTTGGAGGAGGTGGAGCGGACGAAGGCGGTACGGCGCGGCAGATACGTCCGTACGTAACGGGGGTTGCCGCCGGGTTCGACGGCGACCCAGTCGCCGGTGCACACGACCCGCAGGGGGTCGTGCGGGGTGACGAACGCGGTGTCGGCCCGCAGCACACCATCGGCGGTGACCACGTCGCACTGGCCGCGGTCGACCCGGATCACGCGTCCGGGAAGCAGTCCTTCGGTGTCGTACGGGGCGAACTCGTCCGCCCATGCGTCGTCCCAGCCGTAGGGAGCGAGCGCGGAGAAAACGGGGGAAGCGGAGGAAGCGGAGCTGGAAGTCAAGGGTGACCCTTCACAAGGGCGGCCCCGGCGAAAGGAACGAAAGGAACGAAAGGAAAAGAAAGTCGAGGTCAGCCGGAGACCGCGGGGGTGGGATGGATGAACTCCTGAACCTGGGCAGCGCCCAGCGCAACAACGGCCATCACGGTCCTCACCTCCAGTTCCCGCCAGAGCTCACGCTCGCTCAACGGCTTGCGCGGAGCCTACGGGACGCACATACGGGGATGCCAACCCTTTTCCGTACGGCAGCGGTCTCTCCGTACGGCAGCGGTCAAGGAGTGGTGTCGAGGTGTACGACGACCTTGCTCACCGCCGTCTCGATGGCCGCGGTGATGGACGCGACCAGCGCGGCGGGGTCGATGTTCTGGTCGAACTTCGCGATGGCGGAGGCGAGTTGGGCGATAACCGCGGCCTGGGCCGCCTCGGTCGCCTGGACGGCCCGCAGCCGGGCGTTGGTGTCCTTGATGTAGGACTGGAGGGCCCAGTACTTGTTGGTCTTCGCGTCGGAGGCGTCGGCGGGAGCGGCGATCACCCCGTCCATGGTCAGCACCGCCTTCGCGGAAGCGGTGGCGATCTTGGCGATCTCGTCGGCGGTGAGCGGCATGTCGGTCTCCGTTCCGGCGGCCCACGCGCGCAGCGCGGACTCGCCCAGGTAGCAGATGGATCGGTCGAGCGGTGTCGAGGTGAACTGCCAGAACAGCGGTGAGCGGCCGGACGGGGCGGGCCGCGGGTGCGCCTCGGCCTGTGCGTAGGTCGCGGCACCCTTCCAGGGATAGGCCGGGTACCACAGCGGTACGCCGGCGGGCGCGTGTCCGGCGGCCAGGTCGCTGCCCGAGGTGTAGACGCCGACGCGTTGGCCGGGGAACGCGGCCTGGACCGCGGTGATCCACGCTGTGGCGTAGGCCTTGATCCCGGCGGCGGTGACGCCCGCGTAGTTCGCTCCGTCGGAGCGGCGTTCCAGGTCGAGCCAGTGGACGAAGCCGGGTCGGGCGTGGGGTCTCACGGCCGCCACGTAGTTGGCCGCCTCGGTGCGGGCGTTCTGGTTGGGCCAGCCGAAGTGGTAGGCGCCGGTGACGAGTCCGGCGGCGATGGCGCCGGTGATGTGCTGGGCGAAGCGCGGGTCGTGGGTGTGTTCGCCCTCGCTCGCCTTGACGAAGGCGAAGACGACGCCTTCGTCCTTGCGGGCGGTCCAGTTCTGGGCCGACTGGTAGACGGAGACGTCGACACCACGGCAGGTGTCCATATGGCCTTCCCCCTTTCGGAATTCGGACCGGATGTCGGACCGGATGTCGGATCGGTTGTGGGATGGGTTGCGGGATGGGTTGCGGGATGGGTTGTCGGATCGATTGCGTGTCCGGTTGTCGGACCGTATTTCGGGTCGTCGTGCGGGACCGGGTACCCGCCCCGTCACGCGGAACGATCGTGTCGCTCAGGCGTCACGGCCAGGGGCGACAGCGCCCTCGTACCTCCCCTGGACCGATGCGGGAACATCTCGGCGAAGTCTGCCGAGGGCTCCATGCCCAGTTCGTCACGGAACAACCGCCGGACCATCCAGTACAGGGCCCCGGCGACCACCGAACGGGGCGCACGCCGGTGCAGTCCGAGATAGGCCAACAGCCGCTGCTCGTTCGCCGGAACGGGGATGCTGTGATGTCTTAGCGGTCGAGCGGTCAGTTCGTTCAGGCCCATCCCCGTCCCCATCCCGGTCCCCATCCCCGTCCCCATCCCCATCCCCGTTTCCCTTGAGTGGCGGCCGTTCTCGGCTGCCCGGGCTCAGCCTGCGGAGGCGGGCGGGGATCTGTCATGCGCCGTTCCGCTCATCGGACCGGAAGCGGGCGGGCGCCGCGGACAGGGCGTCACGGGCTCGGGCTCGCAGGCACGTTGGATGCCGTGGACGAGCCGAGGTGGCCTCGCTCAAGGCGGGCACGCTCCGGGTCCTGGTCGCCCAGGACCCGGCGGCGATCGGCAGGGAGGCCGTCGACCAGCTGGCCGCCGCCTTCGAGGGCAAGAGCGTGCAGAAGTCGATCGGCACGAACATGGTCGCCATCACCAAGGCGAACATGGACGACCCGTCCGTCAGCAAGTACTTCTACAAGTCGGGCTGCTGAACAGGCACAAGTCGGGCTGCTGAGCGGGCGGATGCTCGACGACCGGGTGGCTCTGGAGAGTTCACCCGGTCGTGGCGCATCCGCTCGGGCCGGACATCGGCTCGCACCGCGCGCTCGCCCCTCGTCATGGACGACGAGGCCGCTCCTCAACTCTTCGAGCAGGACAGCCCGTTGAGTGTGAAGTCGTACGGCGGTGAGTTCTTGCCCCGCCAGGAGGCGATGAAGCCGAAGGAGAGGCTGCCGCCGGCGGCCACGGTCCCGTTGTAGTCGGCGGCGCTCGCCGTGACGCGGTTGTCCTTCTGGGCGAAGCTCGCGTCCCACATCTGGCCGATCTTCTGGTCCTCCTTGAAGGTCCAGCCGACCTGCCAGCCCCTGAGGGCGGCGTCGGAGGTCACGGTGACGGTGGCCTGGAAGCCGTCGGGCCACTGGTTGACCAGGTCGTAGGAGACCTTGCAGGTGGCCGAGGAGCCGTCGCCGGGACCGCTGGTGGCCGTCGACGAGGAGGTGCCCTGGGGTTCCGGGTCGGGGTTGCCGCCGTCGGCCCGCGTGGTGGAGACCTTCGGGGTCGGGGTCGGGGTCGGGGTCCGGGTCGGGCTCGGCGTCGGGGAGGCCGAACGCGGGGACCCGGTGGCGGCCGGGAGGGAGGGGTTGGGCGCCGCGACCGGACTGCTGTCGGTGGGAGAGTCGCCGTTCGCGGAGGCGTTGTCGTCCGCTCGGCCGAACGGCATCATCGACACCGCCAGCGCGAGCAGCGAGACCAGCACGGCTGCCACGAGCAGACCGTTGCGGACGGCACGGGCGCGCTCCGAGCCGGACTTCGGCTCACCGCTCTCCAGCTCCAACGGGCCGGGGCGGCCGGCACCGAGGCGGACCTCGGCGGCACGCCGGCGGCGCTCCAGGTAGGCGAGTCCGCCCCAGCCGATCACTCCGCCGGCCAGCGCCGCGGGCAGGCCGCCGCCGTGCGGGCGCAGACAGGCGGCGGCCTCGGCGCAGTCCACGCAGAGGGCGAGGTGGCGCGAGAGGTCGGCGGGGATGTCGGCGCCGGGCGAGCGGGTGACCGCGTCGAGGAGACGGGCGTAGCTGCGGCAGCGCGGGTCCATCGGGGTGTCGAGGTGCGCGCGGTGGCAGCGGTCCCGGAACAGGCTGCGTACCTGGGCGAGTTCCTCGCCGAGGAGGGCCGGGTCGAGGCCGAGCTTGCGGGCCACCACGGACGGCGGCAGCGCCTCCACCTCGGCCAGCCACAGCAGCGACGCGTCCGCCTCCTGGAGGTCGCGCAGTCCCCGCAGCGCGAGCGGGCGCTGCAGGGGCGGGCCGACGTAGCGGGTGGCCTTGTCCGAGTGGAGCCACAGGCGCAGGTCGGGGTCGAGGTCGTCGCCCTGTCCGCTCTGCTCCCAGGCCGCCGCGGTGGTGCGTACGGCGGTCAACAGGAGCGGGATCATCGGGAGTCGGGGCGCGCGGCGGTTACCGCCGGCCGAGCCGCCCTCGGCGGCACGGATTTCGCGAATGCCTAGCGCGAACGCCTCCGAGGCCAGCTGTGTGGCCGCGGCGGCGCCGGCGGTGCACAGGTCGGCGTACGAAAGCACCGCGTCCCAGACTTCCGAGAACAGCGCGGCCTCGACGGCGTCCTTCGGGGTCGGCAGGTCGGGCATGGGTCTCCTGCATCCACAAGCGAGGTCAACTCACCATGACGGCAATGGAGTTGGGGGGAACCTCGCGGCAGGGCAGGAGCCTTTCACGTTTTCGACACAACTGACAAGCGGTGTGTTCAGTTGTCTTGCGGAAACCTGTGCACCGGCCGTGAGACACAACTCCGGCCTCACATACGGAAGGAGACCACGTTTTACTCATCGCGCCCAGATGTCACTCATACCTCTGTCGTCTCCACGGCCGTCTCCTCGGCCGTGTCCAGCGCCGGAAGGCTGTCCATGAAGGAGCTCACGGAGAAGACCGCGCGGCCGGGTCCGGGCGGGCCGTAGCCGGGGGGCGAGGAGAGACCGAAGTCCTCCATCGTCTGGCGATAGGCCTGCAGCAGCCGGATGTGGTACTCCAGCGGCGCTCCGTGCGGATTGGCCTTGCCGAGCGGGGTCGTGGGCTCGGGGCACCAGGTGGTGAAGCGGGGCGTGATGCCGTGCGACATGAAGAAGCGCAGGCCCTCGGTGGTGGACGCGATGGCCTCGTCGACGGTGGTGAAACCGAAGGGCTCGGCCATCTCCACGCCGGCCACGAAGTTGGGGATCACATTGCGGGCGCCGAAGATCTCGGCGGAGTCGAGGATGCGCCTGTGCCACTCGTCGCGGCCGACGTAGCGCTCCTTGCCCGGGCAGTACATCTTGAACAGATACTCGTCCCACACCTCGTAGTTGGGGTGGTAGATCTGCACGCCGTAGTCCTTGAACCGCTGTACGTCGTCCCGCGGCAGCGCCTGGGCGACGACCTTGCCGATCCAGCGGCCCGGGAAGCGCTCCTCGATGGCCTTGGCGTAGTGGCCGTAGAAGTCGGCCTCGTCGCGTCCCGCGACCGTCTTGGTGATGGCGCCACCGGTGAGGGTGTAGGCGGTGGAGGTCTTCGCGGTGTCGTAGCGGTCGATGATCTCAAGCGCCTCCAGGACCTCCTCCACGTCCTTCACGCCCGTGTACGGCCGCCCGGCCGCCTTGTGCTGGCGCCAGTTGTGGTTGATGTCGCAGTACTGGCACTCCTCCTTGGCGCCGAAGTACTGGCAGACCCGGAAGACGGTGAGGTAGATCAGGTAGCCCCACTGGATGGTCGGGGCGACCTCCATCACGGACTTCCCGTTGGAGAGCGTGTGCCGGTAGTACTCCGGCATGGGCGGCACACCGACGTCGGCGATGCGCCTGCCGTCCAGGTAGAGGCCGAGCATCCCCTCGTCGTCGGCGGCGACCCGGTACGGCGACGCCGGGTTCACCCGCACCGAGACCACGGTACGGCGCAGGTCGTACGGCCCACCGGTGAGGATGATCTCCTCCGGCGGGCGCCGCAGCGCGGCCTCGCCCAGCTCCGGCAGGGTGCCGTGGTCGAAGGAGAAGATGAAGTACGACTTCGGCTTGACCTCGCCGGACTCGTTGTCACTGAGGGCGGACGGGTCGAAGGCCACGCCGCCTCGCAGCAGGTCCTCCTTGAAAACGGCTTCCCGCGGTACATGCGGGAACCGCTCCATCAGATCCTCGACCAGTGCGGTACGGCTGCCCATCCCGACTCTCCTCCCGGCTCAGGCGTTCGACTCCCCACCGTATGCCTCCGCCCGCGCGTCAGCCGTGCCGGGTCCCCTCTCGGCGCGCGATGTGTCCCGGTACGGGGAGCCCCGCGGGCAGCAGCGGGTCGGGTACGGGGCTGCCCCAGGCCGAGGTCAGCGGGAGGGTGCCCGCCCAGATGCCGAGCGCAGCGTCGGGGCCGTCGCCGTCGTCCGGCGCACCGGTACGGATCTTGACGGAGGCCTCTTCGAGGGAGACGGCGAGGAGGGTGGTGGCGGCGAGTTCCCTGCGGCTGGGCCGACGGGCGTACGACCACTGGCCCGGCGCCGCGTGCTCGGTGAGGAGCCGCAGGCCTGCCAGCCTCTCCTCGGGGTCGGTGACCTTGCGGGCCTCGCCGTGGATCATCGCGCTGCGGTAGTTGACGCCGTGCTCGAAGACGGAGCGGGCGAGCACCAGGCCGTCGACATGGGTGACGGTGACACAGACGGGCGTCCCTCCGGCGAGGCTGCGGCTGGCCACGGACCCGTGGAGATACAGCTGCCGCTCGTCGCGTCCGTAGACGGTCGGCACGACCAGCGGGCGGCCGTCGACCACCACGCCCAGGTGACACACGAACCCGGCGTCCAGGATCGCGTTCAGGTCGGCGCGGTCGAGACTGCCCTGTTCGCGGAGTCTGCGGTGACGGGTGCGGTCGGTTTCGGGAAGCGGTTCCAGTGCCATGGCCGCACGCTACTGATACCGCAATCCAAACGCCAGAGAGTTGCGGATATGCGCGATCAATGCATCGATTTCAACGAAATCCGTGGTTCAGGCGCCGTGTTCCAGCTCCCTCTGATCCACCGGATGAGCCAGTTCCCCCTGCTTGAGCAGACGGGCGGCCTCCTCCGCGACCGTCATGCCGAGGCGGGACAGCTCGTTGCCCTGAGAGCCCGCGAGGTGCGGTGTGACGAAGGCGTTGGGCAGGTCGTAGAGGGGTGAGTCCGCGGGGAGGGGCTCGGGGTCGGTGACATCGAGGATCGCGGTGAGCCGACCGGCGCGCAGTTCGGCGACGAGGGCCTCGTGGTCGACCAGGCTCCCCCGGGCGGTGTTGATCAGGGTCGCTCCGCCGGGCATCAGGGCCAGTTCCCGGCGGCCGATCAGACGGTGGGTCTCCGGGGTCTCGGGCGCGTGGACGGTGACGATGTCCGAGGTGCGCAGCAGCTCGTCCAGCGGCAGCAGCGGTACGCCCAGTTCGGCCGCCCGCCGCTCGGTGACGTACGGGTCGGTGAGACTCACGCGCAGGTCGAAGGGGGCCAGCAGTTCGATCACGCGGCGGCCGATGCGGGAGGCGCCGATCACGCCGACGCGGCGGCCGTGGTTGCCGATGCCGGGGACGACCACCCAGCCGGGGTGGGCGCGTGCGGTGCGCAGCCGTTCCCGGGCGCCGAGGAGGTCCTTCCCGGCGAGCAGGATCATGGCGAGGGTGTACTCGGCGACCGGAATCGCGTTGGCCGCGGCCGCCGAGGAGACCTGGATGCCGCGGCGCCAGACCTCGGGGGTGGTGAAGCCCTTGACCGAGCCGGCCGAGTGCAGGACCGCGCGGAGCCGCGGGGCCGCGTCGAGGGCCGCCGCGTCGAGACGGGGGCAGCCCCAGCCGGTGACGAGGACCTCCGTGCGCGCGAGCGCCTCCCGCACCCGGGGGTCGGTGAAGTCCTCGGCGACCAGGGCCGGATCGATCTCCACGGACTCCCGCAGCCGGGTCAGCACCTCCGGCGGAAAGATCGGGGAGACGTTCTCGGCGGTCATGGCGAACAGCGCCTGGGGACGCTCGGGCAACGGAATGGCCTTCCCGCCGGGCCGACCCCGCCGGGTCGGCGGAAACCGTGTGGCAACCGCTCTCTGAGACGGCTCCACGGTAGGCATCCCCAGATGAGAGGGTCAATGCACGGACAACGCGCGGAGGGACGGCAGGCATGACTGGGACGGTCACCAACTGGGCGGGCAACATCACCTACACCGCCAAGGAGTTGCAGCGCCCGCACTCGCTCGACGCACTGCGGAGCCTTGTGGCCGCGAGCGCGAGGATGCGCTTGCTGGGCAGCGGCCACTCCTTCAACGAGATCGCCGAGCCCGGCGCCCAGGGCACGCTGGTCTCCATCGCCGGGCTGCCACCGGTGATCGACGTGGACACGACGGCCCGTACGGTACGGGTCTCGGGCGGCGTCCGGTACGCGGAGCTGGCGCGTGCGGTGGACGCCCACGGGCTGGCGCTGCCCAACATGGCCTCCCTGCCGCACATCTCGGTCGCCGGTTCGGTGGCGACCGGCACCCACGGCTCGGGCGTGGGCAACGGCTCGCTCGCCTCGGCCGTGCGGGAGGTGGAACTGGTGACCGCCGACGGATCGACGGTCACCGTCGCGCGGGGCGACGCGCGTTTCGACGGTGCCGTGACCTCGCTGGGCGCCCTGGGCGTCGTCGTCGCGCTGACGCTCGACCTGGAGCCGTCCTTCCAGGTCGAGCAGCATCTGTTCACCGAACTGCCGTTGGCCGGGCTGGACTTCGAGACGGTCGCCGCGGCGGCGTACAGCGTGAGTCTGTTCACCGACTGGCGGGAGCCGGGGTTCAGGCAGGTGTGGCTGAAGCGGCGCGGTGACCAGCCCTTGGCCGAGTTC
>Ga0182007_10001355_pt1 | contig 13203 bp, 11 predicted proteins | sample Sormic07211113_1_FD_123023 | JGI IMG/M metagenome (GOLD analysis project Ga0182007, IMG submission 123023) | Rhizosphere microbial communities from Sorghum bicolor, Mead, Nebraska, USA - 072115-113_1 MetaG | ecosystem: Host-associated > Plants > Roots > Rhizosphere | place: USA: Nebraska... | reverse complement strand
GGTCACGATGCAGACGCGCCTGCTGCGGCCCATGCAGCGCGCCACGCGAGGCTCGGCGCCCGAGCCGATCGGCTGGGACGGCGCGCTCGACCTCGCGGTCGAGAAGTTCGCCCAGGTGATCCGCGACCACGGCCCGGATGCCGTGGGCTTCTATGTCTCGGGCCAGTTGCTGACCGAGGACTACTACGTCTTCAACAAGCTCGCCAAGGGCCTGATCGGCACCAACAACATCGACACCAACTCGCGCCTGTGCATGAGCAGCGCGGTGGCCGGCTACAAGCAGACGCTCGGCGCCGACGCGCCGCCGGCCTGCTATGACGACCTCAAGTCCGCCGACTGCCTGTTCATCGTCGGCAGCAACGCGGCCTGGGCGCATCCGATCCTGTTTCGCCGCATCGAGGACGCCAAGGCCGCCAACCCGGCGCTGAAGATCATCGTGGCCGATCCGCGCCGCACCGACACGGCGGAGATCGCCGACCTGTTCCTGCCGATCCAGCCCGGCACCGACGTGATGCTGTTCAACGGCATGCTGCACCTGATGCTCTGGGAAGGCTGGACCGATGCCCGCTACATCGCCGCGCACACCACGGGCTTCGATGCGCTCAAGGCCACCGTGCGCGACTGCACGCCCGACCGCGTGGCGCAGATCTGCGGCATCGCCAAGGACGACCTGCTGCAGGCCGCGCGGCTGTTCGCGACTTCGGCGGCGACCTTGAGCCTCTACTGCCAGGGCCTCAACCAGTCGTCCTCGGGCACCGCCAAGAACGCGGCGCTCATCAACCTGCACCTGGCCACCGCGCAGATCGGCAAGCCCGGGGCCGGTCCGTTCTCGCTGACCGGGCAGCCGAACGCGATGGGCGGCCGCGAAGTCGGCGGCCTGGCCAACCTGCTGTCGGCCCACCGCGATCTCGCCAACCCCGCGCACCGGGCCGAAGTCGCAGCCCTGTGGGGCGTGCCGGAGGTGCCGGCGAAGGCCGGCAAGACCGCGGTCGAGATGTTCCAGGCGGCGGCCGACGGCGAGATCCGGGCCCTCTGGATCGCTTGCACCAACCCGGCGCAGTCGATGCCCGACCAGTCGACGGTGCGCCGTGCGCTCCAGCGCTGCGAGTTCGTGGTGGTGCAGGAGGCCTTCTCGACCACCGCGACCTGCGACTACGCCGACCTCCTGCTGCCGGCCACCACCTGGGGCGAGAAGGAAGGCACGGTCACCAACAGCGAGCGCCGGATCTCGCGCGTGCGCCCGGCGGTGGCGGCGCCGGGGCAGGCGCGCAGCGACTGGGCGATCGGCGTGGACTTCGCGCGCCGGCTCGAAGCGCGCCTCGCGCGCGGCCACCTGCCGGCCACCCTCTTTCCCTACGCCAACGCCGAATCGGTCTGGAACGAGCACCGCGAGAGCACCCGCGGACGCGACCTCGACATCACCGGCATGAGCTACGCGATGCTGGACGCGGCGCCGCAGCAATGGCCGCTGCGCGAGGGCGAAGCGTCCGGCCGTGCACGGCTCTACGAAGATGGCGTGTTCCCGACACCCGATGGCCGGGCCCGCTTCGTCGACACGCCCTACAAGCCGGTGGCCGAGGCCCGCGAGGCGCGCTATCCGTTCTCGCTCAACACCGGCCGGCTGCGCGACCAGTGGCACGGCATGAGCCGCACCGGCACGCTGGGCCGGCTGTTCGGCCACGTGGCCGAGCCGAGCGTGCAGATGCACCCGCAGGACATGGCGCGCCGCCAGCTGGCCGAAGGCGACCTCGTGCACGTGACGTCGCGCCGCGGCTCGATCGTGCTGCCGCTCGCCGCCAGCACGGAAGTCGGCCTGTCCCAGGCCTTCATCGCGATGCACTGGGGCGGCGAGTACCTGAGCGGCAGCTCGAGCACGGGCGAACGGCTGGCTGGCGTCAACGCACTCACCACGCCAAGCTACTGCCCCGACTCGAAGCAGCCGGAACTCAAGCATGCGGCAGTCAAGATCCTCAAGGCCGAGCTGCCCTGGTCGCTGCTCGCTGCCGCCTGGCTGCCCCAGGATGCGGCGCTGAACACCGCCGGCGCACTGCGCGCGCTGATGCAGAGCTTTCCCTTCGCCAGCTGCGTTCCCTTCGGCACCGGCGGCGCGCTCGAAGGCGGCGCGGCCGAGCGCACCGGCATCCTGTTCCGTGCCGCCGGCTACGAGGCTCCGCCCGACGCCGTGCTGGCGCAGATCGAGGACCTGCTGGCGCTCGGCGGCGCCGACACGCTGCGCTACGCCGATGCCCGGCGCGGCCAGCGGCGCGCCGTGCGGCTGGCACGCGACGGCGCCGACGCCCGGCTCGAAGGCTTCCTGCTCGGCGGCGACACCCGCGCCGAAGCCTGGATCAAGGCCCTGCTGCAGGACCGCCTGCCGGCCCAGGCCTACGGCCGCCAGCTGCTGCGCCCCGGCGCCACGGCACCGGCCGGCGTGGCCGCGCGCGGCAAGGTCGTGTGCAGCTGCTTCGGCGTCACGCAGACCGCGATCGAGGCGCAGCTGGCGAGCGGCCCGGGCGACGAGACCGAAGGCCTGGCCGCGCTGCAGGGCGCGCTCAAGTGCGGCACCAACTGCGGCTCCTGCCTGCCCGAACTCAAGCGCATGGTGCGGGCCGGCGTCGCGGGGCATAAGCCCACTGCCCAACCGGCATAAGGCATGCGGGACAATCCGGCACCCATGGGAATCAGTCACTACATCAAGGAAATCGGCCGCGGCGCCCGCGGCGCGAAGCCGCTCGCCCGCGAGCAGGCCGCGGACCTGTTCGGCCAGGTGCTGGACGGCAGCATCACCGACCTCGAGATGGGCGCCTTCTGCCTGGCGATGCGGATCAAGGGCGAGACGCCCGAGGAGCTGGCCGGCTTCCTCGATGCCACCCATGCCCGGCTGGCGCGCTTCCCGGCCGGCGAGCGGCCGCTGGTCGTGCTGCCGAGCTACAACGGCGCCCGCCGGCTGCCGGTGCTGACGCCGCTGCTGGCGCTGCTGCTGGCGCGCGAGGGGCTGCCGGTGCTGGTGCACGGCGCGGCCACCGAATCGACCCGGGTGCTGGCGTCCAGCGTGCTGGCCGCGCTCGACGTGCCGGCGCTGGCGGCGATCCGCCCGATCGCCGGCGGCGAGGCGGTGTTCGCGCCGACCGCGCTGCTGAGCCCCGGGCTCAAGCGCCTGCTCGACGTGCGCCGCGTGGTCGGCCTGCGCAACCCGGGCCACAGCGTGGTCAAGCTGATGCAGCCCGCCCTCGGCGACTGCGTGGTGATCGGCAGCTACACCCATCCCGAATACGCGCGCTCGATGGCCGCCACCTTCGAGCTCACCGGCATGACCGCGCTGCTGTCGCGCGGCCTCGAGGGCGAAAGCGCAGCCGACCCGCGCCGCACCGCACAGGTCGACGGCTTCGTGCGCGGGCAGCGCATCGCGCTGCAGGCGCAGCAGCCCGGCACCCAGGCCGAGGTGCCCGGCCTGCCGAGCGAGATCGACGTCGAGACCACGGCCACCTACACCCGGCGCGTGCTGGCTGGCGAGCTGCCGGTGCCCGACGCGCTGGCGCAGCAGGTGGCGCACATCCTTCAACTGGCGCAGCGCGCGCAAGAGACACGCGCAGCCCACACCGCGGAGATCCCATGAGCCATCTTTCCCTCCAAGGCAGCTGCACCCTGGTGGGCGCCGGTCCCGGCGACCCCGAGCTGCTGACCCTCAAGGCGGTCAAGGCGATCCAGGCCGCGACCGTGCTGCTGGTCGACGACCTGGTCAACGACGAGATCCTGGCCTATGCCCGGCCCGGCGCCCGGATCGTCCACGTCGGCAAGCGCGGCGGCTGCCGCAGCACGCCGCAAGCCTTCATCGAGCGGCTGATGATCACCGCGGTGCAGGAAGGCGAGACCGTGGTCCGCCTGAAAGGCGGCGATCCCTTCATCTTCGGCCGCGGCGGCGAGGAGGTCGAGCACCTGCGCGAGCACGGCATCGAGGTCCGGGTCGTCAACGGCATCACGGCCGGCCTGGCCGCGGTCACGGCGCTGGGCGTGCCCCTGACCCACCGCGACCATGCACAGGGCGTGGTGTTCGTCACCGGCCATGCCAAGACCGGCCACGCCGCCGGCGAACACCCGACCGACTGGCGCCAGCTGGCGGCCACCGCCCGCGACGCCCGCCTGACGCTGGTGATCTACATGGGCGTCGCCGGCGTCGCCCACATCCAGGACGAGCTGCTGCACGGGCTGCCCGGCGACACCCCGGTCGCCGTCATCCAGCACGCCAGCCTGCCGCAGCAGCGCCACATCGCGACCACCCTGGCGCGGCTGCGCGTCGACATCGCGGGCGCGGCCATGGCCAGCCCGTCGGTGATCGTGGTCGGCGACGTGCTGCGCGGCCTGGCGGCGGCCGGCGTCCCGTCGGCCCGCTTCGGCACCTGAGGCCGGCCCGTTGGACAGCTTCGACGTCGTCGTCATCGGCGCAGGCGCCGCCGGCCTCTTCTGCGCCGGCGTGGCGGGCCAGCGCGGCCTGAAGGTGCTGCTGCTCGACCATGGCGAGCGCATCGCCGAGAAGATCCGCATCTCGGGCGGCGGCCGCGCCAACTTCACCAACCGCGACCTCGACGTCCGCGCACCCCAACGCCACTTCATCGGCGACAACCCGAACTTCTGCCGCTCCGCGCTGTCGCGCTACACGCCGCAGCAGTTCATCGCGCTGGTCCAGCGCCACGGCATCGCCTTCCACGAGAAGCACAAGGGCCAGCTGTTCTGCGACGGTCCGTCGCAGCAGATCATCGACATGCTGCTGGCCGAATGCGCAGCCGGCGGCGTGACCCACTGGCAGCCCTGCAGCGTCGGCGCCGTCTCGTGGTCGGACGACGGCGGCTATGCGATCCAGACCGGCCGCGGCGCCGTGCGCACGCCCCGCCTGGTGGTCGCGACCGGGGGCCTCTCGATCCCGCAGATCGGCGCCAGCGACTTCGGCTACCGGATCGCCACCCAGTTCGGCCTGCGCGTCATCACGCCGCGGCCGGCGCTGGTGCCGCTGACCTTCGGCGGCGAGGCCTGGGAACCCTATGCGGGGCTGGCCGGGCTGGCGCTGCCGGTGCAGATCGAGACCGGCAGCAAGAAGGAGCGCATGGCGTTCCATGAAGACCTGCTGTTCACCCACCGCGGCCTGTCGGGTCCTGCGGTGCTGCAGATCTCGAGCTACTGGAAGCCCGGCGCGCCCCTGACCCTCGACTTCGCGCCCGGCACCGACGTCGCGGCGGCGCTGTCCGAGGCCAAGCAGCGCTCCCGCAAGCGGATCGGCAACGAGCTGGCGGCCTGGGTGCCGTCCCGGCTGGCCGACGCCTGGGTCGGCCAGGACGCCGCCCTGCAGCGCCCGATCAACGAGGCCGCCGACCGGGCGCTGGCGGCGCTGGCCGAGCGCATCGCGCGCTGGCAGATCACGCCCAGCGGCACCGAGGGCTACAAGAAGGCCGAGGTCACGGCCGGCGGCGTCGACACCCGCGACCTGTCCTCCCAGACCCTGGAATCGAAGCAGCCGGGACTCTATTTCATCGGCGAGGTGGTCGATGTCACGGGCTGGCTCGGCGGCTACAACTTCCAGTGGGCCTGGGCCAGTGCGCACGCCTGCGCCCAGGCGCTGGTGGCACAACCCAAAGCTGACGCTATAATGTCGGGCTAACTTCGGCCTCCCCTCAACGGCCCACCCCATTTTTCAGTTGAGGAACCCCGGCCCGGGGCCTCGATCTCCCCAGGCCAAATGAACCAACCGATTCCTAAATGACCACCATCCGCGTAAAAGAAAACGAGCCCTTCGACGTCGCACTGCGCCGCTTCAAGCGCACCATCGAAAAGCTCGGCCTGCTGACCGACCTGCGTGCCCGCGAGTTCTACGAAAAGCCGACCGCCGAGCGCAAGCGCAAGAAGGCCGCGGCCGTCAAGCGCCACTACAAGCGCGTGCGCAGCATGCAGCTCCCCAAGAAGCTGTACTAAGCACCCGCAGCGTTGGCCACAGGCCACCGCCCGGTTCAATCCGGATCGAGCCGCGCCAGGGACACCCTGCCGCGGCTTTTGTTTGTCGCTCCATCAAAGAAAGCCAGCCATGAGCCTCAAGAACCAGATCACCGAAGACATGAAGACCGCGATGCGCGCCAAGGACGCCGAGCGCCTGGGCACCATCCGCCTGCTGCTCGCCGCCCTCAAGCAGAAGGAAGTCGACGAGCGCATCGAACTCGATGACGCGATGGTGGTCGCGATCGTCGACAAGCTGGTCAAGCAGCGCAAGGACTCGGTCGCCGCCTTCACCCAGGGCGGCCGCACCGACCTGGCCGACAAGGAAGCGGCCGAGATCAAGGTGCTCGAGGTCTACCTGCCGCAGCGCATGAGCGCCGACGAGGTGGCGGTCGAGGTCCGGGCGATCGTCGCCGAACTCGGCGCCAAGGGCCCGGGCGACATGGGCAAGGTGATGGGCGCGGTCAAGGCCAGGCTGGCCGGCAAGGCCGACATGGGCCAGGTCAGCGCCGCCGTCAAGGCGGCACTGGCCAGCGCCTGAGCATGAAGTCGCGCCCGGTCCTCAAGGCCTGCGCCTGCCTGGTCGACGCCCAGGGCCGGCTGCTGGTGTTCCACCATCCCGAGGACCGCGGCATGCAGCTGCCCAAGGGCACGATCGAGCCCGGCGAAGCGCCCGAGGACGCGGTGCGGCGCGAACTGCTGGAAGAGTCGGGGGTCGACTACACGGGGCCGCTGGAGCCGCTGGGCACCATCGACCGCTACTGCGAGGCCGGCGTCGAAGGCAACAAGCACCGCCATCCGCAGCTGTGGCACCTGTTCCTGATGCGCATCGAACACCCGTTGCCCGAAACCTTCGACCATGTCGCAATGGGAAGCCCGGAAGAAGACGGGTTGGTGTTCAGCTTCAGCTGGCTGACGCCGGACGCGCCGCTGGAGGACTTTGCCGCGCCCTACGTCCGGGTGATCGAAAAAGTCCGCGCCGCGCTCGCCGCCTGAGCGCCGGCCCGGGGCGCCGTTCTACCAGTTGGCTTCGCGCTCCGGGGTGGCCGAGATGTGGTGGATCGACAGGTCGGCGCCGTCGTACTCCTCCTCCTGCGACAGCCGCAGCCCCAGCGTGGCCTGCAGCACGCCGTAGACCGCTGCGCCGGCGACCAGCGCCCAGGCGACCCCGATCGCTACCCCGACCAGCTGGGCCCAGAGGTTCACCCCGCCGATGCCGCCGAGCGCCCGGCTGCCGAAGATCCCGGCCGCGATGCCGCCCCAGGTTCCGCAGAGGCCGTGCAGCGGCCAGACGCCGAGCACGTCGTCGATCTTCCACTTGTTCTGCGTCAGGGTGAACATCTTCACGAAGATCGCGCCGGCCACGCCTCCCACCACCAGCGCGCCGATCGGGTGCATCAGGTCGGAGCCGGCGCAGACCGCCACCAGGCCCGCCAGCGGCCCGTTGTAGACGAAGCCGGGGTCGTTCCTGCCCAACGCCAGCGCCACCAGCGTGCCGCCGACCATCGCCATCAGCGAATTGACCGCCACCAGGCCCGAGATCTTGTCGATCGTCTGGGCGCTCATCACGTTGAAGCCGAACCAGCCCACGCACAGGACCCAGGCGCCGAGGGCCAGGAACGGGATGTTCGAGGGCGGGTGCGCGCTCAGCGAGCCGTCGCCCCGGTAGCGGTTGCGGCGCGCCCCCAGCAGCAGCACCGCCGGCAGCGCCAGCCAGCCGCCCATCGCATGGACCACCACCGAGCCGGCGAAGTCGTGGAACTCGTTGCCCGTGACCCGGGCCAGCCAGTCCTGGATGCCGAAGGCCCGGTTCCAGGCGATGCCCTCGTAGAGCGGATACACCAGGCCCACGATGACGGCCGTGGCGATCAGCTGCGGCCAGAACTTCGCGCGCTCCGCGATGCCGCCCGAGATGATGGCCGGGATCGCCGCGGCGAAGGTGAGCAGGAAGAAGAAGCGCACCAGCTCGAAGCCGCTGCCGGCCGCCAGTTGCTCGGCGCCGACAAAGAAGTGCGTGCCGTAGGCGACGCCGAAGCCGACGAGGAAATAGACGATGGTCGAGACCGAGAAGTCGACCAGGATCTTGACCAGCGCATTGACCTGGTTCTTCTTGCGCACGGTGCCGAGTTCGAGAAAGGCAAAACCCGCATGCATCGACAACACCATGATGGCGCCAAGGAGAAGAAAGAGCGCGTTCGTGCCCCGAGTGAGTGCATCCATTGGAGATTGGCTTTGATATTTGCTTGGAGATGGTGCGTCGACGCCGGATGGCCCGGCTGACGCACCGATCGAAAGCAAAAATGGTGCCAAATCCGCCTCACTGCGGTGCCTTCTTGTCCAAATCGCTGCATCCCGCACCGACATGGAAAGCGCGCTGGCTCAAAGGCCGGCGCAGCCAGGCCCGTTGGTGAAACACCGCGGAACTGGCTTTGCCAGGCCGCAGGTGTTGCCCCCGGTGGGGGGCTGAGGAGCCGCGGCTCCAAGCCTGCCTGCGCAGGCTTGGACGGCTCCGAAGGGCCGCTGCCTCTGGCAGCGACTCGAGCGCCCGGACACGAAGTGCCGGGCAACCTGGGGGCGAGCCGGTTACGCCCCCGCGACCTTCATGCGATTGACCAGCAGAGAACCCGTCGTCTTCGCCCCGTAGTTGTACGCATCCGCGCCCACCGCCTCGATGCCCATCAGCATGTCCTTGAGGTTGCCGGCGATCGTGATCTCCTGCACCGGGAACGCGATCCGGCCCTTCTCGACCCAGAAGCCGCTGGCGCCGCGCGAATAGTCGCCCGTCACGTAGTTGACGCCCTGCCCCATCAACTCGATCACCAGCAGGCCGGTGCCCAGCTTTTCGAGCATGGCATCGAGGTCGTCGCCCTTCTTCGTCAGGCGGGAGGTCAGCGTGAGGTTGTGCGAGCCGCCGGCATTGCCGGTGGTCTTCATGCCCAGCTTGCGCGCCGAGTAGGTACTGAGGAAATAGCCCTCGAGCCGTCCGGCGTCGACCACCTTGCGCTTGCGCGTCACGACGCCCTCGTCGTCGAAGGGCGAGCTGCCCTTGCCGCGCAGCAGATGCGGGTCTTCGACCACGTCGATGTGCTTGGGCAGCACCTTCTTGCCGAGCGAATCGAGCAGGAAGGTGCTTTTGCGATACAGCGCACCGCCGCTGGTGGCCTGCACCAGCCCGCCCAGCAGTCCGGCCGCCAGCGGCGACTCGAACAGCACCGGGCATTCGGTGGTCTTGATCTTGCGCGACTTGAGGCGGCTCAGGGCCCGCTCGGCGGCATAGCGGCCCACGGCCACCGGGCTCGCCAGCTCGTCGGCCGAGCGCATCGAGCTGTACCAGGCGTCGCGCTGCATGTCGTCGCCCTTGCCGGCGATCGGCGCCACCGAGATCGAATGGCGCGAGCTGGCATAGCCGCCGCGGAAGCCGCGGGTGTGGGCGCTGAAGAAATGGCTTTGCTGCGCCGAGACCCCGGCACCTTCGCTGTTGGTGATGCGCTTGTCGGTCGACAGGGCCGCGGCCTCGCACTCCAGCGCCAGCTGGGCGGCCTGTTCGCTCGTGACGTCCCAGGGGTGGAACAGGTCGAGGTCCGGCTGCTCCTTGGCGATATCAGCCTCGTCGGGCAGGCCGCTGACCGGGTCCTCGGCCGTGAAGCGGGCGATGTCGTAGGCCGCCTGCACGGTCTGGGCGATCGCCGCCTCGGAGAAGTCGGAGGTGCTGGCATTGCCGCGGCGGTGGCCCACGTAGACCGTGACGCCGAGCGACTTGTCGCGGTTGCGCTCGACGTTCTCGAGCTCGCCCTTGCGCACCGAGACGCTCAGGCCGCAGCCCTCGGACGCCTCCGCGCCGGCATCGGTCGCTCCGAGCTTCTTGGCATGGGCCAAGGCCGAATCGACCAGGTTTTCGAAGAAAGGACGGCTGTAGGCGAAGCCGGAGTCGGCGCGCGAGGAAGATGTGGTCATGTGTTGGCTATGATACTTGCGCCCCCTGTTCCCGATGGTGCGGCCAACGATTGCATCTATGTCCCGCAAACCCAAAAAAGGCTACTTCGTCCGTGGCGAGTTCGTGGCCGAAGGCAGCGAACTCGATCTGGAGCTCAAGCGCGAGCTCAAGGGCACCGACGCCGCCAGCAAGACCGACCTCAAACGCGAGAGCGCCGAACTGCAGGCGCTGGGCGAAGCCCTGCTCGGCCTGCGCGCCGGCCTGTTCGACACGCTCGACCTGGGCGACAAGCTCAAGGACGCCATTGCCGACGCCAAGCGCATCACCAACTTCGAGGGCAAGCGGCGCCAGATGCAGTTCATCGGCAAGCTGATGCGCGGCCTCGACGCCGAGGTGCTCGACGCGGTCCGCGCCGCCCTGGCCGAGCAGGACCGCCTGCCGGCCGAAGAAACCGCGGCGCTGCACGAAGCCGAGCGCTGGCGCGACCGGCTGATCGCCGACGACGACGCCCTCGGCGGCTGGATCGAGACCCACCCGGCCACCGATGCCCAGCAACTGCGCGCCCTGGTGCGCCAGGCCCGCAAGGACATCAAGGCCGGCCCGGCGGGCGAGGCGCCGCGGCAGGGCAAGGCCTACCGCGAGGTGTTCCAGATCGTGCGCGCCCAGCTGCGCGTGCATGGCACGGCCGACCTCGCCGACGAGGCGGCCGAGCAGGCGCGCGAGGACGACGCATGACGGCGTTCGATCCGGTCCGCATCGGCATCGTCTCGGTCAGCGACCGCGCTTCCAGCGGCGTCTACGAAGACAAGGGTCTGCCGGCTCTCAAGGACTGGCTGCAGCGCGCCCTGCGCAATCCGATCAGCTTCGAATCGCGGCTGATCCCCGACGAGCAGGCCGGCATCAGCACGGCACTGATCGCGCTGGTCGACGCCGGCTGCTCGCTGGTGCTGACCACCGGCGGCACCGGCCCGGCCCTGCGCGACGTCACGCCGGAAGCCACGCTGGCCGTGGCCCACAAGGAAATGCCGGGCTTTGGCGAGCAGATGCGGCAAGTCAGCCTGCACTTCGTGCCGACCGCGATCCTGTCGCGCCAGGTCGCGGTGATCCGCGAGCGCAGCCTGATCATCAACCTGCCGGGCCAGCCGAAGGCAATCGCCGAGACGCTCGAAGGACTGCGCAACGCCGACGGCACGCAGGCGGTGCCGGGCATCTTCGCGGCGGTGCCCTACTGCATCGACCTGATCGGCGGGCCGTACCTGGAGACCGACGACGCGGTCTGCAAGGCGTTTCGGCCGAAGTCGGCGATCCGGTCTGTCTAGTCTGTCGAGGACAGAGCAAAGACTCCTTCTCAGTTCTCGTTCTGTCCCGCAAGGTCTGAGCAGGTCGACGACAGGATTAATACTGCTGCGCAGGTTCTTGATCCAGTCCCATAACGGTGTTGGCGCAAGCCGATGACTAAAAGACGGGGAAGAGGGAGCGCATGATTACAACAACGACGGGCAGCGCGCTGCTGCCGCGCATCGAGGGGGGCATCCAGGTGCTGCGCGGGCTGAAGGTGATGATCGACGCTGATCTGGCCGAGCTCTACGGCGTGCCGACCAAGGCGCTGAACCAAGCCGTCAAGCGCAATGCAGCACGCTTTCCGCCGGACTCCTTGTTCCAGCTCGACGCCGCCGAGAAGGCCGAGGTGGTCACAACCTGTGACCACCTCTCGAAGCTGAAGTTCTCGAGGACGCTGCCATTCGCGTTCACGGAGTTCGGCGCGGTGGCCCTGGCCAACGTGCTGGCCTCGGCACAGGCTGTAGAGATGGGCATCTACGTGGTGCGCGCTTTCGTGCGGCTGCGGCAAGCGGCGAGCTTGCATGAGGATTTGGCCAGGCGACTGGCCGAGATCGAGGAGAAGACAGAGCGGCTGGAGCTATCGCACGACATGTTCAGCCGCAACACGCGCAATCAACTGCGCCAATTGTTCGAGGCCATGCGTGCTCTGACGGTGCCTCCCGAGCCGCCCAAACGGCCTTTCGGGTTCATGCCGCCCGAAGAGAAGAAGACACCGAAGGCGCGCAGCAAGAAATAGTCGATCGAATCGAGCTGCATCGACAAGAAAGCCACCCGGACTCCCCGCCAGCACCAAGTTCCGGACAGCGCAAAAAACTGCTGCGCAGTTTCTTGGTCTGTCCCGCAAGGTCTCAGGAGAGCGTATACGCCGTCTTCACCACAGTGAAGAACTCCTGCGCATACCTGCCCTGCTCGCGCGGCCCGTAGCTCGACCCCTTGCGCCCGCCGAAGGGCACGTGGTAGTCCACCCCTGCCGTCGGCAAGTTGACCATCACCATGCCCGCCTGGCTGTGGCGCTTGAAGTGCGTCGCGTGCTTCAGCGAGGTGGTCGCGATGCCGGCCGACAGGCCGAACTCGGTGTCGTTGGCCGTGGCCAGCGCCTCCTCGTAGTTCTTCACCCGGATCACGCTCGCCACCGGCCCGAAGATCTCTTCCTTGTTGATGCGCATCGACGCCGCCGACTCGCTGAACAGCGCCGGCGACATGTAGTAGCCGTCGGTGTCGAGCTTCAACCGCTCGCCGCCCGCGGCCAGCGTGGCGCCCTCGCCCTTGCCGATCGCGATGTACTCCAGGTCCTGCTCGAGCTGCGACTTCGAGGACACCGGACCGATGTCGGTGCCCTGCGCCAGCGCATCGCCGACCTTGATCTTCGCCATCCGCGCCTTCATCGCCTCGATGAACTTCGGATAGATGCCTTCGGTCACGATCAGCCGGCTCGACGCGGTGCAGCGCTGGCCGGTCGAATAGAAGGCGCTCTGCACGCTGAGCTCCACCGCCTGGTTCAGGTCGGCATCGTCCAGCACCACCTGCGGGTTCTTGCCGCCCATCTCGAGCTGCACCTTCTTGTGGTTGGTCGCGCACTGCACCGCGATGTTGCGGCCCACGCCGACCGAGCCGGTGAAGCTGATCGCGTGGATGCCCGGGTGGTTGACCAGCGCATCGCCGATCACACTGCCGCGGCCCATCACCAGGTTGAACACGCCCGGCGCAATGCCCGAGCGGCTGATGATCTCGGCCAGCGCCCAGGCGCAGCCCGGCACCAGGTCGGCTGGCTTCATGACCACGCAGTTGCCGAAGGCCAGCGCCGGGGCGATCTTCCAGGCCGGGATGGCGATCGGGAAGTTCCACGGCGTGATCAGGCCGACCACGCCCACCGGCTCGCGCGTGATCTCGATGCCGATGCCGGGCCGCACCGACGGCAGCACCTCGCCCGACAGGCGCAGGCATTCGCC
>Ga0182007_10001354_pt1 | contig 13219 bp, 9 predicted proteins | sample Sormic07211113_1_FD_123023 | JGI IMG/M metagenome (GOLD analysis project Ga0182007, IMG submission 123023) | Rhizosphere microbial communities from Sorghum bicolor, Mead, Nebraska, USA - 072115-113_1 MetaG | ecosystem: Host-associated > Plants > Roots > Rhizosphere | place: USA: Nebraska... | reverse complement strand
GCTGATGAAAGTGGTCGCGCTCGCCGGCCACATCCTGATCTCGATCCTGATCCTGCAATGCGCGAAGCCGGTCGGCGAACTGATCCGCCAGCGCTTCGCCGCGCGCGAATCGCTGCGGATGTTCGGCAATGCGCTCGCGGATGCGTGGGCGTGGCTCGCGGTATTCGTCGTGATGGCGCTGTGGTTCATCTGGGCGCTCGACGTGCGGAACGGCTATCAAACGCTGCTGCATCTGGGCGGCCTGTCGCTGGCCGTGCTGGTGGGCGCGCGGGTCGTGTCGATCGTGATCTTCGGCGGGCTGGCCCGCTTCTTCGACGCGCAGGACGACGCGGAGAAGTCGCTCGTGCATCGGCACGCGTATCGCTACTACCCGCTGATGCGGCGCATCGTCTCGTGGATCGTCGGCGTGGCCACCGTGCTGGCGCTGTTGCAGGTGTGGGGCGTGGACGTCGGCGATCTGTTCCGCAACGGCACCGTGGGGCATCGGCTCGCCTCGGCGCTCGCCACGATCGGCGTGGCCGCCGTGATCGCGCTGCTGGTGTGGGAAAGCGTCAACGTGTCGGTGGAACGGCGGCTGGACCGCTGGACCACCAGCGGCGACCTGGTGCGCGCCGCGCGCCTGCGCACCTTGCTGCCGATGCTGCGCAGCGCGCTGTTCTGCGCGATCGCGCTGGTGGTCGTGCTCACCGGCCTGAGCCAACTCGGCGTGAACATCGGGCCGCTGCTGGCGGGCGCGAGCATCTTCGGCGTGGCGCTCGGTTTCGGCTCGCAAAAACTCGTGCAGGATTTCATCACCGGCATTTTCCTGTTGATGGAAAACGCGATGCAGGTCGGCGACTGGGTCACGCTCGCGGGCGTGTCGGGCACCGTCGAATATCTGTCGATCCGCACGGTGCGACTGCGCGGCGGCGACGGTTCGCTGTACACGGTGCCGTTCAGCTCGGTATCGACGGTCAACAACACCAACCGCGGGCTCGGCAATGCCGCGGTGAAGGTGAACATCGTGTTCGGCCAGGACGTCGATCTGGCGATCGACACGCTCAAGGAAATCGGCGCCGCGTTACGCGAGGACGAAAAATTCAAGGACGGCATTCTGTCGGACTTCAGCTTCTGGGGCGTGGATGCCGTGGACGGCTCGGCGGTGACGCTGGCGGGCCAGATGCAATGCCGCGACAGTGCGCGCTGGGGCGTGCAGCGCGAGTTCAACCGGCGCATCGTCGACCAGTTCAGCGCGCGCGGCATCGTGATCGCGAATCCGCAACGCAATTTGCTGACGTGGGACGCGCGGAGCGCGCCGGCGAAAATCGAGCCGAAGGATGCGACGGACGACGAGCCATCGAGCAACACACCGAACAAAACGCCGGCTGCCGGCGCTTCGGTGAAAGCGGCCGCCGGGAAGACCGACGCGCCGGTGGAGGATCAATTGCCGGTGGACCCCAAGCCGGCCGGCGGGCCGGGGACGCCGGGCAATCCGGGGCCGACGTCGCCGCATGAATGACGCGAAGAAGCGCACGAATCGAAACCCGAGGGGTTCGCAGCGCAAGGTTTCGCGGGCGCGGCGACGGCCAAAAACGCTACCCCATCCCCCACCACCGCGGCAACAACCTGCGCACCTCGGCCCGCCGATACCGGTCATCGATCAGATGCACGACGCCGCGATCCTGCTCCGTGCGAATCACCCGCCCTGCCGCCTGCACCACCTTCTGCAAGCCCGGATACAGATACATGTAGTCGTAACCGTTGCCGAACCTCGCTTCCATCGTGCGCCGCATCTGCTCGTTGACCTCGTTGATCTGCGGCAAGCCGAGCGTCGCGATAAACGCGCCGATCAACTGCTGGCCGACCAGATCGACGCCTTCTGAAAACGCGCCGCCGAGTACCGCAAAGCCGACGCCTTGTTGCATCGTGCGAAAACGTGCGAGAAACGCGTCGCGCGCCGCTTCGTCCATGCCCGGTTCCTGCGCCCACACCGGCAACTGCGGATGCCGCTCGCGCATCATCGCGACCACCTGTTGCAGATACTCGAAGCTGCTGAGAAAGCCGAGATAATTGCCCGGCTGCGCCGCGTACTGCCGTGCGATCAACTCGACGATCGGCACGAGCGAACGCTCGCGGTCGCGCCAGCGCGTCGACACGTTGGCGGCCACGCGCACCTGCAACTGCTCGGCGCGAAACGGCCCGTCCACTTCGAGCCATTGCGTCTGCTCCGGCAGCCCCAGCGTGTCGCGATAGAAATGATGCGGACTGAACGTGCCGGAAAACATCACCGTGGTACGGGCGGCGGCATAACGCGGCGCGAGAAACGGCGCGGGGATCACGTTGCGCACGCATAGCGTGGCGCTGATCTTGTCGCGTGGAGCGTGGCGATCCGTGGCGAGCGTGATGTCGAAAATCGAATGCGCGCCGAATTGCTCGGCCAGCGCGACGAAATGCATCGCGTCGAAGAAAAAACGCAGCGACGCGTCGTCGATGGAAAGCGGCGCTTCGGCGAGTTGATCGGCGACCGCGCCGATCAGATTCTGCGCGGCCGACAGCAGTTTGCCGGGCACCTCGGCATAGACCTGGTACGTGTCGGTTTGCGCGCGCCTGAGCGCGTTCCACTCGCGTTGCAATCGTTCGAGCGGCTTGCGCAACACGGCCGGCGCGGTCTTGCGCGCGAGCCGGAACGCCGCCTGATCGAGCGACGCGCTATACATTCGCCGGGCGCGCTCGAGCAGATTGTGCGCCTCGTCGACGAGCACGCCGACGCGCCACTGGTTGATCTGCGTGAGCGCGTACAGCATTGCGCTGCCGTCGTAGTAGTAGTTGTAATCGCCGACCACCACGTCGGCCCAGCGCGCCAGTTCCTGCGCCAGATAGTACGGGCAGACGTCGTGAGCGAGCGCCGCTTCGCGCACCGCCGCGCGGTCGAGCCGCGGCCCTGCCAGCGCCGTGCCGCGCGCCGCATCGAGCCGGTCGTAGAAGCCGCGCGCAAGCGGACACGAGTCGCCGTTGCAAGCCTTGTCGGGATGCTCGCAGGCTTTGTCCCGCGCGACGAGTTCGAGCGTTCGCAGCGGCAAGCGCTCGGCGCCTCGATGCAAGGTTTCGATTGCATCCAGCGCCAGCGCGCGGCCCGGCGTCTTCGCGGTCAGGAAAAAGACGCGGTCGATCTGCTCCGACGCACACGCCTTGAGCAACGGAAAAATCGTCGCGAGCGTCTTGCCGATGCCGGTGGGCGCCTGCGCCATCAGCGGCTTGCCGTCGCGCGCGCAGCGATACACCGACACCGCCAGTTCACGCTGCCCGCTGCGAAACCGCGCATGCGGAAATTGCAATGCGCCGAGCGCGGCGTTGCGCGCCGCGCGATGCGCCTCTTCCTGCACGGCCCAATCGAGAAACCGCTCGCACTGTTCGACGAAGAAAACCTCGAGTTCACGCGCGGTATGCGTTTGCGTCAGCAGCGTTTCCTTCTGAGTGCCTATATCGAAGTACACCAACGCCACCGTCAATTCGCCGAGCCCGCGCGTGCGGCACAGCAAATGACCATAGACGAGCGCTTGCGCCCAATGCAGCGTGCGGTGGTTGGCGGGCATCCGTTCGAGCGCGCCGCGATGGGTCTTGACCTCTTCCAGGCGGTTCGCCGCCGGGTCGTAGCCGTCGGCGCGGCCGCGCACGGTCAGGCCGCGATGCGTGCCCGTCAGCGTGATCTCGCTTTCATAGCCGCTCGCGCGCCGCCCGGCGACCGTCACGTGGCCCGCCATGCCTTCGAGAGACGTGGGCGCGGGCGTAAAGCGCAGATCGAGATCGCCGCGCCTCGCGGTGAATTCGCACATCGCCCGCACGGCGACCACGTAAGTCATGCGGCAGCCTCCGTGCCGGGCGTTGCTTCGGTTGCATTCTGCGCGACGGCTTCATCGGCCCAACGCACGTCGAGCACGCGCACCGGCATGCCGTGCTGCGCGCAGTACGCGAGCCAGCGAATCTGGTTGTCCTGCAAGCGGTCGCCGGGTCCCTTCACCTCGATCAGTTCATAGCCGCGCTCGGCGGGCCAGAAACGGATCAGGTCCGGCAAACCGGAACGATTACCGCGGATATCGCGCAACAGCCGCTCGAACCATAGCTTCAGATGCGCGGCCGGCAGACAGTCGAGCGCCAACGCGACGAGCTCCGGCGTGAGCAGCCCCCAGAACACGAACGGTGACTGCACGCCCGCCTTGCCATGCAGATGCCGCAGAATCGTTTCGCGATACGCACCGCTCTCCAGTTGCGCGAGACACGCGGCGAACCGGTCCGCGCGACGCGCATGAAAATCCGGCGCATGCAGATCGGCCGGACCGCGCTGGAACGGATGAAAAAACGCGCCAGGCAACGCCGCGAACACCGGCTCCCAGCACAACAGGCCGAACAGCGAGTTGATCAGCGCGTTCTCGACGTAATGCACCGGCGCGGCGTCGGAAGTCAGATGATCGCGTGCGACGTATTCGACCGCTTGCGCGGCCGCGGGCCTCGGTAGTACGAGCGTGCTGCGCTCGACCGGCCGCGCGGCCGGCACGCGGTCGACCCGCTCGCCGCGCTTGCGTTGCAAACGCGGCAGCATGCGCGCGACGCGCTGCGCTTCTTCGTCGCTTTCGGGCGCGGCGGCGGCATGCACGGCCAGCGCGAAGGCTTCGTCGAAGCGTTCGTTGCGCTCCAGCACGCGCATGCGCCGATGACGCGCACCAGGCCACGCGCAGACCTCATAAACGGCCAGCGCGGCGGGCCAGTTCTGCTCGCGCTCGCAATACTGGCCGATGCGAAACAGCAGCTTCGCGCGGCGCGTTTCCAGCCAGGGGTTCGAGGTTTCGACCGCGCTGACGGCGGCGACCAGTTCGTCGATCGCTTGCGGCGCCGTCTCGCCGATGGGCAGCCATTCGAGCGCTTCACGGCACGCATGCAGCGCCAGATAGGCGTCGACGTCCGCGCGTTGCTGGAAGGCTCGCGACGAAGGCGCGAACGCGACCTTCTCGTACTGGAACACGCCGAGATCGGCCAGCACGAACTCCGACCAGCTCTGTTGCAGATTGCCGAAAAACATCAGCCGCAGACGCTCACAAAGCGGCGCGATGGCGACCTGCAGCACGCGGTCGGTCGTCTGGTTGTGCCACATCGACAGCGGTTGCGCAACGCTTGCGTGTTCTTCGTCGTCTACGTTTTGGTGGAACGGTCGCAGCGCTTCCAGCAGATCGGCTTTGCGCAGGTTTTTCGCGCCGGGCACCCATGCGATGGCATCCGCGAAGATCAGCAGCAACTCGGGGCGCGTGGTGAGCGCGAACAGATCGTCGAGTGTGAGCGGCGGTTCGGTCTCGACCCAGCCGAGCGCCGCCAACGGCGCGGCCGCCTGCAACGGGCAGCCGATCTCTTCATAAGACAGCCGGCTCGCGCGGAAGAGCGTGCCCTTGCGCATCAGCATGCGCACCAGCAACGCGCGCGATGCTTGCGGCAAGGCGGCGAAAGCACGCAGGAATGCCTGCTCGTGCGCATCCAGCAGGTCGTCGTAGCGCTCTGCGAGCCACGCGAGCGCGCGCTCGAAGTTCAGCAGGTAGTAAGGGGGGTTTGAAGGGGCATCTGTTGCCACGGGCTTTCACGGAACCTGTATGTTTATACAGTGATCATAGCAAAGTCGGTGGCGGGGATCGCCCTAACCCGCCACCCACACCACCGTCAAAGACCGCACTCCCTGCGCGCCGCGAATCAGCACGCCCTCGATATCCGCCGTTGCCGACGGACCGGTAACCAGCGCCGCATACCGCGCCTCGCGAAAATCGTCGCGTCGATACACGTCCTGCAAACCGTCGAGCAATTGCGCCGGATCGAGCAGCACCACGAGATGCTGAACGATGTACCCGAGCGCGTTGACCACGTACTCGCGTTCGCTCAACCACACCGATCCGGTCTCGGCGACGCCGAAGCGCGCCCGCACCACGCCGACGTCGATGTCTTGCAGCGAGGCCGGCTCCGTGTCGGCTGTCAGGTCACGCGTGCCGGGCACTTCCGGCGTCGCGGATGCCACGGACGCCGCATCGCCAAACCGCTCGCGGATCAACGCGGGCACCTCGCCGGCCGCGGTCGCCTCGACGCAGTGACCGCCCATCGCCTGCAACGCCGCGGCGAAACGCGCGCGCAAATCACCGCCTGCCGCGTTGAACAACGGCACCTCGGGCCGCGGCCGCGCGCTCGGCTGCGCCTGCCGCACCTTCGCCAGAAAAGCCTCACGCGTTGCCATCGCCGCCTCCACGATTTTTCTTGTACCAGGCGTGGAAGGTCAGCTTCGGCGCCTCGGGCAACTCGCGTTGCTTGCCCCAGATATTGAGCGGGTTATACAGCACGAAATTCGGCAGCCGCCGCAATGCGCTGCCCATCGACGACACCGTCGCGCGATACAAGGTCGGGCTCGCCAGCAGCCGCCCCGCCATCTTCAACACTTCCTGCTTCACGAACGGCACTTCGTGACGCTCGGCGATCACCGCCCGCCATTTGTAGATCTGCTCGTGAATATTGATCTTCACCGGACACACGTTCGTGCAACTGCCATTGAGCGTCGATGCGAACGGCAACGCGCTATAGCGCTTCAGATCGAAGGTCGGATTGATGATCGCGCCGATCGGCCCCGAGTAGGTGCCGCCATACGACAAGCCGCCGCTGCGCCGGTACACCGGGCATGTGTTCATGCACGCGCCGCAGCGAATGCACTTGAGCGAGTACCAGAAGTCTTCCATGGCGAGCCGCTCGGAGCGGCCGTGGTCGACCAGGATGAAATGCATTTCGGTGCCCGGACGCGGCGCACGAAAATGCGAGGTGTACTGCGTGATCGGCGAGCCGAGCGCGCTGCGCGAGAGCATGCGGACGAATACGCCGAGATCCGACACCTTCGGAATCAGCTTCTCGATGCCGATCGACGCGATATGCAACGGCGGCACGTTCGCGGACAGATCCGCGTTGCCCTCGTTCGTGCACACGACGACCGTGCCCGTCTCCGCCACCGCGAAATTGCAGCCGGTCATGCCGGCCGTTTTCTCGCGCACGAAGTACGGCCGCGTATTCATGCGCTGGCTTTCCGCGAGATAGTGAATGTCGCTATTGCCCGGATCGGTGCCGATGGTGCGGCCGAACAGTTCGGCCACATCGGCTCGCAGTTTATGGACCGCCGGCACCACCATATGGCTCGGGTCCTGATGATCGAGCTGCTGGATGCGTTCGCCGAGATCGGTCTCCATCACCGTGATGCCGCGCGGTTCGAGATATTCGCGCATCTTGCATTCGTCGGTGAGCATCGACTTGCTTTTGACGAGCGTGGTCATGCCGCGCTCCGACATGATCTGGTGCACCAGCGCGTTGTGCTCTTCCGCTGTCGCGGCCCAATGCACCACCACGCCATTGGCCTCGGCTGCCGCGGCAAACCGTTCGAGGTAATCGGACAGATGCGAGAGCGTGTGTTCCTTGATGCCCGACGCGAGTTCGCGCAGCGTCTCCCATTCGGCGATACCGTGCGCCTGCGCATCGCGCTTCTCGCGCAAATCCCACAGACGCTTGTCGTGAAACGCGACATGCTCCGTCTTCTTGATGAACGCGCCCGCGGCTTTCGCGTGATCGATCCGGCTCATGTGCGCGCTCCGTTGAGCACCTGCGCGATGTGGATGAAGCGCGCGTCGGCTTTCATGCGTTCCGCACAGCCTTGCTGATGCATCAGGCACGACATGTCGCCGGATACGATGTATTCGGCGCCCGCATTCAGATGATCGCGAACCTTGTCCTGCCCCATGCGCACCGATACCGGCTCCTCGGTCACCGAGAACGTGCCGCCGAAGCCGCAGCATTCGTCGGGCCGCGCGAGCTTGACGAATTCGATGCCCTTCACGCCTTCGAGCAAGGTGCGCGGCTTCGAGAACGGCGTGCCCGCCACTTCCGAGACCGACGCTTCCTTCAAATGCCGCAACGCGCTGCAACTGTTGTGCAGACCCACGCGATGCGGAAACTCGGCCCACGGAAATTCGCGCGCGCCGACCACGTCGTGCAGAAACTCGACGAGTTCGTAGGCGCCGGCGCGGACCTTTTTGACTTCGTCGGTCTGTTCGAGCGCGGTGAGATGCTCGCGCACGTGATGGATGCAGCTCGCCGACGGCCCGACGATATAGTCGTAGCCGGCGAAGTTGCGCACGAACACCCGCTCGGCGCCGGCTGCCTCGGCGTGCGCACCGCTGTTCGCCATCGGCTGGCCGCAGCAGGTTTGCTCCTGCGGATAATCGACCTCGATGCCGAAGCGTTCGAGCAATTCGAGCGTGGCGATCCCCACCTCGGGATAGAACGCGTCGATGAAACACGGGATAAACAGCGCGACTTTCATAAGTTCATTGGGGAGATAAACAGCCGCCCTGTCCGGTTCCGCATCGCCCGGCAGCAAGACTGGTAATGTTGGTCTGACCACGAACTATAGGGAAGTCCCCGCGAGGCGTCAATCTGAAATCGGGCTGGAGAAGATTCAAGGCAAAGCGCCGCAACCGCTCACCTGTCGATGAAGGCCGCCGGGGCGCGGCCAGGCACGGCTAGTCAGGAAACCACGCTCGACGAAGACTTCGCGGCGTCTTCCTTATACATCTCGCGCACATACGCCAGATGACGCTCGGTGGCCTTGCGCGCCTTTTGCGGGTCGCGGGCCATGACGGCGTCGTAGATGGCCTGGTGCTGGCTCATCAACTGTTTCTCCATCGCGTCGTCGTAATCGATCAGCCGATGGTATTGGCGCATGCCTTCGCGAATCAGCGTATGGATGCCGTGCATCACATGCGCGAGCGCGATGTTATGGGTGGAGTCGGCGATCGCGAGATGGAACGCGGCGTCCAGTTCCGCGAGATTCACGCGGTCGCGGGACAGCGAGCCGGCCTTCAACGCCTCGAATGCACGGGTGATTTTTTTCAGGTCGGCGGCGCTGGCGCGCTCGGCGGCATACGCCGTCGAAATCGATTCGAGCCCCTGGCGCAACTCCAGAATATCGGCGCTGGTGCGCGGGTTTTGCAGCAACAGTTCGGCGAGCGGCTTGGAGATGATCGGCGCGGTGACGTCGACCACCGTGAAGCCGCCCCGCCCCGACGTTTCGATATAACCGTCCGCCTCCAGCCTGATCAGCGCCTCGCGCAACGAAGGCCGCGACACGCCGAGTTGCGTGGCCAGATCGCGTTCGGCCGGCAGGCGGTCGCCGGGCATCAGCGAGCCGTCCGAGATCAGTCGCTTGATCTGGTCGGACACGACGTCGGAGAGTCGTTTGCGCGTGAAGGACTGGATCGGGGCGAAGGGCATGGGCAGCGTTTGGCGAAGCCGGTTATCAAAGCACAACGAGGTGGAAAACAGCAGCCTGGGACGCGGCATGGATGAAGCGCGTGAACGTGCCGTCGAGAGTCGGTGCCGTCCAGGGTCGCGTCAATTATAGCGGTCAACGGCCCGCGGCGAAGCTCGCCGATGAGCCCGGCAACGCGGATAAAAGCGGCCGCCGCCCGCTTCCATCCGCGGTCGAATGAAACGCTTACGCGCGATTCAACCCCACGACGAACGCCTCGATCCGCTCGCATGCGTCGATGAGTTGCGCCTCGTCGACCACGAAGCCCAAGCGCACGAAGCCGTTCGCGGTCTCGCCGAAAGCGCTCGCGTCGAGCAGCGACACGCCTTGCGCGCGAAATAGCCGCCACGTGAAATCAACCGTATCGAGGCCGGTGCCGCTGACGTCGACCATCATGAACATGCCGGCTTCCGGCAGCAGGCAACGCAAGCCCGGCACGCGGCGCAGTCGCTCGAACACCACATCGCGCCTGCGCCGATAAATGTCGCGCATCTCGGCGGCAATGTGCGCCTTGTTCCGCACGGCCGTCAGCGCGGCTTCCTGGATGAAGCCCGGCAAGCCATACAGCATCGCGAGCGCCAGCCGCCCCATGTGCTCGATCAGCACCGCGGGTCCGATTGCCCAGCCGACGCGCCAGCCCGCCATCGCATGCGATTTCGACAGACTGCCGAGCGTCACCGTGCGCTCCGCCATGCCGGGCAGCGCGGCGATGCTCACATGCTCGCGCTCGAACGTAAGATCGGCGTAGACCTCGTCCGACAGCACCCACAGATCATGCTCGCAGGCGAGCCGCGCGATGCGTTCGAGATCGGCGCGCTGCATCACCACGCCGGTGGGATTGCAGGGCGTCGCGAAGAAAATCGCCTTGGTGCGCGGCGTGACGGCTGCTTCGAGCGCGTCGCAGTCGACGTGAAACGCTCGCGCGGCATCGACCGGCACCGGCACGAGCGTCGCGCCCGCGACACGCACGCAAGCCTCATAGGTGAGATACATCGGCTCGGGGACGATCACTTCGTCGCCCGCTTCCAGCAGACACAGCGACGCGGCGAACACGCCGTTCTGCGCGCCCGCCGTGAGAATCACGTTGGCGACGCTGACCTCGCAACCGGTCATGCGCGCGTGTTCCGCGGCAATCGCCGCGCGCACCGGCTCGCGGCCCGACACCGCGCTGTAATGCGTGTCGCCCTCGCGCAAGGCCTCGACCGCGCGCTCGACGATCGGCGCGGGCGTGGGGAAGTCGGGGTCGCCCACGCTCAGCACGATGACGTCCTCGCCCCGCGCGAGCGCTTCCCACGCGGCGCGATGGATTTCCCACGCGGACGTGCGCCTGCCTTGCAAACGCTCGACCAGATTCGAGTACTTCATTGCGCTCATCCCGCTTGACCGAAGCCGCCAATGTAATGGGGCGCGTGCCAAACGTCCAGAGCCGATGGAGCAACCCCGCGCAAGGACGAAAAAAAGCCACGCGATCAATCAGCCTCGCGTGGCCCTTCAGCGCGGCCCCGTTTGCACGGGGCGAGGTGCGCCTAAATCTGGCGGCGTAGTTCCGCCGGCGGCACCTTCATCAGATGCCGGTATTTCGCTACCGTGCGGCGCGCCACCAGCACGCCCTGATCGGCGAGCATTCTGGCCAGCGTGACGTCCGAGAGCGGATCGCGCGTGTTTTCCGCGGCGATCATTTCCTTGAGCAGCGCGCGCACGGCCGCGGCCGAGCAGGTGCCGCCGCTTTCCGTGCCGAGTTCGCGCGGGAAGAAATGCTTGAATTCGAAAATGCCGCGCGGCGTGGCCATATATTTGTTGCCGGTGGCGCGCGAGATGGTGGATTCGTGCAAGCCGAGTTCATCGGCCACGTCGCGCAGCACCATCGGCTTGAGCGCGATTTCGCCGTACTGGAAGAAGGCCTTCTGATGCGCGACGATGCATTCGGCTACCCGCTGAATCGTATCGAAGCGCTGCTGCGCGTTGCGGATCAGCCAACGCGCCTCCTGCAACTGCTGCGCGAGCGGCGAGCGGCTCGCGCCGGCCGACTGTGCGAACAGTTCCGCATACATGCGATGGATGCGCGCGCGCGGCTGCACCGCCGGGTTGATCGTCACCACCCACTTGTTGCGCACCTGGCGCACGATCACGTCCGGCACCACGTAGTTGTCTTCGGTACGGCCGTAGCAATTGCCCGGCTTCGGATCGAGCTTGCGCACCAGCGCGCAGGCCACTCGCAATTCATCGGCGCTGCAGCCGATCTGCTTTTGCAGTTCGGCCTGTTCGCGGCGCGCGAGCCGTTCCAGATGATGCTCGACGATTTGCCGCGCCACGTCGCGCCCCGGCGTGTCGGCGGGCAAGGCGTTCACTTGCAGCAACAGACACTCGGACAACGAGCGCGCGCCGAGGCCCGGACGGTCGAGCGACTGCACGAGCCGCAGCGCGACGAGCAATTCTTCCTCGGTCAGTTCGGGCTCGAGATCGACGCTGTCGGCGAGGTCCGCGAGATCCTGGCGCAGATAGCCGTCGTCGTCGAGCGCCTCGATGACGAAGCGCGCCACCGCGCGGTCGCGATCGTCGAGCCGATAGAGACGCAGCGCGTCGTGCAACTGCTCGCGCAAGGTCGGTTGCGAGCGCGCCCATTCGGCGGGATCGCTGCCGTCCGAATCGCCGTTCTGGCGCGTCGAACCGCGGGTGTTGTAATCGCCGGAAAAGTCGCCGGGCATCTCGTCCTGGCCCGCGCTTTCGAGCGTCTCGCTGACGGCGCTCTCAGCCGGCAACGGGTCCGGCTCGACGGCGGCGACCGTATCGGCCACCGGCAGCACGCCAGCGCCGTCCTCGTCGGGCGTGGCGCCGGCAAGCGCCACATCCTCGGTCTCCGACGAGTCGTATTCGAGGAACGGATTAGTGTCGAGCGCCGTGCGCAACTCCTGCTGGAACTCCAGAGACGACAACTGCAACAGACGCACGGATTGCTGCAGACGCGGCGTGAGTGCGAGAGACTGCCTTGTGCGTAGTTCAATTGAAGGCATTGTAGTGAGGTCCCGTTAATGAGCTGATCGTGGTGAGTGACCTCTTCAGAGCAACTGTCATACCAACTCGCGCAACGCCCTGTTTTTCCTACGCTTTGCTTTTTTCGGGCGCGCGAATTGCGCAGGCCGCGAGCGCCATTTTTACAAGCACCCGGCAATTTCCGGTCCGCGTCCCGGCATCGCGCGCGAAGACGCGCCCGACAGGGCTGCCGCTCGCTTGTCCGTTCATCGACGAACCCCGGCATGCCTCCGCACGCGCGATGACAGCGCGCCCTCGCCTACGGGCATGAAGATTGCGGAAAGGCACGATGTGGACGGACATGGCTGCGCGCATGAAGCGCGGCGCGCTACCCATGAGCGCGGCAATGTCCGGTGTCGATAACGGGGGCCCGGAAGGAACCGTAGCGGCAACGGCCCCACGCGACTCATCGGCGGTTTTTCGCCGCGATCGATCGCAGGTAACAAGACCGCAATTTTCATCAACACCAGAAGGAGAAAGAAACATGAAGACCATTCAAGTCCTGAAGACCGCTGGCGGTATCGCGTGTGTCGCCTTCGCCTTGAACGTGAGCGCGCAAACGAACGACTCGATCCGGCCGGTAGCGTCCGAGACCATGGGCGAGCACATCAGCGACGGCACCATCACCACCAAGGCCAAGGCCGATCTGCTGGCGACGAAGAACCTCAAGTCGACCCATATCCACGTGAAGACCCGCAAGGGCGTCGTTTCGCTCACGGGGACGGTGCCGTCGGCCGAGGAGCGCTCCGCGGCCGAAGAGGTCGTGCAGAACGTGAAGGGCGTAACGAGCGTGAAGAACCATCTCAAGGTCGCCGCCGAATAAGATCGGGATCGACAACGAGC
>Ga0182007_10001353_pt1 | contig 13220 bp, 14 predicted proteins | sample Sormic07211113_1_FD_123023 | JGI IMG/M metagenome (GOLD analysis project Ga0182007, IMG submission 123023) | Rhizosphere microbial communities from Sorghum bicolor, Mead, Nebraska, USA - 072115-113_1 MetaG | ecosystem: Host-associated > Plants > Roots > Rhizosphere | place: USA: Nebraska... | reverse complement strand
CACCGATTGCATTCAACAGAAAATCTCGAACCTGCAGGCTGAACTGAGGGGTTATACCCTTTGGCGCCTCAGCTCTTCTCAGGCATTGCAGAAGAGTGGTGACTTGTGATCAACCACTGCTGTCCGTCCCATTTGTAGGTGTAGGTGTAGCGAGCCTTGACTTGCGCACCCGTAGCACCAAAGGTGAACGTATAGAGTCCGGCGTCAACCGCAGTATTACAGCCGATCTCGATTGTTCTCCAGTCGATCTTCCCCATCGGCTTGCTTTTAAGGAAGTACTGGAAGTAGTCCTCCTTCTCGGCCGGGGTCAGTCGCGGTTTGTTCGACACGGTGGCGAGAAGGACAGAGCGCTCGGCGTAGTTGGCGACAACTTTGTGCGGGTCGCCGGTTTGCAGCGAGCGATTCCATCGGTCAAACAAGGCGGAGATTTCTTGTTCGCTGGTTGCCTTGCAGATTTCCGTGCGTGCGGACTGCGTTGACGCGGAGCCGGACTCCGATGGTGCCGAGGCGCAGCCTGCGAGAACAACGGCAAGTGCTGCTGACAGGGTAGAGATGTTCTTCATTTGCGATCCTCTAGTGGTGATCGAAAAACGGCAGGGCATAACCGCAATCGTTATGGATACACTTTTGGGTGCTCTTTTCGAAGAGGAGCCGGACATCGCCCACAAATGGCAACCTCGTGGCAATCCCGCCAATTGCCAAACAAGCATTCTTAATATAGGACGTGATCAACGAATTGCCAAGCAACGGGGGCGATATTGGCTGTTAATACCAATGTTGCAGGAGGTAATCTTTCGCTCGAATTGGCTTGAAGCCTGTTTATTTTTGAATAAATACCTGCGATGGTCTGCAGGCATCACTTGGGGCCATCTCGGTAAATCAACAATAGCCACCATTCATCACATGGAATCAGTGGCAATGGTTTTAATAGCGTCAATAGCTTCTGAAGTTAAGGACTTAGAATCTATGGTTGATGCCTGCCATCCACGCATGCGTAGTCACTCCTGCCGTTACCGGTTGCGCATAGACGGGAGATTGATTCATATTGCTGCCGTGGTTATTGACGTTAGCTGCTTCCAGGTACAACTTGGTGCTCTTCGACAGCGCGTAATCGGCACCGACCACATACATGACGGATTTGTTGGCACTGTTATTGTTGTCTTTGATGCTGTACACGCCGGAGGTCAGATTGAGCAGTGGAGAAATGCGATACCCTAATCCATAGTTAATCATGTTAAGACTACCTGTCGTCGCAGCACCGCCAAATTTGGCAGGATTCTTTCCGGCGCCTGGAAACGTGGGATTTTCCGCCTTCCAATATCCAATGCTCAACGATAACGCGTCAAAGGTGTACATCGCACCGATCTGCATCAGGCGATTGGTGGTGTGCCCCTGGGGGTTCAGCGAGGCAACGATGCCATTGTCATTTCCGGTGTAATAAATAGCGTCCAGTTTCAAATGAGGATCATCGTAAGCCAGGGTCCCAACGATTTGTCTTCCCGCGGAGGTATTTCCTGCAACTTCACCAAATGCGTACTCAAAACTGGCCGTGATCCCCGATATTTTGGGAGAAACATAGACGATGGCATTGTCATTGTAGATGGTGGCAATGGGGGCATTTGAATTGCTGCCGGCAAAAGCCCCTGTTGCGCTATTTAAGCCGATCAACCCGGTTAAGCTACTGCCAAAATAAGCACCGCCACGAACATCTGTTGCGGCAAATGCGTAAAACACAGGTGCGATCACACGACCTGCCTTGATCGAACCGAAATCGCCGGAAATGCCTACATTGGCCTCCTGATTGAACAGGGAAAGTCCACCCGAAGAATTGGGCCCGCCGCCAGCACCTGTCTGTGTAGAAAAATTGCCGCGCAAATTGAAGTTAGCCTTCATTCCGTTACCGATATCCTCGGAACCTCGGATACCCCAAAAACTCAGTCCCATCCCGCCATCTTTGACACCGACAACTGCACCGCCATTCGTTGAATTAGGCAGATAACCTAAGGCAGGATTGGAATTGTTCGATATCGACAGTATCCCGGAATCGGCCATGCCATAGATAGTGACCGAAGATTGCGCAGATGCTGCGCAGGTAAATAAAGACATTGCCGCAATGCTTGTTAACTTCAATTTCATTTTTGTCCCCGATATATTTTTAGAATGATGAAACAAACTACTTTTTTGAAAACTCAGACAGAATCATCGCGATTCTCGGCAAATCAAGTTTTTGGAGGTTTATCGCTTTGTACTTTTTCTCCTTAGGCAGAAATTTTGTTTTTGATCTTTAAGAGGAATCGGCTATTGAGTATGAAACGCAGAAATTCCCGGCTCTCAACACTCATCGATGAGTCGTTGAATCAACACATCGGCTTCCGGCCAATCTCCATATCCTGAAGCCGGGTTCAAATGTCCGACCTTGCCTAGGTTGACGACTTGACTTTTCCACTCGTTGGCTAATGCGCTGACAGTTGCGATATCACCCAATGGATCATTCTCGCTGACGGTGACGATGGAACGAAACGGAAGCGGTGCGCGCGGCACTGGCAGCCATCCGTTTTGTCCGAACTCATCGATAGTTGGATATCCCGCGGGAAGTGGTTTTTCAAAATCCGGCGGGACAGCCAGCAAAGCACCCTGAATTTTTTCAGTTGAATGTCTTTGCGCCCAATGCGCGAACATGATGGTTCCGCCGCTATGGGCAACGACGATGATCGGGCCGTCGATTGCGTTGATTGTTTTCTCGATCGCCGCGATCCTTGCCGCAAGATCCAATTTATTTTTTTCCAGAGGGGGAACCGATCTGAATGCCGACAAGCGTGCTTCAAGTAAAGTCTGCCAATGTTCCGGCACGTGATCCCTCAGTCCCGGAATAATTAAAATTGTGGTGTCTTTTTGATCTAACATATTGATTTTCCAAATATTACGAACGAAGCGGTGCCTGGCATTCACGCAGATTGCGTCAGCCTTAATTCAAGCGTTTAGTGAAAATTCAGCCTCTCGGCTGCATGCTCGACATGGATAAAACGAAACGGGTTAACCATGGCGTTTCAGTGACCATCAAAAGAACCGGTTTAACGCCAACGATCATCAGTTTTTTCAATTCATGCTGGCTTCTCTGCGTTCTTTATTTCAGGGAAATCGAAAACGATTTCTCCATCAACCAATTTGCTTGCATAAGTGCGGACGGCCATGCCCGCGCCATATTTCATGCATCCGCTGCGAATGTCGAAACTCAGACCATGTGCAGGGCACTTCAGCATGTAACCATCCAGCGTGCCGCGAAACAACGACGCCCCGGAGTGCGGGCAGCTATCATCAATTGCATAGATATCCCCGTCGACATTGAAAATCGCAATATCTCTTCCATCAATGCGGGCAAACATTCTTTGGCCGGTGGATATATCCGTTCTGCCAGGCATGCGCGATGCGACTGTCATTGCGTTTCGCTTCCCAATAGATTTTGCATGACAGCGAAGAGTTTCTCGGGAGGTTGCGCCCCGCTAATTTCGATATTTTGATTGAAGACATAATGCGGAACACCGCTGACCTGTGACAGGTACCCATCCATCAAGACATTCGATTCCGGGCGTTCCAGCCACTCATCAAACATTTCTCTTCCAATCCCGGCAGCTTGTGCGATTTCGTAAAGCAGCGCATCGCTGCCAATATCTTCACCAAGGAAAAAATATCCGCTAAACAAACGATCCAGCATTTGTTCGATTTTTTCTCCACCCGAAAACGTCGACATGCAGGTAAGTAGTGCATGTGCTTTTGCCGTATTCGGAAATGTCTTCATACGATCAAACCTGATATGCAAACCTACCTTAGCCGCTGCCTCATTGACTTGTTGTTGACGAAAAGTCACAGCTTGCGGACTACCCAATCGTCGTTCATAGAATGCCTGAAATGGCAGTCCATTCTTTGGTACGTCCGGCAGCAGCTGCATGCCATGCCATTTCACGGTCACGTCGACCGACGGATATTGTTCTGATAATTTACTGATCGCCTGCCCCAGACTGATTTTACCGATCAGGCACCAGGGACAGATCAGATCAAAATTGACGTCAATGTGTAAATTGTTTTTCATTAGCATGTCACGATATTTTTTTCTGCAGCCAGCGATGCGACTTTGTTCAGATCGTTTTCGTAATACTGCTTGCCAATCATGAACACCAGAGTTGACGCTATGCTGACTAAAGGAATCAACTGCAATGTCGCTTGCAGGCCAAATCTGTCTGCCAGCATTCCGGTCACAATCGGACCAGGCGCAAAGCCAAGTAAATTATTTGCCAAAGTCAATGTCGCGAATGCGGTGCCGTGTATGGCAGGACTAGTCAGATTGGCGACCATGGCGCCGGCCGGGCCAGCCGATCCGGCGGCAAAAAACATTCCAAAAGCAATGAAAACGAGTTGCGTAGAACCTACAGGCAATTGAAATGCAAACATCAACAAGGCGCCGCTGATAATGCAAAAACCAATGACCAGTTTCACTTTCCGCACCGGCGAGTTGCGTCCCAGACGATCACACACTATGCCGCACAAAACCATGCCTAAACTGGCGCTTATCAAAAACGCTGCGGCCAGAATGCCCGCCTTGTCAGGTTTCATTTGGTAAGACCGGTTCAGATAGCTCGGCATCCAGCCGACCAGGGCACTGATAATGAACAGTTGCAGCCCACTGCCGACATAAGCGCACAGCACGGACTTCGTCGAGAACAAACCCATGAGAGGTGCAGGTTGATCTTTGCGTGTTTTAGAATCGGACAGGAATCCGGCCGTATTCGGGCGATCCAAAGCAGCCATGTTCTTTTTGAGGATCAATGGAAACAGAATAGCCAGTATCAGTCCGAACAAGGCGATGCACCCGAACGCCCAGCGCCATCCAATGTGCGTCGCCAGCACACCCCCAAAGCCTACGCCCAGAACGGAACCTATCAACCCGCCAGCCATGAATGCGGCCGTCAGCGTGGAACGCAAGTTGGCAGGAAAGACGGATAGAACCAGTGCCACCCCGACGCTTCCGTAAGCAGCTTCGCCGACGCCGACAAAAAAGCGTGCCAGGAACATCTGGTGATACGATTGCGACAAACCGCAGGCAAGCGTCGCCAGACTCCACAGCACAGCCATGAGTACCAGGCTTTTAACGCGCCCCCAGCGATCAGCGAGCAAAGAAAGCGGGAATGTCAGCAGCCCTACCATCAGTGCGACGATGCCGCCTAAAGTACCCAACTGGGAATCGGATAAACTCCATTCGATTTTGATCAATGGAAATACTGCATTGAGCACCTGACGTGACATGTAGTCAGAGATCAGCAATCCAAAGGTCAGTGCAAAAACCAGCCAGGCGTAACGCCGTGTGACATTGACGACAGGACTTGCGTCCGCGCCGGATGATGTGTAGTGATAAGCCAAGTTTGTCTCCAGTGTAGATCGCTTTATTTGTGCGATTCTATGTTTGCAAACTCGGGCAGATATTTCTGCTCCGGTTTGCATTTATCACGATGTATGGCTGTTATTTATTGTGGTTGCGCGTCCCGCAGCGGGAAACCTCGCTGGCCTTTCATGCGGTTAGGCGCCATACCGAGTTTTGCCAGAGTCTCGTCTGCGTTCTTGTACTGAACACCAATGTTGTAAATTTCCCGAGCTTCCTTACCCGTTGCCACTTCACGACCCAGTTCGCGGGCAATGCGCACGCACTGTTCGATCTGCTGTACAGACGTCATGCGCTTTCCATGTTGATCCATGATGCAATCTTCGATGCCGCAGCGTGGATGGAAACCCATAGCCATCGCGATCATATTGAAGGGTACTACGTAGCGCATCAGAGATTCAGCGGTCAAACATGCGCCATCGGGAAGGCGATTAACGAATTGCATGAAATTGTTCGGATTTGGGCCATCAAAACCGCCGCCGATACCAATCCATGTCACATTTAAGGGGCCAGTGTAGATGCCTCGGCGAACCAGTCTTTCCAACGTTTCCAGCGCATGCATTCCAGTTAGTTGAAAATGCGGCTGGATGCCGGCTGCTTGCAAGCGGCGCAAGTGTTCCTCTACCCAGCCTGGTCCGGAAGGTACGATCATTTCGCGGTAAGCCTCGTAATAGCCAGGTTCCATTAATGAAGTCCCAGCCAGTTCTTCCCGGATCATTAACTCTGTAATATTCATCTGCGTCGTATTGATCGCCACAGTGACCTGGTCCGGTTTCGGCGAAAGCTCAGCGAGCATATGACGGGCATCATCTGACAACCATTTGGCAGCTTCGCCATCGCTCTCAGGCGCGAATGAAATCGAACCGCCGACCTGAATGATCATGTCTGGCACTGCTGCCTTGACACCTGCGATCAATTCATTGAATTTCGACAGGCGCTTGGAGCCTTTGCCGTCGAGTTCACGTACATGCAAATGCAATACTGTTGCGCCAGCGTTATAGCAATCGACCGCTTTTTGAATTTGCTCTTCCATGGTGACCGGAATATCTTCCGGAAAATCGCGTGGCTCCCATTCCGGACCATACGGTGCGACTGTGATGACTACCTTGTGTTGATTTTCCGGAAATAATGAATCGTCGAGAAACTGCATGGTGTACTCCTTGAAATATTCTGTTTTATTTAAAAAAAATCACTCTGAATTTCAAAATGGCACGTCGCCGACAATGCCTGCGCGCTCCATCTTTCTATGGCACGGCGGATAGTCCATGACCGCGTAATGCTGCGTGCTGCGGTTATCCCAGATAGCAACGCTGTTTTTCTGCCAGCGCCAGCGCACCTGGTATTCGGGAATGTTGGCCTGACTGATCAGATAATTTAATAAGTGACTGGAACCCGGCGCGCAATCCTGTCCGAAGCGAACATTGGCTGGTGTATGAAAATTAGTGAAGTGCGTAGTAAATGCATTCACAAACAGAATTTTTTCGCCGGTGTCGGGATGTATCCTGACTACCGGATGTTCTGCATCGGGATATTGTGCTTTCAATGCCAGTCGTTTTTCGATAGGCATGGCGGCGCCAAAACTGGCTTCAAGGCTGTGACGTGCACGCAATGGCGCAATTTTGTTTTTGATGTCTTCAGGCAGATTTTCGTATGCGAGAACCATATTTGCCCAAATCGTGTCACCGCCGACATCCGGTGTCTCCAGGCAGCGCAATACGCAGCCGAATGGCGGTGCCTCTCTCCATGTGGCATCGGTATGCCAGGCATTTTCATAGCGTGCATTCGGCTGATCAGGCGTCTTGTAAATTTGCACCAGGCCTGGATGTTCTGGATCGCTGCCGACTACCGGGTGTTCCTCCAGGTCGCCGAAGCGACGCGCAAAGGCCACGTGTTCGGCCCGGCTAATGTCCTGATTGCGCAAGAACAGTACTTTATGCCTGACCAGTTGCGCTCTGATTTCGGCAAACAGCGCATCATCGTGTACCGCATCAGCGAGATTGATGCCAATCACCTCTGCACCTATGCTGCAAGTCAATTGCTCAATACGCATGATCGTCTCCTCAGATAATAAAGATGGAGGAACCCGTGGTGCTGCGCGACTCCAGGTCGTGATGGGCCGCCGCCGCGTCTTCCAGACTGTAGCGCTGATTAATCTGAATATTGATTTTTCCGCCGGCGACATGCGTAAATAGCTCGTTTGCCAGCGCAGCCTTTTCAACCGGATCGGCGATGTAATCGGCTAGCGCCGGGCGAGTCATATAGATGGACCCCTTCATGGCCAGCAGAACCGGGTCGAATGGCGGAATGGAACCAGAAGCCGTCCCGACGCAGACCAGCAAGCCGCGACGTTTGAGCGAGTTCAGCGAAGACATGAAGGTATCTTTACCCACTCCGTCAATCACGACATCGACACCGCGTCCATCTGTCAACTCGCGGGTGCGCTTGGCGACATCTTCATGGCTGTAATTAATGACTTCGTCGCATCCATTCGCTAATGCGAGTGCCGCCTTGGCATCGGAGGATACGGTGCCGATCACCCTCAGTCCGAGAACTTTCGCCCACTGGGAGACGATCAAACCGACACCGCCGGCTGCTGCATGCAACAAAATGCTGTCCCCGGGCTGATATGCATGGATACGGCGCATCAGATAGGCGGAAGTCAGGCCGCGCATGGTCATTGCGGCGGCGGTCTCGAAAGCGATCGTTTCCGGTATCTTGATCAGTAAGGATGGGTCGATCAGACGCTCGGTGCTGTAAGCGCCCAATGCAGTATGGAAACCAGTATAGGTAACACGGTCACCGATTGAAAAATCAGTTACCCCGCTCCCCACGGCTTGCACCACCCCCGAGGCTTCGACCCCCATCCCCGACGGCAAGGGCACAGGGTAGGTGCCATTACGAAAATAGGTATCGGCGAAGTTCAGTCCGACGGCAACATGCCGCAGCCTTACCTGTCCCAGACCAGGGTCCCCGACTTCCACATTTTCATAGCGCAGAACTTCTGGCCCACCGGTTTCGTAAAAACGGACGCATTTAGACATTCTCTATCTCCAGTTTTCTGATTTATTTTTCGCGAGTTGTTCGCATGAAGAAAAATATACTGGAGGCATAGCTTGTTTGCTTCGCATTGGGCGGCATAAACTTTGCATTTCATGACAAACGTTGCATAATAAAAGCGAAAAATACGCATTTCATGACAAGAATAAATCGCGGAGCAAATCAGGCTATAGCCGGTTAAAGGAGGAGATTCCTATGAGTATGCTTGTGAGGGCAGCGGCGCTTACCAATTATTTTGAAGTCGCGCATAGCCTTGGGTTGAATCCTCAAAGTCTGTTGCAAAAGGTCGGTCTGAGTAAGAGTTTGCTGGCGGATCCCGATCAGAAAATTCCTGTCGGCGCTGTAATTCAGTTGCTGGAAGATTCTGCGGATCGGACAAACTGCCCGACTTTTGGTCTCTTGATGGCAGAATCACGGCAACTATCCGATTTCGGTGTGATGAGCTTGCTAATCGCGCATCAAGAAACGCTCAAAGATGTGTTGTCGACGCTCATGCAATACAAGCATCTTCTGAATGAATCACTGGCTATTCACGTTGAGGCCGCAGATCAGAAAGTGATCATCAAAGAAGAAATCGTGGCTGATAAAAAATTGCCATCGCGACAAGCCATCGAACTGGCTCTGGGCGTGCTATTCCGTACGATTAATGCATTGATCGGCGAACGCTGGTTGCCGCTCAGTGTGAACTTTACCCACCAGGCGCCACCGCAATTAAATATTTATCGCCGAATATTCGGTGTGCATATTGAGTTTGGCAGCGAATTCAACGGTATCGTTTGCCACGCTTCCGACCTGAATTCGCCGAACCTGCGCGCAGATTCAAAAATGGCCAAGTATGCGCAAAATTATGTCGATACCATGCGACGGGAAACAGAGCACTCTTTAGCATCCGATGTCGAAAAAGCGATCTATCTTTCTTTGCCTGCCGGACATGCAACCATAGAGCAAATCTCGCAAAGTATGGGATTGAATGTCAGGTCCATGCAGCGCCAGTTGTCGGACTCGGGGGAGGTTTTCTCGAACCTGGTCAATAATGCGCGGCGTGACCTGGCCGTGCGCTATATGGAAAATCCCAATTTTTCTCTGGGGCGCGTGGCGGCGCTCCTGGGATACTCTACGCCAAGCTCGTTTACGAGATGGTTTAAAGCCGAGTTCGGAGAAGCACCGGCGACCTGGCGGAAAACCCACGTAAAACAGCCTATTAACAACGCCGCCTGATCTAATTGCACCAAAGCGCCGTGCAAAGGAAAAAATGCCCACGCTGCTTTGCGCGCTGCATCATTTTGAGGTGGAAGCTGAACAAATGACCCTTGCGCGCGACTCTGCGCCGCACTAGAGTGGAAAGCAACCAGCCCAGCGTGCGCAATGCTCCGACACAGTATTATGCGCGCGGCTGCCGCCAATCCATGGGAGAAGATGCGATGCAAAACCTCATCCAGATCGCGTGCGCAGCCTGCCTGATCGTGGCAACCGCCGCGACGGCGCAAGCTCCCGCCTCACAACCCTCGGCGGGCGGGACGCCCGACAAGATACCATTCGACATTCCCTATGGCGCCACGATTGGTCTGGACACCGCGAAGAGGCTGCTCACGATTGCGGAAAACGAAGCGAAGAAACACGACTGGAAAATGAATATTGCGGTCGTCGACACGCATGGCGAACTTCTCGCATTCGAACGGATGGATGGCGCGCAACTGGCGTCGATTGCGATATCGCAGAACAAGGCACGCACCTCTGCGAGATTCCGTCGCGAGACACGGCTCTTCTACAATCAGTTCGAAACCGGGCATGGATACGTGCAAACGCTGGATGCAGGGTTGGTGGCATCGCCGGGAGGGTTTCCGCTCGTAGAGGGCGGAAAGCTTGTCGGTGCTATCGGCTGTAGTGGCGGCACCGGCGATCAGGACGCTACTGTGTGTAAAGCTGCCGCCGATACGGTCAAGTAATGCGGCGGCACAGTTCGCAGCATGAAACCCTGGCGCTTTATCTATCCGGCCTCGGGCGCGCTCAGTAGCGGACACTTCAATGCCACCCGTCCCAGCAACTCTCGCTTGAGGTCGGCCAGTTCGGCAATCTTCTGATCGATGATCGCCACTTTCTCCATCAGTAATGCGGCAACCGCTTCGTCGGGCGCTGGCGTGTCCAGTAGGTCAGGCAAGCTGGCACCGATCTCATTCAAACTGAACCCCAGTTTTTGGGCGGTCCGGATGTATCCGAGTATCTCGACGGTTTCGGGGTGATAGATCCGATAACCGTTGCTGCCGCGCGCGGAACGTATCAATCCGCGCTCCTCATAGAAACGCAATGTATCGCGGCTAAGGCCGCTGGCCGAAGCTAAACTGCCGATGCGCATTTTTCCTCCCGGTTTTGCTTGACCTTGGAGTGTACCCGAGGCTTTACCCTGATTGCTCATTCATTCTTTTGAGGGAAGGGTAGAAAATGATCGATCAAACGCAATATCGCCGCATCGTCCGCGCCAGTGCCTGGTACGATCTGGTGGCGACCATCGGCTTTGCCACGCCGTGGACCTTTGCCGCGGTGCACGCAATCTTGCTGCGGCTGACACAGAGGTGGCAACTGGCCGGCGGATTTCCAGCGTTCGAGCCGACCCACATGCTGATGGCAAACTTGCTGGGATCTATTGTCACGGTGTGGGCGATATTGCGTATCCGCGATCCGCAGCAGCAATTCGGCCGCTACGATGCGGCGGCGCGATTCCTTTTTGCAGCATGGCAAATCTACGCTGTCGCCCATGGGGCCAGCGTGATTATTCTCGGCTTCACGCTGATGGAAGTCGTCTTCGGCGTCTTGCAGTGCTTGCCAGTGCGTAGCGGCCCGGCTGCTGGAAGAAGCTAGCTATATTTATACAGCGGCTCCGGCTTCACAGTCAGTTGCTGCAGCGAGGCGATCAGGTCCGCAAAGCGTTGCCCCTGAACCGTCACGTGCTGGCGCAGCAAGTCGGCCGTCAGCTCGCTGTCGCCGGCGATGATGGCTTGCACTACGCCGTCATGCTCCTGGTACGAGACGTTCAAACGATCGCGCACCCGCAACTGCAGCCGTCGATATGGCCGCAGCCTGCGCTGCAGCGATTGCGCCTGGGCCACCAGGAAGGCGTTGTGGCTGCCTTCGTAGATGGCGCCGTGGAAGGCTTCGTTCTTATAGAAGTAGGTGTCGGGATCGTGGGCGTCGCGCGCTTCCATGCAGGCCTGGTGCGCCGCCAGCAGGCTGGCGTGTTCTTCGCTGGACATCCTGCGCGCCGCCAGGCGTCCGCACATGGCTTCCAGCTCCGCCATCACCTCAAACATTTCCACCAGCTGGCGTGGACCGATTTCGGCAACTACGGTGCCGCGTCGCGGGCGAGTTACCACGATGCCCATCGAAGCCAGCTGGATCAATGCCTCCCGCACGGGTGTGCGAGAAACGCCGAACTTGATAGCCAGGTCGGTTTCATCGAGATGCTGGCCTGGGCGAAACTCACCAACTGCAATCATTTCTTCGATGGTTTCGCGTAGCGATTCCGAGCGATTTTTTGTTGTGAGCATAATTTGGCCGTTTCTGGGATTATGTGTACCGAGATTTGATTGTAAAGCGTATTTATTCGTTGACATGAAAATGTTTTATGGAATATCGTGTATACAAGGAAACGAAAGAAGAATACATAGCATCTATCTTCAGCAATAATGGCGTGAAAAGTAGCTAAAACTGTATCGATAATTTTCCAACAGAGGAGTGGGGATATGTCTTTAATCAGCAGAAGAGCGGTGCTGGGCGCGCTGGCGAGCACACCGTTCTGGTCGATGTCGTCAGTCTGGGCGCAGTCGAGCGCCTTGAAAATTTCCCACCAATTTCCCGGGGGCACCATCAGTGAAGGCGACTTCCGTGATCGCCTGACCCGCGTGTTCGCCGCTGAAGTCAGCAAGCGCACCAACGGTAGCCTGAAATTCGAAATCTATCCCGGCTCTTCATTGATGAAGACCAACTCCCAATTCTCTGCAATGCGCAAAGGCGCCCTGGATTTTTCCCTGGTGCCGCTTAACTACGCCGGCGGCGAAGTGCCGGAAGTGAACATCGGCCTGATGCCTGGCCTGGTGACTTCGTACGAGCAAGGCGCGGCCTGGAAGAATGCGGAAGTCGGCAAGGAACTGTCGCGCATCCTGCTCGAAAAAGGCGTCATCATCGTCAGCTGGATCTGGCAGGCCGGCGGCGTGGCGTCGCGCACCAAGCCGATTGTCGATCCTTCCGATGCCAAGGGGCTGAAGGTGCGCGGCGGTTCGCGTGAAATGGACTTGATCCTGAAAGAGGCCGGCGCCGCAGTAGTGACGTTGCCGTCCAACGAAATCTATGCGGCGATGCAGACCGGGGCGATGGATGCCGCCATGACGTCATCTACCTCGCTGATTTCATTCCGCCTGGAAGAAGTGTCCAAGAGCCTGACCACCGGCCGCGATAAAGCCTATTGGTATATGTTGGAACCTTTGATGATTTCCAAGGCTACCTTCGACCGTCTCACCAAGGAACAGCAGGTAGCGGTGATGGCCGTCGGCGCCGAGATGGAGAAGTTTGCCATTGACGCTGCGCGGCTCGACGATTCCGGCGTAGCTGCGGTCTATCAAAAAGCCGGCGCCAAGGTGGTCGACCTGAACGCGGCGACGGTCAAGAAGTGGCAGGACATCGCACGTACCACAGCGTGGAAGGATTACGCTGCGAGAAACGACAACTGCGCAAAATTGCT
>Ga0182007_10001348_pt1 | contig 13257 bp, 11 predicted proteins | sample Sormic07211113_1_FD_123023 | JGI IMG/M metagenome (GOLD analysis project Ga0182007, IMG submission 123023) | Rhizosphere microbial communities from Sorghum bicolor, Mead, Nebraska, USA - 072115-113_1 MetaG | ecosystem: Host-associated > Plants > Roots > Rhizosphere | place: USA: Nebraska... | reverse complement strand
CAAACCCTGCAGCAGGTAAACAACAAGGCCAGCAACTAAGGCATACAATCCCTTCTTGAATCTTTGAACAGTAAATCATATGACTACACCAAACGGCGCCATCGTCCTGTTTAGCGGCGGCCAGGACTCCACCACCTGCCTGGCATGGGCTCTGTCGCGTTATGAACGCGTTGAGACGATCGGCTTCGATTACGGCCAGCGCCACGCGGTAGAACTGACGGTACGCCCGATCTTGCTACAAAAGATCCGCGCCCAGTTTCCGCAATGGGCCGACAAACTGGGCGAAGACCACATGATCGACCTGTCGCTGATTTCGAAAATATCGTCGACCGCAATGACGGAAGACGTTGAAATCGTGATGCAGGAAAACGGCTTGCCGAACACCTTTGTGCCAGGCCGCAACCTCCTGTTCATGACGGTTGCGGCGACGGTCGCCTATCGACGCGGCTTGAATGTGCTGGTGGGCGGCATGTGCGAAACCGATTTTTCGGGCTATCCCGACTGCCGCGACGACACCATGAAAGCCCTGCAGGTGGCGCTGAACCTGGGGATGGCGACCCAGCTCAAACTGGAAACGCCTTTGATGTGGATAGACAAGTCAGAAACCTGGAAACTGGCGCAGGACCTGGGCGGCGATGCCCTCGTCGACCTGATCCGGGCCGATACCCACACCTGCTACCTGGGTGAGCGTGGCGCGCTGCATGACTGGGGTTATGGCTGCGGCACTTGCCCGGCCTGTGCGCTGCGTGCGCGGGGCTACCAGCAATTCAGGCAAAACCCGTCCGCTTGAGCAAGTCCGGGTAGTTCGCGCGTAAAAAAACAAACTCAATAAAAACCTGGCCATAAAGGTGTCAGCCCCGCCGACATTGCCAGGTGGACCGTCCTTATCCCCTCCCCCCATTCCCGATATCGCATTGGCTTGTGTTCCAGGCGCAGCGCAATTTGCAATTACGCAAAAGAAATATATTTCTGTCGTGTCAATATATTTATCAAGATGCTAAGTACAATCGATGCAAGCGCTAATGGCGCGTGAATGATTTGTGTATCACTTAAATTCGGAGAAATTAAATGTCACAGACGGTTGCTTCGCTTCGCACACAGAAAGAAAAAACCTATCAGGCTCTCATGATAGGTTTTGGCATATTGCTTTGGATTGCCATCGGAATGGCTGTAGTTGCATCGTGGTCGAATCCCAAATTGGAGCGGATGATGCATATCTATATTGGCTATGCCGTGGCGATTACTGTTTTTTATTGGCTTGCCGCGGCCGTTTATCGCGCATCGGCATTCGGCAACATGGTTCTTTTAGGACCTGAGCAATTTCCGGAGCTGCACCAGATGGTGGTCGCGGGATCGCAGGAAATCGGCTTGTCCGAACCGCCGAAAACGTTTCTGTATAACTCCAACGGCGTCTTCAATGCATTTGCGCGGCGCTTGCTTGGCGGTCGTTATGTGTTCCTGACCTCAGCCCTGGTGGAGGCCAATAGCGATGCCCAGGTACGCTTTGTGATCGGTCATGAGCTTGGCCATCATGCCGCCGGACATCTGAACCCGTGGCTTAATACCCTGAAATTGCCTGCCCATATCGTGCCGTTTTTGGGGAAAGCCTATTCCCGCTCGCGCGAATACACGTGCGACAACATCGGCGCTTATTTATCAAAGGATTTCGAGGCATCGCGCAGCTCGCTGCAGATGCTGGGCTGCGGCTGCCGCCGATTGAATCAGGCGATGAGTTGCGAGTCTTTCGTAGAACAAGAAGCGATGGTGCCGCCGGTATTCGGCTTTCTCAACGAAATTTGCCGTACCCATCCGCGTCTGACGCGCCGGGTTGCAGCGATCAAGAAACAGATTAATAGCTGATGTCCGGCCGGGCAGATATTGATGTGTGCATAGAAGACACACCAATATCTGCCAGCTTCAGGTGATCACAGATGATCACCCTGCTTATCAATTAAGCTGCGATCGATCCCGGTAACTCCGACTTGCGTTCAGACGAGGGATACTTGAACTGATCGAGCAGCTGCGTTTCCTTGACACGGGCTGCAGCCAGATGCCGCTCCCTGACGTGGCCATAGCCGCGAATCTCCTCAGGGAGGCTGGCGATTGCCACCGCAGCGGCCAGGTTATCGGCAGTCAATTGCGATAACAAAGAAGCGATGGTTTCCTTGTAATGCACAATCAGCCCGCGTTCTTCCTTGCGCTCGGCGGTATAACCGAAAATATCCAAGGCGCTGCCGCGCAGGAATTTCAGTTTTGCCAGCAGACCAAAAGCACCCATCATCCAAGGACCGAACTCCTGCTTGATCAGATGGCCATGCGCATCGTGCTTGGCCAGCAGCGGTGGCGCCAGGTGGAATTTTAGCTTGTAGTCGCCTTCAAACATCCCCGCGATCTTGGCCTTGAAAGCACCGTCGGTATATAAGCGTGCGACTTCGTACTCATCCTTGTAAGCCATCAGCTTGAACAGATAGGTAGCAACCGTCATGCTCAGCCGCTGCGCCGTGCGTCCGCTTTCTGCATGCGGCAATTTCGCTTCGGCGGCCTGCACCTGTTCGACAAAGGCCCGATATTGCTCCGCATAGGCGGCATCCTGATAAGAAGTCAGGACCGCGACACGGCGCTTGATCAACGCATCCAGATCAGGTGTGCGCTTGAACTCGATCACTTGCGCCGGCGTATCGCTGAGGCGGGTACGTTTTTCCAGTCCAGCCAAATCGCAGGCAGCAGTGCGGCCCCAGACAAAAGCCTGTTTGTTGAAGGCGACTTGCAAGGCATTCAGTTCGATTGCCCGCATCAGCGATGCTTCTTGCAATGGCACCCAGCCCTTTTGCCAGGCATAGCCGAGCATGAACATATTGGTTGCGATGGCGTCGCCCATCAAAGCAGTGGCGATACGACCGGCATCGATGAATTCCACGCGATCGCTGCCGCAGGCTGCGCGTATATCGTGCTCAGCCGACGCATCCGGAAACTGCCAATCCGGATTCTTGACGAAAGCGGCGGTAGGTGTGCGGGTTGAATTGATCGCTGCGTAAGTACGCCCTTCGCCCATGCGCGACAAGGCATCGCGGTTGGCGCTCACGATGGAGTCGCAACCGATCACCAGATCCGCATCGCCGGTGCCGACACGGGTTGAATAGATATCATCGGGATGATCGGCTAACCGCACATGCGACATTACCGGACCGCCCTTTTGCGCCAAACCACTCATGTCCAGCACCGAACAGCCTTTACCTTCAACGTGCGCGGCCATCGCCAGAATCTGGCCGATAGTCACCACGCCGGTGCCGCCGATACCCGTAACCAGAATGCCAAACGGTTTTATCGTATTTGGCAAGACGGGCGACGGCAAGCTGGCAACCGGTGCTGCGGCGGTAGCTGGCGTTGCCGTTACTTTCGCCGGCTTCTTCAAACTGCCGCCTTCGACCGTGACGAAACTCGGGCAAAAGCCGGTCACGCAAGAAAAGTCCTTGTTGCATGACGATTGATTGATCTGCCGTTTGCGGCCGAATTCAGTTTCCAGCGGTTCCACCGACAAGCAATTCGATTGCACGCTACAATCGCCGCAACCTTCACACACCGCTTCGTTAATCACGGCGCGTTTGGCCGGATCCGGATATTCGTTGCGTTTCCGGCGGCGACGTTTTTCCGAAGCGCAGGTCTGGTCGTAGATCATCGCGGAGGTACCGACGATCTCACGCAGTTCACGCTGCACGGCATCCAGTTCGCTGCGATGGCGAATCGTTACACCCGGAGCCCAGTTGGTGTCGGCGGCGTATTTGTCGGGTTCATCAGTCACGACAATAATCGGCGTCACACCTTCGGCCGCAATCTGGCGCGAAATCATGGCGGGGTCCAACGGGCCGTCGAAAGCCTGGCCACCGGTCATCGCCACCGCATCGTTAAACAGGATCTTGTAGGTGATATTCACCTTGGCCGCGACCGAGGCACGAATCGCTAACAGGCCGGAATGGAAATAAGTACCGTCGCCCAGGTTGGCAAACACGTGCTTTTCCGAAGTAAACGGCGCCTGGCCTACCCAGGTCACGCCTTCGCCGCCCATGTGGGTAAACGTCGACGATTCCCGATCCATCCACAACACCATGTAATGACAGCCGATGCCTGCCAGGCCACGACTGCCGTCCGGCAGCTTGGTCGAAGTATTGTGCGGACAGCCGGAGCAGAAATGCGGCACGCGATCTTTGTTTGGATCAGGCTTGCTGCTGATATTCAGCAGCGCTTCCTTCGCTTCCAGGTAGGCCACGCGTTGCTGCACCCGTTGCGCCACCGGATGACCGGCAAAGTATTTCGAAATGCGGGTCGCAATCGCTCTGGCGATCTGCGCCGGATTCAACTCATAGGTCGCCGGCAACAGCCAGTCGCCATGGCCCGCGCCGCTGCGGTTGCTCCACTCGCCGGTATCGTCGAACTTGCCGACTACACGTGGGCGCACATCGTCGTGCCAGTTATACAGCTCTTCCTTGACCTGGTATTCCAGGATCTGGCGCTTCTCTTCGACCACCAGGATTTCTTCCAGGCCTTGGGCAAACTCGCGCACGCCTTCCGCTTCCAGCGGCCAGGTCATGCCGATCTTGTACAGGCGAATGCCGATATCGCGCGCAACGGTTTCATCGATCCCCAGATCGGCCAGGGCCTGGCGGGTATCCAGATACGACTTACCGGCGGTGATAATGCCGATCTTGGCGCGTGGGCTATCCCAGATGATCTGGTTCAGTTTGTTCACGCGCGCATAGGCCAGCGCCGCATACCATTTGTAATTGTTCATCCGCGCTTCCTGACCCAGCACGGTGTCGGGTAAACGGATATTCAAGCCATCTGGCGGCAATTCGAAATCAGTCGGCAAGACGATCTTGACGCGGTCAGGATCGAGATCGACCGAGGCGCCGGATTCAACCAGGTCGGTGACGCATTTCATCGATACCCACAAACCGGTATAGCGGCTCATGGCCCAGCCATGCATGCCGTAATCGAGATACTCCTGCACCGAGGACGGATACAGCACCGGAATGCCGCAGGCTTTCAGGATATGTTCGCTTTGATGGGCTGTGGTCGACGATTTGGCTGCGTGATCGTCGCCGGCCAGCACCAGTACGCCGCCATTCTTCGACGTACCGGCCATGTTGGCGTGCTTGAAGACATCGCCGCAACGGTCGACGCCGGGGCCTTTGCCGTACCACATGCCGAAGACGCCGTCGTATTGGGCGCCCGGGAACAGGTTGACCTGCTGCGTACCCCATACACTGGTAGCGGCCAGGTCTTCGTTCATGCCGGGGTGAAACTTGACGTGATGTGCGTCCAGATATTTTTTTGCCTTGGCCGCAGTCATATCGACGCTACCAAGCGGTGAGCCGCGATAACCGGTAACGAAACCGGCGGTATTCAAACCTGCCAGGGCATCGCGTTGCCGTTGCAACATCGGCAAGCGAATCATGGCCTGTGTGCCCGTCATGAAAGCACGGCCACGCTCCAATGTAAATTTGTCATCCAGGGAAATGCCATCAGCTTCAGACGCTTGCGCCGTTTCTGTAGGCAACAAGGCTTGCGCCGATTTGAGTGGTGCGTTCATTCAGTCTCCGTGCCAAAAATTATGTTTTTGCTTGCACTGCGTGGAGGTTATCCAACGCGGTAAAACGTCTTTGCCTTGTGGGCAAATCGTCCTGTTTTTTTTACTACTATTCGTCGCAACGAAAGCAGCGCCACATTATCACATGCGGATAGCTGACTCAATGCACGCCGCAGCAATTGGCCGCGGCGTAGCGGACGTAACAACTGTAACAACTGGTAAATCGAATAGGAATGGGAATCAACTAGGGGTGTAATGGCCACTTGTCTGATGTGGCTGAATACCTCCCCTGGACCAGCCATGTCGGGCATTCCTCCCTCTAGTGTTCCCATTATCACTAGTTTGCGGATTCTGCTCTCCCCGGCAGAATCCGCTTTTTTATTGCGTTTTTACCGCCTTTTACCGACTTTTACTTCAACGACAAGTTTGTTTCGCCAGGCAACAAGGTATTTGCCGGCAACGGTTCAAGTGCTTTCAGGCGTTCGTATATCGGCGTGAAGTCCGGCGCGGTATCGTCGAACAACTGCTGGAAATCATTAATCACGAAGTAAGTTTCCTGGTAAGAATCGATCTTGTACAAGGTGCGCATCACGCGCTCGACATCGAACGGCAGCCGCAGCGACGCCGGACTGGTCAGGCAATGTTCGATTTCACCACCTGAAGACAAGATCCCGGCGCCGTATACACGCAAGCCTTCCGGGCTCTGGATCAGGCCGAATTCAACGGTGTACCAATACAGGCGAGCCAACATACCCAGGCCGCCCAGTTTCATCGCCTTCAAGGCGCCCTTGCCGTAGTCCTGTAAATGGTCGGCAAAAATCGGGTTGAACAACAATGGAACATGGCCGAAAAAATCATGGAACACATCTGGTTCGACGATGTAGTCGAATTCTTCCGGATCGCGCAGCCAGACTGTGACCGGGAAGCGGCGGTTTGCCAGATGTCCGAAGAAAATGTGATCCGGCACCAGGCCAGGCACTGCCACCAGCGTCCAGCCGGTCGCCTTGAACAGCAAGGCCGAGCTTTCCTCGAAGCGAGGAATACCGTCGCCTATATTCAACGCTTCCAGGCTTTCGATGAACACGTCGCAAGCGCGCCCCGGGATCAGCTTGGCTTGCCGTTGATACAAGCGGCGCCACAAGGCGTGCTGCTCCGGCGTATAAGCATCCCAGTCCTGCTTGACCACGTATTGATCGTCGATCTTGCTGTAGTCGCCACGCAATACGGTACCGTCCGATTTCTCGGCGACGGCGGCAAAAAAATCGTCGGTGTTTGAATCGGCGGCGCTCAAGCCGGATTCCAAGTTTGCTTCCATCACTTTTGCATTCATTTTCTCTGTCCTGGACTAAACGCGTTTGCTTCTCTGGTAGCTACAGTATAGGGCCGAGTTAGCGGCAGTTAATTGCAAAATTCGCCCCATAAATAAAATTTTGCGCAATAATATAACAAAAACTATTATCTTCAAGGTGACTTATGCCAACGATTGCAATGGATGCAACGGACCGAAAAATTTTGGCGATCTTGCAGGAGGATGGGCGCCTCAGCAATCAGGAAGTGGCGGAACGAGTCAACCTGTCGCCGTCGCCGTGCCTGCGTCGCATCAAACACCTGGAACAGGCTGGCGTGATCCGGCAATATGTGGCGCTGCTGGAGCCGGACAAAATCGGACTGGGCCTGCTGGCCTACATCAATGTGCGCCTGGAAAAACATAGCGATCCACAGTACCTGAGCGGCACCAAGGCGGCCGCTCAGCATCAGGCCATGTCGCCGCGTGCTTCATTTTCGGCGGCGGTCGAACAATGGCAAGAGGTCGTCGCCTGTTATGCGATGACGGGTGAGATGGATTTTCTGCTGCGGGTGCATGTGGAAGACATGGCGCATTTTTCGCGCTTCATGATGGAGACCTTGCTACGCCATCCGGCGGTACTGGACGTCAAATCAAGTTTTGCCTTGCAGCGGGTTAAAGATACGACGGCGCTGCCTTTGCTTTAGCGGCACTTCATTAATCACGCTTAGTTAATCACGCTTAATGCCAGGCAAATTGCCCAGCCATTTCAGCGCTGCCCGCAGATTCGCCTTGATGGTGTAATCCAGCGTCGCCACCTGCTCCTGGACAGCTTCTTGCAACACGCTGGCCGGATTAGCCGGCGGTAATTTCAGATAAGCATCCGCTTCACCGTAATCGCGATGAATCGCCATGCCGGCTTTCTTGGCGATGTGCATCATCACCTTGTTTGAGGACAGGCAATGCATGTACAAGGTGTCGATATCGACGTTCCGGCAGCGTATCGCGGCGCGTTCAAACAAATGTGTGCCGACTCCCAGGCCACGCGCCGAAGCAGCGACAGAGACGCCGAATTCAGCCACCCGCTCCTTGGTGGTGGAAGCACTCACCGATGGCAGCGCCTCGCGTGGCGCAAATGCCAGATGACCAACACCGAGCAAGCGCAATTTGCGGTCGTAGACACCGAATACCGTATCACGGGAAAAATCGATATTTTCAACATAGCGGCTGACCAGATCATCGGACAACACCGAGCCGAAGCGCAGCAGGCGATCGCCGCTGCTTAGCGCCAGGAAGTGCCGCAGCAAGCGTTTGCGGGCACGGCGAGACAATTCCTTGACGAAAATCGTGGGCCGCGATGCTTTGGCTTTGTCCACGCCGGTACCGCCGATTTTTCCCGGCACCTTACTTGCGGAAGCAACTTTGGCATCTGTAGCGGTCATCTTGCTAGCTCTCCTGTCGGATAAGCTTACCTCGGATCATGGTCGTTGCGCTTGCATCATCTGCTCAACCATTTCGACACGCGCTGCATGGATGGCTTCGGGTATCCGTTCCGGCTGCTGCTGGAACATGCCCGCGATCACGCCGGCGTTGACCGATTGTGCCGCCTGCAACGCTGCCTGCAGATAAGCGAATTGCGGAAAGGGACGCCCCGCGTATCCGGTCCTGCCACGATAATCACACTCGGTGGCGCGTAGCATATCGATAAATCGCTGCGGTTTGCGAAAGGCATCGCAGCGTCCCAGCAAATTCACTATCGTATTCGCGCGCAGCTCGAATGCGCGGCCGACATTGCCGTGTTCACGCGCGGTCATGAGTGCCAGGTCGCGCGCCTCGCCCGGCACTTTAAGGCGCTGGCAAACCCGCTCCACCAGTTCCACGCCATACCCCTCGTGACCGTGATGGCTAGGCCAGTCGGCGGCCGGCGTCACGCCCTTGCCCAAATCGTGCATCAGCGCCGCGAAACGCACAGGCAAAGCATAATTTTCACGTGCTGCGGCATCCACCACCATCATCACGTGCACGCCGGTATCGATTTCCGGATGATATTTTTCCGGTTGCGGTATGCCCCACAAGACATCCAGCTCAGGCAGGATGCACGCCAGCGCTCCGCACGTGCGCAAGACGTCGAACATGCGCGACGGCTGCGCTTCCATCAGGCCGCGCGCCAATTCCTGCCATACCCGCTCCGGCACCAGCGCATCGACTTCACCGGCGGCGACCATGCGCTGCATCAGGGCATTGGTCTGCGGCGCTACCGTGAAGTCGGTAAAGCGCGCGGCAAACCGGGCGACGCGCAAGATACGTACGGGGTCTTCGGCGAAAGCGTCGGAGACATGGCGAAATATGCGGTCCCGCAGATCCTGCCGGCCGTTAAACGGATCCGCCACAGTGCCGTCGTCAGCACGCGCGATAGCATTGATGGTCAAATCGCGGCGTACCAGATCTTGCTCCAGAGTGACATCTGGATCGGTATGAAATACAAAACCTTTGTAGCCCGGCGCAGTTTTACGTTCGGTGCGCGCCAGCGCATATTCTTCGTGCGTGTCAGGATGCAGGAATACCGGGAAGTCCTTGCCGACCGGCCGGAACCCCTTGGCCACCATGTCTTCCGGTGTAGCGCCGACCACCACGTAATCGCGGTCTTTTACGGGTAGCCCAAGCAACTCGTCGCGTACCGCGCCGCCGACTTCAAAAACTTTCATGGCTTTGATCGAACCTGGTTAGTCTGGCAATTTAATCTGGCAATACTTCAGTTTCCGCCAGCGCCTCGCGTATCCAGCGTGCCACGGCGGGATGCGCCTGGACCCGCTCGGCATAGGCTTGCAAGGCGGGCGCCAGCGATACGCCGTAACTGTGGAAACGCATCACCACCGGTGCAAAATAAGCATCGGCAATCGAAAAGGCGCCAAACAAGAATTGATGATGGCCGAATTCGGACAAGCAGCTTTCCCAGATTTCGATGACCCTGGCAATGTCGGCCTGGGCGCCGGCAGTGCGGCCCTGACCCGGCTTGTTTGCACGGATATCCATCGGCATCGCCGAGCGCAGGGCGGCAAAGCTGGAATGCATTTCAGCGCATATCGAACGGGCAGTAGCGCGCGCCATGGAGTCTTGCGGCCACATGCCGAGATCCGGGAACTGCTCTGCCAGATATTCGCAAATGGCCAACGAATCCGAGATCGGCCGGTCGCCGACCAACAGAATCGGTACCCGCCCGCTGGCGGAATAGCGTCCTATCTGGTTTGCGGTATCCGCTTGCCGCAGCAGGATCTTGTGCTCCTTGAACGGAATCCCGAACGCCGTCATCGCCACCCACGGCCGCATCGACCAGGAGGAATAGTTCTTGTTGCCGATCACCAGTACCAAGCCATCTGCCCCGGCTTTTTGCAAAGCGGCGGACAAGCTGGGATCAAGTTCTGTGGTTTGCATGTGTGCGCCTGGTATGTATCCGCCTTAAGGCAGTGCCGATTCAACGAAGCCCTTGGGCGCGACAGTACCCAGCCGTGCCTTCAAGGACTGCGGCTTGCCTTCGAACAGGGCTGCGTAATAAGTGGCGTTGGAGAGTACATTTTTTACATAGCCACGGGTTTCGCTAAACGGAATCGACTCCGCAAAAACCGCACCTTCAACGGCACCCGGCAAAGTCGAACGCCAGGCGCGCGGCCGGCCCGGGCCGGCATTGTAGGCGGCCGAGGCCAGCGCTTGCGAACCATCCAGATCGGACAGCACCATGCTCAGATAATTGGTGCCTAGCAGGATATTGGTATTCACATCGGATATCTGGTCGTTGGTAAAACCGTTCAAGCCGATTTTCTTTGCGACCCAGCGCGCTGTCGTCGGCATCACCTGCATCAAGCCGCTGGCGCCGACATTCGAGCGCGCACTTCTGACAAAGCGCGACTCTTGCCGGATCAAGCCGTATACCCAAGCCATGTCGAGTCCCAGGTTTTGCGTATTGCTAGTCATTACATCGCGGTGGGGCGATGGGAAGCGCTGGTTGAAATCGACTTCGACCTTGGTTCGGTCAGACGTATTCACCATGCGGTCCAGGACGTTGTTTTGACGGGCGAATTCGGCCGCCGTCAGCAATTGGCGGTCAGTCATCGTGCGCAACTCCCAGTTCCATTCGCGCACGCCTTCAAAGCGCAGATTCATGTCAAAAAACCGCAACGCGCGACGAAAGCCCTGGTTATTTGTCATCGGGGCCATTTCGGCCGGGCTGAACACTTGCGAGGAAGAGACTGCGATGATTTTCTGCCCCAACTCTTCCAGTGCCAGTTGACCGTAGAAATTGGTCTGGTCGGCGATCGACTGGAATTGCTGCTGCGCCAGTTCAGTTTTCCCGTCCAACTGATCAGCCCTGCCCATCCAGTAGATCCAGGTCGGATCACTGCGTAACGCTGCCGGCATAGCCGCGATACCGCTACGGACCAGCTTCCAGTCGCCGGCGCGCAAGGCAGAACGGACTCGCCACTGATAAGCATCCATCGACAATGGCGTATTACCTTTAACCTGTCGCCAATAATCGATGGCCTGCGGCTCCAGCTTGAGCGCCGACTGCAACGCTATTTGCGCCCATGCCAGGGGGCGTTCGGAGGACGTCAATTGGTCCGAGGATGCGTTCAACGCAGCCGCCGCCCTTCCGGTATCGTTCTTGGCTACCCGTCCCAAGGCAATAATGAATAATTCATGGTTGACCCGACTGGTTCCCGGACCGCGGGCAACCATCACGGCGTATTTGTCGATGGCTTGCGCCACCTGAGAGTCGTCAGCGTCGATATATGGCGTCATGCGGCGCGCAACACCGCCAAACCCCGCTTCTACCGCTTGCCGGATCTGGAACCAGACATCATCTGCAGTGAACTGGCCATTTTGCGCCAGCGTACCGATCAGATCGGTGCAACCCGGGCCGAAATCCTTCGGCGTGGTCAGCAAGGCGCGCGCCTCTGCGGCGACATTCGTGCCTTTCAACGCCGCCGAGGTCAGCGCGTAGCATTTCAATTGCGTATCGTCGTCGAGTACGAATTTCGGATATTGTTCATCGAAAGTGGCCCAGTCGCCAGCCTTGCCCAGTTCCAGCAGCCAGTCATTGCGCAAGCGGTCGGCGATGGCGCTGCCATCGTAACGCGCCAGATACTCGCGAATTTGAGATTGCGGGGCAACCAGGTCTTTAATCAGCGGCTTCAGGCGGTAATAATCGACATACGAAGGAATGTCATAATCACTTAAAGTAGAAGCCAGCAGCTCTGCCTTATCTGCATTGTTCGCACGTGCGGCATCGCGCAGAGCCAGGAAGTTGTCGTCCTGACTGGTATAGCCGGCGGCAGCGGTGCCGGTACCAGCAACGGAACTATTCGCAGAACGTTTTTGAGCATAAGCTGCGCCTGTCATCACAGCGGAAGAAGCCACGGCGACGGCGATCACTGCAAGCCATTTCTTTTTAAACATATAACTGCCAACCTTAATTTTACGAATGCGGATGATGATGTCTAGCATAGCATGTGATGCCAGTGATGCAACACCCGACGCGGACAAAACGCTGCTGCGGCGTACCTTGCTGGCGACACGCAAGTCGATCAGCGCGGCTTGCCGCCAGGAGTGGGACGCAGAACTTGGACGGCGGGTAATTACCTGGGCCACACTTTGGATGGATACGCATCCGGACGGCACGCTCGGCGTCTATTGGCCGATTCGCGGCGAACCGGATTTGCGCCCGGCTTATGCCGAACTGGCGGCGCGCGGAATGCGGCTGGCATTGCCGGTGGTGGTCGGCAGCGATAGTCCGTTGCGCTTTGCCAGCTGGGTTCCAGGTGAAGCCATGGTCAAAGACGGGTTCGGCGTTGCCATCCCGGCCAGCGACGTAGCGGCCACACCGCTGGCCCTGCTGATTCCCTGCGTCGGCTTCAACCGGCATCGGATACGCCTGGGCTACGGCGGTGGATTTTATGACCGGACGCTGGCGCCGTCGGCATTGCTGCGCCCGCAGGCAATTGGCATTGCCTATGCCTGCGGACTGGCCGAATTTGACGGTGCAGCGCATGATGTTGCGCTGGATGCGATCATCACCGAAGCAATTGTTATAAATGCGTGAATTTATAACTTAAGACGCTGCCAGATCGCGATAGTCGCAGCCGATTGATTCAGCGTGTAGAAATGCAAGCCGGGTGCGCCGCCTGCCAGCAGACGTTCGCAAAGCTGGGTCACCACATCCAGGCCGAAGGCGCGGATCGAGTCCGTGTCGTCGCCGTAGCTGGCAAGCTTGAGACGAATCCAGCGCGGAATCTCGGTGCCGCACATATCTGAAAAACGCATCAACTGCGAATAATTAGTGATCGGCATGATGCCGGCGATCACCGGTATCGTCGCGCCCAGTTTTTGCGCTTCT
>Ga0182007_10001347_pt1 | contig 13257 bp, 11 predicted proteins | sample Sormic07211113_1_FD_123023 | JGI IMG/M metagenome (GOLD analysis project Ga0182007, IMG submission 123023) | Rhizosphere microbial communities from Sorghum bicolor, Mead, Nebraska, USA - 072115-113_1 MetaG | ecosystem: Host-associated > Plants > Roots > Rhizosphere | place: USA: Nebraska... | reverse complement strand
CCGCTCTGAGCGGGTGTCGTATAATGGCATTACTCCAGCTTCCCAAGCTGATAACGAGGGTTCGATTCCCTTCACCCGCTCCACTATTTTCAAGGCCTCCAGCGCAGTCCACGGACATCCAATAGCGTCTGGTGACAGTTTCAGTGACAGTTTCTAAGAATCCACCTCCCCCCATGCTTACGCGAACCAGCAGCATGGTCGGACCGTGAGAGCCTCGCCCGTCAGATACCCTCCCCGCCGGACAGATTCAAATTTTGAGGTTGGCGTTTAAAGTGAGTATTAAAGGTATTTTTTCTTTTCATACTTCTACAACCCAGACAGACCAAGGCTTTCAGAGCTTTCAACAAACCTATTTTTCAGGTCACCCCAACTATTTATGGGGCTATCAGGAAAGCTAATTTCCAAGCCTCTTCAAGCAGCTGATTTATAAGGGTTTTGTATTTAAATACCTTTTTAAATAGCCCTCCTGTCTTACCTATCGCCATGTATCGAAGCCACGTTCCACGCGGGCTTCAGAGCGTTTATCTCTGCGTTTGGCAAGGGGTGGCGAAAAATAGCCACTTTTGACGGCCACCTGAAAAGCCCCGTTTCCAACCGATTTTTTTCGACCCGCCTCCAGACACATGTCTTCTTCGTTTTCCCTGGTCAAACTGTGAAACGCTGCTATCAGACGCTAAGCCCCACTGTGCCTGCCTTGCAGGGCATTCAGCCTCTTCCCGTACACAGGCAATCACCCTCCGAAAAAGATCGATCACGTTTTTAAAAACACACCTAAACCGGCGTTTTCCAACTTTTCGCCCAGCAAAACCGTGGCTTCCAGCGTGATCCCTTCCGTGACCGCTTCTGCGTCGCTGTGCAACCGCGCTGCATTTCCTTTCAAAACCTTGCACAAAATGAAATGGCCAGTCCCCCGCAGAGCCCCACGGCCCGCCTGGGCTGGAGGTTCGTTTGCACTACATCTGGATTTGCACAAAAAACGGACGCAAAGCCCGTCGGCGGGAGGGGGATAAGTGCTTTTTCAGAAACTTTTTTTGTTGAAGCCTAATTTTTTGCACCGTTGAGCAGATTTTCACCAGGAAAAGACCAGTTGTGCCTTAAGAGATGGGCCGGGCGGCTAACAACCTGGGAACCAGGCGCCCACTCGGATTCAGAGAAATACTGATGCGCAATCGCAAAAGGTGCAGGAGGCTGCAGAAGCTATGGAGCGCCTACTTTCGACTTTGGCGTAGGGACGCATCACGCTGGCTCCTGATGGAGATCGGCAGCACAGCATCAGGTTTCAGTCGTGCTACCGCCAGAAGCTGCCACTGGCAGCCAGCTCCCACCCAAGAAATGGGAGTGCATATTAAGGACAGCCTTTACTGTGTGGGTTGGCAAAAGCTAAAATCACTGCGCTCTTCACTGAGCTAGAATCCTTGGCTGGACTTGCAGCCTGATTCTACGGTTTGGCAGCCGAGTATTATATTGACGCATCAAGCTTCGTCGCTTTTTTAACTCTTACCACCAAGATGATTTGGCGGCCTCATATATGACAACGGAATAGTTATGTCTTATCGCGGTTTTAAAGTTGCCCTTATTACACCTTGCTATAATGAAGAAATAGCAATTGCCAAAGTCATTCGTGACTTTAGACAAGCTATGCCTTGCATTGAGGTTTATATCTTCGATAACAACTCCACAGACAAAACAATTGCCGTTGCCTTAGAAGAAAATGCACACGTTGTATCTGTACCATTACGCGGAAAAGGGAATGTGGTACGAAGAATGTTCGCTGATATTGAAGCGGATATTTTTGTAATGGTGGATGGAGATGCCACCTACGATGCAGCGTCAGTTACTATATTAGTCGACAAGTTAATCGATGAGCATCTCGATATGGTAGTTGGCTGCCGAGAAACACCAGAGGTGGTTTCGGGAGAGGCCTATCGCCGCGGCCATCAGTGGGGCAATCGTATGCTCACCCAAAGCGTTGTACAAATTTTTGGAGGTGGTTTTACAGACATGCTTTCGGGGTATCGCGCGTTTACTCGCAGGTACGCAAAATCTTTTCCTGCATTGTCTCGAGGATTCGAGATTGAAACCGAACTAACTGTACACGCCTTAGAGTTACGCATGCCAGTTGGTGAGGTGATGACGCCATACGGTGCCCGCCCAGAAGGATCAGAAAGCAAGCTGTCTACCTACAGAGACGGCTGGCGCATCCTCAAAACTATCGGCCGCTTGTACATCGTTGAACGCCCGTTTGTATTTTTTGGAATTTGTGCTGCTCTTTTTGCATTGTCCTCGGTCGCAATTTCCATTCCTCTAATAATTGAGTACCTTGAAGTCGGCCTTGTGCCTCGGGTGCCGACTGCTATTCTTTCTGCATCCACGATGGTTTGTGCCTTACTGTCATTTTTGTGTGGAATAATCCTAGAACACGTCACACTGGGACGCCAGGAAATCAAGCGCCTCGCCTATCTGGCAATTCCCCGGCCATCCACCAAAAAGAATATACAGTGAAACTTACATTTCATTTTTTTTGGTTCGCTGTAGCCGGCGCGCTAGGTTTTGTAGTCGATGCAGGTGTTTTGTATCTATTGAAAGGTATGCTAGGCCTTTATGTGGCACGGGGAGTGTCATTCCTATGCGCAGTACTCGCTACTTGGCTTTTCAATAGATCCATAACCTTCGGCACCAGTAGGTCGGGACACACAAGAAAGAATGAATTTTTAATTTATCTTTCTCTAATGGTGATTGGCGGATCTATAAACTACATCATCTATGCCCTTTTAATTGCCAATTACAGCTTCATCGCAACACATCCAATTATCGGTATTGCAGTAGGTAGCGCTGCAGGAATGTTTGTAAACCTTACTACATCTCGATTATTTTTATTTCGCCTACAGCCCACAAAGTAAATGGAGTTCCTTTTGAGCAAGCTGCATGAAATCTTTCAAGGCGTTAATCTGCTCGAATATTCCAACAAAGCAAAGGCGTTACGAACGTTTTATTTTATTGGAGTTAGCCCTTTAATAATTGCGTACTACGCCGCTGCATTTTATCCCGGCTACCTGACCGCCGATAGTTTGTATATGCTCTCTCAAGGGGCAGGCCTACAGCCACTTTCCAATTGGCACCCCCCTTTTATTACTATGGTATGGGGGTGGCTTTTCTCTTTATTTAAGAGCGCGGGCGGGGTTTGGCTGATACAAGTTTCTCTATATGTAGGCGCCGTGATATTTTTTGTAACGCGACTGAGCAGTACAACAGTCGCAACAATTGTTTTCGCCCTACTATTACTGTACCCCCCGATATTCACAAATATGGCGGCTCTTTGGAAGGATTGCTGGGTCATATCCACGACGCTTATTTGTGCCGCCTATTCGATCGAAGCCATTAATAGCAAAAAAATAAGCCCTCTATTATTTTGTACTGCGCTGTTCATAATCAGCAGTCTCATTCGTATAGACTACGCAATCATCGCACTTCCTTTTTTGTTGAGCGCGATAGCATTTGGATATGGCAACAAACCTCACACAACCATAAATAGCTTCTTCAATCGCAGAAGTTTTCTATTGGTTTTGGCAGTAATGATAGCCTTTGTTATTTGTACCAAAATCATTGGAACGAGAGTTGTAGATAAATTTAACCCTTGGTTATCGGTTGCTATCTGGGATATAGCAGGCACGGAGAAAAACTCAACACCAGAAACGTCAGTACCTGGTTACAAATGCTCCACCTCTGACCCATTAGTATTCGGAGAGAACAGAAAATTTGACATTAACCTACCAGAGCATTCTGCAGGCACCGACAGAAAACAAGAGTCGAAGAAATATTTAAAACTCTGGTTAAGCACTATCGTGTCCAACCCACTTGCATATGCAAAGCATAGAATATGTGTAGGGAAAAGCTTTCTTGCCTTGGGAACCGATGAAGTTCATTACCCTTACCCTGCGGCAGAAATGTCCAAAAGCAGTCTCACCCAGCATGCAGAACGAAGCGCATTAAATCTAGAACGATATTGGTTTTATGATGAAAATGCCCACGGACCAATGTTTAGATACTGGTACTACATTGCCAGCTGCTTGATTTTTCTTGGGCTGTACGTAATCGCCAAACGAATCTCCGCCATTCAAATGGCTGCTTTTTTATCTGTCATTCTAGCTGCCTCTCGATTCCTGATTTTGCCAGCAGCGGACTTTAGATATGGCCTATGGATAGTTATAGGGACTATTGCTTTCGCCGCACTGCTCTTTGACCGACTTTTTGATTATTCAGAAAAGTCTGTACGCGCTGACGCTCCTGATTAAAGACTTAGATATTCCAAATAAACTTTAGTTTTTTGGCATATTGCCAGACTCATAGTGTGACTGACCCCAGCTCTGCCGACAGCAATGCGGCTTTCGCGGCGTCTGCGGTGAATGCCGCCGCCGTGGTCGGTACTGGCGTAGGGCCGTGGGTGTGAACTGCGATCTCGCTGGCCATCTGCCCGAGCAGATCGAGGGTGTCACCCAAAACCCTCAGCACGTTGACCCCTTCGGAGCCCAACCAGGTTTTGGGGGCCTGCAGACGTTGGCTGACCTCAGCTACGCTTTTACGCAAGCCTTGGATCTTCTCCTGCATGTCGCCACCCACCGTGGCGTTGTGCTTCTGCCCCACCACCAGGTTCAGGTCGCGGCCGGTGGCCTGGTGCAGATCGTCCACCGCCGCCAAGCTCGCGGATCCGCCCGACAACAGCTTGAGCGCGCCCAGCGCCTCGATCGTCTTGATGCCACCCACTGACTCGGTCGAATGATCGTCCACCGTCCTGGTGTGATTCTGGAAGGTCTCAGTGTTATCGAGGGCTTCGACTTCGCGCTCGATCGCCTTGTCCTGGATCTTGCCATCGGTCTGGCGCAGCCAGTTGCCGTCGGCGTCGACACGCTGCTGGCATGCCTCACTGTGCTGCCACACCTGGTCGCCTTTCGGCACCCGGGGCAGGCTCAGACCATGCGGCAGGATCTGGGTGATAAAGGGCTTGTGCGGTAGGCCGTAGGCGAAGCTGACCACCACGGTGGTGCCCTCCTCCGGAAAGCCGAACATGCCAGCTTCTTGCCCGCCCATCGGCGCCGGCAGTGGCAGACTGGTGAGGATTGGCAGGTCCGGATCTGGCTCGCCATCGGGTAACAGAACTTCGACATCGACGCCAAAACGCGGCCTGAAGTCGTCACATAGACCAGGTGCGGCAGGTGCATCAGGAACGGCCACCACACGGCCGAAGCGCGGCAGGTGATAACCGCCGCTGAGTTCAGGGAATTGCCGGTCTACTGCGCGGCGGATTGCGTCTTCCATCGGATGGCCATCTGGTTGCCGGCGAGCGTCACGGACGTGATCCGATCGCCTTGGTTGATCGATGCACCTGGTCGTAACCCGGGAAGGGCCGCGACCATCGCGCTTTGATTGCTCTGGTAGCTATCGAACAGTCCAACCGGCAGTTGCAGCGGTTCGCGGGTACCGAAGAAGCTGTCGGCCCAACTGCCCACGAACACCTCCCCATCGCCCTGCTGCTGCCAGATGAAGTCAGGGATGCTGAACACGGTGGCCAGGCTGTCCATTGCTTGATATCCAGCGGCCAGGCTGTAGAAGAACGGCGCCTTGACCTTGGCGTAGGGCTGGTCCGGTACCCGGAAACGCAGACCGGTCTTGGTGCTGACCTCGGCCAGCACCGCCTGCAGGTCCACATGGCGCAGATTCAGCGGCAGCGGGTTGGCCAGGATCGCGGCCAGCTCGCGACAGAACAGCACCTGCTCCGTGCTCGAGGACGTGGTCGATCGCTCGACGTAGCCAATGAAGTGGCGCTGCAACGGGCTGTCGTTGTAGCCGACATCCAGCATGACCAGGCCTTTCAAGGCGACGTCGGCCTTTACCGTGATCGTGGCCCGGCCCGGGCTCTTCAGATCAAGCCGCACGTCATCGCTGATCAGTGGGAACACGGCGCCGTTGATGGTGAGCACCTTATGCAGCTTCATGCTCATTTCGGCGTCCCGCCTATGTAGTTATCGAGCTTCTTCAATGTGGCTTCAAAGCCCGACAGTTCCTCGGTTTTGCCGCTGGAGTCACCGCCGGTGCCGGTGCCATCGCCGACTACGGCTTGCCCTGGGGCGGACTGTTGAGCCACACCGTTACCGGCGCGGCGACTTTCTACCCGTTCGGGGTTCGACAGTTTTTCGGACAGGGTGAACTGCACCAGCCACTGAGCCAGCGAATCATCTTCCCGGGCGCTGACACCCTCCGAGAACTCGACCTCACGGATACCGAACGCGGCGGCGGTGTCGTTGACGATGCGGTACTTTTTGAGCTGGCCACCGCTGGCCGTGGCTTCCGCCAAGCGCATCAGCGTGCGCAGTTGATCTTTGTCCACAAAGGGAATCTGCAGCGTCACCGCCAGGGTCTTGGGTTTAAAGCCCTTGTGTCCCTTGTCGGTGCTGCTGGTCTGCCCCGACATGTCATCGGCTTCGATACGCAGGTTGGCGGTGATCTTCATCCTCTTGCCGAGGATCTGTTCGCCGTCGAGTAGCAGCGTCATAGGCCCACCAACTCGCGCACAAAACTCAATCCTTCCAGCGATCCCACCAGCAGCACGCCAGCGGACAGCACCCATTCGTGCCCCGGGGCTTCGCCCTCGAGCAGCGACCGGCGCAGTTCATTGACATCACCAGGGCCTATCAAGCGAGCGCGCATGGTGGTGTCAGCAGAGCCGCCGGCCAACAACGCCTTGAGGTCATTCAACTGCTGATCGCGGCCCTGTTGCTGAGCAACCTTGCGGGTGGCCAGCGCCGCGAGATCGCCCATTGGCGAGCTGTCCGCTGCGTAGCTCTCCAGCACCGCCAGTTGGCCGGACATGGATTGCTTCGCGGCTTTGACCACGGTGCAGCGCTCCAGCGGCAGCGATTGCCAGCGCGGCAGTGGGCCAGAACTGGGGATCTCCCACTTTTCGGTCTCCAACGTCGACAGGTGTCGGGCGCGGCGTTCGGTGCGCACCAGGTCGGGGATCGGCAGCAACGCATTGAAGCGCGACAAGGTGCCGGCCAACTGGTTGTAGTTCGTGCCCAGGAACAACAGGGACAGTGCGTACTGCGGCCCGGTCGGCCGTCCGCTGTCCGTTCCGTCGATCAGCTTGCTCGCCAGCTGCTGCAGCAGATTCGGTGCCGACAGGAAACGTTGATTGCCCCGGCCCTGGCCCACGCCGCTTTGAAATGGCGTCACCACCAGGCAGGCAGGCGCCTCGCCCAACTGCCCCGCCATCGCGGCACGGCCGGCAGCGATCGCGTCTTTCGCGACTTCACCGACCGGCCCCGGGTTGGTACTGGCCATGCCCTCTAGGCTGGCCAAGCGCAGCGCAGTGCTGGCCAGCTCGCCGCCGGCCAGATCCTTGGCCGCGCCCAGGCCGTCCATCCATTGCGTGGCCTGCTCGGGCCAGCGCATCGTCACCGGGGCCCAGTTCATGTTGGCAGACCCTCCCAGGTGATGGCCTCGATGGCGGCCAGATCGATATCGGCCAGTGCCTGATCCAGTTGCTGTTTCAGCTGGTTGGCCTTCTGCAGCAACTGCAACTTGAACTGAGTGAAGTCGTCACCCACCCGGCGCAGCTGCGCAAAAGTGTGTAGACGGAATTCTTTTCTCCCTTGCTCATCGCGACAGGGGTACGGGCTGTCGACGCCCGCCAAAATCACGCCCGTCAGGTTCAGTTGGTCTTCGAGCTGGCTGCTGTACTGGTGAGTCGTACCGAGGGCATCCGAGGCAAAACCGCCGGTCAGCGCTGATTCGCAGCTACTGTTTATCCTGGTGATTTGCTCCTGGTACTTCGCCGCCGCCTGTTCTTCCAGGGTAAGCAGCAATGGATCGATCAGGATTGGTACGCCATCCAATGCGACGATCTTTTTACCCTCAGACTGACCGGCAAGCAGCGCCGCGTAGTCAGCGCGAGTAATCTCGCGAACGTCATCAGGGACATAGCGACCATGAACAACGGGGTCGTAGAAAGAGTTAGTAGTGGCCGAATATTGCATGGTTACCCTCAGCTCCCGATCGCAATGTAATGTGCGTATTCCGCAGTCGTTCCGAAGTTCTGAAAAAGGACCTGGCCAGCGGGATCACCGCCGGCTTTACCCACCAGCAACACCGCATTTTCGCCAAGTGCCATACGGTTACCAATGACGCAGTGGCATCCATTGGGAAAGCGAATGGGATAGTTGGCGCTCATCCAGTTACCGTATGCCGCGGTCACGTTGACCAAGCCCCACTGGATAATCAGCCCGCCAAGCCACTGCGGAAACGCGATGTAGCCGTTCGCTGCAAAGAACGTAGAAAACCCTAGACGCAGCTTTTTTGGCGTGACAATCGTCGTGTCATCCGCTCCGGTGTTGGTTTGTGACTGGGTGGCCACCTTCCCGCCGCCGACCATCGCTTCGGTGGCTTGAGTAGCTGCAGCGTCCAACGTCACGTCTGTGGATCCGTCAAAATCTACATAGCCGGTCACGGCCCCGCTCAATGTAATCTTGCGGGCAGTGGCGAACTTGGCGCATTTGCCCACCACCGTAGCCCCAGACACGATATTGGCGATTGCCGTCCAGATCAGCGCGGCCGCCGACTTCACGGCCTTGGTACTGGCCAGAATCAAGCTGCTGTTAGTTTCCGAATCGTCGCTGATCGCGTTGGGTAGATTCCCCAGTTTGACGTCATCCTTGGTCGTCGCCCGGGCGCGCAACTGGTCATAGTCACCCACACGGGCGGCAAAATGGGTCACCAGCGGCCCTGCGATCTCCTCCACCGATCGACGATCGATCAGCGTATTGGCATTGGTCAGATCCGCGATGGCCACGCAGTAGTGCTGAACGCCGGCACTGTCCACGTAATCGACTTTCCCAGCTCCCCAGACCACGCTCCAGCTCGCGGCCACGTCGCTCAGTTCGCGCTGCAGGGCAACGTCCAGCCAGGCCGTGGTCGGGAATGACGGCGGAACGACCGGGAATGCAGCCGATCGCTTTACGCGAATACCTTCCACATAAGCCGTGCCCGCCTTGAGTTGATAAGCACTGCCCACTTTTTCCAGCTGCAGCGAACTGCCGAAAAAACAGGCTCGACCGTAAATATCACGGTTGCTCAGGCGCTCGCGCTCATCGATGCCGGCCAGGCGCACGGTGAAGTCATGCTGCCAGGTGCTGGCATCAATGGTGATTCCGGTCAGCGCCTGGGCGCCATCGAAGGCCACCAGGAAATTGCGGGTCAGGTTGTTGCCGATCTGCAGCGGCGGGATGTTGCGGCGCTTCTGCTGCAGGGCGACGGTGGCCACCGCAAACAGCGTGCCTTCGGCAGTCTCAAGACCGATCCAGTTGAAGTCCCAGTCGCCGACGTCTGAGCCGATCTGCGCGCTGAACACGACCTGGTTGGGGTTCACATAACCGGCATTGTCCTCCTGGATCTCGTAGACGTGAACGATCTGGCTAGCGGCCGGTTTCGGTGCGGCCCGGTCGACCGGGACACTGGGATCGAGGCCGGGGACGTTGGCAAAGATAAAGCGCGCCACATCAAGGCCCTGCTGGGCGGCTTGCTTTTGTGCGATCAGGCTTTCACCCGCAAGCGTAATACTGGCTCCCATGGGGGGTTCCTACAGGCTGGCAACCAGCGTTTGCTGGTCGTCGTTGAAGTCGACTACGGCGACGCGGATCGTCACCGGCGTGAGGGTTACAAAGTCATAACGTCGGCAAGTGCGGCCGTATTGCTGGATCAGTACGCGCAGCAGTTCGGGATTCTGTGCGAGCTGCGAGTCGGAGAAACGCAGCAGCACCACGTCCCAATCCCGATCGGGCATGCGCTCCTCGATCTCGACGTAACCGACCCCGAGGCGCACCAGGATGCGTTTCATGCCGGCGGTGCTGCCGGCATCCACCGCATTGATGAAGGCGAACTTCACGCGCAGGCGATAAAGGGACTCCGGTTCACCTTTGAAGCGGGTGATGTCGCGCTGCCAGGCCAGCAGGTCGAGCATGACCAGGTGACAGTTGTCGGCATCGAGCTGCAGCAATGGCCAACGCAACCAACCCTCGACTTTCTCCCACCAGGATTGGGCGGCGGCGGTGAGTTTTGACAGCTCGGTCCCGCCGAGCCAGAACGGCAGGCTGAGCTTAATCATTGAGTAGCACCTCCAGACTCTGGATCCGTGGGATGTTCAGTTCCGAGAGGATGTCGTCGTTGTCGAAGTGCAACGACTCGATACCCGGGAACTGCTGGTGCAGCTCCTCTCCCAGGCGGCTGAAGGAAAAGCGCGATTGCGGCAGGGTCAGCGTCGGCTGGTAGTCGTCGCTGGTGCTCTCGCGAAAGGCCGCACGAATGAATAACTCGGTGTCATCCAGCAAGGTTTGGCGCTGGGCTTCGGTCAAGATCGATCGCGGCCAGAGCGTCACGCTCAGCGCGTGCAAGGTTTCGGGCATGACCATCACCAGCAGGTCGTCGCCGTGGCCGTGATTGCCCTGGTCGCGAATGTGCGCGTTGATCAGCTCCAGGTAAGTCGCCGCCGGCACGTCCGCATCGAACAACACAAAGGCGTTGGCACTGCCCGGCCCGCGTGGCGCGCCGTGTTCGAAGTAAACGCCATCTGGACGCACGCCCGGGAAGGCGGAGATCATCGCTCGGTATACGGCATCGGTATGCCATTGGTTGACCGCCGAGAACTGGTTGCGCGTGCGCAGGCGCAGTTCGTCGTTGGGTTCCTTGTCTGCCCCTGGCGTGGTCAACCAACCGTCCGCATTGACCACTTGGGCAATGCCTGGAATCGGCACTGGCAACACGGCGTAGTACCCCGGTGCCAGGTTGAAGCCGCTGCCGACGTCCACCGCTTCGACCGGGATCAGCAGCTGCATCACGCCATCGGTGAAGGTACCGACCGCCGTGGTCACCAACTGGTAAATGTGGCCATTGATCGCGGCTGACTGCACCACCGTGCCCTTGGCGACCTCGAGGGCGCCGCCGGGAGCCACGCGGGTGAACAGCAGGAAACCTTTGGCCTTGGTCGCGCCCTTGCGCTCGACGTTCACGCCCCATGCCAGCATGTCGAGCCAGGCATCCTCGGCGGTTTTGACGAAGAAATTCGGCAGCACGGTGGCGATGAAGAAGTCGAGAATCCACAGCACCGGTTTGGTCACTAGCGCGGTGACCACCCGCCAGAACGGCGACCAGGTGCTGGTATTGCTCAGCTTGCTGCCTTGGGCGACCACTTCCGCTTCCCAAGCCTGACGCAGGCCAGCCTCGGTGGTTGGAATGCCGGCGTCCGTCAGCGCCTGTTTGAAATCCACATCACTCACAACTTCACCTCGATACTGCCGAATTTCAGGGTTTTGGCCGTCACCAGGTACTGCCCGGGCTCCAGCTGGGTGATCAGCGCCGTTCCCGGTACCAGACGTTCGTCCGCCTCCACCAGCAGCTCCAGTTGCTGGATGCAGTCGCGCTGTTTCAGGCTGTTGCGCTCGGCGACCAGGGTCACCAGCAGGCCGCTGTCGCGGATCATGTGAGCGATGTCCTGGGCGATACTCGACCGATCATCAATCAGCACCGGCTGACGGGACGGATCAAGCACCAGGTCGTTATCGGCGATCAGCAGATCGATGTATTCGCTCATCCGCCCACCGCCATGCTCATCATGTTTTCCATTTCCAGCGGGGTCATTGGCTTGGCCGTGTGGATGTTGATCGTCCCCACCTGGGTGCCTTTGTTTTGGGTCTGGCTGTTGTTGTTCTGGATGCTGCGCATCAATCCACCCTGGGGCACGGCCGTGGGCCTCATCGGCGATAGACCGCCCGCCGTGCCGCCGTTCATGCGTTGACGGGCCTGCTCGGCTTGTTCGGTCAGCGGCGGTGTGGTGACCAGTTGTGGCGGTGCGGGCGCGTTGACCAGGGGCGCGGAAATGCCGGGGATCTCGGGCGCTTTGGGCATCTCGCCAAAGGCGGCATCGATCTGCACGCCGGGGATCTTATTCAGCATCTCGATCAGGCCGTTGATCGCATCTTTGAAAATCTTGACGATGCCGTCCCAAGCCGCGCTGGCCATGCCGGTCCAACCACCGATCGCGCCGAACCAGTCCGACAGTGCCTGCAGCTGGCCTGCGATCCATTGGAACGCGGCGGTGTTCATCAGGGCGCTGGTCCATTGGTCCCAGTAGACGACCGCGGCGATCACGATCGCGACCAGGGCGACGATTCCGACGATGATCAGCAGCACCGGGTTGGCCAGCATGGCCGCGTTGACCAGCCAGATAGCGCCCTGCCACAGCAACATGCCGACCCTGACCAAACCCATCCAGGTGTAGAGCAACGTCAAGCCCACCACGAAGGCTGCGACCAACACCGTCTGCAGCAGGAACATGGCGATGCTGCGAAAACCCGTCCAGTTCAGCAGTTTCCAGACGGTGACCAGGGACAACCAAACCATCTTGCTCATGCCCACGACGAGGGTCATCGTGGCCATGGCGGCGATCAGGCCAAAGACCACCAGTACGGTGATGCCAATCACCCGGGTGATGTTCGGGAATAACTGGGTCCAACGGGTCAGTGTTCCGGCGATGCCCACCAGCTTGTCCATCAGCGGGGTCAACATCGGGATCAGCGCCTGGCCGAAGGCAATGCGCAGCGCTTGGACGGCCGCGCCGAACTGTTGCCACGGGTCGACCATGGCCTTGGCCATCTTCTCGGCGTTTTCCAAGCCGCGGACTTTGCCCAACTGGTCGAGGCCGTTTTTGAAACGGTCGGTATCCTTGGCCAGGGCATTGATCACCCGTGCCCCTTCCCCGCCGAACGCCTCGGTCAACTTGGTGCCGGCGGCGGCGCTGGTCAGGTCGCCGAACTTACCCTCGAGCTTGGCCAGAATGTCGGCCATCGGCATCAGCTGGCCGTTCTGCTCGGTGAATTTCAACTTGAGCTTTTCGGACGCCGCACCGATGTTTTCGAAAAACGACTTGTACAGTCCGCCGGCGTCGCCGCCCTCCATGGTGCTGCTCAGCGTACCGATCACCGCGAACTGCTCGGCGATATCGACGCCAGCCGTGGTGGCGAGCTGGCCCACTTCCTTAAACGCATCCTTGAGCTGTGCGCCGTCCGTGCGGAACAATTGCGCGGCCAGTGCCGTCTGGCCGCCCAGCTTCTCAACCCACTGGCTTTTGCCCATGGCATCGGCCGAGGTTTTGAACAGGTTGTACATGGTGCCGACGTAGGCGCCCATGGTCTCGGCGTCGGATTTGGTGGCCTT
>Ga0182007_10001346_pt1 | contig 13262 bp, 10 predicted proteins | sample Sormic07211113_1_FD_123023 | JGI IMG/M metagenome (GOLD analysis project Ga0182007, IMG submission 123023) | Rhizosphere microbial communities from Sorghum bicolor, Mead, Nebraska, USA - 072115-113_1 MetaG | ecosystem: Host-associated > Plants > Roots > Rhizosphere | place: USA: Nebraska... | reverse complement strand
GCCCGCTTCGCGAACGAGGGACGTCCGGTATACGCCGAAGTGGCTTACGTAATTTTGCGAAAGGAAGAGGTCGGGATTCCACGCCGGCTTGAAGTAGGGATCGAAGCGCACACCCTCCTCGTCGATCTTGTCCTCGTCCGAATAAACGATGCCGACATCGGGGCGCGCAGTCAGGACCCGGGCGACTTCCAGCAGCGCGTGGGGTGGAAGCGCATCGTCATGGTCAAGCAGTGCGACGAAGTCGCCTCGCGCCATTGCCAGCGCTGAATTCGACGACCGGGAAATGTGCCCGTTCTCTTCGCGGAAGCAGAGCCTGATCCGGCTGTCAGCCGCCGCGTATTCTTCGAGCACCCGCCGCACGTGGGGCTCCGGCGACGCGTCATCGACGATGCACAACTCCCAGTCCGGGTAAGCCTGGGCCCTGACCGAGTCAAGGCATGCTCGGAGCCACTGCTCTGCCGTGTTGTAGACCGGGACGAGGATCGAAATGAAGGGACGCCGTGGCCATCCCAGGACTTCCTGGCGCCAATGGCTGACCGTGTGCGTATCCGGGGTGTCGAACCGTGCCACCCACTCCTGGTAGGTCCCGGTGGGCTGCTCGGTACCACCGCCCAACGCCACGGCATTGCCCGCCACGTAGCGCTTATAAAGCGCGTCAGCCTGGTCTTCCAACACCTTCGAGCCGAACACGAAGCCGACCGGCGGTCTTCGACGGAGCTCTTCGGTGAGCGCGTGGATGGCCTCCTGCTCGGTCAGGCTCTCGATCAGGATGTCGCCGAGCATGAACGTTGCCTCTCGATCCGACGGATCGAGGCGAACATGGCTAATACCCGTGGCCGGCGCCGACACGACAGCCGTCCACTCGGTGCCGTACATGCGCGGGCGCAACAGGAAGGGCTCGTTGTGTACGTAAAGAAGGGGCTTGCCCAGCGAACCGTCCACCGGCGACAGCTCAACCGAAATGCGATGAAAGCCTGGCCCCAACGTCCCTCCCGGCAGGTGCAAAAGCACCTGCGGATCCTCTCCAGTCGCCTGGAACAACCCACTTGTCTCGCAACGCGTGAGTTGATGGATCGGCTGGTAGTCGACCAGGGTACCTGGCGATCCAGCGAGAGACATCGAAATTCGGCTCATCAAGGTTTCCTACGTGCCCGTCGCAAGATACGTCGAAGAATGCCACGACTCTGCTCAAATCGCGTGAGGGCCGCAAGCTCCTGCCGTCCGGCTTCAACGTCGCCGCGCAACTCGGCATTCTGCTCGTTCAATAGCTGCATGCCGTGGAGCATGCGATCGAGCTTGAGGTTCAGGGCTTCGGTCTGCTCTGCCGTGGCGGCCTGTACGGCGGCGAGCGACTGCGCCGCACCGGCGGTCGGACCGACGCCGAGGTCACCCACGGTCGGGAGGGCGGACCAGTAGGGTCGAAGATCACGACCTGCGGAGATGCCGATCGACTGCGTGATGGTCAGGTCACTGACATCCAGTTCGATATACGGCGGCGAATCCGCCGAGGCCACCGTGATGGCGCCCGGCTCCTCAACACCGATGATCTGACCATGGACGGCGACCACGCGACGGCGCAGGTCCGGAATGGCGACGCCGTCGACGACCAGATGCGACAGGCGATAGGCGCCAGGCAAGGCAGGAATATCCACACGCACGAATGCCAGCTGCTCGCCAGCGGCAATGTCGAACCGAACCACGGCAACGTCTTCCAGGCCAGCGAGGTGACCGCGGACGCGACGCTCCGGCCCGAAGCCCTCGTTCAGGCTGCGGGTGTACAGGCTGGGGCCGGTGCCGGGAATCATCACCATGCCGGCTACATGGAGGGCGCTTACCGCGGTGGCGATATCGCCAAGTGCAGCGCCTCCCTGGACGACGGGGGCGGCGGCGTGAACCGTCTGCTTCAGGGTTTGCAGCGCCTGCTCCTGGGCGCGTGCCAGCGACCAGAGGGATGGCTCGTTGAGCACCACGTCGAACCCGATCGTGACCGCGAACTGGAGGTCGCCATCTACCGGCAACGCGTTCACGACGTCGTGCACAGAGAACTCGACGTGCGGATCCTCGCCGAACGCCACCAGCCGCACTTCACCACGTGGAGCACCCGGCAGGAGATCGCCGCTGACGTGGCCGACCCGGGAGGCGAGATCGTCGATCGACGCGGACTGCCCGGCGACTGAGAAGGCCATGCCGGACAAGCGGAAGACGCCCGCATGATCGGCGGGATCGATCCGGATGAATTCGGGACGAACGCCTTCCGGGAAGGCGAAGTCCAGCGCCAGCGCCCCTTCGGGCGCGGCGAATTCGGCCATCACCACCCGGGATTCGTCGTAGTCCTGGTTGCCGTCTCGATAAAAGACGCGGCAGGTGACGTCGGGAGTGACTTGCTCGGCACGCGCCCCGCCGGGCCGACCGCTGTCATCCACGAGCGAATCACCGAGCTCGTTGAAGAAGCGGCGCAGAGCCTGCGGGCGTTGCTCGAAGGCATCCATGAAGGCGACGAAGGCCTCCGGGACGTTGGCACCAACCAGCGCGATACCCAGGCCATTGCTGTGTTCGAACTCGGCGATGCGGTAGCGACCGCGAATCTCGTCGAGGAAACGGGCAACGCCGAAACCTCGGTCACGAACCTGGCTGTCGTGAAAAATCACGACGGCCCGGTCGCTCAATTTGGGCAGCCAGGTATTGAAGTCCTCACTGACCGCTTCGTAAGTATGCAGTCCATCGATATGCAGCAGGTCGATGCTTCCATCCTCGAATTCGCCCAGCGCATCGATAAAAAAACTGCGATGCATACGGGAGAACGCCGCGTAGCGCGGATCATGGTACCGCTTAAGCGTTTCGTACACGCCCTCGCCATAGCGGCGGGCGTGCGGATCGCCCTGCCACGAATCGATCGCGGTACAACGCGTGTCGCTGCCCAGAATCTGCACGGCCTGGCAGAAGGCCAGATATGAATTACCGGAATCCGTGCCCAGTTCGACCAACTGCCGAGGTCGCAACAGATCGATCAGCAGATAGGCAAATGGGATATGTCCGACCCACGCGTACGGGTAGGAAAGGCGCGGCTTCAGGAATACGACTGGATGGTCTTCTAAGCGAAAATCCGACATCGTCGGTTAGTCCTTGATCAGTTCGATATCGAGCATCGGCAGGCCGATGATCCCCACGGGCGAGCTCGACGCCTGCGACTTGAACATCAGTGCTTCATGCAACCAGTTCTGTAGTTCGTGCTGGTCCTGCGTGCCTTCGGCGATACCGGCAGTCACGAAGTATTCCCCGTGCTGCAGACGCGGCATGTCGAACTTGAATCGGGCGCGCACAGTCTCACCGGCCTTCATGCTGAACGCCGCGTCGTGATATGTCAGGTAAGTGTTGTCGCCGAACAGGTACTGTCCAAGGCGATCCTTCACGTAGAAACCGACGATGACACTGTCGAGATCGATGTCGCTGACGACGGCGATCTCGAGGATCACGCACTCCCCGCCGATAATCCAGGCGATCGGTTCACCTTCGGCATTCAGCATCGCGACGTCGGCGACGCGGGCGTGGAGCGTGCCGGCGCCAGGCGAATCGGGGTCGAAGGGAAAGACCTGGATGTCGTTGCGCAACGTCGACCTGTCGATCAGTTCCCGACGGGGATCGTGGCGCGTGTGAGCGCGCAGCGCGGCTTGCGTCCGTTCCGGGTCCGCACTTCGTTTCGCCAGGAATTCCTCGACATAGGCGCTCATGACATCCTTGGCCTCGCCGCTCGCCTTGACATGACCCTGGTCCAGCCAGATCGCCTTGTCGCACAAGCCCGTCACCGCGCCTCCGTCATGGCTGACGAACAATAGCGTGCCCCGCTCCTTGAATTCACGAAGGTAGCGCATGCACTTCTGCGTGAAGAAGGCATCGCCGACCGCCAGCGCCTCGTCAATGATGAGGATATCCGCATCGACGTGCACCATGACCGCGAAGGCCAGGCGCATGACCATGCCGCTGGAGTAGTTCTTGACGGGCTGCTCGATGAACTCGCCGATATCGGCAAACGCGAGGATGTCGTCGAAACGCGCATCGATCTCCGCACGGCTCAGGCCGAGGATCGAAGCGTTCATGTAGACGTTCTCGCGCCCGGTGAACTCGGAATTGAAGCCGCTACCCAGTTCGAGCAGCGCGGCGACCCGCCCGTTCACCTGCACGGATCCTTCGGTTGCTGAGAGTGTTCCGGCAATCATCTGCAGGAGGGTCGACTTGCCTGATCCGTTGCGACCGATGATGCCCAGCGTCTGCCCGCGCGAGATCGAGAAGTTCACGTCGCGCAGCGCCCAGAACTCACGGAAATAACGCTTGCGCGTACCCATGATCCCCTGCATCAGGCGATGAATGGGACGGGCGTATATCTGGTAGCACTTACCGACACCGGACACGGTGATAACCGCATCCGCGGCGTCGGCAGCCTGCACGGGCTGGAGAGCGCTCTCAGAGGACATCGGCGAAACCCCGCTTCGTCTTGTTGAACCAGATGAAACCGAGCTGGGCCACGGCAAGCGCGATGATGGTGTACAGACCCAGGCCGATGAAGTTCGGCAGGTTGCCCCAGATCGCTACCGCGCGCGCCTGGTTGATGATGTACGTCAGCGGATTGAGGGCGAAGACAAACTGATACCGCTCAGGCAAGGTCTCGACCGGCACGATGGCCGAGGACAGGAATAGCATGGCGGTGGCAAGCACACCTGTTATCTGGCTGATGTCGCGCATGTAGACGCCGAGCGCGGCCAGGAACCAGACGACGCCTACGGTCAGGATGACCAGCGGCAGTATCACCAGCGGCAAGAATACGATCGTCCAGGGCAGGTAATGATTGAATGCCAGGAACAGGACGGCGAAGACGATGCAGTTTGCGAATACATGGAACAGCGCCGAAAGCACCATCGGCCACGGCAGGATTTCGAGCGGGAAGATGATCCGCTTGACCAGGTTCGTGTTGCCCACGATCAACGTCGGCGCCCTGGTGAGGCACTCGGCGAAAAAGCCATGCACGATGAGGCCCAGGAAGAGGATCAAGGCAAACTCGGTCGTGCTGCCCGACGTATGCGGCCAACGGCTCTTGAGGATGTATCCGAATGCCACCGTGTAGACGATCAGCATGAGAAACGGACTGATCAGCGACCAGAGAAGCCCGAAGCTCGCGCCGCGATAGCGACCGAGCACTTCCCGCCGGGCCAACTCGACCGTCAGCGAACGGTGTCGGAAGAAAGCGCCAAACGGCCCGTCGGACCGGGACTTGGCTTCAGCAATTTGGGTCAAGGGGTTTCCTCCAAAGGGCGCGAACGCCCTCTTTTTGTCAGCTCAGGGCAGCGGCGAGTTCGGCGCGCAGGTCACCGATATCTTCGACACCTACTGATAGACGTATGAGACCGTCGGAAATACCAAGACGCTTGCGATTGGCTGCAGGAATCGAGGCATGGGTCATGATGGCCGGATGCTCGATCAGGCTCTCCACACCACCTAGCGACTCGGCGAGGGCGAACAGTTCGCAACGCTCGAGCACGCGCCGGGCCTTGCGAAGCCCCCCCTTCACCTCGACCGAGATGATCCCGCCGAACCCATCCATCTGCCTGCGCGCCAGGGCATGCTGGGGATGCGATTTCAGGCCGGGATAGATGACCCGCTCTATGGCGGGATGCTTTTCGAGCCACTTCGCGAGCTCGAGCGCGCTTTCGCAATGCGCGCGCATACGCAGATGCAGGGTCTTCAGGCCGCGCATGGCCAGGAACGCGTCGAAGGGGCCGGCGACGGCGCCGATCGAGTTCTGCAGGAATGCCATCTGCTCTGCCAGATGATCATTGGCGGCGACGACAATACCGCCAACGATATCCGAGTGACCATTGAGGTACTTGGTCGCTGAGTGCAGGACAAGGTCCGCGCCGTATTCGATAGGCCGCTGGAGCATGGGTGAGCAGAATGTGTTGTCCACCACGAGAATCAGATCGTGCTTACGGGCGAAACTGGCAAGCTTGGCGAGGTCCACCAGCTTGAGCATGGGGTTGGTGGGGGTCTCCGCCCAGATCATCTTCGTTTCGGGACGGAGCGCCGCAGCAAGCGCCGCGGTATCGTTCAGGTCGATGAAACTGAAGTCCAGTCCTGCCGAGCGACGCCGGACCTTGTCGAAGAGCCGGTAGCTGCCGCCGTAGAGGTCGTCCATCGCAATGACATGACTACCGGAATCGAGTAGTTCCAGCACCGTCGCCGCGGCCGCGAGGCCTGAGGCGAACGCGAAACCTGCGACACCGCCTTCCAGGTCCGCGACGCAGCGTTCGTACGCCATTCGTGTGGGGTTCTGCGTACGCGAGTACTCGTAGCCCTTGTGCACGCCGGGGCTCTGCTGCACGTAGGTGGAGGTCGCGTAGATCGGGGTCATGATCGCCCCGGTGGAGGGATCCGGCGACTGTCCCGCATGGATGGCGCGGGTGCCGAGCCCGTGAACGGGTGATTTTAGGGATTTCTTGGCCATGGACTCTGACTTCTGGAGCCGCCGCGCGGCGGGCTGCGCCGGGCGCAGATGACCGCGTATGATACCCAGATTAAGGAATCCGGACCCGTACGCTTCGCGTTCGGACGCGTCCATTCATGTTTTTGAACGCGTCGGAAGCTCCGGTCCCCTACTGTCCGAGCCATGCGAGAATAGCGGCCCGGCTATCAACGGATTACGCGTAACTACATGAAAACCTTACTAGTGACCGGCGGCGCGGGCTTCATTGGCGCCAATTTTGTCCTGCAGGCGGTCGCCGATGGCCTGAAGGTTATCAACCTGGACAAGCTTACCTACGCTGGCAACGTTCAGACTCTGGATTCGATCAAGGACCATCCGTCTCACCTCTTTGTGAAGGGTGACATTGGCGACCGCGAGCTAATCTCACGCCTGCTCGCGACGCACCAGCCGGACGCCGTCGTCAACTTCGCCGCCGAAAGCCACGTCGACCGTTCGATCGACGGCCCGGCAGCCTTCATTGAAACCAACGTCGTCGGCACCCTGGGCCTGCTCGAAGCCACCCGTGACTACTGGCGCGGCCTCGACGAGGCCGGCGGCAAGGCGTTCCGATTCCTCCATGTGTCCACGGACGAGGTCTACGGATCGCTGGGCGCCGACGGCTTTTTCACCGAAACCACCCCCTACGCCCCCAACTCGCCGTATTCCGCATCGAAGGCTGCGTCCGACCATCTGGTCCGCGCCTTCCACCACACCTACGGCCTGCCGGTCCTGACGACCAACTGCTCGAACAACTACGGCCCTTTCCAGTTTCCCGAGAAGCTGATCCCGCTGGTCATCCAGAAGGCGCTGGCTGGAGAACCGCTGCCGGTATACGGCGACGGCATGAATGTTCGCGACTGGTTGTACGTCGAAGACCACTGCAGCGCCATTCGCCGCGTGCTCGACGCAGGCCGTGTCGGTGAAACCTATAACGTGGGTGGCAACTCCGAGCGGGCGAACATCGTGGTCGTGAAGACCATCTGCGCGATCCTGGATGAGGTCGCTCCGCTGGCCGATGGCAAGCCCCACGAAAGCCTTATCACGTTCGTGCGCGACCGTCCTGGCCACGACCGTCGCTACGCGATCGATGCCAGCAAGCTGAAGGACGAACTGGCCTGGACCCCGGCGCACACGTTCGAGTCAGGCATCCGCGCCACGGTGCAGTGGTACCTCGACAACCGGGCCTGGGTGCAGGGCATCCTCGACGGCAGCTATCAAATGGAGCGACTCGGCGCATGACGACCAAGGGCATCATCCTCGCAGGCGGATCGGGCACGCGCCTCTATCCCATCACCAAGGCCGTCAGCAAACAGCTGCTGCCCGTGTATGACAAGCCGATGATCTACTACCCGTTGGCGACGCTGATGCTGGCGGGTATCCGCGACATCCTGATCATCAACACCCCGCACGAGCAGGAGCTGTTCCAGCGCCTGCTCGGCGATGGCAGTCAATGGGGCATCGACATCACCTATGCCGTCCAGCCCTCGCCCGATGGTCTTGCCCAAGCCTTCATCATCGGCAAGGACTTCATCGGCAAGGATCCCAGCTGCCTCGTGCTCGGCGACAACATCTTCTACGGTGTCGGCCTGACCGAACGCATGAAGCGGGCAGCGGCGCGGGACAACGGCGCCACCGTCTTCGGTTACTTCGTCAAGGACCCGGAGCGCTACGGCGTCGCCGAGTTCGACGCCAACGGCAAGGTCATCGGTCTCGAAGAGAAGCCGGCGAAACCGAAGTCCAGCTACGCGGTGACCGGCTTGTACTTCTACGACAACCGCGCCGTGGATTACGCCGCCAGCCTGAAGCCGTCGTCGCGCGGGGAACTCGAGATCACCGATCTCAACCGCTGCTACCTCGACGATCAGTCGCTCCACCTGGAGCAGCTGGGTCGCGGCTATGCCTGGTTGGACACGGGAACGCATGAATCGCTGATGGAAGCGGGCGAATACATCCAGACGATCGAAAACCGCCAGGGCCTCAAAGTCTGCTGTCCGGAAGAGATCGCCTACGTCAACAAGTGGATCAACGCCGAGCAGTTGCTGAAGCTAGCCCAGCCGCTCGCCAAGACCGGGTATGGCCAGTACCTGCAGAACCTGATCAAGCAGGGTTACGTCGGATGAAGTTCATCGAAACCGCTTTGCCGGGTTGTGTCGTCATCGAGCCGCAGGTGTTCGGCGATTCCCGCGGCTTCTTCTACGAGAGCTACAACGAGGCGAAGTATCGCGAAGCCGGCATCGATCGCCGCTTCGTGCAGTCCAACGTCTCGCGCTCCGCGCGAGGCGTTCTACGCGGCTTGCATTATCAGTGGCCACATCCGCAGGGCAAGCTCGTAAGCGTGCTCGAGGGCGAGGTATATGACGTCGCCGTGGATATCCGCCGTGGCTCGCCGACATTCGGCCAGTGGGCCGGCGTCATGCTGACCGCCGAGAACCACCGCCACTTCTGGATCCCGGAAGGCTTCGCCCACGGTTTCTGCGTCGTGTCCGAACACGCCACGTTCTCCTACCAGTGCACCGACCTGTACGACGCCAAGGCCGACGGCGGCGTGCGCTGGGACGACCCGGCCATTGGCATCGACTGGCCCATCTCGGAGCCGCTGTTGTCCGACAAGGACAAGAAGGCACCCTTGCTGGCGGATATCGCCCCGGAGCGTCTGCCGGAGTTCCGGGTTTGAAGATCCTGCTCCTTGGTGCCAACGGACAGCTCGGCCAGACCTTCCTGACACAGGGCGGTCTGGCCTTGCGCGGTGACGTGGCTGCGGCGTCCCGCAACGGCGAACTCACGGTCAAGACAGCCAATGCCGTCACCGGCGACCTCGCCGACCTGGCGCAACTGGAAGCCCTGCTCGATGCGGAGCAACCGGACATTGTCGTCAACGCGGCCGCCTACACGGCAGTGGACAAGGCCGAGAGCGACGAGGCGACCGCCATGCTCGTCAATGGACAGGCACCCGGCATCATCGGTCGCTGGGCAGCTCGTCACGGCGCGTTGGTCGTGCACTTCTCCACTGACTACGTGTTCCCGGGTGACGCCTCGACGCCTTATGCCCCCGACGCACCCACCGGCCCACAGGGCATGTATGGCCGAAGCAAGCTCGCCGGCGAAGATGCGTTGCGCGGTAGCGGCGCGGCGCACCTGATTCTGCGCACCGCCTGGGTCTACTCGCCGGTAGGCCACAACTTTCTCAAGACGATGCTTCGTCTTGGCGCGGACCGCGACGAGCTACGCGTCGTAGCCGATCAGCGCGGCACCCCCACGACGACGAGCTTGATCGTCGAGGGAACCCTTGCCGCCATTGACCGTTACCTGGCGGCTGGCGTGGATCGCGGCCAGCTGACGGGCACGTTCCACCTCACCGCATCGGGCGAGACGACATGGCATGGGTTCGCCCAGGCCATCTTCGACGAGGCGGCCAACGCCGGCCTGACAGCCAGGCGACCGACGGTCCACCCTATCGCCAGCAGCGAATTCCCGACGCCCGCGAAAAGGCCGGCGTATTCGGTGCTCGACACGACGAGCTTCACCACCACCTTCGGATATCCACTGGCCGATTGGCGCGACGGACTCCGCGCGACACTGGGTCAACTCTCCACGCAGTGAGGCTGTCATGCTGATTCCCCTTATCCTCAGCGGTGGTAGTGGCACGCGCCTGTGGCCAATCTCGCGCCGTAACCTGCCAAAGCAGTTCCTTTCCCTGGCCGGGAGCGAGACCCTCTTCCAACAGACCCTGCGTCGCGCGGCAGCGCTTCCCGACGCTGCCCCGCCCGTCGTGGTCGCCAGTGACGATCACCGCTTCCTGGCTGCCGAGCAACTGCAGGAACTAGGAGTGTCCGGCGCCAGCATCTTGCTCGAGCCTGTAGCGCGCAACACCGCGCCGGCGATCGCCGTGGGCGCGCTGGAGGCACTCAAGCGTGACGCGGATGCCCTGATCCTCGTGCTTCCCGCCGACCATCTCATCGGCGATACCGAAGCATTCACCGACTCGGTCGCTCGTGCTCGGCTCCTTGCCGAGCAGGGATGGCTGGTGACCTTCGGCATCCGGCCGGACCGCGCGGAAACCGGGTTCGGTTACATCCGGCGCGGCGCAGCACTTGAAGGCGATACCTTTCGTGTCGAGCAGTTCGTTGAGAAACCCCGGCTGGAAGTCGCCGAGCAATATCTGGCGAGCGGGGAATACGACTGGAATTCGGGCATGTTCCTGTTCCGTGCCTCGCGATACCTCGAGGAGCTGCAGCAGCAAGCACCTTTGATGCTCGAGGCAGCGAGGACCGCGTTCGAGAAAGCCAACACGGATCTCGACTTCATCCGTCTGGATACCGAGGCCTTCACTGCCGCGCCCAACGATTCCATCGACTACGCCGTGATGGAAAAGACGGCTCGTGCCGCCGTGGTGCCGGTCGGTTGCGGCTGGAGTGACATCGGTTCCTGGGACGCGCTCTGGATGGCGGCCACCAAGGATTCGGACGGCAACCACTTCGAGGGCGACGTGATCGCTCTGGACACGAAGGGCTCCCTCGTCCGCTCCCACGATCGCCACCTGGTGGCGACGATTGGTCTCGAGGACGTCGTCATCGTGACGACGCCGGATGCAACGCTCGTCGCGCGCCGTGACGCTTCGCAAGACGTGAAGAAAATCGTCGATCAACTGAAGGCGGCGGGTCGCACCGAGCACGACCTGCATCGTGTCGTTCGTCGCCCGTGGGGAAGCTACGATTCCCTCGAATCGGGTGATCGTTTTCAGGTCAAGCGCATCGTCGTCAAGCCCGGTGCGGCGCTCAGCCTGCAAATGCACCACCATCGCGCAGAACACTGGATCGTGGTGAAAGGCGTTGCCGAAGTCACCTGCGATGACAAGGTGTTCCTGCTCGCGGAGAACCAGAGCACCTACCTTCCACTGGGCAGCCGTCATCGCCTTCGCAATCCGGGCAAAGTGCCTGTCGAGTTGATCGAGGTTCAGTCCGGCGCCTATCTCGGCGAGGACGATATTGTCCGCTTCGATGACGTCTACGGGCGCACCTGACGCTGCCGCGTCAAACATTGAGTAGGGGCCGCACTGCGGCCCCTTTTTTTATCCGTGGATGAGCGCCGAAAGCTCTGCCGTCCTGGCTTCCATCAGTGACGCATCGCCTCGCGACTCAACATTGAGTCGAAGCAACGGCTCTGTGTTCGACGAGCGCAAATTAAAGCGCCATTGGGAAAATTCAACGCTCACGCCATCAACGCGTTCGAGGCGTGGGCTGTCTTTCGCATAGAAGTCGAGCACACGGGCGACCGTCGCCTTGGCATCTTCGACGACGAAATTGATCTCACCACTGCATGGATAGGCGGCCATGCGTTCGGCGAGCATCGCCATCAGGCTCGCCCCGGTTGTTGAAAGCCGCTCGGCCACGAGTAGCCACGGAATCATCCCCGAGTCGCAATAAGCGAACTCACGGAAGTAGTGATGCGCGCTCATTTCACCGCCGTACACCGCATCCTCGGTACGCATCCGTTCCTTGATGAAGGCATGCCCCGTCTTGCTTTCGATCGGCACGCCTCCCGCTGCTCTCACCATCTCGATCGTGTTCCACGTCAGGCGCGGATCATGGATGATTTTCGCCCCAGGTTGCTTCTCGAGTAGCTGGGCCGCAAGCAGACCGACAATGTAGTAGCCCTCGATAAACTGCCCCTGGGCATCGAAGAGAAAGCAGCGGTCGAAGTCGCCGTCCCAGGCAATACCGAAATCGGCGCCATGCGCGATAACGGCGGAAGCCGTGGCATCTCGATTCTCCGGCAGGAGTGGATTGGGGATCCCATTCGGGAAGCTTCCATCCGGCTCGTGGTTGACGCGAACGAATTCGAACGGCAGATGGGCCTCAAGGAGGTCGATCACGCTACCGGCGCCACCGTTACCCGCATTGACCACGATCTTCAGCGGACGAAGGGCACTTACGTCGATATAGCTCAGCAGATGAGCGATATAGGCTGACTTGTCGTGATCGCGAACGACGTGCCCACGGACGGCGGCGAAGTCGCCGAAGGCGTCGTCTTCGACCATGCGCTCGATATCGCGCAGTCCCGTATCGCCACTGATCGGTCGCGAGCCTTCGCGAACGAGCTTCATGCCGTTGTAATCGATCGGGTTGTGGCTGGCAGTGACCATGATGCCGCCGGCCACCTCGCGGTGAAAGGTCTGGAAATAGACCTCTTCCGTACCGCAGAGGCCAATGTCGATGGCGTCGCGACCTTCGTCGTTCAACCCCCGCACGACCGCTCGCGCGAACGCAGGGCTGTCGCGACGGATGTCATAGCCGACGACCACGTCACCCGCACCGACCGCTCGCGCGAAAGCGCGTCCAATCCGATAGGCGATGTCTTCGTTCAGCTCATCAGGGACGCGGCCGCGGATGTCATAGGCTTTGAAACACTTCATGGCGGCGTTCCCTCGAAAACCGCCATTTTCGATCACCCGAGCCTGCGGCTCAAGGAATCTTCGCGCTGGGCTCGTCGACCTGGCCGATCACGCGAGCCGGATTGCCGACCACGATGGCTCGTGCCGGCACATCGCGCGTGACTACCGCACCCGCCCCCACCATGGCCCGTTCGCCGATCTCAATAGCCGGCAGAATTGTCGCCCCGCCACCGATAGACGCGCCGCGACGCACGACGGTCTGCAGAAAACCGTCGGGGTAAACCCGTGAACGCGGCATCCGGTCGTTGGTGAACGTCACGTTCGGGCCCACGAAAACGTCGTCTTCCAGCCTCAGCCCGT
>Ga0182007_10001345_pt1 | contig 13262 bp, 13 predicted proteins | sample Sormic07211113_1_FD_123023 | JGI IMG/M metagenome (GOLD analysis project Ga0182007, IMG submission 123023) | Rhizosphere microbial communities from Sorghum bicolor, Mead, Nebraska, USA - 072115-113_1 MetaG | ecosystem: Host-associated > Plants > Roots > Rhizosphere | place: USA: Nebraska... | reverse complement strand
TCCAGTCGTAACCGCGAAAGCGGTTGAAGCCGAACGAGTCGTACCAGATGTGCTGCATGCTGTGGTCGCGCACGTTGGGAAACTGCACCGGCAGCTGTCGGGCGCCATGACAGGGCAGGGCGGTTCCGTCTGGTGTGACCGTCAGAAAAATACTGCCCCAGCCATTCATGCAGGCTTTCGGACGCTCTTCGTAATAGTCCGGCGTCACGAAAATCAGCTTGCACGGATGCCCTTCGGCTTCCAGTTTCGCGCGGTATTCGTTGGTGATGCGTTCGGCGCGAACCAATTGTTCCTTGGTCGGTAACAGGCCGACCCGATTGAGCTGAGCCCAACCATAGAACTGGCACGTCGCGAGTTCGACGAAGTCTGCCTCAAGGGCAATGCACAGCTCGATGACCCGGTCGATTTTGTCGATGTTGTGCCGATGGGTGACGAAGTTCAGCACCATCGGATAGCCGTGCGCCTTCACCGCACGGGCCATTTCGAGTTTTTGCGCGAAGGCCTTTTTCGAGCCGGCCAGCAGGTTGTTCACCTGCTCGTCGCTGGCCTGGAAGCTGATCTGGATGTGGTCCAGGCCGGCCTTTTTGAAGTCGCTGATTTTCTGCTCGGTGAGGCCGATGCCGGAGGTGATCAGGTTGGTGTAGAACCCCAGTTTGCGCGCCTCAGCGATCAACTCGGCGAGGTCCTGGCGTACCAGCGGTTCACCACCGGAAAACCCCAACTGCGCCGCGCCCATTTCCCGGGCTTCGCGAAAGACCTTGATCCACTGCTCGGTGGTCAACTCCTGGCCTTGCTCGGCGAAATCCAGCGGATTGGAGCAGTACGGGCATTGCAACGGGCAGCGATAGGTCAGCTCCGCCAGCAGCCAAAGGGGCAGGCCGATTTCGGGCTTGGGCGGTAACTTGTCTGACACGGAATCAGGCAAGTTCGATCCAGTGCTGAGCACGGGCGACCTCCATGAATTGCTCGATGTCGTCACCGAGCTCGGGCACGCCGGGGAACTGTTTGTCGAGCTCGGCGATGATGGCCGCGACATCTCGCTGGCCATCGATCAAGCCGCCGATCAGCGCGGCGCTCTCATTGAGTTTGATCATGCCTTCGGGGTAGAGCAATACATGGCCCTTTTGCGCCGGTTCGTACTGGAAACGGTAGCCGGGACGCCAGGTCGGGGTTTTGCTGCGATCAAAACTCATAAGGTGATTCCTTTATGCCAGACCCGCTGTTCGGTCACGCTGTGGTACGGCGGGCGGTTCAGTTCGTAGGCCATGCTCATGGCATCGAGCATGCTCCAAAGAATGTCCAGTTTGAACTGGAGAATTTCCAGCATGCGCTCCTGGCCTTCCCGCGTAGTGTAATGCTGCAACGTGATTGCCAGACCGTGCTCCACATCCCGGCGAGCCTGGCCCAGGCGCGTACGGAAATATTCGTAACCGGCCGGGTCGATCCACGGGTAATGTTGCGGCCAACTGTCGAGGCGCGATTGGTGGATTTGCGGCGCGAACAGCTCGGTCAATGAGCTGCTGGCGGCTTCCTGCCAACGGGCCCGGCGGGCGAAGTTGACGTAGGCATCCACGGCGAAACGCACGCCGGGCAGCACCAGCTCCTGGGAGCGCAACTGATCCGGGGCGAGGCCGACCGCTTGCCCAAGACGCAACCAGGCTTCGATACCGCCGTCTTCGCCGGGGGCGCCGTCATGGTCCAGCAGGCGCTGAATCCACTCGCGACGAATCTCGCGGTCCGGGCAGTTGGCCAGGATCGCGGCGTCCTTGAGCGGGATGTTCACCTGATAGTAAAAGCGGTTGGCGACCCAGCCCTGGATCTGCTCGCGGGTCGCCCGGCCTTCATACATCGCCACGTGATACGGATGATAGATGTGGTAGTAGGCGCCCTTGGCGCGCAGGGCCGCTTCGAATTCGGCGGGGGACATTGGGGTATCAGTCATTGCGGTTCTCCGGGAACAACCGGTGGATTCTTTGGTGTCTGGTCTGACGCCTTCGCGGGCAGGCCTGCTCCCACAGAGATAGCGCTATCCCTGTGGGAGCGTGGCTGGCCCGCGAAGAGGCTATCCGCTACAGCACAATACTCATGCCGTCATAAGCCACTTCAACTTCACGACGGGCCAGCTCCGCACGCTCTGGCGAATCCTCATCGAGAATCGGGTTGGTGTTGTTGATGTGGATAAGCACTTTGCGCTGCTTGGGCAGTTGTTCCAGCACTTCGAGCATGCCGCCGGGGCCGTTCTGCGCCAGATGGCCCATTTCCCGACCCGTGCGCGTGCCGACACCACGGCGCCGCATTTCGTCGTCGTCCCACATCGTACCGTCCACCAGCAGGCAATCGCTGCTGGCCATGATCTTCAGCAGTGGTGCATCGACCTTGCCCAGGCCCGGTGCGTAGAACAGTTTACCGCCGGTGCTCAGGTCTTCGACGATCAGGCCGATGTTGTCGCCCGGATGCGGGTCGAAGCGGTGCGGCGAGTAGGGTGGGGCGGCGCTGCGCAGGGGCAGTGGGGTGAAACGCAGATTCGGGCAGGCCGGGACGGTGAAGCTCTGATCGAGTTCGATACGGTTCCAGTTCAACCCGCCGTTCCAGTGGGTCAGCATGGTGAACAACGGGAACCCGGTGCTCAGGTCTTCATGGACCATGTCGGTGCACCAGACCTGATGCGGGCAGCCTTCGCGCAAGCTGAGCAGGCCGGTGGTGTGGTCGATCTGGCTGTCCATCAGGATGATTGCGCTGATGCCGGTATCACGCAGCGCGCGGCCCGGCTGCATCGGCGCGAAACTCTGGAGCTGGGCGCGGATGTCCGGCGAAGCATTGCACAGCACCCAGTTCACGCCATCATCGGAAATCGCGATGGACGACTGGGTACGCGCTTCGGCCCGCAGGCTGCCGTCGCGAAAACCTGCGCAGTTCGCGCAGTTGCAGTTCCACTGGGGGAAACCGCCGCCGGCGGCGGAACCTAGAATCTGGACAAACATGGCCGCTCCATCATTGAAAACTGAAAATAAAAACGCCCCGGCAAGCCGAGGCGTAGCACTGCATTCTCTACCAAACGGCAGAGCTTAGCGGCTTGCGAAGTACATGGTGACTTCGAAGCCGATACGCAGGTCGGTGTAAGCAGGTTTGGACCAGGACATAGAAGCGCTCCTTCAGGTGGATGGGACAGTTGAGACCTACACATATAGTCCACCTCCAGCCGGAGATGTTCAGATAGTTAGGTGGCTATGTTACTCAAAATTACAGAGTGATTGGCTGCGAATCTTTGAGAAAGCTAATTGCAGCGCCGGTAATGATCATTTTGCCACTTGCCAGCGCGTAGTCGGGCAAGCTCCGCTGGCCAGACAGCGCCAGCCACCTTCGGCCCTATTCAGTCGCTGTGCCGCGGCCAGCAAGGCTTTGCGGTCGATCTTCAGAATCGCTTGAGGTAAAAGGCCCAGATAATCCGACGAGTGGCCGGCCAGTTTGCCTTGCCAGAGCAGTTCGGCGGCCTGGGTGTTGGGCAGGGCGGTGCTGTCGAATTGATCGGCCAGGGCTTGGCGTTGGGCGATGAAGGTCAGCTCATCGATGCTTTCGATCGTCCTTTCGAGCTCGCCGAGGAATTGTTCGATGTGCTGCAACAAGTCCAGAGGCGCGACGCTCGGCGATTGCACGCCGAACAACAGCCCGGTCTGACCGTTGATCTGGCGCAGGCCACTGAACACCGCGTAACCGAGTTGCAGCTCCACCCGCAAGCGTTGATAGAACGGTGTCTGGCACACGTGTGCGAGCAAGCGCCAGGCAGCTTCGTCGGCGATGTCATGGGTTGCTGTCGGACAAAAGAGTAACAGCGCGTGTTCGCTGGAGCCGGTATCGATGGCGCTCCAGAGATGCTGTGAGCCGATCGATAGAGGTGACGTCGATTGATGGTCTGGCGTTCCCGGCACACGACTCAACGCCAACCCCATCGCCGCTTGCGTCTGGGCCGACAGTCCGGTCGCCAGGCCATCCCAGCGCGCACTCGACCAGAGTTGCTGCAAGTCATCCGAGGCTGCGGTGTGCTCAGTGCATAGATCGGGCAACGCCTTGAGCAGCTGTCGAATCGGCATCAATGGGGTGGCCGTCGGTGCTTCCTGTAAGAAACGGGCATCAGGTTTTGTCAGCGCTTTCAGCACATGTTCGAGGACTGTTGGCATCGGCTCCTGCAGGCCCGTCAGTTTCAGCAGCCACTCATTGCCCGATGCGCTGAAGGAAACGTCGACACCGGCCTGACGTGCATCCTCGCGCAACGGCCCCAGGTTGTTTTCCAGATTGGTCTGAAGACGGCCGTGAGGCGCGGACTCCAGGCGCCAGCGCAGATAAACCGCGCCTTCATCCGTGTTATCCGGCAACGCCTGACTGAACTGCATCGGCGAACGTTCGCGGCGACTGCGCGAGCGATCCTGGGCAAAGGTCCGCAGGCCAAGGTGGGCGCTGGTCTGGCCGCGAATCAAGCCGGCATTCGGGGCTGGAGTCTCGGTACGCAAAAACGGGTTGGGGGGCGGTAGTTGCCACTGGCCGGTGAAGTTATCCACAGCGCCGATTTGTTGCAGGATTGCCTTGAGGGCGACAACGCCCTGTTCGGACAACCCCGGTGCAAGTTGCTCGCTGTCCCGTTGGGCCAGTTGCAAGGCGCTGCTGACTTGTTGTTGGCGCTGCTGCAGGGCTGCGTATTCTTCGCGCAATTGGGCCCAATCCTGACGGGAGGCAAAAAAGCCCAGCCAATCCAGAAGCCGTTCGCGGATCACGTTGCCCGATTGCGTGGCGTTTGCGGGCAGCGTGAATTCGATGTGCAGCAAGGCTTGCCCGGCATAGCAGTAGAGCGGCGCAGCTTTCAGGTTGTCTGCCAGCCCGCTGTCTCGCAGCTGCGCCAACAGGCCGCCGGGCTTTGCGGCGGTCAGCCAATGGCACAGGAACGCCAGCGCTTCGGGCGATGAGTCGGGCAGCCCTTCGAAGGTGAACAGCAGATCCAGTCGACGTTCTCCAGCCTGTTGATAACTATTGGCCGATGAATCCATCAACAGGCTGGGCTTTGCCTGGGGGACTTTTTTACCTGCGGGAATGGCAAGGGCAAACGCCTGCGCCATCCCTTTCAATGCTTCGAGACTCTGCGGGCCGGCCAGGCTCAACGTCATTTGCCCGGTCTGATAAAACTGCTGATGGAAGTCCTTCAACGCTTGCTGAAACTCGGGCTGCGGAATCGGCAGGCTGTAACGGTTGCCAGCATGAAACGCCCGTAACGGGTGAGCCGCCGAGAGCCCGTCGAACAGCGCGAATTGCTGTTGGGCTGTGGCATCCCGCGACCAGGCGACAAATTCGGCGTGCAGCACTTCCCGTTCCCGCCGCTGATCGTCCGGATTCATACGCGGATGGGCGAGCATGTCTGACAGATGCTCCAGCCCAGCGCTGAACGCCTGGGGCGGCAGTTCGAAAAAGAAGTCCGTCGTCCGTTCGCTGGTGCGCGCATTCACCTGCCCGCCATGACCTTGCACATAGGCCATCAGCCCTTGTCCTGCGGGAAAGCGCTCTGTACCCAGGAACAGCAAATGCTCGAGAAAGTGCGCCAGCCCCGGCCAGGCCGATGGCACGTCGTGACTGCCGGCAGCGACCCGCAACGCAGCGGCGCCGCGCTTCAAACCGGGAGCATGACGCAGCGTCACCCGCAGACCGTTGGCCAGGGTTTCAGTGTGAAGGTGGGGGTGATTCAGCGCAGGCATGAGCACTTCCAGAACAGAGAAGCGCTAATGCTAGCGGATTAGGGGGCGTTCTCAATGAGTTTCCACACTGCGCCGGGGAAACATATTGAGAACGCCCCCTAAGTGGATCAGCGCTTGTTCAGCGCGTCGTAAAGCTCGGGACGGCGATCGAGGAAGTAGCGATTGGCTGCGCGGGAATCGATCATCAGCTGGCGATCCAGCTCACCGACAATCAGTGCTTCATCAAGGCCGGCCTGGGCGATACGGCTGCCATCCGGCGCGGCGATGCTGCTCTGGCCGCAATACTGGATCTCGCCCTCGCTCCCACAGTAGTTGGCGTAAGCCACATAACACTGGTTTTCGAAGGCCCGGGCGCGGACGGTGACGTCGGCGATGAAATCGTAGGGAATCATGTTCGCCGTCGGCACCAGGATCAGCTCGGCACCGGCCAACGCCAGACGCCGGGCGTTCTCCGGGAACTCCAGGTCGTAGCAGATCAAAAAGCCAAGCTTCCAGCCATTGAGTTCAACCAACGGAAACTCATCCGACCCGGGGCTGAACATCGAGTGATCGAGGTCACCGAACAGATGAGTCTTGCGGTAGTTGCACAGCCGCTCGCCATGGGCGTCGATCAACTGCACGGCGTTGTAGATCTGCCCATCCTCGGTACGCTCGGGGTAGCCATACAGAATGGCGATCCCGGCTGCCTTGGCAATGCGCGCGATTTGCTGCGCCGATTCACCGTTGTGCACCTCCGCCAGCACGCTGACGGCGTCTATGCCGATGTTGTAGCCGGTCAGGAACATCTCCGGCACCACCAGCAAATCCGCGCCCTTGGCCTCCAGCGCCAGTTGATGCAGGCGTTGCAGGTTGCCTGCGACATCCAGGGGCAGCGGTGGACATTGGTAAAGGGCTACGCGCATTTCGGATTCCTCTTACTCGGGCAGGGCGATCGGACCGATCTCGTTGAACACATCTCCTGGACCCGGGTTTTCAGCGTGAGTTTCACCGCCGAAGTGTTTCATGATGCCCCACACCGCGTTGAGCGAGGTCTGCACCGCGCCTTCAACCCACGCCGGCGTCCATGAAACGTCATCGCCGGCGATGAAAATCCCGCGTTGCTCGGGCGGCATGTCGTCCTGCATGAAGTGCGCGTACATGCGCTGGTTGTAGCGGTAGTGACCGGGCAGGGCGCCCTTGAAGGCCCCGAGGAAATGCGGGTCGGCTTCCCACGACACGGTGATCGGATCGCCGATGATCCGCGCGGCGATGTCGACTTTCGGGTAGATCTTCTTCAACGCATCCAGCGCCAGCTTCACGCGCTTTTCCACTGGCTGTGGAAGCATTTTCAGGGCGTCGCTCATCCATGAGTACGACAGGCAAATCACCCCAGGCTTGTCGTCGCCGTTATCGAACAAGTACGTGCCACGGGTCAGGCGATCAGTGAGGGTCATGCTCATCAGGTCGCGGCCGGTTTCCGGGTCTTTGTCCTTCCAGAACGGGCGGTCGACCATCACGAAAGTTTTCGACGACTGCATGTAGCGGGTACGGTCCAGGGCCATCCACATCTTTTGCGAGAACAGGCTCTCGTCGCATTCGATCTGGGTGGTCAGCAGCCAGCTCTGGCAAGTGGTCAGCACCGCTGCGTATTCGCGGGTGTCGCCCCAGTTGTCGGTGACCGCAAAACGGCCGCCTGCCGCGTGGGCAATTTTCTTCACGCCGGTACGCGGCGCGCCGTTGTGCAACGAGCTGAGGCTGGTGCCTTCAGGCCAGTGCACGCAACGCTCCGGCACATGGCGCCAGATGCCTTGCGGCACTTGTTCCACGCCGCCGACCACCAGGTGCTGGTGATCGTCGCAGTTGGTCATCACCACGCGGAAGATTTCCAGCATCGAGTTGGGGAAGTCCGAGTCCCAGCCACCGGTGCCGAAACCGACCTGGCCGAACACTTCGCGGTGATGGAAGGAGAGCTTGGCGAAGGCTTTGGAGGTGGCGACGAAATCGTAGAACGTGCGGTCGTCCCACAACGGCACCAAGGTGTTCCACAATTCCTTGAGGCGCGGCACGTCGCGATCGCGGATCGCCTGCTGGATCTCGCCGAAGCGAGAACCGTCTTCCAGGGCATCGGCCCAAGCGTCAGCCACTTCCTGGAACAGTGCAGGAAGATCCGCCAGTTTCTGTGCGTAATGGGTTTTGCCTTCCAGATCGATCACCGTGCTGCCAGACGCGGGGGTCAGCGGGTTTGGGAAGGGCTTGGTCTCGAGGCCGAGTTTGTCGACGTAGTGATAAAACGCAGTGGACGACACCGGGAAGCGCATGCCGCCGAGCTCGGCAATGATGCCTTCGGCACCGTTGAACGCCTGGGAGCGCAGACGACCGCCCATTTTCGAGGCTTCGTAGACGACAGGTTTCAGGCCCAGTTTCATCAGTTCATAGGCGGCCACCAGACCGGCAATGCCAGCCCCGACGATCGCCACTTCGGCGCCGTGATTGTGCGCTGGAATGCTGCCCAGCCCGGCCGGGTGCTCGATCCAGTCGTCGAAGGCGAAAGGAAAGTCCGGGCCGAAAATAGTGACTGGTTTTTTACCGTCTGCAGGATGGCGATTGTTCTTGTTCATGGCTGACCTTGCTGGCGACCCGACGCAGGATGCGCGTCTGAGTATAGGAAAAGATGGCAGCCATTCTAGAGAGCGTAGAACACGTTAATAAGACGCAATGTGTCGTCGTTTTGCTAATTGTTTTATCAATATGACGATGTGTCACTACATATTGTAGGTGTGAGCAGTGCAGCGATCCGACTTGCCCGCGAAGAGTCCCGACCAGACACCGAAGGCCTCAAACCGGCTGCCCCCGATCAATCTTGCTGCTCAGGATGATCGAAGTCGTCGTCTTCTCCACCCCATCCACACTGCCGATCTGATCCAGCAACTGATCCAGCTGCTCCGGCGAATCGGTGCGCAACCACGCCACATAATCAAACTCGCCACTCACCGCACACAGCTGCTGCACCTGAGCCATGGCGCTAAGTCGTCGCAGCACTTCCTTGCCAGACCTCGGTTGCACCGTAATCCCGACGTAAGCCTGCAATCCGCCATCCACCACACGCTGACCCAGTCGCACACCGTAACCGGTGATCACCTTGGCCTTTTCCAACCGGGCCAGGCGCGAAGTAACGGTGGTCCGGGCGATGCCCAGTTGTCGGGCAAGCATGGCCACACTTTCACGGGCATTGATCTGCAAGGCGGCGATCAATTGGCGGTCGATTTCGTCGAGAACGGGCGGGCGAGTGTCAGGCAAAGGGGCATCTCCAGCGGTACAGAGCAATGGGCTGGCATATTACAGGCAGTCCATGCCCTCAACGGGTTAATTGGATGGACACAAATTGTCACTCGTAGTCGAATGCGCAACCAGGGGCTGTGAAGCGAGGGGATCGAAATGAAGGGTATGCCTGCGGCTCTGCGCGACTATGCACTGCAGATTGCCAATCACGAAATGGGGCATTACGTCGTAGCCCGAGCCCTGGGTTTTGAAACGGGTGATGTGACCCTGAAAGTGACCATGGGCCTGACGCATCATGGTGGGGCCTCCATTACCTTGACGCGGTCCATTTCGTCGCTCGAAGCCATGAAGGAACATTTGGAAGCCCGGATAATGGTCCTCTTCGCTGGCGCCATGGCGCAGACCTTGCCTGCAAAGCACTCGCCCGAGAAACGCGTCCATAAGTCGAAAGCGGCAGCCATCCTGAACGGAGAGTTTGGAGCGGAACAGGATCACGCAAAAATAAGAGAATTGCGGTACTTGCTTCGAAATATCGCCTATCCCGATACGGATCCAGCGTTGTCTGATCGCATCATTGCTGAGCTGACAGACATTAATGATCGCTTGTGGTTGCGCACCCAAGAAATCGTCGAGGTGTTGGCCGATACGATTACTGGATTGGCGGGGCTTTTGGTGGAGCGCATGGTCATTGTGGAGCAGTGGGGGCGGCCGGCGGATACGTATGAGGTTGTGTTGACCGCTGAAGTGCTTGAGCGGCTGGGCCCCGTGCAGGCCATTCCAGCGTTAAGTGTTTGGGCTTAAGCATCCGAACTCCCGATCACGATCTGGAAGCCCCGAAAAATCGGGGCGTGTTTCAAATAATGTGCAGGCGCTATTCCTCGGACTCTGTCGCCGTCCGGGCAGGTCGCGGTGTCAGCACTTTCACCACATCATCAATCACCGCTTTGCTCATCGCCGTCAGGTAGTGTGCGGCCCAGGCGTGGCGGTCGGTGTCTTTTGCGTAGGCTGCGTCCTCGGCAAATGACTTGGCGAGGGATAGCAGATCGGAGGTTTGAGTCAATGCGTCGAGGATGGGGACGCCAACCTGACGTGGAACAGTGGCTGATCCGAGCAATAAGTGAACGGCGTGAGGCCGATGGTTTTCAGTTCGGAAGCTGCGGGCGAATCTGTTTTGCTCATTGTGTTGCTCCTTAACTCGAGGAGCTGCCGCATTCGTTACCACACGAATGGGTGGCAGCTGTACGCAGGGTGGTAAACCGGGAGCCAAGGAACCGGCAGACCCGAAGGTCTCCCACGCACAGCCGCCATAACACTGGATTGCAGGCGTAAAAAACGCCTGAAGTCGTGATGGGGGCGCTGTTGCGCTTAGCCTCGCCGGGTTACCACACCCGATCGCTGCATTGGCAGCGACGTCTGGAGAGTATCCCGTCGAAGAAAAGCCCAACAAGGCGGCAAAGTGCCCAAATGCGCCCATTACGCAATTCTCGGAGTTTGCCTACAACGTTAGCGGACGTCATCCGATAACCCACCATCCGCGCAAAATATAACCTAGACGGCAGACAGGAAAAATGACGCACGACCCGCCTCGGAGCAGCGCACATGGTGCGACCCGAGCTCCGACAGGATGACTGATGCTACAGAATGACCGCGATAATCTGGAACTCGATAAGCTCCAAGTCGAAATCCGGAAATTCATGGCCGAGACCCGCAAGTTTATGGCCGAAGAAAGCAAGCTTAGACAGGAAGCTTTTTGGTATCCGTTTGCGGTGGGCGCCGGTCTGGTCACCGCCTTCGTCGCCGCTGTCGGGCTGTGGTCCAAGCTCTAATACCGAGCCCGTCAGAGCGCAGCCAATCATCGGCGGCACTTGAGTTTTGCCACGGAGCAGCTCACCGTATCCAACTAGGGTAAGCGCATTAGGCAGAGCCCGTGATCCACACAGGAAGAAGCAGTATGTCCACACCCCCCACGACTCAAGCCAGCATTGAGCAGTTGCACCGAGACGTGGCCGCCTTGGCTGAAGACATGCGTAGCCCGGCCCCCACCGCGACCCGAGCGATACTACTGCCGTTCGGGCTCGGCGCCGCTCTGGCCCTGGTGACCTTTGCTGTCGTCGCCTTGGTGGCTCGGCTGGTCTGAACCCTAAAATCAAACCTCAATCTCAGAAAGCCAAAAGCCGCGCATTAGCGCGGCTTTCTTGTTTGGTGGGCCCACACGGACTTGAACCGTGGACCAAAGGATTATGAGTTGCCGGGCGAGCAGATAAGCCTAGAGAAAACGTTCGTAGGTGAACGTAGGTTGGCATAGCTGGAGGCCCCGTAATACGTGGTGTTAAGCGTAATTTTGAGAAGGTTGCTCAAGCTGAATACTGTACCGTGGTTGTACTGATTTTGCAGCCTTTGAGTTTCGCAATTCGCCCCGCAGTGAATTCTTCGCCCACGATCTTCTGTAGTGCCCCCGGGCTAATTCTCTCGCAGCGCCAAACCACGTTCCATTCACAGATCGAGAAGCAAAACGCGGCTTGGCCTAAGGCATGCGTATAGTCTGACTTTAAAGGTTGGCGATTGCGGTGACCTTTCATGTGCGCTAGATCCGTGCTGTCTAGGATCAGAATTAGGCCGCGCCCGCAGAGTTGGCAAGGCTGGTCAATGTGGCATTACACATTTCCGACTGCACCTGGCCTGCGTTACAGCCGCCACCGATCATTTAGCAGTGATTTTGGCGGCATCTAACCAACGTTAGGAGTTACCAGTATGTTCAAAGTAACCCCCAATCCGCCGGCAAGGTCCAACGCTAAGATCATCGATCAACGCGCTGTTGATCGACTGTTGTCCCATATGATTTTGGGTCAGAGACGGCACCGAGAAATCGTGCCAGGGCTTCAGTCCCCCTCCGTGAACCGCCGCCGCGTCAGGAAAAGCACCACGCCCAGCGGCACGGCCAGCAGTGCTAGCAGTTCCAGGTCAAAGCCCAGCACCTGCTGCTCACCAACCTTGAAGATGCTGACCAAGCCCGTTGCCAGCAGCGTCAAACCCAGCCACTTGCGCAACGGGTACGGTTTCAGAAACTGAACGAGGATCGCGCCCAGCACCAGAAGGACGATAGTTTGCATGATGTAGGGCATGTGCAGTTCCTCAGACCTTGATGACCAGCGTCACGACAGAGCGCTGTGGGCCAATCCCGCCATGGACCTCTCCCTCGATGCTGACCAGCACGTCACCTGCATGCAGGTTCGGCAGGGCCCCTTTGAGGTACCAGTTGACACCTGTCGTCACGACTGCACCTGAAGCCCAGCCAATGAGCGGCCCGCCCAACGCACCTACCTTCCCTGCAACGCCACCTGAGGCCGCAGCAATTCCCTTGGCGACGTTGCCGCGCATAGTGCTGATAGCATCGGCCTGCTGCCGGGTGAGGGGATTGGAAATGCAGACTGTCAGCAGGCATGGCAGGTTTCGAGCCTGCATTCGGTCGTACATATCGACGACTATGCTGTTGACTTGGTAATGGGCGCGTTTTGCTTCGCCAAAGTGCAGCTCGCGCAGGCGACCTCGGTCGCTTTCCATGAGGGTGATTTGAGACAGATTGAAGACGATCCCTTCCTCGGACCTGTACTGCGTGGTCTTCTCGAACTTCATGCGCGTATCCATTCGTGCAAAAAGACGATGATTTTCTACAAGCGGTGACTAAGATGCAAACCGTCTTTGATGTGAGGCCCCCAGGGAATTTGACGTCTGCACGGGTCTCATCGCCAGCTACCGCACCCCCGCAAGGTCAGTTTTCGGTCAGCGGCAACAGCGACGGCTCATTCGGCGTCCGAAAGTGTGCTGTGGGACCTGAAGCAAGAGAACAATAGCTTCGACCTGGATTCGGCTTACGATCAGTATGATCGTGCTCGGGAGATGTCAGCTGCGTTGGAGCTGGGCACTATGCTGGGACGGTACTCCTTCGCGGTGCCGGATGAGGTTGCACGCGGTGAGTTGCGGCTGTTGCGCAATCCAGAGGATGACCTGTAGGCCAAGGCACCTCCTTGAAGCGCCTTGGCGGCTGGCGAACCAGCACTGTACCTGAATTGTACCCTTGGACCCTGGGACTGTATCTGTGGTGGACCAGCCAGAAACGCGAAAGCCGCGCAATGCGCGGCTTTGGAGTTGGTGGGCCCACACGGACTTGAACCGTGGACCAAAGGATTATGAGTCCTCTGCTCTAACCAACTGAGCTATAGGCCCTCAGTAGGCCGCGGATTATAGCGATGGTTTCTCGGCTGTGCTATC
>Ga0182007_10001343_pt1 | contig 13272 bp, 6 predicted proteins | sample Sormic07211113_1_FD_123023 | JGI IMG/M metagenome (GOLD analysis project Ga0182007, IMG submission 123023) | Rhizosphere microbial communities from Sorghum bicolor, Mead, Nebraska, USA - 072115-113_1 MetaG | ecosystem: Host-associated > Plants > Roots > Rhizosphere | place: USA: Nebraska... | reverse complement strand
GGTCGCAGCCTGTCGCAGGAGATGTCCACCCCCTTCGCGTCGGGCGGAATCCTGAGCACGCCCACCGACATGCTGAAGCTGGCGCAGATGTTCCTGGACCAGGGCGTCTACCAGGGCCGGCGGATCGTCTCGGCCGAGGCGGTGCGCGAAATGGGCGTCGATCAGAGTGCCCGTACGCGCATCAACCCGGCTGCCTCCTCATGGCGCTGGGGGCTGGGATGGGACTCGATGCAGCAGGCAGGGCTGAACGCGGCCGGTCTGCGGGCCTGGGCCAAGAACGGTGGCACCTTCTTCTTCGCCTCCGATTTCTTCGTGCTGCCCGAGGCCCGGTTGGCCATGCTGATCAGCGGCAGCGGGCACGACTACGAGCCGCGCGCGCTGGCCGAGGGGCTGCTGCTGCGCGCCGCGGCGGAACGCGCAGCGATCCAGGCGCTGCCCCCTGCCATCGTCCCGACGGTGCCACCTTCGGTGTCTCCGGCGCCGGACCGCGCCGCCCTGGTGGGTATCTATGCCAACTCCATCGCCCCCGTGCAGGTCTTGAGTGCGGCCGACGGCTCGCTGGCGCTGCGCCGCTGGAGCAAGGACCAAGGCCGGTGGGACGACGCCAAACAGGAACTGCTGCGCGCGCGAAGCGATGGGAACTGGTGGGCCGACGGACAGACCCGTATGTGCTACCGCTTCCAGACCGTGCTGGGGCACCGCTTGCTGATCGGGCGCACGCTCTCGGCCAACGGGCTCTACTGGGGCGAGAACCCGATGGGCGAATGGCTGCCGCCGCTGTCGACGCCGCTGCCGGCTGCGTGGATCGCGCGCGTGGGGAGTGCATGGCGCTATGTCAGCGACTCGCCCGATTCGCTCGTCAGCCGACTGCTCCCGCCGGTGATCTGGCAAATCGGCGAACTGGCGGAGCTGCCAGGCTACGTCCTGTTGGACAATGAACAGTTGCTGAGCGCGGTGAACGACAACGAGGCCGGCATGACCGTCAAGGTCCCCGGCAACGACGGCCGCGACCTGGCCGAACTTCGCATGGTGATGGGCAAGGACGGGGAGGAAATGCACATCGGCGACCTGGTGTTCGAGCGGGTGGGGGCACAGGCTCCCACTCCTGCGGCTTGACCTCGCACGGCCGCTATCTGGAGAACGTCAACGTGATTTGTGCGGCGCAGGACCGATCGACAGTCCGGCTCGGGTGGTCGAGGAAGGCCGCCATGATGGAAGGCGCACAGGCGGACCTGCCGAGGACCGCGTGCCCGGTGAATGGAAATTCCACCACCTGGGCATTCTGGAGATCCGGGGTGATCAGGTCGACCCACTCGGGCGCGGTGCTGGCGTCGAACAGGCCCTCGAGTATCAACACCGGGACCTCGCTCACGACCGGGGCGCTCACCGATGGCGCCGCCGTGGGGACGTTCCAGATCGGGCACTCGGTGAAGAGTCGTCCCTGTTTGGGTTGCACCCGAAGCACGCGGTCCGGGAAGCCGGGCAGCGCCGACTTCGCATGCGCCAACGCGGCGGCCGCGGTGGTGCGGTTGGCCTTCTCGGCGCAGAACACGGTCATGGCCAGGCCCACGCCGCCCAGCCCGATGACCTCGGCCGGACCCCGCGACGCCAGATAGGTGCCGGCGACCGCCCGGGGGTCTCCTCGCGCCATGTCCGCGATCATCCTCGGGACCCCGGAGGCATCGCCTTGCTCGCTGGCCACGATCACGGTGTAGGCGAAGGCGAAGCCGTCGATGTTCACCGTCACCGGGGGACCGGGTTCGCGATCGACCTGGGTGACGACGGGCGTCCGGTCGAGGCGGTTCACCGTGGCCGTGAAGTCCGCTTCCAGATCCGGATAGGCGGCAGCGCATGCGGGCTGGCCAGCGCAAGCGGCGAAGATCGCCTTGAAAGCGCTGGCCGGGGCCGACCACCAGGTCGCGGCGATGTTGTTCGTGGGGGGCGACACCGAATCGAGGACCACGCTGCGAATGCCCTGCGCGTGGTTGCGCAGGACGGTCAACGCCAGATTGGACCCGTACGAGACGCCGTAGACGTTCCAGCTGCCGATGCCCAGCGCCACCCGCAGCTCGGCGATGTCCGCGGCATTCTCCGTGCTGTTGTAGGCCGCGAGGTCGACGCCGGTCGCGGCCAGCCGGTCGCGGCAGGCTTTCATCGCCGCGGCGTCTGCGACGGTGGTCGAATCCGCTGCGAAGGGAAGGCCGACCGCGTCGTAGATGAACTGCTCCCATTCCGGACACCCGAGGCGCGGGATGGCGCGGTGCGTGCCGCGCTGGTCGACGAAGATGACTTCGCGCTCGGCGTTGAGCCCGTGCCTGACCATGGTCGCCACTTCGAACGAACCAGCCCCGCCGGGCCCGCCCGACAGATACACGATCGGATCGGGCTTCGGCGTCGCGGAGACAGCGGGCGCGCGCATCACGAAGATCTGGATGCGGCGCCCCTGGGGCTTGGAACGGTCCTCGAGAACGCTGAAGTAGCCACACCGGACCCCGGGGGGAAGGTCGAGGCTCGGGACGCCCGCGACGTTCGGCTGGGGGCACGGTGTCGCCTGGAAGGATGCTGCGGCGGGAACGCCGGCAAGCCCGGGCCCGCTGCCGTTCGAACCGCCACAGCCGGCCAGGCCGAGCCAGCCCAGCAGCAGCCCGGCACGACATGCCGCCCGGCGCGCCTTGAGCTTCCAGGGGTTCCGCCGCGTTGCGGTCATCCGCGCACCTTTGTCCGGTGACGCCAGGCCCAGGTCCGACATTGCGAATGCGCGACGCGAGATGTTCATCGTGGAAACCTGTGTTCGGGGCACCATCCGGACCCGTGCCGCGCGGGCATTCGAGGCCGGAGGACAAGCCCGATATGCATCACGGCATGAAAGGAGCGGCCGGAAAGCTCACGACATCGCCGCCCAACGGCAGCGCGTTTCGTCGTTCGCCCGTGATCGTGGTGGAGACCGGAATCGGCTGCAGCGTATCGAAGTACGGCAGCACCTGGGCGAGGGGAGGTGTGCGTCCGGTGAGCATGAAAGCATCGAACTCGAACGGCAAGCCGTTGGCGCGAGTGATCGACAAGTGATCCATCACCTGGAAATGAACGTGCGGTCCGCCACCGGTGCCCGAACTGCCGGCCTTGGCCATCGCCTGCCCCCGCGTGACGCGATCCCCCGGCCGCACCTTCACACTGCCCGCTTGCAGATGCGCATAGGCCGCGAAGCGCCCGTCCCCCAGATCCAGGATGATCCGATTGCCGCCTTCGGTCTGCGCACCGGGTTCCTCCCGCTCCGCGCCCACGCGCAGGTCCGGGTAGCGATCGACGGCGACAGCCACCGTGGCATCGGCCACCGCCAGCACCGGTTGGCCGAATGTCGGAAAACTCGTGGGGAGCAGGGGATCTCCGGCACCGCCCCGGTTCTGGGCATCCAGTTGATTGAAGTCGATCGCGAAGCGCTGCCCCAGGTACCGGCCACCGCCAATCGACAAGAGCGCCCGGCGATGCGGGCCGTCGCAGCAACTGCCCGCGGCGTACCACCGAGCGCCGCCGACCGGGGGGCCGAGCACGACCGGCGACCGGCGATCGACGGCGATCCGGGGGCCCGTGTACGACATGAACCATGCGGGGACGCCGCTCACCGGGTCGATCGACACCCGATGCGCGATGAACGCTGGGACAGTCGCCGCGCTCGCCAGCGGCACGTCGAACCAGACGACGCCCACGGTCGCCGGCGGCAGCACCGCGGTCGGCGCTTCCGTCGGCATGACGAGTGACATGGCCGAAACGAGCGATGCGCCGCTCAGGCGCTGCAGCGTCGCTCCGGTGTCCGCATCCAGAACGGCGATCGAGCTGACGGTGGCGGGGACGGGCAGCCCGTTGGTCAGCAGGAGTTCATAGACGAGGTGAACCTTGCCGTCGCTGCCCGTGAACCAGGTCGGAGGCGAGACGACGCTCTCGACCAACGGCGTGAACTGCCACTCTGCAGGCGGCGACGGCTGCGCATGCGCTACCGGTGCGCGGAGGCCCCACAGCAGAAGCGCTGCGACCATGAAGCGGACAGCGGATGTCCCGATTGCGTGACGCGGCATCTGGAGTGTTCCTCATGGAAGCGTCGCGCAAAGCGGGATTGCAACCGCGCGCCGGCTGGATCTGCTACTGTAGCCGGTCAGTCGCAAGGTCGAAGACGTTTCGACAGCGCCATGCCCAAAACGGGGATCCCGATTGCCGACATCACGCACCAAGATCGCCTCGCGAATGCGCATGATCGCCTGCTGTGGCCGCCATGCAGGGTTGCATCGCTGATGCGGTCGCCGCGGAATGCGCGCCCGTGTTCGCGGCCCCGGTGGCGATGGTTGCGTCGATCTCTTCCACGCTCCAGAGCATCAAGGAAAAGTACCACCTCAACGCGATCATCGTGGGCATCGAGCAGGACGGCACGCCGCTCTATCGGACCGCGGTTGGCGATTCGACAAGGGGCGTCCCTGCGTCGACCGACATGCACTTTCGTGTGGGCGGCATCGGCTGGCAGATGCTGTCGACGGTCCTGCTGCGCACGGTCGAACGGGAACCGGCCACGATCGCGTTGACCGATCGCGTGTCGAAGTGGTACCCGGACTATCCTCATGCGCAGCGCGCAACTGTTCGCATGCTGGCCGCATCGAGCGCCGGCTTCGGGGACTACATCACCACGAAGCGGTTCGTCGCCGAACTCGAGTCGGATCCGTTGCGGGTCTGGTCGGCGGACGACCTCGTCGCGCGCAGTCTGCCGCCGTACCAGACACCACAATTCATCCATCCCGGGCAGGACTGGTCGTATTCACACACCGACTTCGTCGTGCTGGGTGCGGTGCTCGAAAAGGCCAGCGGCAAGACGTACGGGCGCCTGCTGCAGGAGCTGGTCCTTGATCCGCTTGCATTGCGCGACACGCGATTCCAGCTTGACGCGAGTCCCCAGTTGCCTGTGCTGCACACCTTGCAAGAGGAGGATTTCCGGGATTCAACCAATTGGAATCCCTCCTTCGTGTCCTGGGCTGCGGTCACGTCGAACATCTGCGATCTGGGCAAGTGGAACCGGGCGTTCGGCACCGGATCGCTGCTTTCGCCGCGGATGAAAGGCGAGATCGCGTCGCCGGTCAATGTCGGGCTCGGCGCCAATACCGCACAGGGCTACTTCGGGCTGGGCACGCTGGTCTTTCCCCCGTGGATCGTGCAGCGAGCCGCGTACTGGGGCATGTACACGACCACGGCGTACGATTCCACGACGGGAATATCGCTGGCAGCAACCGTCTCGCTGAGTTCCGCGACGCCACCGAACGTGCAGCCGAGCAATGAAATCATCACGGCGATCTCAAAGCTGCTGACGCCTGGCCATCCGGTTCCCAGGTAGCGCATGAGAACGGGGTCGGCACGCATGGGTGACGGCACCGCCACCCCTGCGTGTTGCTTTCGCCGACCGACTACGTCTGTAGTTTGGTCATCCCGACGCACCCCGTGACAATCGGGGCACCGTCCGAATTCGGCCAACCCTCAACATTTGGAAGTTTGATGATCAGTGCGAGCTACCCCGTGCGCTGCTGCGCGCACGCTCTATTTCTGGCGGCAGCTGCCACCTTGGCCGGCTGCGGTGGCGGCGGAACGTCGCTCGCGTCGCTCGGCGCATCGCAATCGCCCCCGCCAATCAATACCACCCCCGTTGCCTCGGCGCAGATCGATGCCGCCGTGGACAAGCTCGACCTGCTGGCCGCCGATGTCATGCGACGCACGAAGATTCCCGGCATGGCGGTGGCCGTGGTGAAGGGCGGCCAGGTCGTCTACGCCAAGGGCTTCGGGGTGCGCCGGGTCGGCTCGCTGGAACGGGTCGATGCCGACACCGTGTTCCAGCTCGCATCGATGTCCAAGCCGATGGCAGCTACCGTGGTGGCCGGGCTCGTGGGAAACCAGACCGTGTCCTGGGACACGCCTGCCGCGACCCGACTGTCCGACTTCGAGATGTCCGATCCAGCGGTCACGCGACAGGTAACGATCGGCGATTTCTTTGCTCACCGTTCCGGCTTGCCGGGAGCTGCTGGCGACAAGCTCGAGGACCTGGGCTATGACCGCCAACAGATCCTGCAGCGCATGCGCTACGTGCCATTGCGTGCCTTTCGCACCACGTACGGCTACGCCAATTTCGGCCTCACGGCGGGCGCGGAGGCTGCGGCCAACGCGGCGGGCATCGATTGGGCCACGCTGTCCGAGCGCACGCTCTATGCCCCGCTGGGCATGCGCGCCACGAGTTCCCGCTTCGCGGACTTCATGCAGCGCGCCAATCGCGCGTCACCGCACGTGATGCGCGACGGGAGCTACCAGGCCCTGTACCAGCGGCAACCCGATGCGCAATCGCCGGCCGGCGGTGTGAGTTCGAGCGTCAACGACGTCGCGCAATGGATGTCGTTGCTTCTTCAGAACGGCAGCTACAACGGGCGCACCGTGGTCAAGCCCGAAGCCTTGTTGCCCGCGATCACTGGACAGATCGTTGATCGGCCGTCCGATGATCCGGCCGTGCGCCCGAACTACTATGGCTACGGCTTCAACGTCGGAACCACGACGGCGGGACGCGTCAAGCTTTCGCATTCGGGCGCTTTCATGCTCGGCGCGGGCACCGCATTCACCGTGATTCCGGCGACCGGAGTCGCGATCGTCACGCTGACCAACGCAGCACCGGTGGGCGCCGCCGAAGCCCTGAACGTCACCTTCGAGGAACTCGTCGAATCAGGTGCGTCCTCGACCGACTGGATCACGCTCTACGCGCAGCGGTTCTTGCCCTTCTATGTGCCCGAGGGGTCGCTGGCCGGCCAGCAACCGCCGTCACAGCCGGTCGCAGCGCTGGGCAGCGATGCCTACACTGGCACGTATGTCAACAGCTATTACGGCAACGCGGTGGTGGAGGCCAGCGGCAGTGCGCTGACACTGAAGATGGGGCCGACGGGCGCGAAGAGCTTTCCGTTGCGTCACTGGAGCGGCAACTCCTACGTCTTCGACCTGTCGGGCGAGAACGCGCCGCCCGGATCCGTCGCCAGGGTCGACTTCAAGCCCGGCGCCTCCGGTGTCGCCGGCAGCCTGACAATGGACTACTACGCCGAGGACATCGCGCGCGGTACGTTCACGCGCACGCCCTGATCCGGTCGGGATGCGGCGGATGGAGCTCGACGGTCATGAGTCTCCCGCGATTCCCGCGCCCTTGTTGGTCAGCCCCAGACCCGACGGGAGTCAGGCCAGTCAAGCCGCCGCCGGCGACGCCGCGACGCGACGGTACACCAGGGTGCCCTGGTGCAGTTCTTCAGACGGCGCCGCGCCGCCTTGCGCCGCATCCTGCACCGGCACCATGCGCAGTTCGACCAGGTCGCGGCCGGCGTAGCCGGGCGCCTCGATCGTCATGCCCGCATTGCGATCGTCGACCACCTTCAGCAATTGCAGGTTGTTCCATAGCACATAGCCCGGCAGTTCCTTCAACTCGCCGATGCGGCCGATCTTCGGGCCGTACACCTGGACCAACGACTGCGGGGATTCATTGACACAAGTCCATTGCGTGCCCACGCGCGCGCGCCACGCATCGGGCAGCGGCGTGGCCAGAGGGGGCAGTCGTTCGCACACGACCTTCTGCTTCCGGTAGAACCGGTTTTCCGAGAGCACGATCGCAATCATGTAGCGATGCCCCCGCACGGTCTCGAAGCGAACGCCCAGATCGGGAGCGCCCTCGAAGGACCACATGCCGTCGCTACCTGCGCGCAGCGGAGTGTCCATGCCCGGCAGCGATTCCCATTGGCCGCTCGCCGAAAGGTGGGTCAGCATCAGCGAGCCGTCGCCCGAGGCCACGATCTGAAAGGGGCCGATGTCGCAGGCATACACGCCCGTCAGTTCCGCGAGGTTGGCCGGCGCCGGGGCGGGCGCGGGCGCGGGCACGGCGACATTGAGGACGGGGGGCAACGCGGCGATCGCACCTCGCTCCTTCGCGGCCCGCAACAGCAGGCCCTCGGAAAGCGGCAGCTGGCCGTAATCTCGCCCGTTGCCGACAATCAACACCGCCAGGCGTTGCTCGGGCAGCACGAAGAACTGGGTCGAAAAGAAGTCGGTGTCGCCGGCCTTCTGCCACGCCCGCAGGCCTGCGGCCGCCAGGCCCTCATGCCGCACCATGTCCCATCCCAGGCCCCAGGCAGACGACGCGGGCGTCGGGTTTATGCGCACCCAGGGCGCCTGGTCCACGCCCATGTCCCGAATGCCTTCGGCGGAAACGATCCGCCGGCCCTCGAACATGCCCTGGTCGAGGAACAGGCGCGCGAGCTTCATCATGTCGGTGGGCGTAGAGAACGCGCCGCCGGTCGCATACGCGGACGTCATCTCCTGCGGCGTGCGCTGCCCCTTGTAGTAAGGGTGCACGAAGCTCCCCTCAGGCAAGGGCACGAGCGGATAGCCGGAGAGACCCATGCCCAGCGGATCGAAGACCTGTTGCTGGATGAAGTCGGTGAACGATTGCCCGGTCAGTGCACGCACCAGCGGCTCCACCAGTGTGAAGCCGTCGTTGCAATACACCGCCAGTTCGCCCGGCTCGTGCTTCAGGTGCGACTGCGAGATCGCGACCAGCGTGTCCTGGGCGTAGTCCAGAATGGGAATGAAGGCGAATAGGTTTCGGTCGTTGACGCCCGGCAGCCCCGACGAGTGCGAGATGAGTTGACGCACCGTGATGCGGGTGAAGCCCGGAGAGAGCATGCTGAAGCCCGGCAGCAGTTCCACCAACGGTTGATCCAGCGTCAATCGGCCCCGGTCGCGCAGGATCATGACCGCCAGCGTCGCCAGCAGCTTGGCGACTGAACCGATGTTCAAGCGCATGTCGACCGTCGCCAGCATGCCGCTCTCCCGATTGGCAAAGCCGAAGGCTTCGCTCCAGACCACGCGATCGTCGGCGAGCAACGCGACGGACACGGCCGTCGTGGCGCTGTCGCTGCGGGCCAGCGCGGCCTGGATGCCTTGCCGGCACCAGCGCACCGATTCGGCATCGGACCACGCCGATGGCTGAGAGATCGGGGCCACCGCATCGTTCGAGCTGCCCCCGCAGGCCTGGAGCAAGGGGGCCGTCAGTCCCGTGGCGGCGAGTCCCCACTGCCCAAGGCGTCCGAGGCAATGACGACGTGACAGGGATTCAGCCTGGGCCGCGCCGTGGGCATCAAAGGGAGGGGTGGTCATGGGGCGGCGATCGTGAGGGTGCGCGATTTTGCGGCGTTCCCACCGGAGCCCAAATTACGCATGTAACTTCCAGTGCGCCGATCGCCCGACCAGCAGGCGGGCCGGCCGTCCTTGGCACGTTCCAGAACGGATGCGCGGGCGGCAGGGGCTCGACCCACGCGACGTCCAGCGAGGCCGCTGCAACCTTGCCAGACTCGATCGCTTCGAGCAGGTCGGGGTTGTCGTACTTTTCGTGCAAATCGGTGCGCTTTGCTTCAGAAAATCCTTTTCCGACAACCACTTGCGAACCAGGTGTTTTCGTCGGTCCTCGTGCTTTTTGCGCAGAAAGGTGCGCTTTGGCTGTCGAGGTGGGGGAGGGCGCTTGCGCCGATCGCGCACCCACGCTATCCGCGCGACGAAGCTGCCTGCCTCGTGTTCGGTCGCTGAACAAGCGCGTCGGCGTACCTCTCGACGCTGAATTTCATCGTGCCGCGAAAGTTGATGTGCGAAAAGTGCGCTGGCCCGATGCGGCGCAGCCACTCGTCCTCGATCCGGGTTCCTTCACGTTTCAGCCTTTCGACGACCTCATGCATCCGGCTCGTGTTCCAGGCCAGCACTATGTTCGTCAGCAGTGCGTGCGAGCCCGAGATCGCCAGCATCTCGTCGCGCCGCCGGCCGCGCTCTGGCGCAACCTTGCCGCTGTACACCGCGCGCTGGAGCTGATGCACCGATTCGCCCCGGTTCAGTAGCGTGTGGATCTCGCGCCGGAAGTCCTCGATGGCGATGTAGTCGCACAGGAAGACTGTGCGCAGCAGCCGTCCCAAATGTTCAGCTGCCCGATGCAGCGGGTCACCTTGCGCAGCCGATCCGAAGCGCTGCAGGGCCAGAGTGGCGGAGACACGCCCGGAACGAATGGACGCCGCGAGGCGAAGAAGCTCGTCCCAGCCGCGCTCGATGGCGCTCAGCGAGACGCTCCTCACGGTGACTGCTTCGAGGCCTTCCGGGACCCTGAAGACGCGCGGCAGGTGCAGCTTTCGCTCCGCCAAATCGCGCAGGCGCGGACACAGGTCAAAGCCCAGCAGCTTGGCGATGGCCATCGCCGAATTCGTGTACCCATGGGTATCTACCGCCACCAGCGATAGCCGCATGAGGTCCTCGCCGCGGTTGTTCGTCTCGACACCCTCGATGGCAACCCCGGCCTGCCGTTCGTTGAGCACGATGGGCTGGTCATAGACGATGCCCCATCGGTCACGCACGTGGGTGTACAGGCCGGCGGCGTAGGTGCGCCGGCGCGGATCGACCCGGGCGTTCCACAGGTGGCGGGAGGCGTCCAGTGACATCATGTCGGCCGAGGCCTTGTCACCGTCACCCCAGAGGGCAGCGATCGGGATCTGGCTCTGGAACTGCGCGATACGTTCATTGGCGCGTCGAAGCCGGCCGCTGCCTTCCAGGGCTCGCATCGCCACGGAGATCTGGCTTGGCTCCAGCCCCGGGATCATCGATGCGACCCCTTTGGCGTCGATGTCGGTGCCGTGCGCCAGTAAAGCGCCATACAACGCAACGAGCTCATCCGCGGACTGCGCCCGGTGCCCGAGCAAGGCATCGCTGAAGTTGGTCGCCGCATCCAGTTGCATCAGCAGGTCGGGGAACTGGACGTTGCCGATGAGCTTGTAAACGGTCTCGCGCGTGCGCACCGGTTCGCTCTTCTCGGGGAGGGCGGTGATGGCGGGCAGGCGCAGCATGCCGTCGGCGCTGATCTCGACCTTGCCCCGGTCCAGCGCATCACAAACCGCTGCGCTTCCCGCGACCAGGTTGGCCAACAACGGCTCCAGGAATTCCCGGGGTGACTTGGGCATCCCCAGGAGTTCGACGTGTTGCTCACGTTGCGATTCCCAACGGGCCGGAGGGATCAGCATCTGGTCGCGCTCCCGGTAGCTCAACGAGTGATCGATCCAGACGCTGCCGCGACGAAGGCTCTTTCGCAGCGACATCATCGTGCAGGCTTCCAAAGCCCGAAGGCTCGAGCGGGGGTCAAGATCGTGGACGAGACCGTGCCAAGCGGCACCCACTTCCGGAAGTTGCACGCCTTCGGGAATTTCGGCAGCAGCACCGCGTCCTTGCAACGCCGTCCACGCCCTCCACTGCTCGAATCCACGGTCGCCCTTGCGGCCCCCGAACGCCAGATCCTTTAGCGATGTCAGGCAGGCATGTACCCGCTGAACGTCCTGTGCCAGTGCCTGGCGAACTTGCGAAACGAAGCTGCCGGTGGTCACGCCGCCAAACTCGTCGAGCAACTGCCGAGCCCGCAAGACGCGATCCTGCCAGGTCCTGGCCTCATCGTGAAGGATGGCACTGGCCTGCGCCGCTTGCTTGAGCAGCCCTGTGGTGGCGCGTGCGCGGCTTGCCTGAGCGCGATCGGCAGCTTCGCGAAACAGTTGTTGGCTGCGTCGGCTCGACTGAAGCAGCGCCACATCGGTGAGTTCAAGAAGCGTGATCCGCAGAAAGCATACCAACTCGATCATCTGCCGCGATGGCTTGATCTCGCGCGTCTTGGCCGGGCGTCGCGCCTGCACTTGCCTGGCGTATGCCTGCTGCTTGGCCAGCGTCACGCCGCTCAGGTCCCAAGTGTCGGCTCCGAGCGCCTTGAGAAAGCGCACCTTCTCCAGCGTTTCGGCCAAGCTTGCCGGTCCATGTCGCCGCGAGGGCGTCTTCAGCCATTCCAGGTGGGTGGAATCCGTCTCGGGCCGAATGCAGTAGGCGAGGGCGCTCAGTTGGCGCGCCTTCGCGACCGGAACAGCGGCGCTGACATGGGCAAGGACGCTCGCCTCGATGGCGGCTAAGGCGTCGCGGGCCCAGTCCTTGAGGCGGCGCGGACCGGGAATCACGATCCGGCGGGTGTACAGCCAATGGCAGGCCGACCGTACTAGATCGTCGGGATGAGTAGCCTCCTGTGCGTGAATGCGAAGCACATCGGTCCGTTGGATCTCATCACCTTGATCAAGATCTCGAAGGCCGAGGTATGTCTTGGCCCAAAGCTGATGCTTGAAAAGCGTCTGGCTTCGTCCGTAGATCGAGCGCAGCGTCGCAATGGATGGTGGGGAGATGCCCAACAGCTGAGCCGTGTGCCGTAGTAGGCTTCGCGGCAAGACGTTGAAGCCGTCGAGCGGTCGACCGGTGGCGCGCATGAATAGCATCATCAAGGCAGCGGGCAGGCGGTGGCCGACTCGAAATTGCTGCTTGATCGCCTCAGCTTCCGCCGATCCAAGCTCGAAGAACTGCTCGCGGTCGAACTCGCTCAGCCGGGATGGCAGGGCCTCCTGGCCGACGAATCGCAGGGCAAAGGAGGGCATGGCTGGCTCCGAAACGCAGGGCCGTCAATGTACTGGCTTCGATCCCTGGCAGGGCGACGCGCGTCTGGCACCTGCGCCATCAAACGTAAGTCCGCATGGCTGCTGGGCGTGCGAGAAAGCGCACCGATTTGCACGAAAAGTACGACAACCCCAAGTCCTGCCGGTTCCGCTCAATGCGCAGGGTCATCGACGGGCGCCGCAGTTGGACATGGGCGGCACAGGCCTGCTGCTTCGCCAAGGCGATGGCATCGAGCGCCCACTGGTGAACTTCGAGTTCCTTCAGGCTGCGGATCTTGGCCAAGGTTTCGGCCAGGGTGCTCGGTGCATGCCGACCAGGAGGGGCCTTGAGCCACTCCAGGTTCGTCATTTCCTCGCCCTCACGGGCCGTGTACGCCCACTCCCGGCATCGCCGGATAGCAACCGCTCCGACTGCAGTCCAGATTGTGGCCAACATCCTGGATTCGGCGACGGAAAAGGCGTCGCGGGCCCAGTCGGCGAGCCTGCGAAAACCAGGAATCAGGATGCGGCGTTCGTACAGCCAGATACGCGCCGTACCGATGAGGTCGTTCAGGTGGGCCGCCTGGTCGGACGCGACTGCGAGTAGCTCTTGCAGTTCCACGGTCTGCGTGTCGTCGAGATCCTGCACGCCCAGGTAGTCCTTGGCCCAACGCTGGTGCTCGTAGAGGGTGGGGCGACGCTGGTAGAGCGAGCGCAGGCTGGCGATGGTCAGCGTCGGCGCGCC
>Ga0182007_10001342_pt1 | contig 13277 bp, 13 predicted proteins | sample Sormic07211113_1_FD_123023 | JGI IMG/M metagenome (GOLD analysis project Ga0182007, IMG submission 123023) | Rhizosphere microbial communities from Sorghum bicolor, Mead, Nebraska, USA - 072115-113_1 MetaG | ecosystem: Host-associated > Plants > Roots > Rhizosphere | place: USA: Nebraska... | reverse complement strand
CTTGAGGCTTCGAGGCTCCCTGCTGCGACGATTTCGGCTCCGTCAAAACGTCTTGTTGAATTGCGTCCTCCACGACGAGCCGTTACACCGGCTGGAGGACCGTCCTTCGGCATTTTTCAGGCGGGATGGACGGTGGGGCCGATCAAGGAATTGCAGTCATGAAAAGCGTGCGAATTGGTGTCTGGGTGGCCGTGTTGATCGTGGCCGGGATATTGGGCTGGCTGAGCTTCGGAAATGGCAGGGCGCCGGAGGCGGCAGCGGCGGGGCCTTACGGCGTGCCTTTCACGCTCGTCTCGCAGAGTGGCCAGCCAATCAGCGATCAGGCGTTTCGCGGTAAGCCTTCGGCCGTGTTCTTCGGCTATACGCATTGCCCGGATGTCTGCCCGACGACCCTGTTCGAACTGGACGGTTGGCTGCAGAAGGTCGATCCCGATGGCACCAAGCTCAATGCCTATTTCGTGACTGTCGATCCCGAGCGCGATACGCCTCAAATCATGGACCAGTATGTTTCCAACGTATCCAAGCGGATTACCGGCATTTCGGGCGATCCCTCGAAGGTGATGGACATGGTCAAGGGGTTCCGTGTCTATGCCAAGAAGGTGCCGGTGGACGAAAAGCAACCGAACGGCGATTATACCATGGATCACACCGCCTCGGTTTTCCTGCTGGATTCGGCCGGCGGTTTTGCCGGAACCATTGCCTACCAGGAGGATCCGGACGTGGCGGTGAAGAAGCTGGAGAACCTGATCAAGAAGGGATAGGGGCCAAGATGGGCGACGGGGTTGGCGGCCAAGCGAAATCCAGATCCATCCTGATTGCCGGGGCGGGGCCTGTCGGCTTAACCGCCGCGCTTGAGCTTGCCCGACGCGGCTTCGCGCCGCGCATCATCGATGACGGCACTGGCCCGACACCCGCCGAGGAGAGCCGAGCTCTTGGTGTCAATGCACGCACGCTGACGCTGCTTTCCGCCTGCGGCGTCGGTGAACGCATCATCGCAGCCGCTCAACCCATCGAACATTTTCGCGTTCGTTCGGGAGAGAAAACTCTCATCGAGCTGGATACCCGGCAGGTGAACGGTCGTTTCAGCGCCGTTCATGCTTTGGCGCAGGGCCGCACCGAACGCTTGCTGATCGAGGCGCTTTCGGCCCACGGCATTGCGCCGGAATGGCAAACGGCTGTTGTCGCGGGCGAGGTGGCCGATTTGAGGAAGCCGGAGGTTACGCTCAGGCATGCCGACGGCGCGATGGAAACGGTTCGGCCGGATATCCTCGTCGGTGCCGATGGTGCGCATTCTGTCGTGCGCAAAGCGCTGAGTGCCGGTTTCCCCGGGGAGGCGCTGGAGGCCTATTTCTATCTCGCGGATTTCCGCTACGAAGATCCGGTCGATACGCATGTCGCCGAGATCTCGCTCTTCGATCCAGGCATGATCGGACGCCTGCCTGTCGCTGCCGATGTCATACGCTATATTTCGACGCTGGAGGGTTTCGAAAGCCGTATCGTTCATCCGGCCAAGGTTGCCGAGAAGACCTGGGCCTCGCAGTTCCGCATTCACTTTCGCCATGTCGAGCCGATGGCGAAGGGCAATGTGTTTCTGGCCGGTGATGCTGCCCACATCCATTCGCCAGCCGGCGCGCGCGGCATGAACCTCGGCATCGAAGATGCCTGCTGGCTTGCCTGGCTCATTGCGGAAGGGCGAGAACAGGAGTATTCGGCGCTGAGAATTCCCGCCGTGAAGCAGGTGTTGAAGCAGACCTATGGCCTGACGCGACTGATCACCATGATAAATCCGCTGGCCATTGAGGCGCGCAATCTGTTGGCACCGCTACTCCTGCGATTCGGCCCGGCCCGGCTGGCCCTGCTTCGGAGTGTAGCCGGTTACGATACGCCAAAGCCGCCTTGGATCGATTGGGCCGAGTAAGAACGAGAAAGAGCGACGAGTTGAGTGAAATCCGCCTTTATGTGACGACGACCGAGAAGAAGGCAGAGCAGATTCTCGATCTGATGACGCCGGTGTTCGAAGACGAAGAGTTGCCGATCGCTACCAGCGAGATCGACGAGAAGAGGGACATCTGGGAAACCTCGATCTATCTCTACGCGGATGACGAAGACGACGTGCGCGCTCGCTTTGCCGCCTTGCTGAAGCCGACCTTTCCCGAGCTTGCCGTCGAAAAGGAAATCATTCCTGATGTCGATTGGATCGCCAAGTCGCTGGAGGGATTGAAGCCGGTTCGCGCCGGGCGCTTTCTGGTGCACGGTTCGCACGACCGCGACAAGATTGGCTCGAGCGACATCGCCATCGAGATCGATGCCGGCCAAGCGTTTGGTACCGGCCATCACGGCACCACGGCGGGTTGCCTGGAGACGATCGAGAAGGTTCTCGCCAGCCGGCGTGTGCGCAATGCCCTCGACCTCGGCACCGGCAGCGGCGTGCTGGCGATCGGGGTGCGCAAGCTGCGCAATATTCCGGTTCTTGCCACCGACATCGATCCGGTCGCCGTGCGCGTCGCGCGCGAAAATGTGCGCCGCAACGGCATTTCCTCAGGCATCGCGCTCGAGACTGCGCCGGGCTTTCATTCCACGGCCTTTTCGCGTCATGGGCCGTTCGATCTGATCATCGCCAATATTCTTGCGCGTCCGCTGATCAAGATGGCGCCGCAACTTGTGGCCCATCTGGCGCCGGGCGGCTCGGTCGTTCTTTCCGGCATTCTCGCCGAACAGCGCTGGAAGGTTCTTGCTGCTTATAATGGTGCGAAGCTGCGCCATGTGCGCACCATCTGGCGCAACGGCTGGGTCACCATCCATCTCGACCGGCCTTGAGCCGGTCGCTTTTCCGTAATCCTGTTTCCGACGAGAGAAAATAAAAAAAGGCGGTGCCGAGGCACCGCCTTGGATCGGCCTAGACCGATCTTACCCGCGAGCGTGTGGAGGAGTGCTCAAGCGGGCTCTACCGTTCTGATCATGATCCGGGGAGGGAGGAGGAGAACCGGACCACGACCGAATTAGAACGCGTAGCTCATGAACTCTTAGTGGCGATCGCCACGGCTTGTGCCGATTGCCCTGGACGTTTCGACTTCAAGCTGACGAAGCGAGCCGACGGAGTGGCGTACGGTGCGACGCTCGCCAGCCAGCGCCGGGCTAACATATGCAGAGCGGGAGATAGGCATTGTTTTTAGTCCTTTTTGGTTGGGCTCGTTGTGAGCCCCGTTCGATGCGCTGGATATAGCGACTCGCCCGCTTGCGTGGCAGGGGGTACGCCTCATGGGAGCCATGCGTCATATGCATATTGCATGCCGTGAAGATGTCATAATTGACCAGCGATGCTCATGAAATGGGCGGATTCGTTAACGGGCCAGGTTCGAGACCTGCGATGCTGCGGGCTCGATTTGCCGCCCAGCCGACAGTTTTCGCCCGCAGCCGAAAATCACGTCGCACTTCCGACAATCATGCTCTAACATACTGGCAGCACTCAGTTTCACGGATTCCCATCAGTCTCGGATCAAGCCATGTTTCAGTCTTTCGACGTCACCTCCACCCCGCAATTCGGCCGCGAACGTGTCGCCGGATTGCGCAACGCCTTCGGCGATCTCGGCATTGACGGCTTCCTCGTGCCTCGTGCCGATGAGTATCAAGGCGAGTACGTGCCCAGATGCTCGGAGCGTCTGGCATGGCTCACAGGCTTCACTGGGTCGGCGGGTGTTGCGCTTGTGACACACAGCCAAGCCGTGGTTTTCGTGGACGGTCGCTATGTGACGCAGCTCGCCGAGCAGGTGGATCGCACTGTCTTTACCGGCGGCGACCTGGTGAACGAGCCGCCGCATGTCTGGCTGCCGCGCAATGCAAAGAAGGGATTCCGGCTCGGCATCGATCCGTGGCTGCATACGGGCGCCGAAGTGCGGCGGCTGGAGAAGGCGCTGGGCGAAATCGACGGCAAGTTGGTTTTCCTGCCCCACAATCCGCTGGACCGGCTCTGGAGCGACCGGCCCGACGAACCGCTCGGCGGCGTCATCATTCAGGATATTGGCCAGGCCGGCATATTGGCGAGAGACAAGCTGGCGACGATCGCAGCCAGTCTGAAGGAAAAGAACCTCAAGGCGGCCTTGATCACCGATCCGTCCTCGGTTGCCTGGATCTTCAACATTCGCGGCAGCGACGTGCCGCACACACCGCATCCGCTGGCACGCGCCATCATCTATGCCGAGGCCGAGGCCGAGGCCGAGCTCTTCCTCGACAAGCGCAAGACCAAGGTCGAGGCCGAGGCCTACCTGGCGCAGATCTGCAAGCAGCTGCCGCCGTTCGACCTCGCCAAGCGGCTGGCTCTCGCGGCTGCGAATGGTGGGCGCATCCTGGTCGATCCGGACCTCGCTTCCTATGCGCTCACCGATATCATCCGCCGCGAGGGTGGCGAGGTCGTCGAGGGGAATGATCCCGCCAAGCTGCCGCGCGCCTGCAAGAATGCCGCTGAGATCAACGGATCCGCGGCAGCCCATCTGCAGGACGGCGCGGCCATGGTGGAATTCCTCTACTGGCTGGAAACCACCAAGCCGGGCACCGTGACGGAAATTGCTGCCGCCGAACGGCTGGAAGCCTGCCGCGCCCGTGTCGGCGAAAGCATGCAGAACCCGCTGAAGGACATTTCCTTCGATACGATCTCGGGCGCCGGCGAGCATGCCGCGATCATGCATTATCGCGTCACGACGGCGAGCGACCGGCTGATCCAGGCCGGCGAGCTGTTCCTGATCGATTCAGGCGCGCAGTATATCAACGGCACCACCGATATTACCCGCACGGTCGGAGTCGGCACCGTCCCCGAAGAACAGAAGCGCCTTTTCACGCTGGTTTTGAAGGGAATGATCGCGATCAGCACGGCGCGCTTCCCGAAGGGCACGCGCGGCTGCGATCTCGACCCGCTGGCGCGCATCGCGCTCTGGAAAGCCGGCGTCGATTTTGCCCACGGCACCGGCCATGGCGTCGGTTCCTATCTCTCGGTGCATGAGGGGCCGCAGCGCATCTCGCGGCTATCGACGCAGGAACTGTTGCCCGGCATGATTCTCTCGAACGAGCCCGGCTACTACCGCCCCGGCCATTTCGGCATCCGCATCGAAAACCTGATCTACATTCGCGATCCGGAGGAGATCGAAGGCGGCGATATGCCGATGCTGGGTTTCGAGACGCTGACCTTCTGCCCGATCGACCGCAGCCTGGTCCTTGTGGAACTGCTGACGCACGAAGAACTGCATTGGCTGAACGACTATCATACCAAGACTCGTGAAGCGCTGATGCCGCTGATCCATGATGCGGATATCCGGGCCTGGCTGGAGAACGCGACGCTCGAACTCAGCCATTGAGACCATGCCATCCCGCCTCTCGTTTGAGGGGCGGGATCGGCTGCGGGCATTTCAAGCGCCGATGAAATGCCGCCAGGCCATCACGACGATCCAGCCTACGATCAACATGAATGTCGGCGGATAGCGCAAGCCCACCAGAAGGGCCGCGAATAGTGCCACCCTTGTATCCCAGCCGCCGATGAAGAAGGCCGGTGCGACGAGGGTCGTCAGCACTGCAGCGGGCACCGCATTCAGCGCCGCCTCGACGCGCGGCGGGATGCGGGTCATCTTGACGATGAGGATGTAGCCGCCGATGCGCGTCAGGAAGGTCACCACGGCTGCAGCCAGGATCAGCAGGACCATATGCGAATTGAAGTCGAGCATGGTCAGACCTCGTGGTTTTCGTGAACGAGGTCGGGCTTACGATTTGCTTTCACCGGCGGCAGAATAGCGGCGATGGCGACGCCGGCGAGCGCTCCGATGCTGACATGCCAGGGCGAGCCGACATAGCGATAGGCGAGGGCCGAAGCCGCGGCGCTGGCCACCACGACGGGCAGGAAGTTATCGCGCTTGCGAAAGCCTATGACGATTCCGAGGAAATAGATCGGCAGCAGGATATCGAGGCCGATGGATTTCGGATCGCCGATGAGACTGCCGAGCGAACCGCCGGCAAGGCTCACCAGTACCCAGGGAACATAAACCATTGCCGCAAAGCCGAAATACCAGGCGAAAGTTACGGGCTTGCCGCTTTCATGACGCTTGACCGTCTCGGCGAATTGCGGATCGACCAGCAGGAAGAAGGTGAAGAATTTTTCGACCGCCGAGAAATGCCTGATATAGCGGGCAATTGCCGCCGAATAGAGCACGTGGCGGAAGTTCACTGCCAGGATCGACAGCACTATGAGCCAAGCCTGGACGTTGTGGCCGAAGAGATCCAGCCCCACCATCTGGCTGGCACCGGCATAAACAGTGCCGCTCATCAGGGTCAATTCGCCGAGCGACATGCCCTGATCGCGCGCCAAGGCGCCAAACAAGGCGCCGAAGGGCGCTGCTGCAAGGCCGACGGGGATGCCACCCTTCAACCCGTCAAGAAATTCCGCGCGACTCATGGTCCGCTCTGTCCTTCATGGAAAACCCGGCACGTAATCCCGGACAGTGGATTTGCATCCCCGGGCGCGGATCACAAATATGATTGCACCCCTTGCGTGTCCGCTCCCGCGCGCTGTTCAATGGCGGAGCTGTAAGCTGCGCGCGAAGAGGCGGCAATTCAATTTACTTGATGGGTGAATTGATTTCCTTGATCCATCTTATTGGGCTTGTTCGCAAAATGGGAGGCGTTGACTATGAAGAAGATCACTTTTGCCAAGGAAGAGAAGGCAGCCATGGTCGCCCGCCTTCAGCGCTATTTCGCCGACGAGCTCGACCAGACGCTCGGCACGCTGCCCGCCGAATTCCTGCTAGATTTCTTCACCGCCGAGATTGGCCCCCATTACTACAATCAGGGCCTGCGGGATGCTCATGCCGCGCTGATGAGCAAGATGGAGGATTTCGGCGAGGCGATCTACCTGCTGGAGAAGGAGCCGGCCAAGGGTTGAACCCGGCTCTATTTTTTTGGCTGGAAGGTATGCTCCGGGCCGGGAAACGTCCGCGCCTTCACTTCTTCCGCATAAGTTTCCGCCGCCTTTGAAATGACGGGTGCCAGCTCCGCGAAATGCTTCACGAAGCGCGGCTTGAAATCGTTGAAGAGGCCGAGCATGTCGTCGGAGACGAGGATCTGGCCGTCGCAGGCGGGGGATGCGCCGATGCCGATGGTGGGGATGCTGATCGAGGCGGTGATCTCGCGGGCAAGCGGCTCGATCGTGCCCTCGACGACGACGGCGAAGGCGCCGGCATCGGCGACCGCCTTGGCGTCGCGCCGGATCTTGTCGGCTTCCTTGTCAGAGCGGCCGAGCGAGCGGTAGCCGCCCGTGGCGTTCACCTGCTGCGGCATCAGCCCGACATGCCCGAAGACGGGGACTCCGCGGGCCGTGAGGAAAGCGATCGTATCAGCCATTTCCTCACCGCCTTCCAGCTTCACGCCATCGCAGCCGGTCTCTTTGAGGATTCGTGCGGCATTGCGAAAGGCCTGTTCTTTCGATTCCTGATACGAGCCGAAGGGCAGGTCGACGATGACGCAGGCATGCTTGACGCCGCGCATGACGCCCTGGCCGTGGGCGATCATCATGTCAAGCGTCACCCCGACCGTTGTCTCCATGCCGTAGAGCACCATGCCAAGGGAATCGCCGACCAGCAGCAGGTCGCAATGCGGATCGAGCAGGCGGGCGATCGGCGTCGTATAGGCCGTCAGGCTGACGATCGGGCGCGTGCCCTTCATCGCTTCGATGGCGGCGGGCGTCATGCGTTTGGTTTGTCCGACAGTGCTCATCTCAGGCGGCCTTTTCGCTGGCGGCCTGCTTGCGGCCGATTACGCGGTTGTCGAGCAAGCGGGTGGTGCCGATGCGTACAAAGAGGGCGACGAGCACGGGCTGGCCCTGCAGTTTCGTCAGCTCCGCCAGCGTATCGGGATGACGAACGGCGGCGACTTCGGCAGTTGCCAGCGGCTCCTTTTCGATGAAGGCGCGCAAGGCCTCCTCAAATGCGATGGGATCGTCGGCGCCGAGATCGTAGAGCCTTTCGGCTTCCGCCAATGCCTTCGGTACGATGACAGCGGCGGCACGCTCTTCTTGCGAGAGATAGACGTTGCGGGAGGACAATGCCAATCCGTCAGCATCGCGGACGGTCGGCACCGGCACGACCCGAACCGGCTGCGCCAGATCCTCGACCATGCGGCGGATGATCGCCACCTGCTGATAATCCTTTTCGCCGAAATAGGCGCTATCGGGCTGGACGATATTGAAAAGCTTGGTGACGACAGTGGCGACACCGGCGAAGTGACCGGGGCGAACCGCGCCTTCCAGCTCCGCACCGAGGTTCGGCACGTCAACCACCGCTTCCATCGGCCGGGGATACATGTCGGTCACGCCGGGCGCGAAGAGGAAATCGACGCCGCCGTCCCGCAGCACGGCGCTGTCGCGCTCAAGATCGCGCGGATATTTCGCCAGATCCTCGTTGGCGCCGAACTGCAACGGATTGACGAAGATCGAGGTGACAACGATATCGTTTTCCATCCTGGCGCGGGATACCAGCTCCATATGGCCGGCATGCAGGTAGCCCATGGTCGGCACCAGACCGACGCTCTTGCCGGCTCTGCGATGCGCGGCAAGGCGCTCGCGCAAGGCGGCTATCGTATTGACGATCTCCATAATGGCACTCCTCCGCGGGCCGCGCTGTCCCCCACCGCCCGTTTCCATCCCTTGAATTTGGCGGCTCTTCTAACGTGTGCAGTGCAAAAAGGCAATTCAATGCCAATCGGCCCCCATGGCTCCGGAGCGCATCGCCGGCAATCCGTGCACTGGCGTTGGGGTTCAATCGTCTGTGACTTTACCTAGCTATCCGATCGAGGAACGAAGCCAAGGGTGAAGGAGAAGGGCGGTTCTAGAGCCTTTCACCAGGCAATGCGCTCGCTTGCCTGATCCAGTCTGAAAGACTGGTATCGTCGATCAGGTCATCCTCGTGGATATCGAGGTAGCGAACATCCTTCTGCTTCGACTGGCCCGGCGGTACCGGATCGAGCGATGCGCCGCGGAAGAACGTCACTTTCACATATCGTTCGTAGCAATTAAAACCAAGGAACCAGCCTTGGCCTTCGACGCCATATAACGGTGTGTTCCATTTGACCGCTTTTCTTGCGCCGGGAATGGTGCGTTCGATGACGTCGTCGATGGCGCGTCCGACGTGCTGCTTCCAACCGGGCATCGCCGCAATATAGGCCTGGACAGGCCCATTGCCTTCGCCTTTGGGTATTTGCGGGTTGCCGCCTGCAAGTAATTTAGGCTCCGTCAAAACGGCGTCTCTACTCTTTGGTGATGACGGCTGTTCTTTAGCACGGGCGAGCTAGATGTCTGCTTGCGGCCCCAAGTTGCGATTGCAGTCACGTCGTCATCAATGGCATTTGCCACTCAATTTCCGAATCTTCCCCTCAAGCTTAGCGCTTTTCTCAATCTTTTGCTGTTAGCTGCCCACATGGCGAAGATCGTGGCATTGGCGGCATATTTCTATCAGGCGGCGGTGGCCTTCGGGCTGCTGATCGCGGTCGCGCATCTGCTGGCTCCTGCTGATTACGCTGCCTATTCGCTCTTCATCTCGATCAGCCAGTTCGCGGCGATCTTCTGTTTCGAATGGATCCGCTTTGCCTGCAGCCGTTTCTATCCGGGGTCGACGCCCGGAAGCGAGGCCCTGGAGCGAAGCGCGCTGACGATCGAATTCACCGTATGCGCCGCGATTTGTCTGGTGGCGGCATCTGCGTCGATTTTCTTTTCGGTTCCCGGCAAAATTGCCGTGTTCGGCGGCATGGTCGCTATCTTCCAGGGTGGCAGCGATCTGCACCTCACCATGTTGCGCTTCCGCCAGGAGTTTCGCGCCTTTTCGCGCCTCCAGGGTTCGCGCGCCACTATTCTTGCGGTCGGTACGCTGGCCGGTGCGGCCGTTGCGCCGAATTTCACCTGCACGGTCGCCGGCTTGCTGGCCGGCTATGTCGCCTACGGTATCTGGGCTGGGTTCCTCACGCGCAACAGCCTGCGCGAGGCGGCGCATTTCGAGCCGCCGCTGGTCCGCAAGCACTTCGTCTATGGCAGCGTCGCGGCCAGTGCATCGGTTATCGGCATTCTGGCGCCGTTGGCATTGAAGTCGATCCTGACGTCGGTGCTGGGCGCAGGGGGGGCTGCCGGCGCGCTGTTGGCGTTCGATCTGCTGCAACGGCCTTTCGTGCTGATCGTTTCAGCCTTGCAGGCCATTCAATATCCCGATGTGGTTACCGCCTATGATCGCGAGGGCGCAACTCCGGCTTTCAGGAAGCAGCTCGGCGACTACTACTCGCTGCTGACCGGCTTTACTCTGATGACGGCGGCCGGCATCTTCGCGCTGTTGCAGCCCATCGGGCAATTCGTCATTTCCGCCGGCCTGCGCAACGAGTTTCTCGTGGCGGCGCCTTTCGTGACCGGCCTTGCGGTGTGCCGCGCCCTGACACTCAACATGCTGCCGACGCCGGCGCATCTGCAGCATCGGCTGCTGGCGATTTTCCTGCTCGCCGCGATCGACTGCGTGCTGTTGAATGCCGGGACGCTGGCGGGCGGCTATCTCGGCTCCTTTGGCGATGCGGCCCTGATGGCCGGGGGCATGATCGGGGCGCTGATTGCGATGGCGGTCGGCGTGAAGGTGCTGATATCGCTGCCCTTCGATTTCGTCTGGCAGCCGGTCTTGCTCTCCGCCGTCGGCCTCGCCGTGCCGGTGCTTGCGACTGCGGGCTTCACCTATTCGCTCTGGATATCGGTCTCGGCCGGCGTGATCGGTGGTGCCCTCTTCTGCCTGCTCGGGCTCTACAGCTATTTCGTTACGATGTTCCGGCCGAAAGCCCGGTCCTAGAGCATTTCCAGGAAAAGTGCGTAGCGGTTTTCCGTCCGGAATGCTCTTCGCGCTCAAAGATCTTCCAGCATCGAGAGTACACGATCGGCGCTGCGGTCCCAGGAGAAGCGGGCGACGTTTTCTCGGCCGCGTCGACGCAGGTTCTCTCGCAGGGCGCTGTCCTCGGCGATCCTTCGCATGCCGGTGATAAGCTCGGCCTGTCTGGTTGGATCGAAATAGAGCGCGGCGTCGCCGGAGGCTTCACGCACGGCGGGAATATCGGCCGCGAGCACCGGGCAGCCCTGCGTCATGGCCTCGAGAGGCGGGATGCCGAAGCCTTCATAGAGGCTCGGAAAGACAAAGGCGGTGGCGTGACGCTGCAGCGCGGCGATCTCTGCATCGCTGAGCCGCCCCGGAAAGAGCAGGCGATCGCTCGACTGCGGACCATCCGATTTGAACACGGTCGGCGCAGTGCCGCCGACGACCACGAGCTTCTGGCTTTCGTCGCCGAGCGCCTCGAAAGCGCGCATGGCAAAATCGAGATTCTTGTTCGGCTTCATCGTGCCGACGAGCAGGAAGAAACCGTTGGTCTGCAGCCCGAGGCGTTGGACGATGGTCTCATCCGGCTCGATCGCGGCGAAATGATCGACGGCATTGTAGACGACATCGATCCCGCCGGACGAGACGCGGAAGACCGAGGCAAGCTCCTGGCGCGAAAACTCCGAGACCGTGCCGATCTTGGCGGTGCGGGTTAGCACCGTGCCGAGTGCGCCATGCAGCAGGCGGTAGCTGCGCTTGAAGGATTTGGGGTGCCGGAAGATCGTTACGTCGTGGATGACGACGGCCTGGCGGCGGTGCAGGAGAGGGCCGCTGCCGCCGAAGCCGATCAGCCGGCCGCCGCGCGAACGCGCCAGCAGCGCCGTCTGCTCCCAGACATGGCCGGGGCCGGAGCCGAAGGAATCGACCACTATGGCGGAAAGCCCAAGATCGACTGGGGTGTGCCGCGGAACGGCCAGCCGCCAGCTTGCACCCTTTAATACGGCGGGTACATTGCCGGCGGAGATCTTACGGTCGAGCGCCAGCGTGAGTTCGCGCGCAAAGCGCTGTACGCCGGAAAGAGGCTGGCCGAGAAAACGCCCGTTGATGATGATCGATTGCACGCGAAAAATCCCGATATCTCATTGATCGCGAACAGCTTGCACCATTTTCTTTAGAGAAGGTTTAGCCGGGCCGTCGCGATTTTACGCAAGCGCATCCTTGCTGCCGATAATGGCGACGCCACGCGTGCGCATTTCGTCGATCGCCGCCTTGACGCCGGCCGGATCGATACCGCGGCTCGCATCCTCAATGAAGCGAACGGTGACACCCGGCAGCATCTCGACCGCGTCGAGCGCTGAGAACTTCACGCAATAATCCGTCGCCAGCCCGCAGAGATCGAGCTCAGTCACCCCTTCGGAGCGCAGACGTGCGGCAAGGCCGGTGAGCGCCGCTTGATCGTTGTCGCGAAAGGCGGAATAGCTGTCGACGGCCGGATTCTGGCCCTTCTGCTGGACGAAGTCGATACCGTCGGCGTTGAGATCGGGGTGGAACATGGCGTCTTCGGTATTCTGGACGCAATGGTCTGGCCACATCATCTGCGGCTTGCCAGAGAGCATGCCCATTTCGAAAGGCTTCTTGCCGGGATGGGCCGAGGCAAAGCTGCCGTGACCGGCCGGATGCCAGTCCTGCGATGCCACAACCAGGTCGTATCTGCCGCTATCGATGAGCGCGTTGGCAACAGGCACCACCTGATCGCCATCGGGCACCGGAAGATTGCCGCCGGGGCAGAAGCCGTTCTGGATGTCGATGAGCAGCAGTGCTTTCATGAGGCCTGTCCTTCCGTCTCTGTTGCACTGCACGATGCCAAGCGACGGGATTCGGATCAAGCCTTTTGCGCCCCGCCGGCGGACCGGACGAGGCGCAATGGTTTGCAAAGGTTTACGCGGGCTTGTGGCCCTTCAGGCCGTAGAAAGCGATATAGACGTAGCAGATGATCGGCATCAGGAAGGCGAGATGGATGCCGATGGTGTCGGCAAGTCCGCCCTGGATCATCGGCAGGATGGCGCCGCCGACGATGGCCAGGCACAGGATGCCGGAGCCCTGGCTCGTATATTTGCCGAGACCGTGCAGCGCCAGGCTGAAGATCGTCGGGAACATGATGGAGTTGAACAGGCCGATTGCCAGCACCGACCACATGGCGACATGGCCGGTCGTGAGCACGGTGACCAGGAGCAGGATGATGACCGCAGCGGCATTGAAGGCAAGCGCCTTTCCGTCGTCTATATGGCGCATAATCAGCGAGCCGATGAAGCGGCCGATCATGGCGCCGCCCCAGAAATAGGAGACATAATGCGCGGCATCGGCCTCGGAGAGATGAGCGATGTCAGGCTGGCTCAGGAAGTTGACGAGGAAGCT
>Ga0182007_10001340_pt1 | contig 13295 bp, 10 predicted proteins | sample Sormic07211113_1_FD_123023 | JGI IMG/M metagenome (GOLD analysis project Ga0182007, IMG submission 123023) | Rhizosphere microbial communities from Sorghum bicolor, Mead, Nebraska, USA - 072115-113_1 MetaG | ecosystem: Host-associated > Plants > Roots > Rhizosphere | place: USA: Nebraska... | reverse complement strand
GGTGTGCTCCAGGGCGGCCAGCGCGGTCGCCTGGGTGACGGACGAGAGGTGGTAGGGCAGCCGTACGAGCTGGACGGCGTCGACCACGGCCGGGTGCGCGGCGAGGTAGCCGAGGCGGAGACCTGCGGCGCCGAACGCCTTGGACATGGTCCGCGAGACGACGAGATGCGGCCGGCCTTCGAGCAGCGGCAGCAGCGATTCGCCGTGGCTGAACTCGATGTAGGCCTCGTCCACGATCACCATCGACGGCTTCGCGGCCTGCGCGGCCTCGTAGAGCGCGAGGACCGTCTCGCGCGGAACCGCGTTGCCGGTGGGGTTGTTGGGGGTGGTGATGAAGACGACGTCCGGCCGGTGCTCGGCGATCGCCTGCCGCGCCGCGGCCAGGTCGATGGTGAAGTCGGCGTTGCGCGGACCGGAGATCCAGCCCGTGCCCGTACCCCGCGCGATCAGACCGTGCATCGAGTACGACGGTTCGAAGCCGATCGCCGTACGGCCCGGTCCGCCGAAGGTCTGCAGCAGCTGCTGGATGACCTCGTTGGAGCCGTTCGCCGCCCAGACGTCGGCGAGGCCCACCTCGTGGCCGGAGGTGTTCGTCAGGTACTCGGCCAGCCGGGTGCGCAGTTCGACCGCGTCCCGGTCCGGGTAGCGGTTGAGGTCGCGGGCGGCCTCGCGGACGCGCTCGGCGATGCGCTCGACCAGCGCCTCGGGCAGCCGGTAGGGGTTCTCGTTGGTGTTCAGCCGTACGGGCACGTCCAACTGGGGCGCGCCATAAGGGGACTTGCCGCGCAGCTCGTCCCGTACGGGAAGATCGTCGATTCCGAGGTTCACTTGCTCGCCGGTACCTTCCACCCGAACCTTGCCTTGATCGCCGCCCCGTGGGCCGGCAGGTCCTCCGCCTCCGCCAGCGTGACCACGTGGTGCGCGACCTCGGCCAGCGCCTCCCGCGTGTAGTCGACGATGTGGATGCCGCGCAGGAAGGACTGGACGGACAGGCCCGAGGAGTGGCAGGCGCAACCGCCGGTGGGCAGGACGTGGTTGGACCCGGCCGCGTAGTCGCCGAGCGAGACCGGCGCCCAGGGGCCGATGAAGATCGCGCCCGCGTTCTTCACCCGGTCGGCCACCGCGGCGGCGTCCGCCGTCTGGATCTCCAGGTGCTCGGCGCCGTACGCGTCGACGACCCGGAGCCCCTCCTCGACACCGTCCACCAGGACGATCGCGGACTGCCGGCCCTTCAGGGCGGGCACGATCCGGTCCTCGACGTGCCTGGTGGCCGCGACCTGCGACTCCAGTTCCTTCTCGACCGCGTCCGCGAGCGCGACGGAGTCGGTGACCAGGACGGCGGCGGCCAGCGGGTCGTGCTCGGCCTGGCTGATCAGGTCGGCGGCGACGTGCACCGGATCGGCGGACTCGTCGGCCAGGACCGCGATCTCGGTCGGGCCGGCCTCGGCGTCGATGCCGATCTTGCCGGTGAAGTAGCGCTTGGCGGCGGCGACCCAGATGTTGCCTGGGCCGGTGACCATGTTGGCGGGCGGGCAGGACTCGGTGCCGTACGCGAACATCGCGACGGCGGTCGCGCCGCCTGCGGCGTACACCTCGTCGACGCCGAGCAGCGCGCAGGCGGCGAGGATCGTCGGGTGCGGCAGACCGCCGGCTGGGTCATTTTCAAAAGCGGGGGCCTGGGCGGGCGAGGCGAGGGCGATGGACTCGACGCCTGCCTCCTGGGCCGGGACGACGTTCATGACCACGGACGACGGGTACACCGACCGGCCGCCGGGCGCGTACAGCCCGACGCGCTCGACCGGCACCCACTTCTCGGTGACCGTGCCGCCCGGCACGACCTGGGTCGTGTGGGTCGTACGCCGCTGCTCGCGGTGGACGAGACGGGCGCGGCGGATGGACTCCTCCAGGGCCGCGCGCACGGCCGGGTCGAGCTCGTCGAGCGCCGCGGCCAGCGCCTCGGCGGGCACCCGGACCTGCTCCAGCCTGACCCCGTCGAACTTCTCCGCGAAGTCGATCAGCGCCGCGTCGCCCCGATGATGCACGGCCTCGCAGATCGGACGCACCTTCTCGAGGGCGGCCTGGACGTCGAAGTCGGCTCGGGGCAGCAGGTCACGCAGGGCGGGCCCTTCGGGGAGGGCGTCGCCGCGCAGATCGATTCGCGAGATCACGGGATCAATTCTCTCAGACCGGCCTCAGGCGCCGTCCGCGCGTATCAATGGCTGATACAGAACCCCGCCGCCACCCCTCGCCGGAACCCGGAAGATCGTCCTCACGTCCAGTGATTCGGGTGTGACGCAACGGGCATGAACAGGTGTGCGAACACAGGACTGGAGGAGTAGTGACCGAGGGGGCCGGTGTACGCACCGGAGAGCTGCCGGACGATCTGACCGCCGCCGAGGCCGGTATGTGGCAGGCCTTCCGCAACGGCAGCGTGTACGACCTGAGCAGCGGGGACCCGGTCGTCGACGATCCGCACGGCGGGCACCCCTGGGGGCCCGGGCGGACCGTGCGGGCGCGGATCGTGTGCTGGCTGCTGCTGGACGGGCCGCCGGCCCTCGCGGGCCGGGTGTCCTCGCTGAAGCTGGTCGGTGTGCAGATCAGCGGCACGATGGATCTGGCGGGCGGGATCGTGGTGCCGTACATGGAGCTGCGCGGCTGCCGTTTCGAGCGGGACGTCCTGCTCCCGGAGGCCCGCTTCACGACCATGCGGATGGTCGACTGCTCGGTGCCCCGGCTGGAGGCGGCCCGGGTGCACACGGAGGGCGATCTGCATCTGCCGCGCTGCCGGTTCCACAACGGCGTACGGCTCACCGACGCGCACATCGGCACGGATCTGATGCTGAACCAGGCGATCGTCCGCCGGGACCGCTCCGGGCGTTCGATCGCCGCCGACGGCATGACGGTCGGCCAGGACCTCCAGGGCGAGCTGCTGGAGTCGGAGGGCGAACTGAGCCTGCGCAGCGCCAAGGTCGGGGTGTCGCTGAGCCTGCGCGGCGCCCGCCTCATAAACCCCTACGGCAGGCTCGCGCTGAACGCGCCCCAGCTGACCGTGGGGCGCACGCTGTACCTGACCCCGGCCGGCGTCGGGGCGTCGATGCTGAGCGGGGCGACACCCGCGCGCGGGACCCGCATCCAGCGGTTCGAGGCCCAGGGCGGGGTGCGCCTGGACGACGGGCGGTTCGGGGACGCGGTCGACCTGGAGCGGGCGCGGTTCGCCTTCACCGACGACCAGGAGCTGTCGCTGCGCCGCGTCCAGACGCCGGAACTGCGGTTCCTCGGCGAGAAGCCGCAGCGCGGCAAGATCGTCCTGTCGGGTGCGCGGGTGGTCAACCTGATCGACCGCTCCAGCGCCTGGCCGGCCCCGGGCAATCTGCACATGGGCGGCTTCCAGTACGAGAACCTCGTACCGCAGGGGCCCTTCCCGCTGGAGGAGCGGCTGGAGTGGGTGGCCGCGGCGACCGCCGAGTACAACCCGGAGCCGTACGAGCGCCTGGCCGCCGTACTGCGGGCGGGCGGTGAGGACGAGGACGCGCGCGAGGTGCTGCTGGCCAAACAGCGCCGGCGCCGGGAGAGCCTGCCGTTCGCCGCCAAGCTGTGGGGGTACGCCCAGGACTGGACGGTGGCCTACGGGTACCGGCCGGGGCGGGCCGCGGTGTGGATGGCGGTGCTGTGGGCGGCGGGCTCGCTGGCCTTCGCGCACGCGAGCCATCCGCCGCTGCAGTCGGGGGCGCATCCGCCGTGGAACCCGGCGCTGTTCGCGCTGGACCTGCTGCTGCCGGTCGTCGACCTGGGGCAGGTCGGGGTCTGGCAGCTGAGCGGCGGCTGGCAGTGGCTGGCCGCGATGATGATCCTGCTGGGCTGGGTGCTGGCGACGACGGTGGCGGCCGGGGCGACGCGACTGCTCCGCCGTAACTGAGCCGATCATCACAGGAGCTCCACGTACCGGGCGGTAGTTGAACATAGAACCTTTACGGTCTCTTGACCCGCGTGCGTACAACTTTCGACGAGTTGTCCCCAGCGGCTGGCGCACCCCTGAACTGCGGCCTTTCAATGGTCGACACCATGGCACTGCTGCACCCCTTCAGTCGCACGGGCCGGACCACCCGGACCGCTCAGCGCCCCGCCGCCTCCGCGCAGCCCGCGGAGGCCTTCGGCCTGCCGGCCGACGACGAGGTGCTGCTCGACGCGCCCGACGACCGCCTGGGCCCCGCGCTGGTGGCCGCCGCCCGCGGCGAGTACGGCCCGGTGTCCACGCTGCTGACCGCCACCCGCACGCTGGGCGAGTGGGAGTACCGCGACCGCTACGCCAGACGGCTGACGGCCTTCGCCCGCTCGCGCGTGGAGTGGCTGGAGCAGTGGTACGCGGACGCGCCCCAGGACCCGGACGTCCTGATGCTGCGGGCCCAGCTCGCGGTGGACCGCGCCTGGGACTCCCCGGCGCGCGCGGAGCTGCTGCGCGATGTGAGCCCGATGATCACGGCCGCGGCGCGGGCCCACGACCCCGACCCGGTGCCGTGGCGGATCGCGCTGGACCACGCGCGCGGCACGGGCGCCGGCCACAAGTACTTCGGCGAGCTCTGGGAGGCGGCGCTGCGCCGCGCCCCGCACCACTACGGCTGCCACACGGCCGCCCTGCGCTATCTGGCGGCCTCCTGGAAGGGCTCGTACCGCGAGTGCTTCGACTTCGCCGACCGGGCCGCGCAGGACGCCCAGGGCGACTCGCTCCTGCAGGCACTGCCGTCCCGGGCGGCCTTCGCCTGTCTGGCCGGTGGCGGCGGCGCCCAGGTGCCGCGCGAGCGGCTGGAGGCGGCGGCCGACCGGGCGATCGCGCTCTCGGCCCGCTTCCCGGCGGCGACGCCCTGGCCGGCCGAGATGCGCAACAAACTGGTGTACGTCCTCGTGCGCCTGGGCCGCCGACAGGACGCGCTCGCCCAGCTCCGGCTGATCGGCCCGTACGCCACGTCGTTCCCGTGGGACCATCTGTCGGACGATCCGCTGGCGCTCTTCCTGGAGGTGCGCGCGGGGGTCGTCGCCCACTGCTCCGAGGGTCTTTCAGCCCCTCCTCGGGAGCCGGTCGGTGACCATGGCGGACGCGCCCGCTCCGCCGACCATTAGGCTCTTGCGCCGTGACCACCGTCCGTCTCCCGCTCTTCCCCCTGAACTCGGTGCTGTTCCCGGGGTTGGTGCTCCCGCTGAACGTCTTCGAGGAGCGTTATCGCGCCATGATGCGCGACCTGCTCAAGACCCCCGAGGAGGAACCGCGCCGATTCGCCGTCGTGGCGATCCGCGACGGCCATGAGGTGGCGCCGAGCGCGCCCGGCATGCCGGACCCCACGGCGGTGCCGGAACGCGGCCCGTCGGCCGGCTTCGGCACCGACCCGCTGAAGTCCTTCCACGGGGTGGGCTGTGTGGCGGACGCGGCGACGATCCGCGAGCGGGAGGACGGCACGTACGAGGTCCTGGCGACGGGCACCACCCGTGTCCGCGTCGTCTCCGTCGATGCCTCGGGCCCCTATCTCACGGCCGAACTCGAGGAGCTCCCGGAGGAGCGCGGCGACGAGGCGGGCGCGCTCGCCGAGGGCGTGCTGCGCGCCTTCCGCCAGTACCAGAAGCGCCTGGCGGGCGCGCGGGAGCGGTCGCTGTCCACCGGCGCCGACCTCCCCGACGAACCGGCGGTGGTCTCCTACCTGGTCGCGGCGGCGATGATGCTGGACACCCCCACCAAGCAACGCCTCCTCCAGGCCCCCGACACCGCGTCCCGGCTCCGCGACGAACTGAAACTCCTTCGCTCCGAGACGGCCATCATCCGTAGCCTGCCGTCACTGCCCGCGTCGGACCTGACGCGCGGCCGGACGAGCCTCAACTGACGTCACTTGCGAAGGCCGGGATGGCGAAGAAGTCGAAGAAACAGCAGCAGGGCGGCACACCGGCCACGGTGGCCCTCACCGCGGCGGGCGTGCCCTTCACGATCCACGCCTACGACCACGACCCCGCGCACCCCTCGTACGGCGAGGAGGCGGCGCAGGCCATGGGCGTGTCACCGGACCGGGTCTTCAAGACGCTGGTGGCGGAGGTGGACGGCGCCCTGACCGTGGCCGTGGTCCCTGTCGCCGGCACCCTGGACCTCAAGTCCCTGGCCACGGCGGTGGGCGGCAAACGGGCGGCGATGGCCGACCCCACCCTCGCCGAACGCACCACGGGCTACGTCCGGGGCGGCATCTCCCCCCTCGGCCAGCGCAGGAGACTCCCCACGGTCCTGGACGCCTCCGCCGCCACCCACGCCACGATCTGCATCTCGGCGGGCCGCAGAGGCCTGGAGGTCGAACTGTCCCCCGAGGACCTCGCGAAGCTCACGGAAGCGGTGGTCGCGCCCATCGGCCGCGCATGACCCCTCGACGCCGCCGGCCCGGGCCACTCAGCCCGGACCGGCAGATTCAGCCCGTCCGGCGTTCGAGGGGGCCATCCCGGGCGGTACTTCGCCGACCCGCTCATTCAGCCCGTCCGGCGTTTGAGGACGAGGCCGTTCAGGCCGACAGCGGGGGTCTGGGGGCGGCAGCCCCCAGGGACGCGGGGTCGAAGGGGCGGCAGCCCCCAGGGACGCGGGGTCGAAGGGGCGGCAGCCCCCAGGGACGCGGGGTCGAAGGGGCGGCAGCCCCTGGGGATGGGACGGGTAAGGGCGGCGGGGGCGAGAACCCGGTCTACGGGAGCGGCGCGCCGTAGGGCCCCTGCTGCGCAGACCCCTGCGCGTACGGATCCGGATCCCGGGGACCGAACAGCGCCGTCAACCCCAGATGCACCAGCAGCGCCGCCAGCGACCACGCCAGCAACGCCCCCTTCGCCCCCAACTTCAGCGGCGCCGAGAAGGTGACCCCCTTCCCCACCTGCTTCGCGTGCGCGATCACGTCCTGCGCGGGCCCGAGCCACACACCCAGCCGCCAGGCCAGCAGGGACCCGAGCAGCCCCCCGACCCCCAGCGCCACGACCAGCGGCACACCGCCACGCCGCCGCCAGAAGAACACGGCCAGCGCGCTCACCACACCGAACCCCAGCGCGAGCAGCGTGAACGTTCCGTCCACCCCGACCGCCTGCTCCCCCTCGCTGTCGGCGAGATAGACCACCCAGCTCTTGTTCACGACGTCCCCGACCAGCGGCACATGCGGCGCCAGCCACCACCACAGCACCCCGAGCAGCACCCCACCGAGCGCCACGACCACCGTGATCACGGCGGCGTCCCGCACTTCGGTCTTCATTCCGGGCCCGTCCTGTCCGTACGCACCGTCCCAGGCCGCGTCCCGCGCGGCGGGAGGCGCATATCCGGCAGCCGGTGGCTGCCACGCGTTCTGCGAGGACTGTTCATGCGGAGGCGGTGGCGGAGTCAACGGTGCGGTCACACTGCCATCGTGCCAGGCCCGCCCGTGCGGCGCGTCACCGGACGGCCGCTCGACGGTACGCCCAGGTCGCGACGGTCAGCGAGACGACGCCCACGCCCGCGCAGACGGCCAGGTCACCGACGACGTACGCCCAGTCGGGATGCGGCCCGAAGGTCCGCGCGAAAGCCTCCACGCCGTAGGTCGACGGCAGCAGGTCCCGAGCCAGCCGCACGATCTCCGGCATCCGGCCGGTCGGCAGCACGCCGAGCAGCAGCGCCACCGACATGCCCAGCTGCCCCAGCAGGGTCGCCAGCTCGGGCCGCGGCGCGAGCAGCCCCAGCGCCGCCCCCAGCCCGGACAGCGCCGCTCCCGCGAGCGGGATCACGGCGAGCAGAACCCACAGATGCGCCAGCGGCAGTCCGAACAGCACGCTCCCGAAGACCGCGGTCACCACGGTCCCGGGCACGGTGAACGACGCGTACGCCCCCGCCGCCCCCAGCACCACCGCGGCGGGCGGCACCGGCAGCGTCGCGTAGTGGTCGAGCCCGCCGTTGCCGCGCAGCTGTCCGAAGTACTGGGCGAGCAGGTTCAGCCCGACGAAGGCCACGACCAGCACGGACCCTCCGGCGACCACGAACCGGGCGTCGTCGCCGCCCGCGTCCACGACCCCGCGCAGCATGATCATGACGCCGATCGACTGGAAGGTCGCCACGAACAGCAGCGGAATCCGCGCGACACGGCCCCGCGACAGCTGCGCCCGGTACACGGCGACGAGCGAGGGCCACATCCTGGCCCGCGGCCCGAGCCCCTCCTCGCCCCGCACGCCGTCGGCCTCCTCGGCCGGGGCACCGGGCAGAATCTCGGCGGGTACGACACTCACGACGAGCTGCGCTCCTTCCCTGCGGCGCGCACGCCGTCCCCTACGGACGCGCTCTCCCGTCCCCGTACGACCACGACTGTCGGTACGGACACGACCACCTGTACGGACCCGGCGGGCATCCCGCTCACGCTCGCGCTCACGCCTTCACCAGCCCTCGCGCCGCCCCGCCCAACGCCAGGTACACGTCCTCCAGGCTGGGCGTCGCCAGCGTGAAGTCGTCCAGCGCGGCGAAGGCGGCCCCGCCGGTGACCGTGGCGACGACCGCGCGCGCCTCCTCGGGCGCGAGCCGCAGCGTCCAGCGCCGACCGGCCTCGACGGCCCGCTCGCGCAGCGCGGCGACCTCCGGGACGTGCAGCGGCGCCGTCTCGCGCCACACCAGCTCGACCCGCACCTCCCCGGCGACCTGCTCCTTGAGCCCGGCGGGAGTGTCGCAGGCGATCACCCGGCCCTGGTCGAGCACGGCGACCCGGTCCAGCACGGTCTCGGCCTCGATGACGTTGTGGGTGACGAGCAGCACCGTCGTCCCCCGCTCGGCCCGCCGCCGGTCGACCGCGGCCCACACGGCGCGGCGCGCCACGGGGTCCATTCCGGTGGTCGGCTCGTCCAGCACCAGCAGCGGCCGCTCCCCGACGAGCGCGGCGGCGAAACACGCCAGCCGCCGCTGCCCGCCGGACAGCTTCTTGAGAGCCCGCCCGGCAAGGGCCGTGAGACCGAGTTCCTCGAGTACGGCGTCCCGCTCGCCGCGCGCCTGCCGGGCCTCCAGGCCGCGCAGCCGCGCGGTCGTCTCGACGGCCAGCGACACGGTCAGCTCGTCGAGGGCGCTCGACTCCTGCCCCAGGTAGGCGAGGATCCGCGAGGCCCGTTCGGGGTGCTTCACGATGTCGTGCCCGAGGATCTCGACGCGCCCGGCGTCGGGCCGCATCAGCCCGGTCAGCTGCCGTACGAGGGTGGACTTGCCGGCGCCGTTCGGCCCGAGGAGCCCGAAGATCTCACTCCGGCGGATGTCGAGGCGCACGTCGTCGGTGGCGCGGACGGCGGGCGTGCCCGGCGTGCCGCGCCGTCCGCGCACCGCCGGATAGGTCTTGGTCAGTCCGCGCACCGCGCACACGACATCGCCACCGTGCCGAAGTGCCTGTGCCGCGCGCGTACTCACAAGGCACGAGGGTACGTGGTCGGGAAGCGCCGCCCGGTCTCGGGGAGGTCCGCAACCACAAATCCGCCGGTAAAGAACTACTCACCCGCGGGCGCGTGCTCCGCCGCCGTGCGCACGTCGATCTCCCGCCAGAACCCGGCCCGAATGGCGTAACGGTCGTGTTCGTCGATCTGGTCGTCCTTGTGGGCCAGCAGTCCGAAGCGGGCCGCGTAGCGCAGCAGCTCGCCGTCGATCCGGTGCGGGATGCGCGGGTACATCCCGGAGAGCTTCTGCAGATGGCTCTGGTCCCCCAGCCGCTCCATCCACCGACGCGCGAACACCTGTCCGACCTCGTACGGGTCACCGCCGACCGTGGTGATGTCCTCCTCCCGGTCGGCCCACCGCTGCTCCGCCGTGGTCAGCTGCGCCAGCGTCGGCATGGAGGCGGCCTCGGCGGGCTCGGCGGGCGGCCGGTCGACCCAGCCCTTGTCGGAGGACCAGCGCAGGGTCGCGTTGGGGGGGTGCTGGGCGGGCTGGACGCCCGGGGCTCGCAGGGCGGCGAGGTCCTTCGGCGTGGGGACGCCCTTGGGGGCGGGCACGCGCTCCTGAGTGCCGTTCTCGGAGACGGCCGCGGCGGGCGCGTGCTCGTCCTCCTCGACGGGCCGCTCCGCCGCCGTGAGCGGGGAGTCCGGCAGCGGCGCCGACAGGATCGCGGCGATCTCGGGCCGCGGCACGGGCGGCGGCGCACAGATCCCGCCGAGCTCCTTGGCCCGTACGGCCTTGGTGATCCACGTACGGTCGAGCACCCGCCGCTCGTCCGCCTCGGCGACCAGGTCCTCGGACTGGTTGTAGTCCCCGTCGGCGGCCTGCACGGCCCACAGGTGTACGGCGACCCCGTGCTCCTTGGCGGCCATCATGCCCGGCAGCAGATCGCCGTCGCCGGTGACGAGGACGACGTCGGAGCAGGCGCGGTTTCTGGCCAGCTCGGTCAGCTCGGCGTGCATGGCGGCGTCGACGCCCTTCTGGGCCCAGCGGCCGTCGCTGCGGGTCAGGGCGCCGAGCCGGACGGTGACCCGGGGCATCACTCGCAGCCGGCGGTGCTCGGGCTGCGGGACGCGGTCGGGGGCGCCGTCGAACCAGTAGATGCGCAGCAGGGGTCGTTCGGTGTCCGACTCGGCGCGTTCGCGCAGGCCCTGGATGAGGGCGGCGTGGTCGACGGTGATGCGGGAGCGGGAGGGCTCCCCGGCGAGGAGACTCGCGGCGGCCCCCAGCAGATACCCGGCGTCCACCAGGACGATGCAGCGGTCCACGCGATCCACCCTCTTTCCGGGAGGTTTGCTTCGGGCTTCCTTCGAGTCTGCCCGACGGCGCAGGTGTTAACGGCCGGAACTCGATCTTCGGCGTGGCGTTTCGGCGCCCGTCCGCCACCCACGCGCTCAGACAAGCCCTGTAACAGAAGGTAATTATCCGAAATGCGTTCTTTGTCAGCTTATGTGAATCTGATCCCGGCCCTGGCCCCTAGATCCCCCACAGGAGGCAGATCACCATGGCCAAGAACAAGAAGCAGAACCGTAAGCAGCCGCAGACCGAGCGCGGTCAGCAGCAGGCCGAGCAGACCTCGATGGAGGCGCAGGCCGAGCAGCGCGCCACGCAGGTCACCCCGGGCGACATGGCCCGCAAGGGGCGGCAGAAGAGCTTCGGTCACAACTGACATCTTCATAAGGGTTGCTGAGACCCAGGCACACAGAGAGGGCGCACCCGGTGCCGGGTGCGCCCTCTGCTCGTGTGCGCGTCAACCGTGTGCGCGTCAACCCGCCAGGCAGGACGGGCCCAGCAGCACCTTCAGGTCACCGAAGAGCGCCGGGTCCGGCTTCACCCGGTGCCGGTCGAGCCGTAGCACCGTCGTCTTGGTCGGGCCCTGGAGCTTGATGCGGACCTCGCTCTCACCCTTGTGGTGGCTGAGGATCTCGCCGAGGCGGTTGACCATCGGCGGGGTCACACGGGTGACCGGGATGGTGAGGATCACCGGCGCGTTGGTGCCCGCGTTGGACAGGTCGGGCACCTGGAGCTCCATCGCGACCAGCCGGGGCACGTCCTCACGCTTGTCGAGACGGCCCTTGACGAACACCACGGCGTCCTCGACGAGTTGGGTCGACACCAGCTGGTACGTCGCCGGGAAGAACATGCACTCGATGGAACCGGCGAGGTCCTCGACGGTGGCGATCGCCCAGGCGTTGCCCTGCTTGGTCATCTTGCGCTGGAGACCGGAGATGATGCCGCCGATGGTCACCACGGCGCCGTCGGCGTGCTCGCCGCCGGTGAGCTGGGCGATGCCCGCGTCGGCCTTGTCGGACAGCACGTGCTCCAGGCCGAAGAGCGGGTGGTCGGAGACATAGAGCCCGAGCATCTCCCGCTCCTGGGCGAGCAGATAGGTCTTGTCCCACTCCTCGGTGGTGAACTCCACGTCGAGCCCGAAGCCCGGCTCGCTGGAGTCCTCGTCACCCATCCCGCCGAAGAGGTCGAACTGGCCCTCGGCCTCCTTGCGCTTTACCGCGACCACGTTGTCGATCATCGAGTCGAAGTGCGCGGTGAGGCCCTTGCGGGTGTGCCCCAGGGAGTCGAAGGCGCCCGCCTTGATCAGGGACTCCGTGGTGCGCTTGTTGCAGGCGACGGCCTCGACCTTGTCGAGGTAGTCGGGGAAGGAGGCGTACTTGCCCTTGGCCTTGCGGCTCCTGATGATCGACTCCACCACGTTGGTGCCGACGTTGCGCACGGCCTCCAGGCCGAAGAGGATCACGTCGTCGCCCTGGGCGGCGAAGTTGTGCACCGACTCGTTGACGTTCGGCGGGAGCACCTTGATGCCCATGCGCCGGCACTCGTTCAGATAGACGGCCGACTTGTCCTTGTCGTCCTTGACCGAGGTGAGCAGACCGGCCATGTACTCGGCGGGGTAGTTGGCCTTGAGGTAGGCGGTCCAGTACGAGACCAGGCCGTAGGCGGCGGAGTGCGCCTTGTTGAACGCGTAGCCGGCGAACGGGACCAGCACGTCCCACAGGGCCTGGATGGCCTCGTCGCTGTAGCCGTTCTTCTGGGCGCCGGCCTGGAAGATGGTGAAGTTCTTCGCCAGTTCCTCGGGCTTCTTCTTGCCCATCACTCGGCGGAGGATGTCGGCCTCGCCGAGCGAGTACCCGGCGATGATCTGGGCGGCCTTCTGCACCTGCTCCTGGTAGACGATCAGGCCGTAGGTGACGTCCAGGACCTCCCTGAGCGGCTCCTCCAGCTCGGGGTGGATCGGGGTGATCTCCTGGAGCTTGTTCTTGCGCAGGGCGTAGTTGGTGTGCGAGTCCATGCCCATCGGGCCCGGACGGTACAGCGCGGAGACGGCGGAGATGTCTTCGAAGTTGTCGGGCTTCATCAGGCGCAGCAGGGAGCGCATGGGGCCGCCGTCGAACTGGAAGACGCCCAGGGTGTCACCGCGCTGGAGCAGTTCGAAGGTCTTCGGGTCGTCGAGCGGCAGGGCCAGCAGGTCCAGGTCGATGCCCTTGTTGGACTTCACCATCTTGACGGCGTCGTCCATGATCGTCAGGTTGCGCAGGCCGAGGAAGTCCATCTTCAGCAGGCCGAGCGACTCACAGCTCGGGTAGTCCCACTGGGTGATGGTCACGCCGTCGGTGTGCCGCACCCAGACCGGGGCGTGGTCGACGATGGGCTCGCTGGACATGATCACGCCGGCGGCGTGCACACCCATCTGGCGGACCAGGCCCTCGACGCCCTTGGCGGTGTCGATGACCTTCTTGACGTCCGGTTCGTTCTCGTACATCCCCCGGATCTCGCCCGCCTCGTTGTAGCGCGGGTGGCTCGGGTTGGTGATGCCGTCGAGGTCGATGCCCTTGCCGAGGACGTCGGCGGGCAT